>Ga0209186_1000031_pt1 | contig 114794 bp, 104 predicted proteins | sample SidtaG_FD_187426 | JGI IMG/M metagenome (GOLD analysis project Ga0209186, IMG submission 187426) | Marine algal microbial communities from Sidmouth, United Kingdom - Sidmouth_Male2 metaG (SPAdes) (version 2) | ecosystem: Host-associated > Algae > Red algae > Unclassified | place: Sidmouth... | reverse complement strand
GCTCCTTAAATTATCAAACTCCCAATCAAGCTGAAACTCAATTCTCAAAACGTCAAAATACTCTCTTAAGAAAGGCTTGCTAAAACGGGGGCATTACAGCATATAGCTTGCCTTTTGATCGGACTTCGCAGTTAGGCATTTTCAATTGCCAACAGACTTTAATAGGTTTTCTTTTTGAATGCTTATTTGCTTCATATTAGAATTTTTTGGCGAGATTTACTGCAACAACACTTCAACTTTTTGAACTATCTCTTTATCTAAGGGATCTACTGAAGAAGCATAGGAACCTACAAGCTTACCACTGCGATCTATCAAATACTTGTGAAAATTCCATTGAGGGACTTCACCTGATTCTTTTGATGCCCATTCATAAAAAGGATGTGGTTGATTTCCTGAGACTTGAGTCTTGGTCGCCAAAGGAAATGTTACACCGTAATTGATTTCACAAAATTTTTGCGTCTCTTGATCACTTCCAAACTCCTGCCCACCAAAATCGCCGCTTGGAATACCTAAAACAACCAAGCCTTGGTCTTTGTATTTTTTATACAACTGCTCTAAGGTTTTATACTGTGGTGTATACCCACACTTTGAGGCTGTGTTGACCACCAACAATACTTTATCCTTAAAGCCAGAAAAAGGGATGCTCTCGTCATCATGAAGTTTTTGAATACTAAAATCATATACTGAGCTTTTTGTATGCATGGTTTTGTCCTTTTCTGTTTTTTCAATACCCTTAACTTTGGAACTGCTCGGACTTGTCACACATCCTATTAAATTTAAAGCCAAACAAAAAAAGCATGCGAGCATGCCAAACAGAGTCGTTATATTGCCCATAGGAATTGAAATTTACGGCTGTATGCAAACCATGTCAACAAAATCAAACAGCCTCTGCTGATCACCTTGAGCATTGCCAAAATGTGAGAACAAAGATAGAAAAAAAGCGTACAATAAGGACCTCTAAGAGGGGCAATCAAAAGGTTGCTTATGTTATTTTTATTAGGGCCTGTTGACAATTCAAAGCCCAAAGCGAGAAGTCCTAGCATCAGGTCAAGTCAAGGCGGGCTTTGCCAAAAAAACGATGGCGTACTTGCGTAGCAGCCGCTCTCGGATTGTTTTGGTGAAGACCAACGAAGAGGTGGTCTTGTGATAGGGCTTCTCGTGACGTTTTTTCAATTGTCAACAGGCCCAAGGGAAAGGGAATGTCATGGCAGGTCACAATAAATGGTCCAAGATCAAGCGCGCCAAGGGGGCTAATGATGCCAAACGAGGTAAAATATACACCAAGCTCAACCGTGAAATTACAGTTGCTGTAAAAAGCGGTGGCCCTGAGCCTGAGAGCAATCCACGCCTGCGCACAGCCATCGCAACTGCTCGCGGTGAAAACATGCCTAAGGATAATATTGAACGTGCCATCAAAAAAGCCTCTGGAGACTTGGGAGACGTTATTTATGAGGAGATTACATTTGAAGGTTATGGACCCAATGGGGCAGCGGTCATTATTGATGTCTTAACCGACAATCGAAACCGTGTGGTCCCAGAGATTCGCCACGCTCTTTCTAAGCACGGCGGCAACCTGGGCGAAAATGGATCGGTGTCATGGAATTTTGAAACAAAAGGCTACCTCACCGTAGACAAAACCCTGTTTGAAGAAGACCCCTTGATGGAGATGGCTCTGGAAGCAGGCGCCCAGGACCTTAAGGTTGAAGATGATGTTTTTGAAATCTTTACCCAAGCAGCTGATTTTGCAGAGGTCAAAGCGCAGCTGGAAGAAAAAGGCGTTGCATTTTTATCTTCACAAGTTTCCAAACTGCCCAAAACCATGGTGAACCTGGATGGCAAGGATGCTGAAAAAATGTTGAAAATCATTGATATACTCGAAGACAACGACGACATTCAAAACGTTTGGACCAATGCCGACATTGCAGAGGATGTCCTCAATGCATATGCGTGATAGGGTGCGGACATATATGGATAAACATCTCGCATGAAGGTTATGGGCATAGACCCAGGCACATCAATCACTGGCTTTGGCGTTATTGAAAAAAAAGGAACACATTTAAAGCACATCCACAGTGGTCATATTCGTCTGGTGGCCAAAGCGCCGCTCAGCCAGAAGCTCCATCAAATCCATCAAGCCATCACCAAACACATTCACGCTTTTGCACCGGACCATGTTGCCATTGAGGATATGTTCTATGCCAAAAACCCGCGTTCTGCCGCAGTCTTAGCCCATGCCCGGGGGGCATGTTTGCTGACAGCACACATGGCATCGTGTGAGGTTTTTGAATACTCTGCGCTCCAAGTCAAACAGGCAGTGAGCAGCTATGGCCGCGCTGACAAAACCCAAGTGCAAGGCATGGTCATGCGCCTGCTTAACCTTCAAAAAACAGACATCCAAAGCTTTGACCAGAGCGACGCGCTGGCTGTTGCCATTTGCCATTTGAATTCTTTTGACTTACAACAGAGAATCATTGCAGCACAATCATGATTGGTTTTCTAAAAGGTATATTAATGGACGTCTATGATGGCCAAGCCATTGTTGAAGTCTCAGGTGTGGGCTATCAGGTTTTTTTGCCACAACACCTCAATCAGGGTGTGGGCAATGCGGTTGAACTGTTTATTTATACCCATGTGCGTGAAGATGCGTTGATGCTTTTTGGATTTTCAACCAAACTGGAAAAAAAAGTCTTCCAACAACTCCTTAAAGTTTCAGGCATAGGTGCTAAGACGGCGCTTCAGATTGTGTCTCAGTTTTCCGCTGATGTTTTGATATCCATCATTTCTACCAAAGATTCCAAAACCCTATGCAGTGTGAAAGGTATTGGCAAAAAAGCAGCTGAAAAAATTATTTTAGAGCTCTCAGGCACCATCCATAAAATTGCCGGCATGTCTGAATTGGACGCCAAGATGTCCGTGTCCAATGTTGCCCCGGCTCATGCCCATGAACTAATCTCTGCCCTGACCAACTTGGGATACAAGCGCTTTGATATTGACCGGGTCGTCAATCAAATCGACTTTGATAGGCACGCTAATTTTGATCAACAATTTAAAGAATCTCTCAAACATCTGAGCACATGATATGCAACGTGAAATATCTCCACAGTCTAGCGAAACAGAAGTCATAGAAGAAGTTTCACTCCGCCCCGATTCTTTAAAAGACTATATCGGACAACCCAAGATCAAAGAAAAACTGGAGATTTTTATCCAGGCCAGCAAACAACGCAAAGAAGCCATGGACCACGCCCTGTTCTGCGGCCCCCCCGGCTTGGGCAAGACGACGCTGGCCAATATTATTGCTGTTGAGCTCGGTGTCAATATGCGCTCAACTTCTGCTCCGGTGATTGAAAAAACTGGAGATTTGGCCGCCATACTGACCTCGCTGGAACCCCATGATGTCCTGTTCATCGACGAGATCCACAGGCTCAACCGATCGATTGAAGAGATTTTGTATCAAGCCATGGAAGACTTTCGACTCGATATTATTATTGGACAGGGGCCATCTGCCAAAACTGTCAAGATTGACATCTCACCGTTTACACTGGTTGGAGCCACCACACGAACCGGACTGCTAACCTCTCCGTTGCGAGATCGCTTTGGGGTAATTGAGCGCTTGGAATTTTATTCAGATCAGGACTTGGCCAAAATTGTTTCTCGCTCAGCCAAAATTTTAAAAACCACAATTGATGCGCCTGCTGCAACAGAGCTTGCGCGCCGATCTCGTGGAACACCTCGTATTGCAAATCGCCTGCTCAAACGTACACGCGACTACGCTCAGGTTAAAGGCAATGGCCAGATTGACCATCTTTTGAGCCAGAAGGCTTTGACCATGCTCGAGGTGGATCAAGAAGGCTTTGATACGATGGATCGCAAAATTCTCATGACCATCATTCAAACCTTTGAGGGTGGACCTGTTGGTTTAGACACCTTGGCTGCCAGCATCAGCGAAGAGCGGCATACTCTGGAAGAAGTCTACGAACCTTTTCTGCTCCAAAAGGGCTTCCTCATCCGCACACCCCGCGGCCGTGTAGCAACAGCCAAAGCCTTTGATCATATGAAACTAAAAAGTAAGGGCGCGGCCCCCTTGGAACCCTCGGCGGTGCTCGGCCATACCATTCAGAGCTAGGGGCTAGATCTACAAGGACTTTCTATAAGCCGTTGTGTGCAAGGCCTCTGATGCCTTCAATCGCCTTTTTTTTCCAAATGCTTTTGGAAGGCGCAAACATCATGGCCGAGGTAAAATGCTTTTTGGCGCCAGCCGCATCTAGCGTGGCCAACGCACGCCCCTGGATATAAAACACTTCGGCTTTGGCTTGGGCCTGGTTTAAAAACTGCTCAGCCTCTTTGTTTTGGTTGAGGGCAAATGCCATTTCGCACTCGATGATCCCCTTTTGGATATCACCTTGAGCAACCCATTGTTTACAAGATTCAAAGTGCTTGTTGGCCTTTTCTTTGGTCTCTTCTGTCTTAAGGCGCGAGCGGGACACGTGACTTTTACTTTGCCTTTTAGCGCGGGGCTTAGGAAGACGTTTTGTTTTGGGTATAGGTTCTGGCAAAACAAATGCTTTTGCTTGCTCCAATGGAAGCGGCGCTGTGGCCCGCACAACAAGCTCCAGGTTAGGCTCCACATCTGGCGCATCTGACGCGTCATGTGTAAATGTGAGCAAGGGGGCTTTTGCTGCCCCCAAAGCTTTTGCTGCCCTTGCATTCATGTTGACTCGAGTTTTCTGGACTTCAGCGGAGGGAAGTTGTTTTGACAGGTTTATCAGCACAAACAAAAAGCTCCCAAGCCCACAGAGAAAAAACGCAGTTGCGACCCATATCAATAGTTTCTTTAAATAAAAAAAAGACGCATACCCGCATGAGGAAAATGCAACAACGTCGATATTATGTATAGACCTGCGCTTTGCAAATAGCATTTCGGTTGGCTGATCGGTTATTTTTTCACTTTCGTATATATCGTATTTCACAGGCAGCACCTTACCTAGAACCAAGGGGGCCATGATTGTTCAGGTCTATGCCTAACTGTTTCATCTCCTTAAGTATCATGTGGCGCTGCGGATCAAACGGATCAATACGGTCATTAAGCAGCTTCATCCATATATGGCGTGCTTGATCCTTGTTTCCCGCTCGCAGATGCATGCGCGCACTCCGTAATGCATGTTTAAGTTCCTCCACCAAGGCAGCGTCTATATTGTGTTTTAGATCATCATAGCCTTGAGGCCACGTGTCTTCAGCTTTTCGTTGGTTGATCATTTCAGATATTTTTTTGTGTGCGCGATAGAGATTACCGGCCCGGGCATGCCTTTCGATGTAGAGTTTGTTAGCCATCAAAAACATATCCTCCAGCGACCTCTTCTCTTTGAGTGATGCGGATCGAAGGTATACATTCCTTAACCCCCAGGGGCGCAAGTCTTGTGCTAAAAAACCAATACGAATGACATTGCGTCCTTCAACCATCCGCCCTGAATCCAGCGCAATAGACTGTTCTAAGTCCCACCTGGAGGGGCAGGCTTTAAGGTGGGTGATTATGTGACCGTTGAGTTGAACAACAACTGCTTCATCTGTTGGAATGTTCCCTGGCGTGAGGGCAAGAACACGCTCCTGGAGCTTACCCCCAACATCAAATACAAAGTGCAGCTCACGCTTATGTTTAAAAGGACCTTGCGCAGGCAGGGCATGCATGATCGCAGGTGTTTTTTTATGCTTTTGGCAATGGGCAATCCAAGCACATGCCAAAGCGCAACAAAGCATCAGGGCCGCTACACATGGGTAGAGCCTAAGCGCCCTGACCCGAAAACCTGCAACGCCAAGGCCATGTACCCCTGACACGCCATGCGCTACACCTTGCACGCGCAACTGATTTTGATACACACCCAAGCTCAATAGACCACAGTGAATTTTTTCCTGACCTGAGATCAACGTGAAGCGAAATGGCTTTGCACCTGGGAAGACCCACGAAGTCCATATATGAGGGCTATTTGGGTGGGTCACCCACATCAATGCTCCGCTAAAACATACTTCGGCTGCGCGCCTGATATAAGCGCGCCACGTGTAATCAGATGCATTGATGTGTTTTTTCATAGATGACGCTTATCAATGCATGGCGCATGCCAGAAATTTGATTTTTGGCATGGGGTTCGATAGGTCTAGGGATCACCCCCCCCTCTGGAGAAATGCATGTCTAAAATAAAATCCCTGATCACCTTTCTTTGTATCTTGACGGCCACATCAACGGCTTTTGCTAAAAAAAATAATTTTCAACCGATTGATATTCCATTCCAAGAGTTCACGCTTGATAGTGGCCTGACGGTTATCATCTCAGAGGATCACAAGGCACCTGTCGTTGCTGTGAATATCACATACCGTGTAGGTTCACGAAATGAGCCCAAGGGCAAACGTGGGTTTGCGCATTTGTTTGAACACGTCTTATTCCAGGGGTCAGAAAATGCCGACTATGACTATTTCAAAGCTTTGGATAAATTAGGGGCAACGAACGCCAACGGCACAACAAATAAAGATCGCACCAATTATTACCAAACAGTTCCTGTTGATGCTTTTGACAGCATTCTTTGGCTTGAGTCTGACCGCATGGGGCATATGGCCAAGGCTATCACCCAAGAAAAACTTGATGAACAGCGGAAAGTTGTTTTCAACGAGATGTCCCAGCGGGCTGCTCAGCCTTATTTTGGAACATTCATGCGCTTGTCTCCCTCTATTTATCCAAACGGCCACCCCTACTCTTGGTCAGTCATAGGCAATAAAGATGACTTGAGTGCAGCCACACTTGAGGATGCCAAAGCATGGTTCAAAGATTATTATGGGCCAAATAATGCGATCTTAACCATTGTTGGGGACATCAAAACCAATGAGGCTCTAGGGAAAGTTAAAGCATACTTTGGCGATATTCCTGCCAGCAAACTACCGCAACAGTATCAAAACTGGACTGCCCAGCAGTCAGAATCTAGGCGCACCATTGTTTATGAAGAAGTTCCGTTGCCACGCATCTACAAGCTATGGACTGTCCCTGGATACTCACAAAAACTTCTCAAAACGCAGGCCGGCATGGACTTTGTCGCGAGCATATTAAGCCAAGGGAAAAATGGCCTTCTCTACAAAAGCTTAGTTCTTGATCAACACATTGCTTCTGATGTTGGCGCATCTCTTTGGAGTAACAAGCTAGGTTCCATTTTTTATATTCAAGCCACTGCAAAACAAGGCGTGTCTCTCAAAAAACTTGAAAGAGCACTAGACAATCAGCTTGCACAACTCAAACGCAAGGGGGCCAAACCAAACCACATTCAATTGGTGAAAAATAAATCTTATAATCGCCATTTAGATGCTTTCGAAAATGTTGGTGGAAATGGAAAGGCAGAACAACTGGCCTACTACGCACTTCAGATGTTTGACCCTGCTAAATACAAAGAGTACTTTTCTAACTATTGGAATATAAATCGAAAGGACATCAAGCACTTAGCTCAAAAATGGCTTACTGATGCGACCTATACTTTAGAAATTCACCCTATTCCAACATACAAAACTCAAAAAAAAGTCATAGATCGAAAACAGCTCCCCCCTCTTTCATCCCAAGCCCAAACTTCTTTTCCAAAGATACAAACAAAGACCTTAAGTAATGGCATATCCTTGCACCATATCCAAAGATCCTCTGTTCCTAAAACGCTGCTCGAATTTATTTTTGAAGGCGGCTCGTCAGCGGATCCAAAAGACAAACAGGGATTAATGTATTTAACAGGCGACCTTATCAATGAGGCTACAAAGAAATCTAACGCGCTTGAAATCGAGTCACGCCTTGCAAGCATAGGCGCAAGCATATCAACAACCCTTGATCAGAACACTCATGGTTTTGGGGTGTCTGCCTTGAATCAAAATTTAGAACCTGCTCTGTCTATATTAAATGAGTTCATTGAAGATGCGACATTTCCTAAAAGTGAATTTGATCGAATCAAAAAGCAAAACCTTGAGAACATTCAAAAACAAAATACCAACCCATCCTATTTAGCTTATAAAACATTCCATAAGAAAGTTTTTTCAGACCATGCCCTTGGTAACCTTTATATGGGCACATCATCAACACTTCAAGCCATTCAACATCAGGATGTCCTAGACATGCATGCCAAGTATCATCAAAGCATCACGCCTGTTGTATTTAGCATCGGAAGCCTGAGCATCGACGACATGGGAAGGCTGATTGAAAAAAAACTAAAGACCTGGAAAACATTGCCTTCTAAGCCAATACAAAAAATAAACGACATTCAGCCAACCTTAGTATCTAAAATCTATCTCTTACACAAAAGCAATGCTCCCCAGACACATATTTCAGCAGGCTACGTATTTCCAAGAGATAAGGTGCGTGAAAATTTAAAGACCGGGCGTGTATTTGATGTTCTGGGAAACAACTTCACCTCGCGTATCAACATGAATATACGTGAGGACAAAGGGTGGAGCTATGGCATGCGCTCAAGTTGGGCAGTGCTAAAACAGACCAACTATTTCAATGTTGGTGGAAGTGTTCAGACAGAAAATACTGCCGAAGCCATTACTGAAATCCATAAAGAATTAAAATCTATTCTAAGTTCCAAACCTATAACTGAAAAAGAACATCAAAACTATATTCATAAAATCTTATTGCAGCTCCCTTCTGGACTTCAGCAAAATAAGGCCATTATGGGCAGAGCTGTAAGAACTTTTAAAAAGGGCTACCCTTTTGCTTTTTTAGAAAACTACCCAAAGACGCTACAATCAATTTCGCTTGAAGATGCCCAAGGCAAAGCCCGTGAGGTTGTTAGACCCGACAAGATGATTTGGGTGCTTGTTGGTGATCTTGAAAAAATTGAAGCTCCCGTTAGGGCCCTTAATTTAGCCCCAGTTGAAATTATCATAGACCCCAAACTTTAAGAAGGAAGAATCAGATGCCCAACTATTGGTTAATGAAGTCCGAGCCAACCACATATTCTATTTTTGACTTGGAAAAGGCGCCTCAAAAAACCACATGCTGGGAAGGGGTTCGAAATTACCAAGCCCGGAATATGCTCCGAGATGATATTAAAAAAGGCGACTTGGTTTTTTTCTATCACTCCAATACAAAGCCCATTGGGATTTTTGGGACTGCCGAAGTGGTCAGGGGAGGCTATCCAGATCATTTTCAATTTGACCCCCAGTCCAAATACCATGACCCAAAGGCAATACAAGATAATCCAAGATGGTACATGGTAGATATCAAACACAAAAAAACTTTTTCTCAGCCCATCACCTTAGAAGCGCTTAAACACATCCCGGGCCTTGAAAACATGAAGGTGATTCAAAAAGGACAGCGCCTTTCTGTCCAGCCTGTGACTGCAAAAGAATGGGACATTATTCTCAAAATTGCTTAGACCGGTCATCCCCAAAAAAGATTTGATCACCACCATCTATTCATGTTATCCGACGTTATATTTAACCCATTGAAACTTGGGCATCCAAGTTCCTAGAAAGGCAAAACATGAAAAAATTAATCAAATCAGGAATGTACATCGCATTATGCGCCACCCTATTAGCATGCGGTGGAGATGATGATGGTGGCAGCGGCCCATCACCTACATTAAAAGCATCAGAGGTTGATTTTGAAGCACCTACAGGATCACTCAGCAGTGATAATGCGTATGAAATTGCACAAAAATACCTAAAAAACACGTCGACCCAAGGACAAATTGATGGACTCCCGGGAGCCATACCAACAGGATTTTTAACACGCGCTCAATCAGCTGATCCAAGCCAATACTTTGAGTGTAGCAGCACAAGTGGCACCGGCGCGGTTATTGACTACGACTGTTTAAATGACAAGCAGTTTGGACAAGATTGGTATGCCGACACTGGGTGCCGTTTAAGCGGAAAAATGACATACTCTCCGTCAAGTGATGGGACATCCGCTGTAATGGTCTATGATAATATTACAGATGAGTGTGATGATTCTCAGGGTTTTGGGCCATCTAAAACAGTGATGAACGGACAAATGGACATTTCTTTTGGCGATCCTCAAAGTGGCAACCTAGACGTTAGCCAGTGTTGGGCAATAGATGTTACCATTGATGGAGAGACTGAACGCACTGAGGGCTGCCAAGGAGCTCAAGTCGAAGATTATTTGCTTTTTGTAGATGGTGAATCTTTTCAAATTACAAACGCTGTAGGAGAATGTCCCTCAGGTGTTGAAATAAGTGTTTTTGATGCTTCAAACACCTTAAGTACTATTTCTTGCGAGATTACTTCTCCCACAACCTGCAGTTCAATCACTGAGATTGAAGAAATTGAAAACTGTATAATAAACTAGAATCTCAAGATAATACCTATGGGCTCAAGTGGATCTTATTCACTTGAGCCCATATAATTTTTCAAGCCACCTCAGTGGCAGTTTCATGCGGTACAAAACCGGCAATACATTGATCATAACAAAGAAATAGATAGGGCGCTTCTGCATTCGCCGGCCAGAAACTTTTACTTTTTCTTTTAAAATCTTTAACTTTCCATATTTCAAAAGTTTTTTAGAAAACTCTAAATCTTCAAAAATACATTGATCTGGGTAGCCCCCAATTTTTTCAAAAACAGTCCGCCTTACAAAAATACATTGGTCACCATAGGGAAGGCTGGTGTACCTAGATCGAAGGTTAGCTAAAAACAATAACGAATCTGCCCAACTCTTATATGCTGGGTCTGGGAGTGTCTGAATTTGAAAGGCGCCACCAGCATATTTTTTATTTTCCAAAGCTTGTGTGATCAAACTGCCCCAACCTTGTGGCAAGGTCACATCAGCGTGTAAAAACAATATGATTGGGGCGTTTCCTTGTTTAGCCCCCTGGTCTTGCTGCCAGCCACGACTGGGTCGTGTTTGAATTAAAGTTATATTTTTTAATGCTTGAGCTTCCTTAAATGTCCCGTCATCACTTTCGCCATCAACCACATAAACATGCGCGACATGGGGATCTTGAAGCACACGCTCAATTTGAGGCCTGATTTTTTTTACTTCGTTCAGGACAGGAATGACAACATCAATACATGTCATATCTAAATAATTTTCTGTGTATGGATGAGCAAAAGATCTTCTTTAATTTTCTCCAAATCTTTCATATAATCGATATCAAAATGCTCCGGCAATATGATCAATGGCCTTGAGCTTAAGTCTTCATACTTAGATTTCATGGCTTGACATGTATCTTTGCAACTCCAAGGGATGTTCAAAAAAAAATCATCCGGGCATGCATGTAAACCCTGAATATAATATCCGCCATCGGTTGATGGACCTAAAGCATCATGGCCCCGATTCATATGCTCAATAGCTTCTTCATATATTCTTGTTGGGATATGAGGGGCGTCACTGCCAATCAACAAAACCCACGGATGTTTTTTTAAGAGTCCTTGAGATATGTTTGATAAACGTGCGCCCAAATCACCTTCGCCTTGATCGATGATCTCAATAGATTGAAATGTTTTTATAACGCCCGGAGGTTTGTTCATGGCAAGGTTTATGTGGATAGGCACCTGTATATTTTTAAGTTTCAAAATCGTGTCTTGTACAAAGGCCCAGGACAGGGCCGCTGCTTTTGCCTGACCTATGTCAGCAGCAAGCCTTGTTTTGACTTCTCCTCGAAAGGGAAACTTGGTGAGCATCACCAAAGCGCCTTTAGGCGCTTTTTTATAAAGGGAGGAAACGCTTCCTCCCTTCTGGATCAAAGCAAGCTTGATCCATTCAACCCACCTGCTCCCCATGTTTATCGCTTACATATGGTTTTACATTATTTTTTTTCATAGACTTATCAAACATCGATCGAGATTAACTTACTTTCACCAACCACCGACTTATCTTCTGCAAAAATGGCGTGAAGGATTTACCCCGGTCAGCATCACCCATCCGTTTAAAAATGGAAGCCGAGGTTGGATAGGCATAAATCAAAGATGAAAAGTCTTTTAGTTTCATTTTTTTATCTATAGCTATTTGGATTTGAGGCAGAAGTTCACCTGCATGCGGATGAACAATCTCTCCCCCACAAACCACACCTTTGGCATTTGTGTACACATGGACAAAGCCTTGTGTTTCATGCGTGACCTTATCCCGGTCAATGTCATTAAATGACATGTGATGAATATTTAAATCATGTTGCAAAACCCCTGGCTTAAAAACAGAAGCTACTTCTGGATCGGTATAGGTGACTGCAGGGTTTATGAATACGGCCTTTTTCTTCACCGGCGTGAACGCGTTTTGCACCAGCACGCGCGACTGCGCATCAGCCAAATGTGTAAACATACCCTTGGCAATCACATCCCCTGAAGCAAACATATGTTTTTGCGACGTTCGCAGATGATCATCAACCCATACAGCGCCCTTTACTGTTTTGATCCCAAGCTCATCTAAGCCCAAGCCTTTAGTGTTTGGAACCCGGCCAATGGACATGATGATTTTATCAAAGGGCACTTCAATCTCTCCTTGAGGCGTCTTAACCTTAAGCTTTTTTTGACCTGAATTGTTCTGGCCTGAAACAACACGTGACTCAAATAATATATCAATGCCCTCTTGCTGAAATATAGAAAGCATAACTTCATGAACATTTACAGCAGACCTCTCAAAAAGCTGTTTCGACACTGTCACGACCGTTACCTTGGACCCCAAACGTGCAAATGACTGCGCCATTTCACAACCGATCGGGCCAGAACCAACCACGACCAAATCTGTAGGAAGCTCATTTAAATCAAATAAACTTTCATTGGTTAGGATGTCGACGGGATCTACGCCTTCTATGGGAAGTGTTCTTGGAGATGCGCCTGTACAAATCGCTGCTTTTCTAAACTTAAGCCTTTCACCAGAATCCAGCTCAATACAATGAGGGTCCTTAAACTGACCGCGCCCTAAAAACACATCCAAACCCATTTTGGAAAACCTTTCGACGGAATCATGGGGCGCTATTTTTAGCACAGCAGCTTGGGGTTGTGCCAACAGTGTTGAAAAATCAATAGGACCCAAAGGTTTGCCTATTTTTTTTAATAATTTGCGCGCTTGATGAACCTGTTTTGCCCAGTAGATAAGTGCTTTGGATGGAACGCACCCAGTATTTAGGCAATCCCCTCCCATGTGCTTTCCTTCGATGAGCGCAACCTTGCCGCCCAATGCATGTGCACCCAATGCAGCAATCAGGCCCGCCGTCCCTGCGCCCAAAACAACAAGGTCATATTCTTTTTTTGGTTTTGGATTTTCATACTCTGGAGGAAACACATGCGCAAGCGCTTGCTGTTTTAACTCTAAATCATGATTCATTGTATTCCTCTTCTTTGAGCGCCCTCGAAGAAAGCTTAATCACATAGAAAACCAAAAAAATTGTAATGAGCAATCCAAAAATAAAGAATGCTTGTTGCAATCGGGCTTCCCGACCTGAAAAACTCGGGCTCATGGTCAGGTTTTCTAAAAAAGATCCCAAATAAACATACAAAAATGTGCCAGGCAGCATGCCCAACCAAGATGCCAGTACATAATCACGGCTGGAGAGAGATGTCAGACCTAACATATAGTTAAGGATATTAAATGGGAAGACCGGACTTAATCTCAATAGGCATGTGATCTTCTTGCTATCTTTTTCAATAAGCTTTTCATACCTTTGCCATTTGGGATACTGCATGGACTTTTCTTTAAAAAAAGATCGAAAGCCAAAACGTGCTAACAAAAAAGCGATAAAGGCGCCTATGGTACTGAAAGCCGAAACAATCAAAGTTCCATACCATGGTCCATATAAAAATCCTGAAGCCAACGTCAATACAGAACCTGGAATTAACAAAACAGTAGCTAAAACATATATCAACCCAAAGACAAAAACCCCTTTCACTCCCATACCATCGATCAAGGCAAGTTGCTCTGAAATCCATGGGGTAAGGTCTTGGCGTTTGGTAAAAAACAACATAGCAAACGTCATCACGGCCAAAGCCAAAAGAGCGTTACGCAAGTTGATTTTCATATATGCTTAAGCAGCTGAAACATGCCAACTGAAAGAAAATACGCTACACCTGTGTACACAAACAATTGGACCAATGGCCATGTCCATCCTCCAAACTCTTTTACTGCAACTCCTACTGTTGTCATGCATTGCAATGCGATCATAAAAAACACGATCAATGCCATCACTGAGGCAAATGTAAATAGCTTTTCCCCTTTTGCGTTTGTAGCTGTTTCCATTTTTGAAAGCAGTCCCTTTTGAATGGAGGCTTCATCTTCATCAGCAATTTGAAAAACCAAAGCCAAGGCAGATACAAAAACCTCGCGGGCTGCAAAGGCTGCAATCATGGCTGTGCCTGTGCGCCAATCTCCACCCATCGGCTGAACAAGCGGTTCAAATATTTTTCCTGTTTTGGCTGCATAGCTGCTTTGCAACTGAAGGACTGGGTCTTCTTCTTGCGTGTTAGGGAATGTGGTAGCAATCCAAAAGACAACGGCAAAAAGAAAAATCACAGGGCCTGCCTTGGTGACATAAGACCATGTTTTAGACAGCGCCTGACCCAACACAGCTCTTGCTTGAGGCATTCTGTAGTATGGTAATTCTTGAATCAAGAATGATGTATGTTGTGTTTTAAGCATGATTGACAAAAGCCATGATGCCAAAAGCCCCAGCAATAAACTTAGAATATAAATACCCCCTAAGGCAAGCGCTGGCTTGTAAGCAGGCTGGCCAAGAAACAAAAAGGAGAGCAGCAATGCATAGACCGGAAGTCGCGCGCTACAACTCATCAGCGGAAGAATCATAAGTGTTAAAAACTTTTCCTTCTTGGAGGGCATGGATCGCGCAGCCATCATTGCGGGAATAGCACACGCATAGCCAGACAACATCGGCACAAAAGATCGACCATTTAAACCAAAGCGACTTAGAATATGATCTACCAATGTGCATGCCCGTGCCAGATAACCACTGGACTCCAAAAGTGACATACCTAAAAATAAAATTAAAATCTGAGGTACAAAGACCATCACGGCGCCAATGCTTGCAACAATACCATTGCCTAAAAAATCTCTAAGCAACGGGTTGATCTCAAGACTCATGATACTGTTTGCTGTATATCCAAAAAATGCATCCACAAGGTCCATCAAGGGCGTTGCTGCCCAAAAGACAGACGCAAACAAAAGAAACATTGATATGCAAAAAATCATGCTGCCTAAGATAGGGTGCAAAAGAACACGATCTAGCTTCAAAGTAGTCTTGGCTAGTTTGTTTTCAATGCCTTTGGCAAAAACCTGAGCTACAATCTCTTTGTTTAATGCCACATATGTTTCAAAATCTTTTTCCTCCCAGGTCGCTGCTCTTCTAGGTGCTGTGGGAAGCAGAGTTGTGCGTTTTAGAACAAGCTCAAGCAAGTTTGAGACGCCCTGGTTTGTTTTTGAGGATAGCAAAACAACAGGTACGCCCAATGCTTCACGCAAGGGTTCGAGGCTTACGTCTTGCGCTTGAATTTGATCTGACATCGTAACAGCTAGGATGACAGCAAAGTTAGCTTCGATCAGTTGCCTAACCAAAAGAAGCTGCCGCGCCATTTGGCTGATTTCAACTGTTGCAATAACCAGATTGGGAGCAGGATCTTGATACAATAATTTTAGCGTCACTTCTTCATCAGATGATTTGGGAGATAAACTATAAATGCCTGGTGTATCGATGAGTGTCACATCAGGCCCATGTGTCTTGGCTATCTTACCCATATGGTAGTCAACAGTTGAGCCTGGATAATTGACCGTCTTATGGTTGGATTGAGTAAGTTTATTATAGAGCGTGGTCTTCCCAGAGTTGGGGGAGCCCACGAGCGCCACACGACATTGATCCATTAGAATGTTTTGAGCAGGATGCATGCCGCCTCCTCTGTTCGCAGAGCAATATGGGTACCATGGATCTTTATAATAACCGGCCCACCCACAAAAGACTTCATGACCACCTCAATCATTTCACCCGGCACAATGCCCATCTCAAATAGTCTTTCCGTAATAACCGGTTTAGCAAGAACTGTTTGAATCAGACGGGGACGATCTTGTCCTATGAGATTTAGTGTCGGCATGTCCATAATGTTGAGAATCAATATCATCAATGGTGCTAAAATACTAGAAGGCCGAAGATGTGTTTTACATAATGGTAAGCTACGAACAATCTGCGCAATGGCCATACAACTCCATCTTATGCATGGAGAGTGTAAATCCATGATCTTGGGCAATTTTATCCTGTAGAGCTTCAATCTTATCAGACAAAAATTCTATGATTTTACCACAATTGGTGCAAATCAAGTGATCATGATGTTCGTCTGAATGGGGTTCAAACATAACAGTCCCCGTGTCAAAGTCTCGCTTGATGGCAAGCCCACATTCTTGAAGCAAGTTCAGTGTGCGATATACTGTGGCCAACCCAATTTTGGGATCCGACTTACGAACCTGTTCCAAAAGCTCCTCAACCGAAATATGTCCATTACTCTCAAAAAACGTTTTAGCAATATGCTCTCGGCTATGAGAATGCCTTAAGCCTTTAAGATCTATATACTGATGGAGCTTATCTACGTTGGTTTGCATGCACACCCTATGTGGTATTAGATCCAAAAACTGTCAAGATTTATTTCTATACTGTAGCCTCATCGCTGCCTTGCTAACAATACCTATTTTAGCCACGCCAGAGCAATATACTGAGGTTAGACTACACCGAGACTGGACTGGCTCTAAAAAGTGGACACACTGAAAAAACAACACTATGTGCCATAAGGAGTCCATATGAGCAAAAGATATACTATTGAATGTAAAAAACAGGCCACTAAACTTGTGCTTGAACATGGTATGAGCGCCAATCAAGCATCCAAGGATCTGGGAGTGAGTCAAGCAGCTCTGTCCAGGTGGGTGCGTGATGAAAAGTCTCGCAGGCTCAACCCCGAGCTTCCTACTTTAGATCAGGCTGCAGAAATCAAACGTCTTCGAAAAGAAAACGCCTTGCTTAAAAGACAACGTGATATCTTCAAAGCCGACACGAATTAGTTTTCTCCATTGCGTAGTACTTGAAGCCTTCAGGGAGGCTGGACGTTTATTTTTCAAGTTGGGGTTCAAAAATCTGTCCTAAGGCAATGTCAGAAGAACTGATCGATTTAACCCACACGCGCCCTAAAACATAGGTTATTGACGTGGGTAGATAACCCGCGTATAATGGGCTGATGAAGCCCAAGAAAAATATTAACCTAACCATTTCTCAAGATGTTATCCAGCAGGCCAAGGAGATCAAACTCAATCTGTCTCAAGCGGCTGAAAAAGGCATTGTCATCGAAATTAAAAAAACGCTTGAAGCCCAGTGGCTTGAGGAACATCAAGATGCCATCAAAGCGCACAATCAAAGAGTGGCCAAAGAAGGCGTTCTACTAAAACCCACGTGGCTAAACTTAGAAAATACGGAGAAGTAGTTGTGTCTCGGTTTGATATTTACCAGCTCCAGGGGATTGGCAATCCCCATGTTGTGGATGTTCAATCAGACCTGCTCAAACATTTAAACACCGTTGTGACTGTGCCATTGATAAAAAAAACCAGGGCTATTGACATAGAAATGGTTCAACTCAAACCCAAGATCAATTTCCAAGACAAGGAATGGATTTTTGTTACAACTGACATGGGTGCCATTCCCAGAACATCCATCAAAAAAACCGTCGGGAATATCTCAAACCAACAAGACGACATCATCCGCGCCATTGACTTTCTATTTAGTGGATTTTAATTTTTCATTCCACTGGTTAATTCTGGTCTGTGGGTTGGGGTGCAATGTGATGTCTCTGACCATAGAGATATAGTCGGCGTAGCGTGTGACATCTGTTGATGTGTTTTCTATGGTGATGCCTCCTATTGCAACCAAAGGTATGTTTGGAAATAATTGCCGCCATTGCTTAAGTACTTGAACGCCTTGCGGTTGAACGTTCATTTTTTTAAGTTGGGTCTCAAAAATGGGGCCTAAAGCAACATAGGAAGGGTTGAGTGATTTGGCACGCGCTGCTTCGAAATAGCCATGCGTGCTGATACCAAGTTTTAAGCCTTGAGAAGCAATCTGCTTTAAATCCTCTGCGCTCAATGCGTCTAAATCTTCCTGACCCAAGTGCGCGCCATACCCGCCGAGCTTGATGGCCAGCTTCCATTCATCATTGATGTACAGCCGAATGTTTTTGTCCTTGGCCAGGGCAATACCTTTTTGAATTTCTTGCTCAAGTGCCTTACCTTCCAAGTCTTTAATGCGAAGCTGGGCCATATCAAAGCCGTTGCAGCTTAACCAATGGGCGCGATTAAAAATAGGGTATAGCCTAAGGGTCTGATGAGAATTTAAATCCCTCTTACGAAGTCCAAACGCAAGGTCATCTCTGCGTTGGGCTTCACCAAAAAATACTCGACGTAGCTTTTTAAGTACGCCTCCGCTTTTTTGATAAAGCCCGCCTTGATCTGACCTCATGCTAGAACTTCTCATAACGCTATTTAAATTCTCATCAGACCCAACATCGCTTAATTTTTCTGATTCAAAAAAAGCATCTGAAGTTGTTTCAATATGGCATAAGTCATCTGCCTCTAACATGTTTTGCGATACGTGAAGCTTGTATTGTCCATCGTCTTGTTTTTCACTCAACCGCATGCCTTGATGGATTTTTGATTTGGCAAGTACGACTGCGTCTAGCTCCTCAAAACCTAAAGCCAATCCACATGCCAAGAAACTTGCAAACCCGCATCCGGTGCCCCTAACGTTTAGCTTGGCATTTTCAATCATCAGTTCTTCATTGTTTAACTTTAGAAACATATTATTTGCTTTGAACCATATTAACTCACCTGGATTAAGACCATGTCCTCCCTTGAGCAAGACATGTTTAAATTCAAGTCCTTCTTGCTTGGAGATTGCATGCCACTCATCTATATTGGGCGTGATCCAGCTGATCTTATTTTCAACTTTTTTTAACAGCCCCACAAAAGACGCAAGATCAACAAACGCACCGCCGTTGCTTGCACCCAAGACCGGATCTAAAACAATTGTGGCACGTTCAAAGGACTCTACAATATCTTTAAGAAAAGCATGATCACCTAATGCTCCAACCTTAACGACACACTCGTGTGGTGAAAAAGGCACCTGTTTTAAGCTTTTTTTAAATGCATCCCTCCCTTTGACTTTGATTGATTTTACCCCTGAGGCAGACTGCATGGAGTCAAACGTTTCAATGGCATACATGTCAACACCCATAGAAGATGCGACTTGAATATCAATATCCAGGCCACTTAGTTTTTGAGAGTCTCGCCCACCAATAAGAAGCAAAGGTTTTTTTTTTGCATGGATGGGAAGTGGATGCTGATGTTTTTTTTGAAGCATTATTCTTGATGCCAGATAGGCATGCCCAATGGTGTTGTGGACGGGGTTGCAAAACTTTGTTCAGGGATGACACCTGCCTCACGTGCTTTTTTTCCTGCAAAGAGCGCATCAATAAATGCGCCTGTCATGATAATGGGATCCTGCGCACGCGCAATGGCTGTGTTGATAAGGACTCCGTCATATCCCAGCTCCATGGCAAGACATGCATCAGAGGGTTTGCCAATGCCCGCATCAACAATCAGTGTATGGTCGGGCAAGGCCTTGCGCACTTCGATCAATTCTTTTTTGTAAACCAAGCCTTGGCCAGAGCCGATATATGAACCCCAAGGCATGATCACTTGGCACCCAATTTTGGCCAGTTGTTCACACACGCTTGCGTTGGAAGTGATGTAGGGAAAAACTTTGAAGCCTTCCTTTACAAGCATCTCAGCTGCCTCTGTCGTTCCAGCTTCAAAGGGTTTCAAGGTATCGTCATTCTCGATGACCTCAAGCTTGATCCAATCTGTAGCAAAAACCTCGCGCGCCATCTGGGCTATCATGATGGCTTCTTTAACAGTTTTACATCCTGCTGTATTAGGAAGCACGTCAACATTCAATGATTGCAAAGTTTCCCAGAATAAATTTTTCTTAGAGTTCAATGCGCTTTGCTTGCGCAGAGACGTAGTCACAACCTTTACGCCCCACTTATCAATACATTCTATAAGCACATCTAAAGATGGATATCTTGACGTCCCCAACAAAAGAGGCACATCAAAACGCTTGTCATATAAACCAAACATATCTTCCGTTTGCTAACCCCCGGGATGAGGAGAAAGCAGATCTAATTGATCGTTTTCTTTGAGTATGCATGTGTCGTATTTTGGTTTTGGAATAAAGACCTGGTTGACGGCAATGGCAATACCCGAAAAGCTGCGTTCTTGAAAATCAACCCAGGCTTTAAGTGTTAGCTCAGGCTGCACGTCCTGTTTTTTTCCATTTACTAAAATAATCATGCAACAGCCTCCAATGCCACTTGTGTCTTTCTTTCTTCTTCTCCCTCTATCACCAATGCCATTGCTTTCTTCGCCAAGCTTGGCGCCACAAGATAACCGTGCCGATACAAGCCGTTGATATGTATAAGTCCTGGCTTGCTTGTAATTTTGGGTAGGTGATTGCCATAGGTAGGCCGAATCCCCACACTGGTTTCAACAAGGCGCGCCTGAGAAAACGCAGGGATCACACTGTACGCCGCTGACAAAAGCTCCAACGAGGTCTGTACACTTATGGGTGCTGGGTCCTCGGACTCAATAATGCTTGCACCGATCATAAACCGATGGTCTTTTTTGGGACAGATGTACAATGGATATCTGGGGTGCATGAGCCGAACGGGATACGGCAGACTCACCTCAGGGCAAAAAAGTTCAATCTTTTCACCGCGCACGCCCCGCAAAAAATTTAAGTCTTTTTTCGCACCTAACCCACGACAATCAATCACAACATCAAAATCATAGCTAACGCCATTGCTTTGAATCTCAAATGGGGCAACGTCGGTGACGCTTTCTTCAAACCGAATATGATGTTTTAAAGTTTTTTGCGCATAGCTCATAAACGATGCGACCTCGACATGCCCTTCTTCAGCAAAAAAATAACCATCTTGGATATCAGGATGAAATGCGGAAAAGGTGCTCATATCTTGAGAGCTAAAAACCTCACGTGGCACTTTATCCAACAAGTAATCCAATTGCGCGCGATCCCTGGGGAAACCCAAAACCAGCGTGCCGTTCAGATGCACTTTAACATCAGGGCTTTCTTGTGAAAGAGCGCGCCAACACCCAAGTGAATCAAGCCCTAGCTTTGTGATGCCCTCTTCGGCGTATTCACGCTCGCAATAAGGCGAAAGCATGCCCACGGCGACATGACTGCTTGAAGATTTTTTTTCGCCAGCGTCTTTTTCGAAAACCATGACATCAGAAAATCCGAGTTTGCGCGCAATCAGTGCCACCCACAACCCCATGACACCTGAACCGATGATGCCTAAGCGCTTGGGCATTATGCAGCAGGCGCAACGGAAGACTGTTGTTTCGTCTCTTCGTTGATGGCCATCGAACAAAATGACGGTCCACACATCGAGCAATACGCTGCAGACTTTTGGGCATCTTTGGGCAAGGTCTCATCGTGAAAGGCTTTGGCTCGAAACGGATCGAGCGAAAGATTAAACTGATCATTCCACGAGAAGTTATATCTCGCGCGGGATAAGGCAATGTCTCTTTGGATGGCGCCAGGATGGCCTTTGGCAAGGTCTGCTGCATGGGCTGCAATTTTATAGGCAATCATACCTTCCTTGACATCATCTCTGTTGGGCAAACCCAAGTGCTCTTTGGGCGTCACATAGCAAAGCATGGCGGTGCCATACCAACCAATTTGAGCCGCGCCAATGGCAGAGGTGATGTGATCATAACCGGGCGCGATGTCTGTGGTGAGCGGACCGAGTGTATAAAACGGTGCTTCTTTGCACATCTCCAATTGCTTGGTCATGTTTTCTTGAATCAAGTGCATCGGCACGTGACCCGGACCCTCGACCATCGTTTGCACATCATGTTTCCACGCAATATCGGTTAGCATGCCGAGGGTTTCTAGCTCTCCAAATTGCGCTTCATCATTGGCGTCCGGAATACTGCCTGGTCGCAGACCATCGCCCAGCGAAAAACAAATATCGTACTTTTTCATGATTTCGCAGATCTCTTCAAAGTGGGTAAAGAGAAAATTTTCTTTGCCATGATGTCGAATCCACTTGGCCATAATCGCGCCACCGCGTGAGACAATCCCTGTGACGCGTTTAAACGCGGGCTCAATGTATTTTTCCAGCACGCCCGCATGGATCGTGAAGTAATCAACCCCTTGCTCAGCCTGCTCGATTAGAGTTTCTCGATATGCTTCCCAGGTTAGGTTTTCTGGTCGACCGCTCACTTTCTCCAGAGCTTGATAAAGCGGTACGGTACCAATGGGGACTGGTGAGTTCCGAATAATATACTCTCGGGTTTTGTGAATGTCTTTACCCGTTGAAAGGTCCATTACGGTGTCGGCTCCCCAGTACACCGACCAAACCAGCTTCTCAACTTCTTCTTCGATCCCTGATGAGACTGCAGAGTTGCCAATATTCGCATTGACCTTGACCAGAAAGTTACGGCCAATGATCATGGGCTCGGCTTCTGGATGATTGATATTGCAGGGAATGATGGCGCGCCCTGATGCTACTTCATCGCGAACAAACTCTGGCGTAATTTTAGCAGATGCCTTTAGATCCCGTTTTTGATTTTCTCGAACCGCGATATAAACCATCTCGGGGGTGACAACACCTTTCCTAGCATAATGCATTTGGCTGATATTCTTGCCCGCCTTAAAATCTTTGTGCTTGTCTTGATCCCAGGATGCGCGGACCTTGGGCACGCCTTTTTCGACATCAACTTCATAGGATGGATCGGTATATGGACCAGAGGTATCATACAGCGCAATGGTCTCATGTTGGCCGTGCATGACCTCGCGCATGCCAACTTTAATCTTGGGATCGTCCTTGGACGCTACATATACTTTTTTGGAATTTGGAAATGGCAATAATGGCTTCATGACATCCTCCCTCTCGCAGGTCTTAACCTGTGCAGGTTCAAAGGGTATTATCTCAGCTTGAAAGCCACCTTGGCCCCAAGCACCCCTGGAATTAAAAAACCATATATACGCCCATGAAAGCCAAATGTCTACCCATCAGGGGCCATCTACCGTAACCCCAATTTAATTCGGGTTACGGTAGATGGCCCGGGAGAAATAGACGTACTTGAACCCAAGTTTTTTGAGCAGGCATGCTGCAAAGTAACTTTTACGACCTCGATCGCAGAAAGTCACAGTTGGTAGACCTTGATCTAAACTTGATGCGAGCTGCTCAATGTCTTTTAAAGGCATGTGATTGGCTTGTTTTAACGCTTCCGGCAGATTTTTGGATTCAGTTCTGACATCAATAAGCTGATAGCTATTGGGATTTTTGCTTAAAGCACTTTCTAACTCCGCAACATCCATATACGCAACTTGAATATTAATCACTTCGTCGTTGCTATAGCATGCGCAATCGCTAGTACGCTGCAGTTGAAACGTCTTTAAATCAAACGTTTTTAAATCAAAGCGCATAAGCTTTGATTCAAGTGATTCTTTTGTCAAAATATCAAGCACCAACATGCTCTGCAGACAACCGACCATGCCTGCTACTGGTCCAAGAACACCTGCTTCTGAGCAGTTTTGTATGTCAATACTCGGCAAAGGATATGTGCAACGGTAACAGGGGCTGCTTGAGTTTAAATTGAACATCCCCGCTTCGCCCTCATACTGATGAACACTTCCGTGGACCAAAGGTTTATTCTGCATCAAACATGCGTCACTAAGCGCGTACCTTCCAGGGAAATTATCAACTGAAGAAACAACAACATCATAGTCATTGATCAGAACGCGACCTGTTTCAAAATCAAACCGTCTATTATATATATTGATTTTTACGTCCCTATTTTGCGCCCCAAGCCATGCTTTGGCTGCTTCAATTTTAAGCATGCCTATATCTTTTTCGGTATAGAGAATTTGCCGATGTAAATTGCTCTTACTGACAATGTCATCATCCATCAGCCCAAGGGTTCCAACGCCTGCGCCACTTAAATATTTTGCAATCACACACCCGAGCGCGCCCATTCCTACAATAAGGACACGCGCATTCAATAATGTTTTCTGATCCTCCATACCAAAATCAGGCAACGCCAACTGCCTCGCATATCGTTTAAATGTCTTTTCTGGATTCACACACTTAACTTCTAGCACGCATACCCTTTTTTTCAAAAGTTCATAAAAACAAAACAAGGTCCCGCATATCTTCGATATGCAGGACCTTGTGCTTACACCCGACAACAAAGTTCAAGTTATTTGTTTTCCGTGTTCAAAGAAGCAAAAAAATTTTCGACAGGGAACTCAAGCCATACAATGTCGATATTTTCTCGAATGGAAACTCAAGCGCAGCTCATTTAGCCCATTGGGCTAAATGAGCGAGCCATTTCCAGAAGAGAGTATATTGACATACATACCCTTCTAAAAAAGGATTTAGCTTGCTTTGTGCACCACCATTTGCGGAAACGGAATCTCAATCCCCTTAGCATCAAACGCTTTTTTGACTTTCTCAGGGTATGAAAAATGAATATCCCAATACTTATCCGGTGTGCACCACACATAAACGCCGAGCCCCACAGAATTGTCTCCATGTGTTGTGACCGCAATCAAATGTTTTGGATCTTTCAAAATACGGTCATCGGCTGTAATGATTTCTTCCACAGCTGCTTTGGCTTTGTCAATATCATCACTGTAACCAATACCGAACTCAAAGCTTACCTTACGCGCAGGCTGTGATGTAAAGTTCTCGATCGGACCATTCGAGAGCGGGCCATTGGGAATGATGACTTTTTTACCATCTAGTGTGATGAGCTCTGTGGCAAACACTTGAATGGACTGTACGGCACCTTCTAAGTTTTGGGCACGGATAAAATCTCCAACCTTGAAAGGTTTGAAGATCAGAAGCAACACGCCCCCAGCAAAGTTAGCCAGGCTACCCTGCAGGGCCAAACCCACTGCCAAGCCTGCTGCACCTAAGATGGCAACAAGAGACGTGGTCTGAACGCCTATCATTTGAATAACCATGACAAAAAGAACCACCTTGAGTGCAATTCTAAGCATGCTTAGAAGATAATTCTCAAGCGACTTATCATAGTCTTTCTTTTGAAAAAATCTGGCAGCCAGATTACACGCAACCTTTATCAAGCGCATCCCGACAAACAACACAACAATAGCCAATACAAGCTTGGGCGCATAATCCATCAACATGCCCAGCGCTTTGTCTTTATATACCGTTAAATTTCCCATTTTTTATTCTCCTTTCAGGTGAATATGATTTTTAAAAACAGCTTCAGATGATACCAAGCCAGGGTGAACAAAGGAACAAAATTCATTCTACTTTCAACCCTTTGTTTTTTTGTTGCTAAAATTCTCATCAAGCTCACGCCCAATGTCCCCGTCTATGAAATTGTATTGTTTAGAGCTGTTTTTTCTTTTGCGGTTTGCAGCTACTTTATTTCCAAAAAAGACATCCCTTTTTTTGGAACCCATCATAAGGATTTATTCTTTCGGGGGTTTTTTGGTTCCATTGGCCTGCTGGCATTTTTCTACGCCCTCCAAACCACACCTTTGGCCACCGCGACAACTTTGATTAACCTTCACCCCATATTCACTATTGTATTTGCGATTTGGATTTTAAAGGAGAAGCCTGCATTGAAGCAGTGGGCTTTTTTTGGGCTCGCCTTTTTAGGTATCCTGCTGTTAAAAGCTGGATCCATAGATTTAAAACCCGCTGACTTTTTCATTGGCAGCTGCGCAGCAGTTTTTGCAGGATTGGCTTACAACTTTATACGAAAACTCAAAGGCAAGGAAGATCCCCAAACCATCATATTGTATCTTTCCCTGGTCGCCATTCCGGTGCTATTGCCTTTGAGCATATGGACGTGGGAAACCCCTAACGCCTTTGAATGGTGTTTAATTTTAGCTTTGTGCATCGCTACACAATGCGCGCAATATTTCATGACACGCGCCCATCAAGCAGCACAAGCTTCGCACATCGTTCACTTTAGTTATTTGGGGGTCATTGCGGCCGTCATTGCAGGTTGGGTATTATTTGATGAGCCCCTCACACCCACAGCGCTGACCGGCATTTCTGTCATTGCCTTTTCAGTGATTATGGTTAATCGCTTTAAGCATACATAAATCGGGGCCACATGACATAACCCAAACTTCATTCGGGTTATGTCATGTGGCCCCAGAATTATAGTTGTGAACAAACAGTACGGTAAAACCTAGTGGCACACATTCGCAGACCATTACTTGAACTAAAACGTTCTCCACATGACTCGTACTTAAACGTATTTATATCAAGATTTCTTACACTAAGCTCGGCACCATCACTACTAGATCCAGTGGATGGTGGTGGGAAGTCCATTCCCAAAAACCCGCTCATCCCATCCAAGTCAGCAACCTGTCCAGAATCATTTGCTGCGTACATAAACTCAGGTCCATTGGCCAGTACGCCTGTGAAGCTTGTCACCTGAAGCGGTATAGGGGATAGGTTTTGAACGTACTCTCTCCTGCTTGGCGTCCCATCCATATCAGTTATATCAAGACCAAAACCTGCAACATTTCCCAAACTAGACGAAAACTCTAGCTCCTGACACCTGCTTGGACCCGGAGGCCAATTTGATACCAGAAAACAATAACCCAAATCATCAGTTGAGGAAGATTGTACCAATGGGGTGTTGTTCCCTGTTTGAGTCACATTTGTGGACGCATTCTGTATACTGTTTATAGGATAATTCACAACGCCATTGGTAGCCTCTACTGAAATAAGTGAGCCGTCATCCATGGTCATCTCTACCAAACCTGTTGAAACTTTTGTGATAGAAGTAACATAATATCGCACGATGCTATTTGTTAGACCTGAAACTGAAGTACAATCAGTTATCACAATAGGCGGAGACGCCAGAACGTCGTCTGCATCCTGTGGATCTGGAACCTCACATGATGTCAAATCTGGATCACACGCAGCTCCAGCCGCAAGGTCATTTATAATTTCAGCTCCAACTGAAGCCTCCACTTTACATGTAAGCAATAAGGTAACGCTTGCAGCAACTGAGAGTGGTCCTGTGATAGACCAGTCTCCAGTTATGCTATCATAAGCACCACCACCATCATCACTGACATAACTTGTCCCTCCTGGGCAAAGGTCATTTAGAATAAGTGCGGCATCACTATCTACTATTCCGTTATTTGTCACAGTGAGATTGTATACCACCTCCTGACTGTTCGCACATGGCATTCCAGTTTGGCACATTGAAGATCCATCAATTGATTTTACCGTCTGCAAATCTGCGTAGGGTTTAGAGACAGCTGCCTCTAGGTCATCTGTTGTTAGATCGGGATCAAGGATGTCTCCTGCTGCTGCGGTAGCTACATTCTCAAACACTAGAATATCCAGATCATCAATACTACAAACTAATGTTAACGTTGTTGTTTGACCATTTGCCAACGCGCCAATATTCCATTCGCCTGCAGTGGCATCATAATATCCATCTACCCCAACTCCAAGCGTTGTTGGATCTATCACAATGGTTCCATCTGCTAAAACAACTTGAGAAGTCGTAGAATAGGATGAGTTTGCTGGGCATAAATCCTCTAAACTTACACCCGTATTGTCATCAAGGCCATTATTGGTCACTGTAATATCAAACCCAATGAAGTCTGCACCAGGATTAATAATACAAGGGTCAGCACTCATAGCACAATCGGCCATGCCAAATGATTCATTAACTGTTTTGATTGTAACCAAATCAGAACTGGTAACAATCTCAGTCGGAGGGGTGTCACTAGATGTATTCCCATCTTCATCTTCGATGGTTGCTACAACTTGTGGGTTGGGACCGTTAGGGCCAGTTCCACAAAACTCCATGGACGTCACGGGAGCGGGTGGCACCGCGCCATCAACGCAATTTCCAATGGCGCCACTTGCGCAATCACATTCAAAGTCAGTGACTTCTGTAAAATCTAAGGAAGAGATGGTGACATTGTCCACACCATCTGGAGAGCATGAGCCTGCAATGGGCACAGCCTGACAAGACCCAATCTGTGATGGCATCACCAGACCAACACCCAAAACGCCTGAGCCAGAACCTGGACCTTCACGCAATTGCAACCCGCCTATGCACGACGCGAGCATAAAAGCCAAACACAAAGCAAGAAATAACGTTTTCTCTCTCATAAAACCCCCAAAGTTTTTAAATCCAAAATTTTTATATTTCATATGTCATTGATCTAAAGGTAGAAATGCCGGCGCGATAAAATTAACAACACTTATTCTTGTATTCTCCCTATTTTTTATTTTTTCACAAGTTTTTTTAAAAACCTTCAAAGTTTTTTCAAAAGGGGGGGGATATCTCAGCCTCTTGGAAGAAAAACAGTCTCTCCATTGCTTTGCATTGTGTAAGCTTGCTTGAGCAAACGCATCTAAATGATTGTTTCTGCGTTTGTTTAGGGCGAGTTGTGGTTAAGTTATTGCTTTATTAGGGTCTGTGACACTTACCACAAAAAACAGAAACTGCTGATGGAGGCGAGATTTTCAGAAAAGACCTCATCATTTTTCCCTTATTGATGGCTCTTTCCATTTTTCAAAATAGTTTCGAAATAAATTTATTGAACATATGTCCCTAGCGAAGAATCTCACTGGGTTCGAAATAAATTTCTTGAAAACATCTGGTCATGGCAATCTCTTTGACTGGAATTAGGTCATGAATTTGTTTCTCTTCCAAGACTTCTTCAACAAACATTTTAGGAATGTTGGACCCACTTTTGATTGTTAAGGACATGGTGCCAGGAAAACGCGCATTGACTTCCATAAGGACAGGATTGCCATCTTTGTCCTCTTTGAATTGAACATTGGCCACACCAAAAAGTTCAATGCTGTGGGCAATCACTTGCGTAAGCTCTATCAACGTAGGCATGTTTCGGGTTTCACCGGTGATAACCGTATCATTTTGAATTTTAAGACGCGCTCGCGGTACGCATGCAACGACTTCGCCCTTGCCATTGCGGTATACATCGACGGAGTACTCTTGGCCTGGAAGATAGTCTTGGAGAAAAAAAGATCCGTCCCGTTTGTATGTTTGGAGCTGTGTTTTTGAGTGTATTTTTTCAACCAGTCGAGCATCAGATGCAAATCGTGGTTTCATAACCATCGGCAACGTAAGTCCGTGAATATCAAGATAGGCATCATATACGCAGTAGTCATGTGATGGAAAGCTGGAGGCTACTTTTGAAAGAAGTTTTAACTTATCTTCACACAGCAAAAGGGTGTCTTTAGAAGCAATTAGAACCTTGCAGTCAATGGCATCAAACTCTTTAATCAAAGAGCTAACTGAGAGCAATTCAATATCTAGTGTGGGGACCAGTAGGTCAATATTATGTTTTTTACACTGGCGAAAAATATCAATGGTATGACTGCCATCCTCTGATTTTTCCAAAATAATCCGATGCTCAGGGGCAACCAAGTAAAGACCTGAAGCATAGACATCAGTATCGGCCATGAAAAATTCATAGGGATCTTCTGCACAAAAGGCTTTATAAAAGGAAAGAGCTGCAGCGCTACCGCAGCCTGTAATTAAAATTCTTTTCATTTTAAATTTTCTTTCTATAGGTTTTTTTCAAAAAAAACAATGCCGCCTTAGCAATTACGCCATACGCGAAGGCCATCTGATACAGGCTTTGACTTTTCAGTGTGTAGATCCAAAGATAAGGTATAGCTAAATACCTTAAAGAACCTGCACAATACTGCTCATTATTTTTCAAAGGGCTCATTAAAACAAAACCAGGAGTCATGATTTGAAGTATATCATTTATGTCGCGCATTAAAAGCTTCATTGACCTGTGTTTATCCCCGCTTGGAAGCAAAAAAATGGGACAAAAGTGTTTGAATCTTATCTTCATGGTAGCCGTAGTCAACTTCGACACTGTGGTTTAACCCCAACGCACGACGATGCTTTTGTGCGTGTAGCAAGCCCCCACCCTTTGGATTGCATACGCCAAAGACAACCCTGGGAATCCGCGCCGCATAAATAGCCCCTGTACACATCCAACACGGTTCTACCAATACATATAGCGTTGTATCTGGCAATCGCCACGAACCCATCTTTTGCGCTGCCTCACGAATCACCAACACCTCGGCATGCGCGGTAGGGTCCTGCAAGCCTTCTTTTTGATTGTGAGCTTTAGATAAAGTTTCACCAGATTTAACAATACATGCATGAATCGGGATATCTCTACCATCGTTAATCTGAGCAGCTGGTAGAAGGCCCTCAATGTACGCTTCATGAGTCATTAACCGCTGGTCAATCCAAATCTCAGAGAATACATAATAGGGTCATTTACCAAATTATAGCCTAAGGTTAACCCAAGTGCATAGCCAACACTTGGGTTTCCAAAGCGCATATTACACAGCGCGTAATAAATTAACCGATTTTTCGTATATCGAATAGGTGTTTTTATTGGGTCATAGTGCGCTGTATAGAAAAGAACCCTATCAACTGTCTCTGGTCTTAAACCCCATTCATCGATCATATGAATAGAGATTGGATCATACCAGGCTGACTCCAACCCCAACTCTTTTTTGTGATGTACATTGCCTGCTTGAATGCCTTTCCAATGACTAATATCCATAAGCTCAACACCACCAACAGTGTTTAATGCTTTTGGACGGTTGTTGGCATACCGCATCTGATAGTCGACGTTGGCAATGACAGAGTGAATTTTATCTTTCATCTCATCTGAAGTCTCTGGGATAACAAAAAAGTTTTCGTCTATATAGCCATCTTTAAACATCTGCATATAAAGTTCATCATCTTCTTCTTGCCAATAATCATTGCCCTCAAAAATTGATTTGATTAACCCCCGGCTTAGAAAAAGGTCCTGCATTTCCTCTTCGGTCATGTCAGCCAACCCTTGCTCTCCAAAATCTTTTTTAATACGTTCCCATTTAGCTTCAAGTACGTCTAATGTCTGATCAAAAAGTGCAATAACCTCTGGAACATCTTCTCCCCCTACTGCTTTGGCAAAAAAATCCCTATAAGATTTTCTTAAATTATCAGCCTCATAGAGCTGAGCTTCAAATTTATCAAGCTCCATCTCTGAGGTTCTCCAAAAGTTTGTTGTAAGCGGATCAAAGGCGAGTATATTCAAGCCACTCCCGATAAAACTGCCTGCTGCATAATCCAACATCATTTTCGGTGCATGGCCTTGAATTTTTGATGTGAAAATTTTGGCCTTGATATAGCTTACAGAAATACCCATCAAAATGTCATAGGCACCTCGACTTAGAAGCTTAAAGTCAATGTTCTCATCAGCACTACTTCTGAGAAAAGAATTTATTGAACTTCCAGCATCAATTGCCATGGCAAGATACACATAGGACTGGCTTGCCTCTTTGTTTGCAAGAGAGTTGGGAAGCGCGCACTCCATATGTGACATTTTTAGAGATTTTGCTCTTCCAAATGAGCGAATTAAAGTTTGTTTAAAGCCTTCTTTAGAAGACTGCGGCCCAAGTATATTCTGATCCATTTTATTGGCTATTCTCTTAAACGAAAGGTTGCGAAGTGATTTTGAGCTATGTTGAGTTTTATTTTTTACCAAGCCTTGATGATAGTTGCGTAATTTATTGATGACCAGATCATAGCCTTTTAAATCTTCCTCATAAAACTTTGTTACGATGTCTTTGTTGATTGTTTTTTTTACGCTTAGCTTTTGACTGTCTTTAATAATATGTTCAATTGAAGGCAATAACCCATCAGCCCTTGCTTGGTTAGCGACAATACTATTTAACTGCCCCATCATTTTGTCAGCATTGAGAAGACCAACATACTCGCTCTCAATTTCTTTAAAAACATGCTTCAGATCGTCATCAGCCCATCGCATTTTATTCTTTATTTCTTTGATTAAAGATGCTGTCTTTGAAAGGCCCTTTAGACGAACATATTCTGAAACGTGCATAATTTCGTCAACACGCCTAAGGATCAATTGATTACCCGTTTTATTATAATATTTTAATGCTTTCAAAAAATCTTTAAGCTTGGTGGGATCGTTAAGCTTAATTTGTTTTGCCTTAAAGACTGACTTAAGAAGCCGCCTATCCGCTTCAGACAAAAGATCTCCTAGGTATGATGACTGGAAGTGATCTACTTGCTTCCATACATCTAGGTACTGTAATTTTAATGTTTTTTTAGCTCTAGAGAAATCTTTGTTATTTTTATATTCTAGCCTAAGGTTTTTCTCTTTCAAGTAATATTCTTTCGCCCTCTTCGAAATAGTGTCGTCTAACGCGCTCAAAAAAAGCTCTTCAGACTCTTCGCTTATTTTTTTGACTATAAACCCTGCATGATTAAGCTCGAAATGCTTAAACTTACTCAGGCGTTTTTTCTCTTCTGATGTCAAAGCCCCAGGACGATATGTCCGTTGCATATTATGAATTTCGGCAAGATTTTTTTCTTTAATCAAGCGTTTTTTATGTACCCAAGGCATTTTTTGATAATACTTAAGTTCCAAGCTATAAATGCGGTGCCAGCTTTTATTCCAGAGCTTTGAAATACTCGTTTTCGTATCAGATATAGTTTCAGCTATTTTTCCGACTTTGGTTGTTAAACGTCCAGGTTTCTTAGCCGACAAACGTTTTGGCGTTGGTGTCCCTGCCCTAGCAACTTTGTTTTTTGAAGTAGCTGTGAGAGGGGAACTGATGACTACATCCTCAAGGGCCCTTGCAGCTTTACTTAACGCAGGAAATCGCAGGAAATTATCCGAGACATCCCCCATATGAGGTTTTAAGATCCTCTTAATAAAGGCATTAAAATCAACCTGATTGCCCGAATAAGCATAGACCCTCTCCACTACTTTTTTAAAGTCTTTTGGGGGCAGGTTTTGAACCAGCACGCTTCTCATAGACTGAGGGAGCCTAACTGATAATCCTTTTCCCCTAAGGCAAGAAACGGCACGATCAATTTCCATGCGCTTTGTAGTGAGTTCCATGTTTTCAAAGAGTATTTGCTTAGCTTTTAAAAACCCAGATTTTAAAGGAATAAATCCAATGCCTACAAAAGCAATATCCAGGCCTATGGCTGACATAATCATCAGAGCGTGTTCTTTTTGTTGATCAGAGTAGTTTTCAAAAAGATCTAATCCATCAACAAGCTTTAAGTGTTCTGCAAGCCCCGCTACTGTAATGTCATTTTGTTTTTTATATGTTTGGTTGAGCTCTCGGTAGGTGCTTATCAATCCAACATTAGTCATGGCTAAGCCTGTCATTACGGTTTTAAAGATAGAGGAGGTAGACGACCCCATGGCTCCAACACCTGCCTTTACTGGTTGAGCCCACCAGAGGAAAAAGAAAGAAGCCCCAAAAGCTGTCCATGTGCCGACCTGCCAATGCAATCTCCTTGACCTCTCTTTTTGACTTCCTTGTTCCAGAAGCATACAAATATACTTGGCGTATAATTGATTGGGGTGATCCATTACAAATTCAAAAAAACCCATAATTCTAAAGGCAGAACTCTGCTCTAAGAAGCTTTCAATTTCACGAAACTTACTGCTGGAATACCCATGCACCTGCTTTAGCAGTTCTTCTTCCTTTTCAATCAAGCGGGCCATGTTTTGTTGAATTTTTTTGAGATCCGCTAGCGTTATTTCTGCATCAATAAGCTTGTTACTTGGTACAAATACACCGCCTGGGATAAAATTATGTGAAGCGTGGGAATCCACATAGGTCAAAGATCTGAAATAGTTTTTAACCTCATTGTCTAGACCAAAAACAGCTTTTTCTGCCATACAGGTCTGAAAGGCTCCGGTCACATTAAAGCCCCCTAAAGCCTGATAGAAGGAATCTGATTTTAAGAGATCCTGAATATGTTCTATGCCATAGAAACCTGAAAGTAAGCCTTGAAACATGTCTCCGTGTTTTTTTTCTGCCTCCTGGAGGTCCTCTTGTGTGCGCAATATTTTGGGTGCGTTTTCGAAACAAAACTTATTGATCCCTCTCGTAGAAATATTGATTTTATCAACTAGATCCTGGCTGTACATTGCCCTATCTTCAATGGAAATATCCTTGAAGAATGTGCTGGGGTTTTTGTTTTTAAAAAACTGACGATGTATTTTTTCCAATGATTGGCTTAAAACCCTATCATCTATAGCCTCTTGAAATAGTGGGCTGTCTTGAAACAATAGGGTTTTGCTTAAAAGCATAAACAGGCCTTTGTCTACAGCCATATCTTTTGTAAAAAAATCGCCCTGGGATGCATGGAAAAGACGTCTCATTGTTTTTTCTATTTCAAAATACTGTTTTTCTTGTGCAAAATATCCCTGATTGTATGTTTTATTGAGATATGTTTTGATAAATTTTCTGTGTTCAGGGTTGTTACAAAAGGGATTATCTAAATCTCTACAAATATACGCGTATGAAAATACAGTAAATTCATGCGGTGTCTCAAAAAACCTTAACTCTTCCACCTCATCAAGAGAGAGGCTTGTAATATGTTGTTTCAGTTTAAAAACCTGTACCTTCATAAAGGCATACGGAAGCATGCCTCTGAAAATTTTTGGATAGATTTTTTTTCTATATTTATGCAATGCTGATTGCTCTCGATCAGCTTCTTCTTGCTGAACTTCGTGCTTAATACTAGCCTTGTGTGCTGGCGAAAATGCCATCATGTTCTCTGTGTCCTTTCGGGCACTTTTTTCAAATGTAACTTTAGGATCAACAACAGTTGCATTACTCTTGACATATGCATTATATTTTTTAGATTCTTTGCGCTTAAAACCAAAATCACCAAAGTAATCTTTAAATGAGGCGCCAACAACCATGTCTGTGTCTGTAGGTTTATAATTTCTTTTCTTTTGATATGCCTGAAACTGACTATCGACTAAATCATGATCAGCCACTGCAAGGGTTAACATATTTTGTCTTCCATTGAGCTTGATGCTTTGAATATAGTCTTCAAAACTTTCCTCAAGGTAAAATGGGTTTTTATCTATAAACCTTAAGTACTCTTGAAGGTCAGCAAAAGGAATTTCAGCGACAAATCGTTCTTCAAAATATCTTTTCCAATATGCCCCCTCGACAAGTTTAAATATTTTTTCAGATATAAAATCTTTTGTAAAAAAAACTACACCATGGTCAGGTGACGTTTTTTGGAGGTTACTTTTAATATACTCACTTTGAAGCTGGAGCAGCTCTTTGCTTTTTTGAAATTCAGGAATAAGTTCGACACCTTCACAACATGATCCAAACACATCAAACATCTGAAAGCTTTCATAAAATTTAAAAATTTCAAGCTGACGAGACTTTGTAAAATGACCCCTGAAAGCTTCTTTAATTTTGGTGACCATATGCTCGGTCGCCTCTGGCATAACAGACTCTTTATTAATTTTGCGGCCGACCATCTCAATATAGTTTTCAAGTTCATTGATCAGGTACGCCATATCTGTCTGTAAACCTGGCAGTTTATTAATTAATACAGACTCTCCATCTACTTCTTCGTGCTCAAAACACGATGGGTTGTAAACTTTTTTGAGCTTGGCAAATACAGCCTTATACTCTTGGGGCATCTCAAATGGCGCTTCGCCTTGATTTAGGTCATCTAGGAGACCTTGACTTATGGAGCTTACTTCTTGATTTGAGCAAAGATTAATTTTTTGTATGCGGTCAGATATCATGCTCATAAAGACATGATTGGCAATCTGGCCATCGCAGTAGACTTCAAGGTAAAAATCCTTCTGTTCGCCAGTCATCCAGTCTCTATTTTTAGGGAAAAAGTAGGAATGACAATACGACTTGTTTTCCTTGCACTTGCTCAAGTACTCCATGATAGGGCTAAAGGGATCCTCAAGCTGCTCATTGATAGTCTGTAAACTTTCACTATAATTAGACAACATGCGTTGATAGCGAATCAGCTGACCACCTATACGGGGCGGCTCCGAAAGATTATATACTTGATCTGGTGACAGATAGGTTGCACCCTTAATGACCCCCGAGCTAGCTAAACGTTCTTTACAAACTGGATCAAGTTTAAAGTCATGATTGATAGGGGAAAAATCAGATGAAAAGCAGAACTTGGTATACAATACAATAAATCCAATCAACAAAATTGAACATACTCGAAACTTGCACCCAAACAACATAACCCTAACCTTAAAATACATATGACATACAACCTACTCATGCAGTACATATCACGACACGACATGTAATATAAAGCGTAATAGCGCTTCACATCACGGCAGAAACAGGCATAAAATCAGTTACTTAAGATTTTAATTGATCTATTGGCATAAAGCAGGTAAGTTTATTCTTATACTCAAAAATTTTAAATCGTCTAAAAATCAATACATTCCTTTCAAATCAAACGGAGAATAAGATAATTCTGGCTTCGAATATGATTTAATAACTTCTGCTTATAGCATCAGACTTTATAATGATGATTGTGGCGCACCCGGAGCGATTCGAACGCCCGACCCCTTGATTCGTAGTCAAGTACTCTATCCAGCTGAGCTACGGGTGCAAAGAAGAACCTGTATACACAAATCCTTTTTACATATCAATTTTGATCGACATCCACGTCTAATAAAATTACTATATAAAAAGGTACGCGATTGGCAAAAGGCAATGTGCTAAGAAAAACGAACCTTGCCTCGACCCAAACTAAAAACTTCTTAAATGGACAGCCTTCCCAAAAACTCTGAATCAAGTTGTTATACCATTTACAGGAAATAATTACGGTTTCTTAATGCATGATACAAAACTATGATGTGGTGGCATGATTGCTTCCCTTAAAGGAAAGTCAAGCGCAGTTGGTGTGTCGCCATGACACACCAACGAGCCATTTCCTGGAGGGAAATAATCATGCTTAAATTTCCGTAATTATTTATTGGGATTGGTATTATGTCGAAAAGAGGGCCATAGCAGCGTATGCTGCGCAAAAAAAAACGAACCCTCGGTTCAAATCCCATTAATTTATTGTATTTTCAGTAACACTCAAAAACATAACGCCCAAAAAAAATGGCGGAAAGAGGGGGATTCGAACCCCCGATACGAGTTACCCCGTATACACGCGTTCCAGGCGTGCGCCTTCAACCACTCGGCCACCTTTCCTAACTCCACTCCGGTTTACTTCATTATCTATCTAAAATCTATAACCATTTTGAAGGCTTGAATTGGTCGTTCTATGGCTCCGCCATACGCTTACACTCTGCTGCTCGGTGTGTGTTAAAAGCTCAACCGCTTTTAACTCCCCTCTAACACCTTCGCGACCTTCAACCACTTAAGCCACCTTTCCTAACTCCACTCCGATTTACTTCATTATCTATCTAAAATCTATAACCATTTTGAAGGCTTGAATTGAATAGCGTGTCAATACTGCTGCAAGATATAAGTTACCCTGGGTAAAAACAGCTCACTTCATGACCTTCTTCTAAGGTCTCAAGTTGTGGCGCTTCTTTAATACATTTGTCTTCTTTTTTAAAACACCTTGTGTGAAAGGTGCAGCCCGAAGGGGGGTTGATGGGGCTCGGAACATCTCCTTCAAGCACAATGCGCTGGCGTGATTTCTCAATTTTAGGATTGGGGATGGGAACGGCAGAAATGAGAGCCTGGGTATAAGGATGCCGGGGGGCATTCACAATCGTTTCTCCATCAGCAAGCTCTACCAACTTACCCAAGTACATGACAGCAATGCGATCAGAAATATGGCGAACGGCTGCCAAGTCATGTGCAATAAATATATAGGTTAGTCCCAATCGAATTTGAAGCTCTTCCATCAAATTTAAAATCTGTGCCTGAATAGAGACGTCCAAGGCAGATACAGGTTCGTCAGCAATAATGATTTTAGGGTTTAATGCCAAAGCGCGCGCAATTCCAATACGCTGACATTGCCCACCAGAAAATTCATGGGGGTAGCGCCGAATGTACCGAGGATTAAGTCCTACAGTTTCTAATAGCTCTTGTACTTTTTTTCGAAGGACTTTGCCCTCTAAGACATTATAAGTCTTTAGAGGTTCTGCAACGATACTCTCAACGGTCATGCGGGGGTTCAGGCTTGAATACGGATCTTGGAAAATCATCTGAATGTCTTTTTGAATCGCTTTGGATTTTTTGGTCACACCATCATCAAGAATTTTTTTACCTTCAAAGGTTATGTTCCCTGCAGTAGCTTTATACAACTGTAAGATCGTTCTGCCCAATGTTGATTTTCCACAACCGCTTTCACCGACCAGACCTAGGGTTTCTCCCCGGTGCAAATCAAAGCTCACACCGTCAACTGCTTTTAAAAACTTTCGAGGTGCAAAAAAATTATTTCCTTTTTTCATGGGAAAGTGCATTTTTAGGTCACGAACTTTTAGGATGATATCGCTCATGCCTCAACCTTCCAGCATGCAGCCCTTCGCTCCTGATCAATGTGAACAACATCAGGATAGTGCGTTTTACACTTGTCAATCACCTCAGCGCACCGCGGGTGAAAAGTACAACCCCCAGGCAGTTGCGATAAATCTGGAGGATTGCCAGGAATCGGCTCAAGCTTGTCTTGCTTTCCAACATCTAATCGAGGAATACCATGTAGCAAAGCTTTGGTATAAGGGTGCGCAGGTGTTTCAAATAAATCCTGCGTGGATGCTTTTTCCACCATTTTTCCACCGTACATAACCACCACACGATCACTCATCCCAGCAACTACACCCAGTGCGTGGGTAATCATAATGATGCTTGTACCAAGGTCATGGTTAAGCTCTTTCATCAACTTCAATATTTGAGCCTGAATGGTTACATCAAGCGCTGTCGTGGGTTCATCCGCTATCAAGAGTTCTGGCTTGCAAAGCAAGGCCATGGCAATCATAACACGCTGACGTTGGCCACCTGAGAGTTGGTGTGGATATTGTCTGATTCTTCGAGGTGCGTTAGAGATGCCAACACGCTCTAGAATATCAATGGCCATGGTCACAGCCTCTCTGTGCGTTTTGCCTTGGTGCAATTTCACTACTTCGGTCAGTTGTGTTTCGATTCTTAAAAAAGGGTTAAGCGAGCTCATGGGATCCTGAAAAATCATGGAGATATCATTGCCCCGAATCTTTCGCATCTCTTTTGCTGAAGCCTGCATCAGATCTTTCCCGTTGAAGATAATTTTTCCACCCGGAAAAAAACCAGGGGGTTGGGGTATAAGCTTCATGATAGACAAACATGTCACGGACTTACCTGAGCCGCTCTCTCCCACAAGGCCTACAATTTCACCTTTTTTGATGTCCAGCTCAACACCGTCAACGGCTTTGACAACACCGTTGTCTGTTTTAAAGTGGGTTTGGAGTTTTTCAATCTTAAGAAGTGTTTCCGATGACATGCCTAACCCTTTCTTTCTTTGGGGTCTAGGGCATCACGAAGGCCGTCGCCCATAAAGTTCAAACAAAAAAGCAGTATCGCCAAAAAAGCGCTCGGGAAAACCAAAACCCACCAGTAAAGTTGCATCTGATTGGCGCCTTCACTGATTAAGGAACCCAAACTTGGGTTCGGCGGTTGAATCCCAAGACCGATAAAAGACAAAAAAGCTTCTTGCATAATCATCGAAGGAACTGTGAGCGTGAAATAGACAATAATCGTGCCCAGCGTATTGGGAATCAGGTGTTTGAAAATAATGTTTAAATTGCTCACCCCCATACTGTGGGCTGCATGAATAAATTCAAGCTCTTTGATACTCAGAATTTGCCCGCGCACAATCCTTGCGGTTGTAAGCCAACCCACAAAACCAAGCGCCACAAAAAGCAGAATCAATCGCCCTTCAAATATTTTCAACCCCATCAAGACTTCCGAGACTTTGTTGAGTGGATCAAAAATGGCGCCCACGTTTACATCCTCAATGACAGTCACTAAAATAATAACAAGAAAGAGGTAAGGCAAAGCATAGAGCACATCCACAAACCGCATCATGAGGTTATCAACTGTGCCACCAAAAAAACCTGCTACAGCTCCAAAAATCGTTCCAATAACTGCAGCTACAGTTGCAGCAATAAACCCCACCATCAAACTGATACTGCCTCCAACAAGCGTTCGGGTAAGTAAATCACGACCAAAATAATCAGTACCAAATGGATGTGTCCATGACGGGGGCTGCGGTCCGTAAGCTAAATCCTGGGTGCTAAAATCAAAACCGAAAAGCTTGCTTAAAACCAATGGTCCAAAAAAACAGAGTAGGGTCAAAAATAAAACAACATAAGCAGATATCATAGAAGCTTTGTTTTTACGCAGCTTCCGCCATGCATCTTGCCAAAGGGAGACACCTTCGATCACGTCGCTCTCAGGCAGCACTGTTTTTGGATCTTTTGTAAGCGCCATTATTCAAACCTAATTCTGGGGTCAATAAACCCATACGCGATATCAACCAATAAATTCATAATCAAAAGGAAGAGTGAATACACAATAACAACCCCCATCAATAAAAAATAATCCCGGTTAAAAGCTGCATCAACAAAGTACGGACCCATGCCAGGGGTATTAAAAATTTTCTCAACCACAACCGAACCCACCATGATGTGCGCGACAGCTGGCCCCAAAAAAGTAATAACTGGCAGAATGCCGCCCTTGAGCGCATGCCTTAAGACCACCCAATGTTCTTTTAGGCCTTTGGCTCTGGCTGTTCGGATATAATTAGAGCGAATAACTTCAAGCATCCCGCCTCGGGTTAAGCGTGCAATATATGCTGCGTAAACACTTCCGAGTGTTAAAGAAGGCAGCACAAGATGTTTCCACGACCCCCAGCCGCTTGTGGGAAACCACCCTAAAATCAATGCAAATACTAAAATCAAAAGAGGGCCCGATACCAGCGGAGGAACACTGATGCCAAACATAGCCAAAGACATAACTGAATAATCCCATTTTGTGTTTTGTTTTACTGCAGCAACCATACCTGCACTCAATCCCAAAACAAGGGCAAAGAGCAAAGCTAAAAATCCAATTTGCATGGTCTTGGGTAAGCTGATTTTAATAATTTCATTGACTGTTCTATTTGAGTACTTCACCGAAAGGCCAAGGTCACCGCGCATGATGTTTTTTAAATACTGCGTGTATTGTTGGCCCAGCGGCTTATCAAAACCGTACTTGGCTTTAAGAGCCTCAATAACCTCAACTGGAACATCACGCTCTTGAGAAAATGGCGACCCTTTAGCAAAGCGCATAATAAAGAAAGAAACGGTAATGATAATAAAGAGCGTCACCACAACACCCATTAATCTTTTCAGTATGAACAAAAGCATGCGTTAACTCAATATCTGTAAAGGTGAAACATGTGCATCATCAGACAACTTATTGACCTTGGCTCCAGTTTGGATCGACCCACATATGCTTCCAAAGGTGATGATCTTGGTAGTCTTTGTAAAAACCTTTGATAAAGGGTTTTAACATGTACGTCTTGGTATAGAGATAAATTGGAATGCGGGCCACATCTTCAACAGCAATTTTTTCTGCCTCATAGAGCATCTGAAACCTTTGGGCTTCATCGCTGAGTTCATTCGCGCCTAAAACAAGTTGGTCGTATTTTTTGTTTTTCCATAGAGGGTGATTGTTTCCGCTATTGGAAAGCATCAACTCATGAAACGTAAATGGATCTAAAAAATCCCCGATCCACCCCGAGCGAGACATCTCAAAACGATGGCTTTGCATATCATCCAAATAGACCTTCCACTCTACATTGACCATCTCCACATCAATGTTAAGTGTTTTTTTCCACATCTGCTGCACGGCTTGAATAATAAGCCTGTGAATGTCTTTGGTATCGTATTTAAATTTAAATTTTGGGAAGCCCTTTCCATCTGGATAACCTGCTTCTGCCAATAAAGCTTTAGCTTTTTCTGGATTATACAGTTCTTGCTGATAGCTTTTATAGCCTGCCAAACCATCAGGCACCAACCCACCATATGGAATGTACGCGCCTGCCAATATGTTTTGTGTAATAGATGCTCGGTCTATTGAAAGGCTCAGGGCACGCCTAACACGCACGTCTTGGAAGGCCGGAATTTCTTGATTGACAATATAATAGTAAACGCCCAGGTATGGATCGTTGTAAAAGTCTTTGAAATCCTGAACTGTTTTAAGTTGCTCTGCAGGCACTTCGTGGGGGCCAATCCAGTCAACTTCCCCTACTTTATAAGCATTCATAACGGCGTTTTCAGTTTCGATCATTTTAACAACAATGCGCTTAGTTTTGACATTAGAGGCATCCCAGTAGAGCGGGTTTTTTTCATATATTTTGTCGATCTTAAAATTTTCTTTAATCAGTTTGTATGCCCCGCTGACAACAATATTTTCTGGACGTGTCCATCTAGAGGCATCTCCATTATTTTCCGACGCAACCTTTTCAACAACGTGTTTTGGTATAGCAGCAAAACTGCTGAACTCTGCCAACAATACAAAGTAGGGTAATGGACCAACCAGGGAGACTTCAAGGGTGAGGTCATCTGTAGCACGCACCTGAACATCATCAGGTGTCGTTTCTTGAGCTTTGAGACCACCCATGCCTTGAAGCGATTTGACCAAAAGACCCTTTTGGGAATCTTTATTTTCTTGTTCAAAAAAAACAAATAAATCATTTCCTGAGTATGAGCTTTCAAACTTTTCTATCTGCGTGATGCCAGATTTTTTTAAATCCGCCTGAAACTGTTGATGTTCATTTTTTGATTTAAACCCTGTTACTTTCAAGGCACGCCGCGCAAATGCCTCCCCACCAGCAATGGTCGAATAAGCCAGCGAGGCATAGACAGCTCCTGTTTTCGGATCAATAAGGCGCTTCCAGCTGTACTCAAAGTCATGGGCGGTTAAAGGCTTGCCATCCGACCATTTCAAACCTTGTTTGAGTTTAAAAACATACCTGCTGCCTTTATCAAAAGCTTCCCAACTTTGAGCTAAATCTGGAATGGGTTTAGATGTTGTAGGGTCAATTTGGACCAAACGTGAAAAACTATTCATCGCCAGGTTTCCATCTGGAACACCATGTGTCAATATCGGATCTAAATGCTGGGGTTCTTCACGGTTGTTAATCCATATTTCATCTACGCCATGTTTGGGCTTGGTTGTCCCATAATATGCAGACGCATCAACTGAAGACTCAAGCGCCGTTCCCTCTTTTGATGACTGCGCCTTCTGATTTTGTGTGCATGCCATAAAAAACGGCAGCGCCATAAGCGACAGAGAACATAGAACGTGTTTGAGGTTTCGACGTGTTGTGTAGGTGTGCATTTTTAAGCTTCCGTTCTCTTGTTATTTCCAAGGTTTATTTTCAATGGCGTCTGGGTTCTCAGGCACGCCCTCATACCAACGCTTATCAATCCACATGTATTTCCAGTTGTACTTATCTTGCAGACTTGGCCACATGCCTTTGACATAGGGTTTGACCAACTTGGTTCCAGAATACCAATAAATAGGAATAATGGGCTGTTCGTCAGCAATGATGCGCTCAGCTTTTTGAAATAAAGCAAGGCGCTTAGCTTGATTTTTTTCATAGTCAGTTTCTTCAATTAGCTTATCAAATGCTGGGCTTTTCCAGTTCGTGTGATTGTTCTTGCTGCTAGAAAGAAATACGCTCATGAAGGTGTGAGGATCTAAGTAATCAGCAATCCAACCCATACGCATGATTTGAAAGTTATGAACTCTTTGGTCTTCAATCAATGAGCTCCACTCCATATTTGATATTTCCACATGGATATTGAGATTTTGTTTCCACATCTCCTGTACAGCCGTTGCCATTTTACGGTGACCTTCTAAAGTATTGAACTTAATGGTCATCTTTGGAAAGCCTTTGCCATCTGGAAAGCCTGCTTGTTTTAACAAACCTTTGGCTTTTTCAATATTGTAATGCTCGGTTTGAATACTTTTATATCCGCCTAAGCCCTCCATCAACAAATCACGTGAGGGAATTTGGCCCAACTTGCCAATATTGTCTACGATAGCCTTTCGATCAATCGAAAGTGCCAGCGCTTGCCTGACAAGCTTGTTATCCAAAGGTTTTTTTGCAGTATTGAGCTGATAATAATAAACAGCTGTTTTGGGTTGAAACCAGGTGTCTTTATATTTTCTCATTTCATCAGCATATTCAGAAGGATAGCTCTCACTAGAGGTCCAATCGTGCTGTCCCACTTTGTACGCGTTCATGGCCGGTTGTGCATTTTCGATCAATGTGACTTTTACTTTGTTCAAGCGAACTTTATCAGCATCGTAAAACAACGGATTTTTTTCATAAACTTTATATTGCTTAAACTCCTCTTTTACGACCTTAAAGGCGCTGCTCACAACAATATTATCTGCACGGGTCCATTTGTCTGGCGTGCCAGCTGCTTCAAACTTCTCAATAACATGCTTTGGAACTGGGGCAAAAACCATATATGAAATCATGCTTAAGAAATAAGGTGCCGGTCGATCCAACCTTACCCAAAGGCGCTCATCATCCAATGCTTTAACTTGAACGGCATCAGGGCCGGTTATAGTTGCCTTAAGATTCGCTCCCAGGTCCCCCTTGTTGATACGATCTATAAGTTTATCTCGAAGTGATTGTTTCTGCTCCGCATCCTCTGACTGTACAAAAAGGAAATGTTTCTTTGTTTGCGGATCCTCAACCACTTCCACATCTGAACCTACCTTTTTTATAGCCTCGCCAACACTCGAGAACCCCTCCACTTGTATGCTTAATTCACGATAGGCCCTTCCGTTTTGAATGATATCTCCCATTTGAGAGTATGATGAAGTGGTCTTTGGGTTCAGAAGTCGTTTCCATGAATAAGCCACGTCGCGTGCTGTTAATTTTTGGCCATCTGACCATTTTGCATCTTTTCTCAAAAAGAAGGTGAACTCTCGCCCATCCTCAGAAACGTCCCATTTAACAGCAAGGTCTCCAACAGGCTTTTGGCTAACGGGATGAATCTCGGTTAGACGCACAAACATCGCATCTGTCAAAGCTTGGGAAACCGAGTCTGAGACCTGCGCGGGGTCCATTGTACGAGGCTCGCCGCCAGCACTGGTCCACAACTCATCTACTGGATGCTTAGGGATCACGGTCCCAAAATAATCAGGATGAGAGGCGTTTTTTTTCGTGCACCCGATGATGGCAAACAATAATGCGAAAGACAATCCGTAGGATATTTTTTTAATCATTGTTGTTGACTAATCTTTTTGCTCCCCACATGCAACGGAAAAAACATCCAGATATCGGAAGTTTTTCGAAAGCATTGAAGTTTTTTTTGGAAATTTTATGCATCTGGGTTTATAGTTACACCCATGGGTTGTGCAGATCATAATATTTGCACTTCTTATGAACCTATACTAGAAGCGTTATTCAAAATGAAAGGGAGTGTTCATGGCTTATATTGTTACCGAGGCATGCATTAAGTGCAAGTATACAGATTGTGTGGAGGTTTGTCCTGTAGAGTGTTTTCACGAAGGCGAGAATATGCTCGCCATTGATCCAGACGAATGCATTGATTGTGGCGCGTGTGATCCAGTTTGTCCGACCCAAGCCATTTTTCCAGAAGAAGAAGTGCCGGAAGATCAAATGGAGTTTGTAGAAAAAAACAAAAGCCTTGCTGCCAAATGGCCTTTGATCACAGAGAAAAAAGATCCCTTGCCCGACGCCGATGCCATGGCTGAAGTTAAGGATAAACGAAGCATGTTAGCTGTTTAGTTCTTAAAAACACCACTGTAAGGGACCTTGATCCCTTACAGTGGTGTTTTTAAATAGTTTATAACGTAACCCTTTAACGCATCGCATGTGTTAAAGGGTTTTTTTATGGACAAAAGCTTCTTTTTTTCTTAGCCTCCCTAATCTCAACGCTTTTAACTAAGGAGTTTTTCATGTATCGACACGTACTATTTTCTGCTGCAGCCCTTTTAATGCTTACCTTTTCTCTCTCTTGCAAGGACCCGTCAGCCTTGAGCCAAAAAGATATTTCAAAACGTGACCAAGGACAGTTTGTTTCTCAAGGCTACGCGTCCTATCGCTCATCCTACCTTGCTGATGTGTCCTATGATCTGGATCTTTCTTTTTCTAACAAAGAAACATTTAATGGCACAACTGACATTGCATTTAGCCTCAAACAGCCCGTTGATCTGACCCTAGATTATAATGATGGCAAAGTTTCAAGCGTGACCGCCAATGGGGAAAGCATAGATGTCAGCTACAATGGATACTTTATCGAACTTGATGCCAAACACCTTCAGGCCGGCCCAAATAAAATTACGGTTGAATATACAGGCAATTATGCGACTGATGGCTCTGGATTGTATCGATTCAAAGACCCCGAGGATGGCAAGCTCTACCATTACACACAGTTTGAACCCTACGATGCCAACCAAATGTTTCCGTGCTTTGATCAACCTGATCTTAAAGCAACATTCGCCATGCAAGTCCGAGCGCCCGAAGACTGGACTCTTATCTCCGCTCAAAAAGAATCATCTCGCTTGCTCAAAGACGGCGCCTTCCATGCTTGGACCTTTCCAACAACGAAGCGATTCAGCACATATATTTTCTCACTTCATATGGGCCCCTATCAGGAACTACCCATCAAAAATTATAAGAACATTCCACTTCGCCTTTTTGCCAGACAATCCCTGGCTAAGTTTGTAAAACCAGAACAATGGGAAGCTTATACACACCACGGTTTTGACTTTTTCCAAGACTACTTTGATTTTCCCTACCCTTTCACAAAATATGACCAGGTCATTGTGCCTGACTTTAACTTTGGCGCGATGGAAAATGTGGGCGCCGTCACATTTTCAGAACGCTTTGTCAAACGTGGTGAAAAAACCCATCGCGATCGATTTCGCTTAGCCAATGTTATTTGGCATGAAATGGCCCATATGTGGTTTGGCAATTTGGTCACGATGAAGTGGTGGAACGATCTCTGGCTCAATGAAAGCTTTGCAACGTTTGTTGCGTATGTTGCTGGAGAATCTTATCCAGAATTTCCAGACACATGGAAACAGTTCGCCCGAACCAAGCAGTGGGCATACCGTGAAGATGCGCGTGTAACAACTCACCCCATTGAGGCTAAGATTAAAACATCAGAAGATGCTTTTGCCAACTTTGACGGGATCACTTATGGGAAAGGCGCCTCATCGTTGCAACAAATTTCTTATCTAATTGGACCGGATGCCTTTCGTGATGGTGTTCGGTCTTATTTTAAAAAGCACGCTTGGAAAAACACTATTCGTATCGACTTTACGCAAAGCCTCTCAAAAAAGACCACTTTGAGCTTAGACCCTTGGTCTAAGTCATGGTTGCAAACAGCAGGTACCAACACGCTTGAGCCTGAATTGGTTTGTGAAAATGGTACAATCAAGAGCCTTAAAATCAATCAATCAAGCCCGAAAGACTACCCAACACTTCGCACGCACCGTAACCAAGTGGCCTTGCTAGATAGCAACCTAAAGGTTTATAAAACAATAGATGCCTTGCTTGAAGGACCCAGCACGCATATCACGAGCGCAACAAGTCAGCCCTGCCCATCATTGGTATTGCTCAACGCCAATGACAAAGATTTTGTTCATATTGCTTTGGATCAAAAGAGCATAGCGTTTCTCTCAAAAAATATCTCAAGCCTACCGTCTGAAACTGTCCGGTCCAACCTCTGGTCAACACTTTGGAATATGGTAAAAAATAACCAGTTGTCGGTTGAGACATTTGTCTCGATGGTTCAAGCGCATTTACCTCAAGAAAAAGACATCAATGTTGCTTCCCTAATAGCAGGCACACTCTCAGGCAGCGTGCTCTCAGCAACATATTTATACCCCCATGCCACTGCCCCGCAAAAGGCCTCGAGAGATCAAATATTTCAAAACTTAAACCAGAATGTGTTTGAGCTGTTAAACCAATCTAAGGCTGGCTCGGACTTTCAAAAGCTTTGGTTTGGCACATATATCTCCTTAGCCACAACCAAGGACGATGCCTCAAAACTTCAAGCCTGGCTTGACGGCAAGAATCTTCCAAGTGGATTTAACCTAGACCAAGACAAGCGCTGGTCATTGGTTGCAAAGCTTCAAGAGCTTGACCATCAGGCTTACGCATCCTTGCTGACGCAAGAAAAACAAAAAGATCCTTCCAGCAAAGGAGATGAAGCCTTTATTACCTCCAAAGCTCTGGCTAATGATGTAGATCGAAAAAAAGAAATCCTATCAGCACTCAAAAAAACTGATTGGCTTAACTCAACAGCTAAAAAACGGGCTGCTGTCAAAGGCGCCTTCCCCACCTCTCAACTGCCTCTGGTCACTGCCATGAAAGATGACCTGTACAAACTGATCTTGGATGTCTCCAAAATGCCAGGCGAAGAAGTTCTGCTTGAAGAAATTACCCGCTATGCGACACCCTTAGACTGCACGCAAAACAGTGTGAATGATATGGGCGCCTTTATCAAAAAACACAAAGACCTCCACCCTTTAGGTCTTAAAAATTTAAGAATCAAACACCAAGAACATGAAAAATGTGTGGCGATTAAAACATCACAGAACAATCCGCAGTAAACATAACGATAACCTTCTTAAGCATTAACCTGTCTTTAATACACCGATAGATATCTGAACGCTATCAAGGCTATCATCAGCAACAAACATCTCTTTCAGAGGGTTATCTAGAGCGAATGTTGAAAGCGTCTCTTTTTCGATTAGAGACTGGTGCTGTTTAAAGGCCTGGCCCAGGTCATCGTTTGTCTGGACGTGAAGTTTGATCCTATCACTAACATCAAAGTCGCATTCTTTTCGAAAGCGTTGGACGCGGTTGATCAGCTCTCGACTTAAACCTTCGGCTTTGAGCGCCGGGGTTAATTGTGTATCCAGGCCAATGACCAATGCGCCTTGGGCATGGCAGGGATGATCAAAATTGTCTTGGGCTGCCAGCGTGATGAGAAAATCTTCTGGAGTAAATTCTGCGCCCATTAAGGTAATTGATTTGCCATCTAGAATGCTTTGAATCTGAGCTTGAGATATATCTTTGACCTCTGACTGGAATTGTTTCATCTGAGCACCCAGTTTTTTCCCTAATGTTTTAAAATTGGGCTTGATCTGCCAAGAGGCCATTTGGTCAGAGGAAAGAAATTTGATGTCATGGACATTAAGCTCTTCACGCAAAATATTCTGATGCTTTTCCAATTCAGCTTGAAGGGAATCATCCACCATCCCAAGAAAAAGCGTTGAGAGGGGTTGTCGGTTTTTAATTTTTTCTTTTTCCCTTAACTCTCGTCCAATTTTTACCGCATCTCGAATCATGTCCATTGCGCGCATCAGTTTTTCTTGCTCTGGATTTAAATCTTCAACGCGTGGATATTCTTTTAGGTGAACCGAGTCTTTCATATCTAACGGCGCAGCACTTTGGCTGAGCAATTGAAAAACATGCTCGCTGATAAACGGTATAAATGGAGCAGCCAAAACACAAAAATCAGTCAACACTCCGTAAAGCGTTCGATAGGCATGTGCCTTATCTGTATCATTTTCTGATTTCCAAAAACGCCTTCGAGATCGGCGAATGTACCAATTGGTTAAGTCATCAATAAACGCCAAAAAAGGAAGCACCACTGAAGAAAGGTGGTACTGATTCATCTCAGATTGAATCGATCGGTTGAGTGCATCCAGCTTAAGCAATATCCACTGATCTAATACGTGCTCACTTTGTGAAACTGACTCGCCCTCTTCCGCCTCCCACTTATCCACTGACGCATAGGTCGCAAAAAAAGCATACGCATTATAAAACGGCAAAAGCACCTTGCGGGTCATTTCTTTCAAACCCTCTTGGCTAAAGCGCAAATCATCGCCGCGAACAGCGCCCGACTGCAACAAATAAATCCTTAAGGTATCCGCGCCAAATTCATCCAAAACCTCAACAGGGTCAGGGTAGTTCTGAAGACGCTTGGACATCTTGCGACCGTCTTCTGCCAATACAATGCCATTAACCACAACGTTTTTAAATGCAGGTCCTTTGTCTAAAGCCGTAGACAAAACCATGAGCGTATAAAACCACCCCCGGGTTTGATCCAAACCTTCGGCAATAAAGTCTGCTGGGAATGATTTCCCAAATGCTTCTTGATCCGTTGAAAAGGGATAGTGCTCCTGCGCGTACGGCATTGATCCAGACTCAAACCAACAGTCTAGAATCTCGGGAATTCTTTTTAAAGTGTCACCTGTTTTTGGAGAGATAATTTCAATACCATCAATCATATGCTTGTGCAGGTCATCAACCTTTTGGCCACTGAGCGCTTCGAGCTCGGCCCGACTTCCAACACAAAGTGTTTCGCCTGTTTCTTCATTTCTCCAGATGGGAATGGGATTGCCCCAGAAACGATTCCGGGAGATGGCCCAATCGTTAGCATTCTCTAACCATTTGCCAAAGCGACCATCTTTTAGGTGCTCAGGAACCCAATGCACCTGTTGGTTGTTTTGGATCAGCGCATCTTTAACCGCTGTGACTTTCACAAACCAGGTTGAAACGGGCTTGTACATCAACGGCATGTCTGTGCGGTAACAAAAGGGATAACTGTGTTGAATGGTTTCTTGTTTAAAGAGCAAGTTCTTTTCTTTCAAATACGCAATGACATCTTTGTCTGCATCTTTGAAATACTTCCCCTCAGCCACAGATGCATCTTCTGTAAAGTAGCCTTCGTCATTAACATGCTCTAGCGGATCGATGCCGGCTTTTTGAAAGACTTGAAAATCTTCTTCACCGTACGGCGCCAAGTGCACGATGCCCGTGCCTGAGTCTTGTGTGATATAGTCAGCAGCGTAGACTTGAAACATCTTTGATGTTGTTTGACCCTCAAAAGCTGGGATCATTTGTTGGTATGTTTTCCCAACCAAATCCATGCCTTTAAATGCTTCAAGGAGCTCTACTTTGTTTTTTCCAAAAACATGTTTTATTTGGTGCTTGGCTAAAATATAGACTTGTTCTGATTTTGCCTCTTTGACCTTGGCATAGATAATATCTGGATGTACCGCTGCGGCGTGGTTGGCAGGAAGGGTCCAAGGGGTGGTCGTCCACACCAAAAGCGATGTATTTGGATCATCAACCAAACGTAGCTTCACGGTTACGGCCGGGTCTTGTACATCTTGATAATTTAAATTGGCTTCAAAGTTAGAAAGCGGTGTTGTAATTCTTGGTGAATAGGGAAGTACTTTTTTGCCCTGATAAATTAAACCCTTTTCCCAAAGCGTTTTAAATACGTGCCATACGGACTCCATGAATGAGAGATCCATGGTTTTATAGTCGTTCTCAAAATCAACCCAACGTCCCATCCGCGTGACGGTTTTTTCCCATTCTTGGGTGTAGCGCCCCACAATGGAGCGACATTCTTCATTAAAGCGCTCAATGCCAAAGTCTAAAATATCCTGTCGGCCTTTAAGCTCTAAGCGTTTTTCGGTTTCAAACTCAATCGGCAGTCCGTGGCAATCCCATCCAAAACGACGCTTCACACGTTTGCCCTGCATCGCCCAGTATCTGGGAATCACATCCTTGATGGTGCCTGCCAGAAGATGCCCGTGATGGGGCTTGCCTGTAGCAAAAGGTGGCCCGTCATAAAAGGACCAAATATTTGATGGATCTTTTTCAGAAACAGACCGCTCAAAAATGTTATGCTCTTTCCAATACTTAAGGACCTCTTCTTCCATTTTAGGGAACTTAATCTGAGCTTTAGGCTTGGCAATTGTCATGGAACCCTTCTATAAGAATTCACAAAGCCCCTCCAGCAAAACATATCATTTGAGAAAGTTCTTTTTGAACCAAAGTTTTTTCTTGGCCATTTTGGTCAGTATTTATGTGGCTTAAAAAAGCACTAAAGACCTGCATGTCGGATCTAGGGCACCCCTTCCCCCTGGAAACTAGGGCGAGAGCCAATGCTTAGAGCCTGTTGACAATTCAAAGCCCAAAGCGAGAAGTTCTAGTATGAGGTCAAGTCACGGCGGGCTTTGCCAAAAAAAGCGAAGGCGTCCTTGCCCAGCAGCGACCCCGCATTCTTTCTGTGAAGACCAACGCCTCGATCTGGCGTTGTGATAGGGCTTCGCAGCAGGTATTTGAATTGTGGACAGGCCCTAATGTATAACTCGACTTAAAGTCTTTGGCTGCGGCTAAAAGAAATATATGAGCTAGCCTGTTTTATGTGTGTTAAAATCCTTTGGTGACTTCCAACACTCCCACTTCCTCATTTATTCAAGACGTTCGGCGGCAGGTGTATGCCAAGGTGCCTATTGTACATGTGGTCACGTTTGAAGATCAACGGTGCGAGAATCAGCTCAAAGACATCGCTGCTAAAGGCTTTCAAAAGCCATTTGATTTTAAGGTATGGACCTCTACACAAGGCCTTTGCGATAGCCAAGGCAAAGCAGCCCCAGAAACACAAGATCCTGAGGCCATGTTGGACGCGCTGATCCAGCATCCGGGCCCTGGCATATTTTTTCTCAAGGATTTACACCACCACCTGGAAAACCCACAGGTTTTGCGAAAACTTCGCGATGTTTATCAGGCCTTTAAATCAACATACAAAACACTCCTTTACAGTGCCCCTTCGCCTATGGTGCCAGAGGGGCTGTCCAAAGAAATCACGATGATTGCATTTCAGTTGCCTGATGTAGCTGAACTTGAGCAGCTCTTAGACCAAAATCTAAAAAGCTTTTCCAACGCGCAACAAGATCTGGCCGAGAATGACCGGGAAGACCTGATCAAATCTGCCCTCGGAATGACGATGGATGAAGCCAGACAAGCCTATCAAATGGCCTTTGTGGGAAGAAAGGTGATCAACACAGATTGTATTCGCATCGTCATCGCTGAGAAGTGCAAGGTCGTTCAAAAAGAAGGTATTCTGGAATACATCGATATTGATTTCAATATGGATGAGATTGGTGGCTTGAAGAATTTAAAAAACTGGTTGGAAGAACGATCCAAGTTTTTCTCAAAAAATGCCCGAGACTATGGCATCTCTCCCCCAAAGGGCATTTTGCTCACCGGCATTTCTGGCTGCGGAAAATCATCATGTGTAAAGGCTATCAGTCAGTATTGGCGACTCCCCCTGATGCGGCTGGACATGACCAAGGTCTATGGCGGCACGATGGGCAACCCTGAGGAAACCATGCGCCGGGCGCTTCAAACCGTGGAAGCTGTGGCTCCTGTCATCCTTTGGATTGAAGAAATTGAAAAAGGCGTTGCGGGCTTTGCCCAAGGAGACGGCGGGGTGACGGCCCGTATTTTTTCCTCATTTCTGACCTGGATGCAGGAAAAAAAATCACTCGTCTTTGTTGCAGCCACTGCCAACGAGATCGACAAACTGCCTCCCGAGCTCCTAAGAAAGGGGCGCTTTGATGAAATTTTCTTTACCGACTTGCCTACCGAGAGCGAACGCCTTGATATTTTTAAAGTCCATATCAAAAAAAGGAAACAAGATCCTGCTGTTTTTAAACTGGGTCAATTGGCCAAAGCTACCTCTGGCTTTTCCGGAGCTGAGATTGAACAGGTTGTAGCAAGTGGCATGTACAAGGCCTTTAATGAATCACGAAAGTTTAATGACCAAGATCTCTACGTAGAAATCTCCCGCACCATTCCCTTGGCCACTACCATGGCCGAACAGATCAAGACCATCAAACGTTGGGCCGATACCCGCGCTGTGAAAGCCTCTGCCCCGGCTTAACCTTCTTCACTCCATAGCCTCTTAAGGCTTACGTTTCGTAGAGGTTGGTGAACCGATAGTTGAGGGCCTCTAAGACATGCTTTTGTTCTAGCTTTGGGTTGCCCTCCAGGTCAGCGATGGTCCGTGAGACACGCAAGACCTTGACCATCGAACGAATAGACAGATGCTGTTGGTCCATTACCCTCTGGATGCAATGCTCAGTACCAAGTGACATATTGGCGTGCTGTTTGAGTGCTTCTAGACTCGCCAACGCGTTGGTCTTGTCACCCCCCCAACGCGCGCTTTGATTTTGCCGGGCCTTTTGGACTTGTTTTTTAAGCTCTTGGCTGGATGTTGCAGATCCAGGTTTCCAAACTTTTTGCCAACTTAGTTTCGGCAGCACCATGCACAAATCTATGCGATCTAAAATAGGCCGAGACAGTTTTTTGCGATACCGATCCAACTGAATCCATGAGCACGTACAGGTCACACTTTGATCTCCTGTATTGCCGCAAGGACAAAGGTTCATAGCCGCCAATAGTAAAAATCGTGCAGGATATGTGTACAAGCCATGCACGCGACGCACACGAATCACACCATCTTCTAGAGGTTCCCGCAGGGCTTCAATGATGGGCCTGCTAAACTCTGGAAATTCATCCATGAATAAAATCCCTTGGTGGGCCAACATAAAATCACCTGCCTTAAAGCGCATGCCCCCACCGATCATCCCCGCCAGAGTTGCATGGTGATGCGGCTGACGCAGCGGTATCGCGCCATCTTCAATGGGCGTGCCGGTGGCGCTGTATATTTTTTTGACCTCGCAAAACGCCTTTGAAGAGAGTGTGGGGAAAATGCTTGGAAAGGCTTTGGCCAAAAGGGACTTGCCAACACCTGGCGGGCCTGAAAGCATGGCATGATGAAGACCTGCTGCTGCAATGGTCAGCATGCGCTTGGCTTGGTGTTGGCCCTTGATGTGAGAAAAATCAAGCACGTCCTCAGTTTCATGCGCGGTTGGACTCGGGGGCGTGGCGGGTTGATACGACCCAGGATCATTCAAATATGTTAAAACATCCGTCAAATGATTAACAAAGACAGGTGCCACGTCCACACCACATGTCGACAGGTCTGACTGAGTCCCAGGAGCAATGATCAACATATTATTTTGATGCAACTCTTCAATAATAGCAAATGCCCCATTCACAGATCGTATAGCGCCGTCTAAGGACAGTTCGCCAAAACTTAGAATATTAGACACGTCCCACGTCTTGCCACCAAAGCCCATCAATTTGATGACAGCCAAAGCTATGGGAAGGTCTAAATAGGCACCGGCTTTCTTCACTCCAGCAGGACCTAAATTCACCACGATTTTTTTGTTTTTGAGCCGAATCCCACATGCTCCCAAAGCGGACTGAATGCGCTGCTTGCCCTCTTTGACTTCCACCTGGCCCATGCCCACGATATCGAATACAGGGAGCCCTTTGGTGGCAGACACTTCAACACGCACCTGCATGGGAAGAAGTCCATCAAAACTGGCACCTGTGGTCATGGCTATCATGCAAGATTTAAATGCATTTATGATGCCAAAAAAACTTGGAACTCAATTTACAATTTAAATAGATACCGATAAGACACAGACATGAAATCAATGAAAAATATTCTGATGGGGGCAATCCTCATCATCGTGACAGCACTTTGCGTGTTGTTCTTAATTCAAAATGGCGAACAAGTTCGTGTGAATTTATTTCACCTCTCCTCTCCAGAACAACCCATGTGGATATTTGTCTTGGGCGCTTTTGTGTTGGGCGTGGTGGTGACGTGGCTTTGGACTTCGTTGTATTCGCTCAAGTATAAATCCAAAATTCGAAAACAACGCAAAGAAATGGAATCTTTGCAAAAAGAAATTCACCAACTTCGCAGCCAACCCCTCGAAGCCCTACCACAGGATGATCCTGCCACATAGGCATGACTGACGAAAAAGTTTTGATCACTTATGCGTAGTACCACAATCCCAAGCCTACCCCCACAGGGGCCTACATCCGAGATTTTAGTAGACAGATATATTGATTTTTTTTCAGCTCAGATCAAGCACAACCCTGACTCCTTTGATGCCTACATAGAGCTTGGTAATCTTTACCGCGAGAAAAAAGACTTTAACCACGCATTCACCCTCCACCGAAACCTTCTTGCCAGAACAGATATATCGAAAGACCAGATGGCAATAGTCCATATGGAAATGGGATTTGACTATTTGGCGGCCCAAACCAAGGATTTTGGCATAAGCTTTTTTTTGGATGCGCTCAAACGTGATAAAAAAAACATACGCGCTCAAAAAGGATTGTATCAAAGCTACCTCCAGCAGCGCATGTATGATGATGCACTCAAAGCTTTGGAGAAGCTCAATGCGCTTGACCCTGTAGATCAATCTATGTTTTTTGACTTGTATTGTGAAACGACTGTCTACTGTTTAGAGCAAAAAAACATCGCTTCCGCCAAAAAAGCCCATGCCAAGGCGCTTAAAATCAAAAACACACCTTTTCTAAAACTGTCACATATTCAAATTCAATTGGTTGAAAACAAAACCCAAAGCGCCATCGACAACCTTGTGCTGTTTATTGACACGTATCCTAAACATGCTTATTTCTTCGTTCAAAAACTTGAGGAGCTTTTGTTTGAATCAAAACAATACGCAAATTATTTTCAAATATTAAATGGATGTTTACAAGGCAATGAAAACCACCCTTTTATTCATCTGGCGTTGGCCAAGTACTATCAAAAAACGTCGCAGTCCGAACATGCCAAAACACATTTTATCAAGGCCATGGGTGAGCATCCCCGGCATGCCTTAATTTTTCGCGAAAGCATGATCCATTTGATCAACGATATCCAGGCGCAGCCTACAGACCAGTTGCAGGCACAACTCAATACATTTTATCAAGCCCTCACATCAAAAAAATCATACACGTGCACGTCCTGCCACAAAAACTTCGAACATGTCCCAAAAGACTGTCGCCAATGCAAGGGGTGGAACCTCTTTGATCAGCACCTTATTGCGTCTTAGCCAAGGACCTTTGAATCAGATACAGGTTGCACGCATTGATCACAAAGTGTGTACAGATTGGTGCCAAGATATTTTGAGTCCAGATATACTGCTGGCCTAAAACAAAACCCATCACAAGCGCGAAAATACTCCACACATACCCTTGCTTGCCCGGCGCTGTATGCAAGAGGCCAAAAGCCACAGACGTAAGTACAAGCCCTGCATGATGTTGGACAATCCCTCTGAATAAAAACTCTTCTCCAATGGAGGAAAAAAAAGCCAGGAAAACAATATCTTGAAGATCAAGCCGTCCCATCAATTGCGCTAAAGTCTGGCTCAGCTCTTCAAACACATTCACCCGTCTGGTCAACACATAGGAGATCCCTACAACACCTAAACCAAGGAGCACAGCGAGCACCCCATCCTTAAGAACTTTGGTTAAAAAATGTTCTCCCAGGACTGGAAAGGCGATGATCACACCATCTTTGTTTAAAAGGCATGCTAAGACAAACATCCCCAAATACAGGCAGGATGATATCAATACTAGGTGATTGGCTCGGTTGTCTTTCATCTGTGTCCTTGCAATGCAAAGGGCCCTTAATGGCCCTTCAAATTTGCATCCAACAAGGGAGGTTGATACGCTAAACCCACCGTGAGTTCAAAAAAAAATACCGAACCTATTTCAAGCACATACGAACCATCTCTTTTTTTTACTGATTCTCATATTGAAATTTCCGGCACTTCCACAAGTAAAAATTCTAAGATTCAGGGGCTCCTAAGAAAAAAACCCTGGCTCTCGCAGCGTATGAATTTCAAGGGTCGTCTTGGGCAGATCGGAATCTCATGTGTGATAGCGCTGATGGGTATGGTCCTGGGATTGATTTTTTTAAGAATTCCGCTCAACACGCAAGCCATATATTACCTGGTTCAACACGGCTACCGGGGTCCTTACCAAGGGCTGCAACCCATTGACATTGACCTCCAGCATGGCATTGATCTAAAAAAACCTGTTCTGGTAGCGCATGTTTTGGTTCACAATTTTGGGCCTCAAAACATTGATCAGGCCAATATTCGCGTGACTTTTTTGGATGCTAGCAGCCAAGAAGAAAAAAGTTTTCTGATACCCTGTTGTGATCAGCCGCTTACAACCAACATGCACCAAAACCTCCACGCAACTATTGCACATGCACTGGTCTCAGATGAAAGGGTTAAACTGGCCGTTGATTAGGGGGATATGTGTTAGGTTTTTGTTGAAGCCTTTTCTTGAGTCTGATCGGTGTCAACTTTAGAAGCTTCTAAAGGGGGATCTTCCGGGCTATCATCCTTGAGGCCTTTTTTAAAATCTCGTATGCCTTGACCTAATCCGCCAAATATTTGAGGAATACGTTTGTATCCAAACAACATAACAACGATAAAGGCAATGATTGCCAACTCTTGGGCGTGTAAACCTAACATGCCTTTGAGTCTATCAATATCTGTACTCGAAGTAAATGAATCCCTTTGCAATGCCCCCAAATCAGAGAGAGTGAGTAGGTTCTTGAAATCAAAGATTTTTTTTATTTTTAACTCGTCTTGATTTTGTTACATTAGAAGATGAACTCATGTTGGCCAAAGTTAAAATTACGGTAGTATCTAGCAAACAAGAATTTATTCTATTGGTGGCTAAAATGAATCTCAAGGGCATCTTGGTATTTACCCCCCAACGCATTCCCATCAACAGCGCACTTAAGCTTGAACTCAAGCTTGGCAAAACCCGACCTATTTCACTCAATGGCAAAGTTCATAAAATCACAGAAACCCCAAGCGCGAAAAAAGGCCTCCTCATTGTTTTTATAGATCCATCACCTGAAGGACAAAAACGCATTGAGCAGTTTATTGAAAAGAATAAAGACACATCAAAGAAAACCAAGCCGGTCAAAAAGCCGAAAAAATCTCTGAAAAAAATAATGCCCAAGCGTTCAAAAAAGAAAACAGCTCCCGAAGAACAGAATATCTTAAAACCGGAAAAAACTGTCATTGTTGATAACACCCTGCCAGCACTGTCCTTACAAAGCCCCGACAACTTAAGCGCCATGCATGTCACAACCAAGGATGAGGAAAACATCCACCATGCCTCTGCTCGCCTCGGTGAGGCTACACGCCATCTGAATCTTAGCGACACGGTCCCGCGGCACAAAGCTCACAGAAAATCTTTGGTCTCACGGCTTTACCGCGCTTTGGGCGCAGTCTTAGTCTTGGTAGGCATCGTTGTTTTTTTTCGCCATGGTATTGGTTGGATTCAGAAAACTTTTAATATTTCTCTGGTGCCAGAATCTTCTCAAACAATCACTCAAACACCAACATCCAACAGTGGGACAGCCACCCCGTCAACTCCAGTCAACACACCCAAGGGCAAAGCCAACTTAGATTCGATCACAAGTGAGGACCAAGGGGATTACTTAAAAATTACGCTTTTGGGCGATGGGGATTTTGCGAGCTTTGTTTCGGAAAAAGTCAAAAATCCGCATAAAATCATTCTCACATTCAACAACATCACAAATGCAAATATCAACACCAAAGTAGATATCAACAACCCACCAATTTCAAAAATTGAAACTGCCATGATCAATAATAAGGTTCAAGTAACCCTTTGGCTTTCAGAAAACAGCTTTCCTGACTTTGACCCAAAACCCTTCCCCAACGGCATGGACTTATTTTTCTATCGAGATTAGGGCCTGTTTATAATTCAAACAGCTTCTGGGAAGTCCTACTATGAGGTCAAGCCAAGCCTCAAACCCGAATGGCTTGATCAGGCTTTCGCGCAATCATGAGCTGGAACGCGCCTTGGTGCACAACCTTTGCATGCTGATTCCATATTTTACGCTCAGAAATAACAATGCCGCTTTGTTTCGACCGCGCGTCTTTTTTCTCTATGACCTCTGAAGTTGCGTGGATGGTGTCCCCAATCAAAATAGGACGCTTGAAAGTCCACGCCAGGTTCATAAAGGCTTGAATATGAAACTCCAGTCCATCAGTTTGAAGGCCTGAGCATATTGAAAGCCCGAGCAACCCATGGGCAATACGCTCACCAAACATCGATGATTCTGCAAACTCCTTGTCCATATGCAGGGGATTAAAGTCCCCAGTTAAACAGGCAAAGTTAACGATATCGGTTTCAGTAATAGTTCTTGCCACTGATGTTTGCTTGCAACCAAGTTCGATCTCTTCAAAATAAAGTTTTTTCACATTTAGAGTCATATGCAGCCAAAATATAACGTAAAATCAACGCGAATCAATACAAAAAACCATTTCTTTGCCCTCCTGTTTCACTAGGGGTATAAAGGCTAACCATGAACACAAAAGCAATCATTTTTAAGTTTTTATCCAAACCTTGGGCACATCTAAAACTGATTCGCATGCAAAACTTCCTCAAAAGCTTGCAAAAGTCTATGTCAAGCATCGCCAACGCTAAGTCTTTGACGCTCATCATGATTGGGCTATACCTTTGTGCGTGCGCCTACTCTCAGGTCAACTGGCGTGGAATTCCAAAAACGACCTACCACATGTTGCAAGATGACCTCACTCGGACAGACAAAGTCTATGGGTTGGAAAACGTTATTTATGACCTCCGGATCGTATATTTCACCGATGATTTGCGCAAAGCCTACATTCAGGAATACGCCAAAATGTTCGAGCTGAACTCAGAAGATAAGGCAGCTTTTGAAAAAGCCCAACTAGAGATTCAAGTCAAGTTTGATGAATTTTATGTTGCGAACTTTTCATCTAAAAAAGGCTATCAAAACCTCAACGAAAGAAAAGAAGAAAAACAGATATGGTCTATCTCGCTTGCCTCATCTGAAGGAGATGTGCGACCCTTGCTGATTGAGCCTATAAAACGGACTGAAAAAATGGAGTATTTTTTTCCCATCATGGATGGTTTTTCAAAAATCTATAAATTGAGGTTTGATAAAATCCCAAGCCCAGTCAAAAAACTCAAAATGCAAAGCCCCTCCAGAACAGCTTTGTTTGATTGGAATACAACCCCTTAACCTTGAAAAGGAACCTCTCATGTCAACGCCACACATACGCATCTCAAAGCTTGGTCAGCACATAGACCAAAACGTCACCATCAAGGGCTGGCTTTACAACAAGCGCTCCAGCGGAAAATTACAATTCCTACAAGTGCGCGATGGGTCCGGTATTGTTCAATGTGTGATTTTTAAGGGTGATGTTCCCGAAGATCTCTTCAAAGAAGCTTCTGGATTAACTCAGGAGACATCTATTATAATTACAGGTTTGGTCAAGCAAGATGACCGCTCCAGCCTAGGGGTTGAAATTGGTGTCACAGATTTGGAGGTCGTTCATCAACCTAAGGAAGACTATCCTATTTCACCCAAAGACCATGGTGTTGCTTTTTTATTGGATCACCGTCATCTTTGGCTGCGCTCCAAACGTCAAAATGCAATTCTAAAAATCCGAAGCCGCCTGATTCAAGCTATTCGTCGTTTTTTTGATGACCAGGACTTTGTATGTTTGGATGCGCCGATTTTTACCCCCAATGCATGTGAGGGCACCTCAAATCTTTTTGAAACGCAGTACTTTGATGACAAAGCCTATCTATCTCAAAGCGGTCAACTTTATATGGAAGCTGGCGCCATGGCGTTTGGAAAAGTCTACTGTTTTGGGCCAACTTTCCGAGCTGAAAAATCTAAAACCCGAAGACACCTGACTGAATTTTGGATGATCGAACCTGAAGTTGCGTTTATGGATTTGGACGGCGACATCCAACTGGCTGAAGAGTTTTTAGCCTTTGTTGTCGCCGACATACTTAAACACCAAAAAGCTGAGCTCGAAATACTAGAGCGTGATCTCAGCACCCTTGAAAACACAACACAGAAAGGCTTTGTTCGTCTTCAGTACGACGATGCCATCAAGCAACTCCATGAGCTAGGAAGCGATATCAAGTGGGGAGACGACTTTGGCGCGCAAGATGAAACCATCTTAACCGAAAACTTTGACCGCCCCATAGTTGTGCACCGATTCCCAAAAGTGTTTAAGGCCTTCTATATGAAAGAGGATCCGCAAAATGACCAGCTATCCATGTCAATGGATATCCTAGCCCCTGAAGGCTATGGCGAAATCATTGGTGGGGGTGCGCGCGAAACCTCATTGGATATCTTAGAAAGAAAAATAAAAGATCATGAGCTGCCACGAGATGCGTTTGACTGGTACATGGACCTTCGCAAGTATGGATCGGTCCCGCATGCTGGATTTGGCCTTGGACTGGAGCGCTTGGTGGCATGGGTCTGCGGCCTTCACCATGTCAGGGAAACCATTCCTTTCCCACGCATGATGGAACGCCTTAAGCCCTAAAACCTTGAGTAGCAGGCCAACTTTGCAGGCATGTTTTTACAAACCAAAAAGAGTTTTATCAACTTTAAGCCCTTGCGCGCGGACTTCATCAAAAAAAGTAGGGAGGTTACCACATGGCGTGTGCTCGCCTTTGATTTTGCCATCCGGGCCAATCTCTTGGGTTTGAAATCGAAACAAATCAGAAATAATGTACTTGCCCGCATCATCAACCCCCACCACTTCTGCGATATGTGTAATACGCCGAGAACCATCGCGAAGTCGTTGGGCTTGAATCACAATATCAATGGCTGAAGCAATTTGAGACCGAAGCGCCCGCAAAGGTAAATCAACATCGCTCATCAATGAGAGCGTTTCCAAACGTTCCAACGCCCCTTTGGGATGATTGGCATGCAACGTTGTCATTGATCCCCCATGCCCAGTATTCATGGCTTGTAGCAAATCAATGGCTTCAGATCCCCGAACCTCCCCAATCACAATACGATCTGGTCTCATCCGGAGCGCAGACTTAATGAGGTCTCGCATGGTCACTTCACCCTCGCCCATACGATCTTTGGCCTGAGTTTCTAAACTCAAGACATGCTCTTGATCAAGTTGCAGTTCGCTGGAATCCTCAATCACCAAAATACGTTGGTTCTTCGGAATCAGACTTGAAACCACATTTAAAAGGGTTGTTTTCCCAGATGAAGTCCCACCAGAGACAATAACGTTTTTGGCTGAAACCATGCAAAGGTTGATAAATTTGGCCATCTCAACGCTCAGCGATCCCCACCCTACCAGTTGTTTCATGGTGAGTTTGGTTTTAGAAAACTTTCGAATTGTTAGGTAAATACCCTCCTTAGCAGCGGGCGGAATCACAGCACATACCCGTGACCCATCAGCAAGACGTCCATCCATGATGGGTTCCTTTTCGCTGATACTGCGGCCTACAGACTGACCAATTCGGCGCACGGCTGCGAGCAGTTCATCTTCAGAATTAAAGCTTGCTTTGGTCTGATAAATCTTCCCACCCTTTTCAACAAAAATGCTTTGATAACCATTGACCATGATCTCAGAGACCGAATCATCCAATAGATAGTCTCGAATGGGTTTTAAAAACCCTTGGGTTGCTTCTGCAAAAAAATCACTCATAACATCGTTAAGAGCCTAGATGATAACGAAACTGCTTAAAAAAGAAACATTTGAAGAATTTAGGCTTTAGGACAGCTTCAAGAAGGAGTTTGTTTTGAAGATAGTTTGCCTTGCCAGGGAAGATTATCATGATAATGTGACCTTTATGGACAATATAACCAGGGTATTTCAGCTTGAGTTACAGGAGGGCCGGTCTGCGTTTTTATGGGGGCCAAGACAGGTCGGGAAATCTTACTGGATTCACCATCAGCTTGCCAATGAGAGGCCATTTAAGATCATCGATTTGCTACAAACCGATGTTTATGCCCAATACGCATCAAAGCCCTCTCTTTTAAGAGAGCGCTGGGATGGCAAATTTACCATCATCGATGAAATTCAGAAAGTCCCTGCCCTCTTAGATGAAGTACATTGGCTCATCACGCATAAAAACGCCCAGTTTTTATTGACAGGCTCAAGCGCACGCAAGCTTAAACGTGGGCATGCGAACTTGCTCGGTGGGCGAGCATGGCGATTTGAAATGGGGCCACTGTGCTCATATGAAATCCCTGACTTTGATCTGGATCGAGCCTTGACCCATGGTCTGCTCCCTAGTTTTTATGTATCAGATTTTCCCAAACGCAATCTTCAGGCCTATGTTTCAGATTATCTCAAAGAGGAAATTGCAGCCGAGGCCGTAACACAAAACATTCCAGCTTTTTCAGAGTTTTTAAGGGTTGCTTCCTTGACCAATACAGAGCTTGTCAATTACACAAACGTTGCGCGTGAGACAGGCGTATCGGCTAAAGTTGTAAGGTCCTATTTCCAAATCTTAGAAGATACCATGTTGGCTGAGCGCCTCAAACCCTGGAAAAAATCTCCAGATCGACGCATGATTCAAACAGAGAAATTTTTTATGTTTGATGTAGGGGTAGCCAACTACTTGGCAAGACGTACACCTACCCCAAAGTCGATGGACTTTGGGAAAAGCTTTGAGCATTTTATCTGGATGGAGATCAGGAATTTTAAACGGTATTGTGCTTTTGACCTTGAGCTCCATTTTTGGAGAACGGCTTCAGGACTCGAAGTTGACTTCATCATGGGAAACATGGAGGTTGCCATCGAAGTCAAAGCTTCAAAAAATGTTCATAAAAATCACTTGAAGGGGTTAGTAGCTCTGCACGAGCACCATCCAGATGCCCAGCGTATCTTGGTATCTCTAGAAAAAGAAAAACGTGCTCTGGCCAATGGCATCCAAATTTGGCCCTGGCAAGATTTTCTAAACGCATTATGGCATGGCGAGATAATAAAAAAATCTCTACAATAGTATCGAAGAAAAGTAATATCTAGGAACGTTGGAAGATGACTGCAGCATATAATAATGGAGTGAAATCATGATCAGTGAAAAAGAATTAACCCTAATACAAGACAGGGCAAATGCCGCTTCTGCGGGGCCATGGAAAGCGTTTATCGAAGGACGTGACCATACAAGTGGTTCACATGTCATAATGACAGGTACCCCACAAAATAGAGGTGAGGATTTGGAGATTATAGGAGCAACAACGGAAGACTATGATTTCATTGCCCATGCGCGACAAGACATCCCCAAACTTATAGAAGACATCAAAAGGTTAACAAAAAACCTCGCAAAATAAAACTCCCCGAATTAGTCCCGGATTTGTGGAAATGGGCAGAAAAACATCGATTGCCTATTGCGTAGATCTGGGGTATATGGCCAGGCAACGAAACACGGCTTCGTCTTGAGCTCAACGGTTTTTTCGCCTGAGCTGAGAATCAAAAAAGGTGCTTTTATGCTCTTTTTTGCCCTAGGTGTCTACTTCATCATAGTTGATGGGTGGATAAAGGGACCAAACCTTAACATGCGTTTGGTTTGAAGTCGGAAGTATAACCTAAAACAAAAGGAAGAAAAATCATGTCTATTACATTGAAATCTATGTTGGATGCTGGGGCACATTTTGGCCATCAGACCCATCGCTGGAACCCAAAAATGAAGCCCTATATCTTTGGTGCTCGCAATGGGATTTACATTATCAATCTTGAAAAAACGTTGGGCCTTTGGAACGAGGCGCGACACGCAATTGAAAAAGTGGTCTCTGAAGGTGGCAAGCTTATGTTTGTAGGCACCAAGCCACAAGCCCAAGAAATCATTGAGGAAGAATCCCAACGCGCGGGGCAATACTTTGTCAACCGTCGCTGGTTGGGTGGCATGCTCACCAACTTCCCTACGATTGAAAAACGTATTAATCGTCTGAAATACTTAGAGGGATTTTTGCCAACACCGCAAGCTGCTGACCTTCAGAAAAAAGAAATTTCTCGCATGGAAAAAGAGAAGAGTAAACTCGAGCGCGGCCTCTCAGGCATTCGCGACATGAAGAAGTTACCCAAGCTTTTGGTTGTTGTCGATCCAAACAAAGAGCATTTGGCATGTGCTGAAGCAAGAAAGCTTAACATCCCCATCCTAGCCCTTGTAGATACCAACTGTGACCCTGATGGTATTGACTTTGTGATTCCTGCCAATGATGATGCTTTGAAATCAATTCGTTTGTTCTTTACTGAGATTGCAAACGCAGCCCTGGCTGGTAGCAAAAGTTATGAAGCCAACCTTCAGCAAAAAGTTAAGCTCCAAAAGCTAGATGCTGAAAAAGCCAAAGCCGAGGCTGAAGCCAAGCAAGCATCCAAAGAAGCTGCACCTACCCAGACAACTCCTGACACCAAGGGTGGACCGATTGTTGAACGAAAGCAAACTGCGCCAGAAAAACCAACCGCGCCCGTAACCCCTCAAGCTAAGTAAAGCTAACCTTAGATAATAACTCGAAAGGACATAGACATGAACACCGTTACTACTGACATGATTAAAAACCTTCGCACCATGACCGGTGCAGGCATGATGGATTGCAAAAACGCACTTACCGAAACCCAAGGGGATTTGGATCAAGCTGTGACATTCCTGAGAAAAAAAGGCTTGGCCTCCGCGGCTAAAAAAGCTTCGCGCTCCACATCCGAAGGCGTGGTCTCATCGTACATCCATGCAGGTGGAAAAATTGGCGTTCTGGTTGAAGTTAATTGCGAAACTGACTTTGTTGCGCGAAACGATACGTTTCAAGCATTAACACGCGATCTCTCATTGCACGTGGCTGCCGCTAATCCTTCGTTTGTTAAACGTGAAGATGTACCTGAGGACATCATTGCCAAAGAACGGGCTGTTTTTATGGGGCAGGTCAAAGAAATGAAAAAGCCTGAAAATGTTTTGGAAAAAATTGTAGATGGCAAGATGGACAAGTTCCTAGCCAATATTTGCTTGCTGGAACAACCTTTTGTAAAAAATCCAGATCAAAAAGTACAGGACCTGCTTACCCAAGCCATTGCAACCATCGGCGAAAACATTGCTGTAAAACGATTTGTTCGCTTTGAGATGGGTGAAGGCAGTGCTTAAATAACGCTTACGCTTCACCTTCAAGCTTAGATGACCCATCCTAAATACAAACGTGTACTGCTAAAACTCAGCGGGGAATCGCTGTGCCAGGACACAGGGTTTGGCATAGAGCCTGAAGTTTTAGAGCGTATTGCCGACGAGCTCAAAGAAATATTTGAGCAGGGCATTGAGCTGGCCATTGTTATTGGTGGTGGCAATATTTTCAGAGGCGTTAAAGGCTCAACCCAAGGGATGGACCGTGCCACGGCCGATTATATGGGCATGTTGGCAACTGTCATGAACGCACTTGCACTTCAAGACGCGCTTGAACGCAAAGATGTGGCCACACGCGTACAAAATGCGCTTCAAATTAACGAGATCACCGAGCCCTATATTCGGCGCAAAGCCGTACGTCATTTGGAAAAAGGTCGGGTTGTTATTTTTGCAGCTGGAACGGGTAACCCCTATTTCACAACCGACACGGCTGCATCACTTAGAGCTATGGAAATTAATGCAGATATTATTCTCAAAGCCACCCGGGTTGATGGCGTATATGACAAAGACCCCTTGAAATTTGACGACGCTGTAAAGTTTGAAAGACTTTCCTATATTGATGTACTACAAAGAGAACTCAAAGTGATGGATGCCACAGCAACCTCACTGTGTATGGATAACAACATGCCCATCATTGTCTTTAATATGACCCAACGGGGAAATATTAAAAAAGCTGTCTTTGGTGAGCGTATCGGCACATTTGTGTCAGGAGAATCATCATGATTGACCAAACCAGAACTTCAATTGAATCACAAATGCTTAAGTCAATTTCGAACTTTAAGGATGAAATTTCAAAACTTCGAACAGGCCGTGCCAATCCCGCCATGGTAGAAAACATTACCGTTGATTATTACGGCACACCCACGCCGCTCAATCAGATGGCCAATATTTCAGCTCCCGAGGCGCGCATGCTTTTGGTTCAGCCTTGGGATGTGAGTGCATTGGAAGTTATTGAAAAAGCCATTAGCCAATCTCAGTTGGGTGTTACTCCTCAAAATGATGGCAAACTCATTCGCCTTCCCATGCCTCCTCTAACCGAAGAGACACGCAAAGAAGTTGTCAAGCAAGCAAGCAAAATGGGCGAGGACGCACGCGTGACCATCCGCAACATTAGACGTGGCGGTATTGATGAGCTGAAAAAAGCTGAAAAAAACAAAGAGATCACTGAAGACGATCTAAAAAAAGGCCAAGACCAAATTCAAAAACTCACTGACCAGTTTGTCAAAGAAGTTGAAAAACTATTGGAAGATAAGTCCCAAGACATCATGAAAGTTTAGCGCTTTCATTTCTCCTTTCTTCTGTGTTGATTGCTCGACCTTCTATGCCCGCATCCCTACGTCACATTGCAATCATCATGGATGGTAATGGCCGATGGGCAGAGTCTAAAGGCCTAGCCAGAAGCGACGGTCACCGCGCAGGGGTAGATAAAGTCAACGAAATCGTACGCTTTGTTGCAAAACAAAAAGATATTTCGCATTTGACCCTCTACGCTTTTTCTCATGAAAACTGGTCCCGACCTCAAGCTGAGATCACGACGCTGATGGAGCTATTAAAAACATTTTTGATTCGCGAGCTGCCCACCATGACAGACAATAATATTCGGTTGACCACTATCGGGGATACCGCCAAGCTACCTATGCTTGCCAAAAAAGGGCTCAAACATGCGATCGACAAAACTAAGAACCATACGGGCCTCCAACTCTGCCTCGCCTTAAGTTACGGCGGCAGAAATGAACTGGTTCGGGCCATTCAAAAAATGAGCCCCCAAGAGATAGAAGCCCTGGATGAAAAGCAGCTATCTGGTTTTTTAGATACGGCCGACATGCCTGATCCTGACCTCATCATTCGGACCAGTGGTGAAATGCGTGTTTCTAATTTCATGCTTTGGCAGAGTGCTTATAGTGAGTTTGCTTTTACGCAAACTCTTTGGCCTGACTTTACCACCGATGAGCTGGCCTCAATGATTGATCAATTTGGCCGACGAGAGCGGCGATTCGGAGGGATTAAGCTATGAAAAAAATTTCTATTCTGGGCTCCACAGGCTCCATTGGTCAAACCACACTTGGCATCATTGCTGACCACCCTAATCAATTTGAAATTGTAGGTTTGGCAGCAGGCAAAAACATGCAACTGCTCAAAGAACAAATTCAGACATTTGCTCCAAAATGCGTATCCGTACAAGATGCAGCTGCACAAGCTCAGCTGCACAAGCACAAGCTCGGTATTGAAATTTTGGTTGGAACCCAAGGGGCTGCAACCATAGCCTCAATGGACGAAGCTGACAGCGTTGTATCTGCCATTGTTGGCGCCACAGGTTTACGCCCAACGCTTGCAGCCATCCAAGCAGGCAAAGACGTTTTGCTGGCCAACAAAGAGTCCATGGTGGTCAGCGGCGCTTTGATGTGCAAAGCCGTGGGTTTGAGCGGATCAAGATTGCTTCCCATCGACAGTGAACATTCTGCTATTTTTCAATGTCTCCAAGGCCACCAGAATCAAGACATCGCGCATGTGACATTGACGGCCTCTGGGGGGCCCTTTTTCTCTCAAGAAAAACTCAACTTTGAGAACATCACTGTTGAACAGGCCTTGAATCATCCTAATTGGGACATGGGTCCAAAAATAACCATTGATTCAGCCACCATGATGAACAAAGCTTTGGAAGTCATTGAAGCCAAATGGTTGTTTGACCTTGAACCAGCCCAAATCAAAGTTTTGGTCCATCCCCAGTCTATCATCCATTCTATTGTCGACTTCAAAGACGGCTCCAGCCTCTCGCAGATGGGTCTGCCAGACATGCGCGGCCCCATTGGCTATGCGTTGGCCTATCCCAATCGCTTGCCCCACCTGACTCAAGCAATCAATCTGGCACAGATAGGAAAACTGACATTCTTCCCACCCGCTCCTGCGCGTTTTCCCTCTATTGATCTTGCATTTCAGGCTTTGGCATCAAGCCCAACCCACCCAGCTGTCTTAAATGGGGCCAACGAAGCTTGCGTGCAAGCCTTCTTGGACAAAGCAATCAGTTTTCAAAAAATCTTCTCCATATTAGATCAAACACTCTCTGCTTACTCTGGGTCCCACCCTTCAACCATTGAAGATACCATAGAGGCTAATTCCTGGGGCTTTCACAGAGCGCAACAAGTGATTGAAAAGCATTCTAATTCAACGTATACCTAAAATATGTTTTCAAGCGTTATTGTTCCTATACTCCTTTTTGGAGGTTTAGTTTTTTTTCATGAACTCGGTCATTTTGCTGTAGCAAAATGGTGCAATGTCTATGTCGAGCGCTTTGCTATCGGCTTTGGTCCAGCTCTGCTCAAATGGACATGGGGCGAAACTGAATATGCACTGTGCGCCTTTCCGTTGGGCGGGTATGTCAAAATGCGCGGACAAGAAGACATTGGTGAAGCCAACCCAGAGCATGCCAATGATCCTCGCTCTTTTATGAACCTTAATGTGTGGAAACGTATTGCCATTGTCATCATGGGACCTGTAGCCAATTTAATCTTGCCTGTAATTCTGTTTACGGGTCTTTTTATGGTCGGCGTTCCGTCACCATCAACTGTAGTTGGAAATGTACTTCCCGATTCCCCAGCCTCTAAGGCAGGCCTAAGAGATGGCGACAAGGTTCTGTCTGTTCAAGGCCAAAGCGTTGATACCTTTCGGCAGATGAGCAAACTTGTTCAAGCTCGTGCTGGCCTTTCAACTGAATTTGTTATTCAACGGGGTCAAGAGACACTGCAAGAAAAAATCACACCTGAATCCAAAGACGGCTTAAACGATTTTGGACAGGATGTTGCGCAGGGAACCATTGGCATATCCATGGTGTCTTACCAACCCGTTGTTGGGGTTTCTGATCCAAATTCACTAGCATATCAAAAAGGCATCCGCACAGGCCTTATCATCACCGCCATCAATGGCGAGCCTGTGAGATATATGTGGCAAGCACAGCAAAAAGTACGTGAGGCTACTGGCCCAATCCAGATTGCGTTGAGAGGCAATAACCCTGACCTTACACCCCAAGAGCAAGAAACGTTTGATGTAAGCCTAGGAACAATCACAGACCTTAGCCAAGCTGGGCTCTTTGATGCGCAAGTTTTTTTGGCCGAGGTCAAGGAAGGCTCAGCGGCTTTTGAAAAAGGTCTTAAAAAAGGCGATCACATCACTGACGTTAATAATAAGCCGATCAACAGTTGGAACGAGCTCACATCTGCGATTGATCAAAATACAGGCCAAGCTCTAGACATCAGTGTCATACGCGACGGCCAGCCCATAGCCATCAACCTGGTCCCCAAAGAAGTCAACCAGCGCAATGAACTTACCCATGTCAAAGAGTCCGTGCGACAATTGGGCGTGGTGAGCGCTGTCGTTGCCCACCCTATGAATCGCTTTGTGGAGCAGTACAAAAATATTTTTTCTGCCCTATCAAGAGGCTTTAAAGAAACAGTACACTTGACCCGTTCAACCGTGATTGGGCTGGGCAAACTATTCACAGGCCAATTGGGCGTAAAGACATTGGGTGGTCCTATCTCTATTTTTTACATGGCGGGGACATCTTATGACTCAGGTGGCTGGATGAGCTTTTTCCGACTTATGGCGCTTTTGAGCATTACACTTGGGGTATTAAACTTGCTTCCAATTCCTGTTTTGGATGGAGGCCATCTGATGTTTTACTTTATCGAGGTCATCAAAGGCAAACCCTTGCCAGATAAAATCATTGGGTGGTTTCAGCAGGCAGGGATGGTCGCGCTTTTGGGGTTGATGCTCTTGGTCTTCTACGTTGATATTGATCGATTCTTTGTCGACAAGATCAAAGCCCTTTTTTCTTAACAGCATTTTTTTTCTGTGCTTGCTTTAACAGCAGACACCTCAGACCAAAAGTTGGTTTTCGTTATTTCGGAAAACCAAGAGGTCCGCAATGTTTATGTCCACGATGGCCAAAGGGACCACTGCAAAAACATCATTATTTTTTTGGACCAGATCTTAGCCCAAGAAAGTTTAAGTCTTGCGCAGTTTGATGCATTTGGGTGCATTGTTGGTCCCGGGTCATTTACAGGCTTGCGCATTGGCATGATTGCTATGAAGACCTTCTGTCATATCATGCAGAAACCCTTGTTGGGCGTCACCACATTTGAAAGAATGGTTCAAGACGATCACGATCAAGACGCTGTCTATATGTGGCCCGCACAACGTGGATGTGGCTATGTCTGCCACCAGCCGTTAAAAAACCCTACCTATGAATTTGTACGCTTTGCTGATTTTCCTAATCTGGACACTATGGCCTCAAAAACATGCTACGTGCCAGAAGGCTTTGAAGTCCCGGGCATATCAACGACTTGTTTACCTTTTAGAGACATCTGTGGTAAATCATTAGCCCAGAGCGTGTATGATCATTTTTCATCACAACAGTTTTTGGACGTTTGCCTTGCAAGCCCTCTTTATGTTCAAGACATCTCTGCTAAAAAATTAAATACAGGACCCTAATATGACAGAAGCTCAGAACCTTAAGCCTAAGACAAAAGAAACCCCCGCCCAAGCAATTGCCTCGATTGTTTTAGCCGTTGTTTTGGCGTTGGTATTTCGTTCGGTGATCACCTCTCCCTATAAAATCCCCTCAGGTTCTATGATCCCTACCTTGAAGGTTGGCGACTTTATCTTTGTGAGCAAGCTTTCATATGGCTTAAAGGTGCCTTTTACCAATAAAAATCTGATAGAATTCAAGGGCCCAAAGGCAGGAGATGTCATTGTCTTTGTAGAACCTGAAAACAATAAGCTAGACTTTATCAAGCGTGTGGTTGCCCTACCAGGCGATAAACTTGAGGTTAAATCAGATGTTTTATTTATCAATGACCAAGCTGTTCAACGGATTAATTCGCAGCTCAAGCCCGACCGTGATGATTTCCGCATCCAACAGCTCTATAGTACAGCTCGCATTTTTGATGAAACCTTTGAAGGGGGCAAAGCCCACACCGTGATGGAAACTTCAGCCCAGGTCCAAGACTTTGGCCCTTTTACTGTTCCTGAGCGTAAGTATTTTGTAATGGGCGATAATCGGGACAATTCCAGAGACAGCCGCGTGTGGGGCTATTTGCCCCGAGAGAACATCCGTGGTCGCGCCACGTATATCTGGCTCTCATTTGACAAGGTCAATCCCTTTGTCACCCTCGGTAAGTTTAAAATACCCAGCATACGGTTTCATCGCTTTGGCGATAAAATCATCTAGACCCAACCTTCATAAGGCCCGCCGAGCCATGTACATATGGCCTGTACCTAAGATCGTGAGGCGTTGTATCATATGTCACCATTGGATTTAGACCCCCCTTGCTTTTAGAGGCCCCATTGGTTATATTTGTACATTGCACTTCACATAATACTTATCAAGGACCTAAAATTCGCATGGACAAAGACACCCCAACTATTAAAATCAAACCTGACCTGAAAGAAGCACTCCCAACCTCTACAGGAACACGACGTATCCGAGCCAGTCGTATTCGTGTCTCTTTTCCTGTCCAAGTCACCCACAATGGCAACCCCATCCATGGCTATGCCTATGCTGAAAACATAAGCTGGTCTGGCATTCTTGTTGCCACTAACTTTCCAGTTTCGTCAGGCGATCAATTTACTTTAGAATTTACGCTGCCTACCTTTTTAATTCCAATTCAAACCCAAGCGCGCGTCATACGTACAGTTCCAGAGACGCGGCCCGATGAAGCTACGATGATTGGTTTGACCTTCATGAACCTTGACATCAACGTATCCCGCATGATAACCGGCTTTGTCCTCCAGAACCTTGAAGTCTAGTTTTTTGATCAAGAGGTTCTCTACCAAGTAAGCGCTTCCTCAAAGTACAGATATGCTGGACCTTGCCATACTACAAAGTGCATTGTTGAAGTGGTATAGCGCTCACAAGCGTGACCTACCTTGGCGGAAGACATGTGACCCTTACAAAGTTTGGGTCTCCGAAGTCATGCTTCAGCAAACCCAAGTCCAAACTGTTATTCCTTATTGGCACACATTCCTAAACCGCTTCCCAACAATCAAAACCCTAGCTAACGCCCCAGAAGATGAGCTGATGCAGGCCTGGCAAGGGCTGGGCTACTACAGGCGTGCTAGATATATGCAAAACGCCGCCCAAGAGATTGTTAAATCCCACAAGGGCCAACTGCCAAAGACACAAGAAGAATTGATAAAGCTCCCGGGCTTTGGACCCTATACATCTGGCGCTGTTGCCTCAATTGCGTTTAAACAAAACGTGCCCTGTATCGATGGTAATGTCACAAGGGTTTTGTCTAGAATACTAGCCACACATGAGCTGACCAAAATCAATGCAATGGCTTTCGACTTGGCCCAAAACTGTGACGTAGCAAGCCTCAATCAAAGCTTAATGGAATTGGGCGCACTTGTTTGCACTTCAAAAAACCCGGCATGTTTGAGCTGCCCTGTGCAAGATACTTGCCTTGCCTACAAAAATGACAGCATCAAAGCCTACCCTGCCCCAAAAAAGCGCATCAAGATTCAAAACATTTATGCCGCCATCTTGGTTTTGTATGACCCTAAAAAACAAGCGTATCTCTTACAGAAAAGGCCTTCAACAGGCAGGTGGGCTGGTTTGTGGGAGTTTCCATACTTTGAATGGCTTGAGAAAAAAACACCTGCAACTCATATATCAAGCTTTAAAGAGATCTTCCCAGAAGCAGGGCATATTGTATTTCAAAGCCAGATCTCACATAAGCTCACGCACCAAGCCATCAGCGTGGACATTTACAAAGCGTCAGGCACGTCAAGCACCCTTAAAGACAATCAGCAGTGGTCGACAGATATTTCTAAACAACCCACTTCGGTGCTTACACAAAAAATAAATCAAAAATTATAACACCCAGAAAAACTTTCTGGGCAGATACCTACTTCGATAAAACAAAGCTGTGAGCTGCTCTTAGACAGGCTAAGGGGTTAATCATTGAAAAGCTCAAAGCGATAAATTTAAGCATGAGATAAAGCCATGGCGGGCTTTGGAAAAAAGTGTAGAAGCACTTGCACAGCAGGGCCTCACACTACTTTTGCGAAGACCAACGCCTCGATCTGGCCTTGCGCTAGGACTTCGCAGCAGGTATTTGAATCATCAACAATCCCTAGTTAATATTTACAAAAGGCTGATCTGTTGCAGTATTGGCATTGGCGTCTTCTATGGTAACAATGACTACTGGGGCAATGCCATTTGTACCCGTCCCACATAAAATCATATCTGTAACTGAAGCACTTGAAACATCCATGCAATTTGCCAGTTGGGCTGATGTGCAATCACACGTAAATGGTGCGCCCACAAAGTCGTCGTTGCCATTTAAAGATTCAATAGTCACATTTGCCACGCCGTCTGGATAGCATGTAACAACTGGAGGGGTTGTTCCAATAATTTGAACTGGGTCACAGGCATCAACGTAAAGCGGAAGGCTCATATTGATTGATGGCTCATCTATGAGCTCAACTGGATTTTCGTCCTCTAGCGTATTGCCCTGGTCATCAACAATTCTGGCATCAATTTGAGGAAAATTTCCGCTAGGGCCAATGCCACACATATTGATCCTGTCAATAGGGACGCCATTGCCATCAAGACAGTTTGAAATATCGCCCCCTGTGCAATCACACGTAAAAGGCGCGACTTCAAAAAAATCTGCATTGTCTTGAGAAGTGATTAAAATATTGGAGACACCATCTGGACCACAACTGCCTTCAAGCTTTACAGGTTCACAAGATTTAATTTGGGCTGGAATCATCAAGTCAAGGTTCAAGGGACTGCGCAGCTGCATACCACAGGCTACAAGTACAAAACACACCGACACATACAAAATTATTTTTTTCATAAACACACTCTTACCTTCTTAAAAACTACCCAATACGCCTTGCGTGGTTCCAGCTTTATGAGCTTACTCTACAAAAAATCCCCCCACAACACAATGTATTGTGGGGGATATTTGAGATTTTGTAAAAGGCGTTACTGTCTAAAAAAATTTTTTGCTTCTTTTTTTGCGGCAAATAACCGGCCACCTTTGACACAGCTGAAAAACGATTGCTTTTTCATGCTCTTTGTCAACAAACAAGGAAGGTACATGGTCCATCTAAAAATCAAACACGCGCGCGCTTACAGTGTGGAAGGGGGAGGAAGCAAGCCGGTCAACAAAACTTCTACCCGCAAGATTGCAAAGTATGATTAACCTGATAGAAATAAGACGTTTATGCAGCTTTCGTCTTTGAGGAATACCAAATATATTTTTTTAATTGGGTTTGCCGTATTGGGACTGGTGATTATTCTCACCTCCACGCTGCCCAATTCGTTTCAGTATTACGTGACTGTTTCAGAATTTGTGGCCGAACCAACCCAATATAAGGACACTGAAATCAAGTTGGCCGGTCAAGTTGTCCCCGGAACCATCATACAAGACAAGTCTCAAAACACGTGGGCATTTGAAGTCTTTCACGACGATGCCAAGCTTCCTGTCTCCTATACTGGGGCCATGCCCGATACATTCAACGAAGACGCAGAAGTCGTCCTCACCGGCATGTACGCTAATAATACTTTTGAGGCCAACCATGTTCTGGCCAAATGCGCATCTCGCTATGAGGCAAAACTCACCCCCGGCTTGGAAACACAAGGCTGATGAACATCATAGGCAATTTACTGCTTCATTTCTGCTTGCCCTTAACGGTATACATTTTTTTTGCGTCTATCCAGGCGGGTCGGACCCGTTCGGTAAAATGGCTTCAAAGCTCGATTCTGGCACAAGGGGTGTGCATAGCGTGGGTATTTGCGTGTTCCGGCTTGCTTGTCGGATGCATTTTGACCGGCAGATACGACATGGCCTATGTCTATGAGTATTCCAACTCTACCATGCCCTTGTTTTACAAAATTGCTGCCCTTTGGGGAGGGCAAAATGGGTCTTTGCTCTGGTGGTTGACGATTTTGTGCGGCTATGTGGCTGTACTGATCTGGCAGCACCGCAAAAGCCGCTCTACACTTTTCCCCTATGTTCTGACCACCCTATCGGTCATTCAAATGTTTTTTGTGATCTTGCTTTTGTTTGCGGCCAATCCGTTTGATGTCATGCCTTTTGCTTCTATGGGGGGGTTCGAAGACGGTCGTGGTCTGAATCCTCTGCTCCAAAACTATTACATGATCATACATCCACCCTCGCTCTACCTGGGGTATGTGGGCATGTCGATTCCGTTTGCCTTTGCCATGGCCGCACTGATCTCAGGGAAGCTGGACAACGAATGGGTCATCACCATTCGTAAGTGGACGCTGACCGCGTGGTTCTTTTTGTCAGTGGGTAATTTGCTTGGCGCCTCCTGGGCTTATGAGGTTCTGGGGTGGGGAGGTTATTGGGCATGGGACCCAGTTGAAAACGCTGCTTTCATGCCCTGGCTGACAGCTTCTGCATTTTTACATTCGGTCATCATCCAAGAAAAGCGCAATATGCTCAAAGTCTGGAATATGATTTTGGTCCTGCTTTCGTTCATCCTCACATTAACCGGAACCTTCCTGACCCGTTCTGGCATTGTCTCATCTGTGCATTCCTTTGCCCAGTCAGATATTGGCACTTATTTTTTGACCTTTTTGGTCCTAACCATTGTGGTGTCTGTGGGCTTTTTGATTTATCGTTTAAAAGAACTAGAGAGCAAAAATACATTAGACTCAATGGTCTCTCGCGAGTCTGCCTTCTTGCTTAACAATTTAGTCTTTGTAGGTGCTGCTGTGGCCATCCTTTGGGGCACTATTTTCCCAGTGCTCTCTGAAGCCATTCGTGGCGTCAAGATATCAATCGGCCCGCCTTACTTCAATACCGTCATGATTCCCATTGGCTTGATCTTGCTTTTGCTCACCGGTATCGGCCCTTTGATTGCTTGGCGCAAAACCACATTCAAACAATTGCAAAAAACCTTTTACTGGCCTGTACTGGCTTCTATTGTAACCACTGTTTTGGTCACAGTTCTCTACACCCGACATGTATGGGTGGTTCTCACACTATCGTTTTGCGCATTTGTCGTAACCAGCATTTTTATTGAATACCGAAATGGCGTGCTGATCCGCATGAAAGCACTCAAAGAAAACTTTGGTCTGGCCTTGGTACGCTTGGTTCGTAAAAATGAGCGACGCTATGGTGGATACATTGTTCACTTAGGTATTGTATTGTTATTTGTAGGATTTAGTGGCGCAGCATTTAAGGTTGAAAAAGAATTTCAGATGACCCAAAACCAAGCCGAAACCTTGGGCGATTACACGTTTCGCTACGATGGTATTCGCATCGACAAAACACCTCACAAAGAAGTCTTCACCTCAACATTCTCGATCTGGAAGAAAGACAAACCCTACGCTTTTGCCTACCCAGCCAAGGTCATGTACCAGAGTCAAATTGCGGGAGAACCTCCCCAACCGGGCACTGAGGTCTTCATCAAACGGTCTATGGTTGAGGATCTTTATTTTGCGCTTTTGTCCTTTGATGAAACCCAAAGCGTGGCATTTGTAAAAGTCATTGTAAACCCTCTGGTTCAGTATATCTGGATTGGGGGGTTGTTTTTGATACTAGGCACCATGATTGTCATGTGGCCCAAACCCCTTCAGAGAAGCAGACGCGCATGATTGCTGTATCTTTTACATTAGCCTTGTTGGGCGTGGGCATTGTTGTTTTGCCGTTTTTAAAGACCTCAGACACAAGTGACCTGATGGACTATGCTGTGCACCCAGTCAAAGCTTTGGAAGCTGAAAAAGAAACTTTGCTTCAATCCATGCGAGAGCTGGACTTTGATTTTCAGACAGAAAAAATATCCAAATCCGACTACCAAACCCTTCGGCGCACCTTGGAAGACCAAACTATCAAGACCTTCAAAGCCATTGAAAAAGCGCAAACCCGATGGGATAAAATGGAAGCGTCCTTGTGAAACATTTTTTTTTGATGGCCTTGCTCCTTGCCGGGGGCACCCCCACTACGTTAAAGGCTGATATTACGGGTAAAGTCGTCCAATGGGGCAAGACGCAGACCACCCCTGCTTCAGATCAAGATGTAGTTTTGCGTATCTTTGAAGGCAAAAAGCAAATAGCCGGCGCGAAAACCAAAACCAATACCCAAGGCCAATACACATTTACCATTGAGGACCATCAACCCCAATGGTACTACCGGATTCAAGCTGTATTTGAAGACACCCCCTTTGATTCTGATTTTTTCTCATCAAAAGACCAAGAGGTTAAAACGTTATTGATATCACCTTCGACAGGTAGCCTAGATGACATCCGTATCAGCGAAATTGTTTTTCTTGAATTTGGTGACACTGCGATGGTTCGGGTATCCCATCAGATTGATATTCAGAACAACGGCGACAAAACCTATAGCCCCAAAGCCAAGAACCTTGAAGTGCTCTTTGTGGAGCTTCAAGAAGGAGGCTTTAGTTATTCATTTGAACAAGGCATCACCCGTGAACATACGCACTTCGACCAAAAAAAAAATCAGCTCTTTTTTAACCTGCCTCTACTGCCTGGTGCATCCAAATCATTTCGCCTGTCTTACTCGCTGACCCTGGACAGCCGAGCTATTGATTTTAAACGCGCGAATCTGAAAAGCCATAAACAGCTCAATATCATTTCTAATCAAAAAAGCCTTCGTATCCCAAAGCAGGTTGCCACAACCTTAGACGTGCCATCGTCGCTCAATTCATCATTTGTTAAAGCTTACAATATTGCCCTTAAGGCAGATACGCTTAACTTCCAGATCCGTGGCCTCCCCAGCCAAAAATTCAAATATCAAAACATCATCCTACTCATGAGTTTTTTGCTGGCCCTTGTCCTTTTGGCGCTGGTTTTAAAGACCTCTGCCATTATCCTTCCACATGACATTGAAAGTTTAAAAGCTAAAATCAAAACACTTCAAAAAGAAAACCAAACGCCTGCCACCCAAGCCCATATCCAAACTCTACAAGTCCATCTTTATCATTTACTTAAGTCAAAAAAACCATGAGCCTGTAAAATGCAAATCAACTTGGAAGATGTTTCATTTGGATATGGTTTTGGATCCATTTTTAAAAACATTACCTTTGAATTTGCTCCACAAAGCAAGACCGGCTTGCTTGCGCCCAACGGATCAGGAAAATCAACGCTTCTGGCTTTACTGGCAAAAATGCTACGCCCTAATCATGGTCAGGTTGTCTTGAGCCAAGGCAGTCGTCCCCTGTCAAAAACCCAATACCATCGACAACTGGGCATTGCGTTTGGTCACCCTTACTTTGTTTTTGACTTTACACTCAAGCAAAACTTTGTGACCCTCCAGGCACTTTACAACGTTGATGCAACATCGCACTTAGATAAACTCTTGAAGCTCTTTGAACTTGATCACCACCTCAATACGCCTTTTAAGTTTCTCTCGACTGGACAGCAAAAAAAAGCATCTTTGGTCCGCGCCTTTTTTCACACCCCCCAATGCATCCTTCTGGATGAACCTACCAATGGCTTGGATGCTAAAGCCCAAGACAATCTCATTGACTTGATTAACGCGCAATCAGCACTGACCATCGTCTCATCTCATGATCGTCAATTCTTAGAGACGGCTACATCCCGAAGCATAACCATCCATAACCAAGCGCTTGCACATGCTTAAAGTTTTTGGCTTTTTTTTAAAATGGCTTTTTACCCACCCTCATCAACTTCTGATGGTTTTATTTCAAACGTTATTGATTTTGTTTTTAACTGTCCTGGGGTTTTCAGAAGACCTCACTGCCCACAAGCACCTACCTTCTATTTTTTTGATCTGTATGTTTTTTATGGGGCAGTTTTTTTTCATGGAAACCCACTCACGCTTTTCTTTTGAACGCACATTGCAAGGTCTTATTCTGACAGGCATGTCACCACATGCGCTTTATATATCAATTTTACTGACAAGCTTACTAATTCTAACAGGCATGGAGGGAATCATTCTGACTTTAATTTCATTTTTCTTTCATGTCACTTTTACACCAACACAGTTCTTGCTGCTTTGGTTTATTGGACTGCTTGGCACCTTAAGCTATGTGGCTTTGGGAACATTGTATTATGGTTTTTCAGTTTTTTCCAAAATTCCCCTAAGCTTTATGATGGTTTTGTTTTTTCCAATTTGCATTCCGCTTTTCTTGCAGATGCACACGGCCCTTGAGTCTGTTTTGAGCCCTACCAAAACGTTGATGCTCCAACCTCTTTTTGGCATGGCGCTGTTGTTTGTCTTTTTATGTGGCCTCTTGTATGAATGGATCAGCGAGACTTTATGGTAAAAAAATGGACGATAGTTGGTTCCCTGCTCACAGTGTGTTTAGGTGTTATTTTTTTCTATGCGCCTATGGAAAGCAGCCAAGGCATCGTACAAAAGATATTTTACATTCATGTCTCGAGCGCCATTACGATGTACGTTGCTTTTTTTATCGCGTTTGTCTCAGGGATTTTATACCTTGTGCAAAGGCGCTTGATTCACATTGACCGGCTACATGCCAGCATTGAAGTCGGCTATCTCTTTATTTGTATTGTCCTGCTCACTGGCCCCATCTGGGCCAAGCCTATTTGGGGCACCTATTGGACATGGGAACCAAGGCTGACCACAACATTTATCCTCTGGTTGATTTATACAGGATACCTTCTTTTTTATAGCTACTTGAGAGAAAATCGACAACGTGCCCCCATGCTAGCAAGTATTATAGCCATTATTGCCTTTATTGATGTGCCTCTGATTCACTTTAGCGTGAAACTTTTTAGAGGTGTTCACCCATCAGTGATCAAAACAAAAGGTGGCTTACCCCCCTCCATGACTTATGTTTTGGTCTTTACGCTCTTTGTTTTTTTGTGTTTGTTCTTTTACTTATTTTCACACCGTTACTACTTGGAACGTTTGCATAGGCAAATTTTAGAAAGGATGTCATGAATACATTTGTTTTTTTTGTCATAGGTTACGCAGTATTTTTGGCTTTGATGATTTTCTATCTTCGCAGATTAGATCGAAAACAGGAAGAGATCAAAACACTTCTGGATCAGATGAATAAACCCTAGGGGTTTAAAACCCTTTAAAAAAATGAGGCCTTCATCATAGCAGTAAAAAGCATTTTATTGTTCACAGGGCTAATAAAGTCTGAGTTAATGCGTTGGTGCCGGTAAAAAGTTCCCATACCCATGCTTACATTTTCATGCAGCTGATAATTAAGTTCCATGCCTGACACAAAAATCATCGCGCGTTGATCGCCTTCAAATGCATCGTGGCTCTGACCAAACGCCATATTACCGTCCAAAGACCACTTCTTGGACAATGACGTATGAAGATTGAGTTTGGCATGTCGAAAAATTTGATTGCCATAGATACCTGTATACGAACCGCCACCTAGAGCCTGGTTGCTAAGCATGAAGCTGAGCTTTGCGTTTTCAAAATCCTTAGTCAGGGTAAGGCCCGCGGTTGGGTATAAGGTTTTTAAACCTGATCTATAGTCTTTGGCACGGACCAACCCCACCTGAGCGTTAAGTGCCATGCCCCTGAGAAAAGTTTTTTCAAACCCCACCGAGCCATAAAACATTTTTTCATGCTGGGCTTGGCTTTTGGCTTGCGCGAAAAAAGCTGAGACATCTTGCTTTGAGTAGGTAAAGCCCGCGTTTGTTTTGATGTTCACTGAATTTTTCCAGCGATATGTTAATGTTGCTTGCGAATTCGCCTCAAACGAATCCTGTAAGGATTTCAAACCAAAGTCTTGTTTCATTGATTTGTACTGTGAAAGGCTCAGTTCAATTTGCTTGTTGAGTTTATTTTGGCTGTTTTTAACTTGATCCTTTCCTACAATGCCGCCATGAAGATAGGGTTGCTCAACATCTGAAAGCTCCCCAATATTAAAAAACTGAACCATCAGTCCTACAAGCAATACCGAAAAGCATATTTGCTGGAATGAGCAACATACGTTTTGCTTGTTTTTTCTTTGATCCTCATCCATGCCCTTTATTTAAAAGCAATTACTATGCCACGACGTAATTTTTATTTTTCGTGTAACATGCTGATATAAAGTATATAAAAATGTAAATATTTGTTACGCCATTAAAATGAGAGACGGATTTAGGCCAATTGTGCAAACATTGCATAATCAAAGTGCCTTCAAATTGTTTTTTTGATATACCTGGAAGCCAGAACTCATTTACCAGACCATGCAGCCACTTATACCAGACACTTTAATTGCAACACAGCCCACCGAAGAGCTTGAAAAGCAGGTTGATCAGCTTCACAAAACTGGGAACACGCAAGATGCCATGGTTTTGCAAGGCTACCTGTACCAGAGGCGCAAAGACTTTCAAAAAGCCATTCAATGCTTCGAACGCGCCCAGCGCTGGCAATCGGTTGCTGATATGTACCTTCACTTGGGTCAGGAAAAAAAATATCACCACTATTTTGCAAAATACCTTCTGAGTCAAAACCTTCACAAACAAGCCGCGGCCTCTTTTTCAAAGGCAGAATCTTTTATTCAAGCAGCGCAAACATTTAAAGACATCTTTGATTATAAAAACGCCATCAAGGCCTTTGTGCAAGCCAATGAAATCCATCAAGCTGGACAGCTTTTGGTTCAGCTGGGGCACCCTAGCAAAGCGGCTCGACTGTATGAAAACGCACACAATTTTTCGCAAGCCATTCTACATTATAAAAAAGCTGGCAGCTGGGATGATCTAATTCGGGTATATGATCGCTCGCGACAGTACTTGGAGGCCATGGAGGCTTCTTTAAAAATCAATCACCTTCAGGGAGCGCTCCATTTTCTAGGTAAGATCGACAAGACACAAGGCAAATACTTGCAAGCTTTTCATAGCTTGCTTTTGCATTGCCAAACAACCAAGAACATTGATCTGTTTTTGAAATATTTTTATGAGCTGATGTTCGACAAAGATGTCAATTTTGACCATGATTATTTTTTTGATATTGGCGTTCTTCTTGAGCAAGCTGACTTTCCTCATGAAGGGCTGCAAGTCTATAGACGTTTGGTTTATTTGGGCAGATCTTCACCCGACTTGAACCAGCGCATCTTGCATATTGAAAAAAAACTACAGTTTCTAAAAAAGAAAAAGAGCCTTCGTGCATACCATAATCGTTTTTTGCTCTACCAATTGATTGGCAAGGGCGCAATGTCCAAGGTCTATAAAGCCAAAGACACACTAAGCAAAAAATGGGTGGCGCTTAAAATTATTTCGACTGATTCGAATGATGATGAATTGGATCGCTTTCAATCTTTCTTTCAAGAGGCGCAGACCACAGCTAACCTCCATCACCCCAACATCATTGAAATTTATGATTTTGGTGTCGAGAACAACCACCTCTTTATTTCTATGGAGCATCTCGATGGTGAAACGCTTCAATACCTTCTAAAGAAAGTAAAAAGAATTAACTTGGTAGATTTTTTATTTATTGCTCAGCAAATATGTGAGGCTTTGATTTACGCGCATGACATGTTTGTTGTTCACCGAGACATTAAGCCCTCTAACATCATGTTGTTAAAAAAAGAAAAAGCCAAACTGATGGACTTTGGCATTGCCAAGGTCGCCAACACGTCTAATCATGTTTCTATAGAGCGGGGAACGCCTAAGTATGTATCTCCAGAACAAATTTTGGGCATCCAAACGACGCCCCAATCAGATATCTATTCTCTTGGCGTAGTATTTTATGAAATGCTGGCAGGGCACCCTCCCTTTCCGGGCAGTGATGCTATGAACGATCACATCAATGTACCGCCGGCGCGACTGGACACAGTTGCGCAAGATGTGCCTTTTGAGCTGGTCAATATCATTATGAAGTGTTTGGCCAAGAAACCTGATCGCCGCCCTAAGAATGTTGCCCAAATTTTAGATATTATTTTTAAACTTAAAAAAGCTCACTTCGAGCCAACACCCAAAGATCATTTGACGTTTTAGTCACATCCATTTAATAGATGGGTGACCTTTAAGAAAGAGAGTTGTCATGAAATGGGATAATTTAAGTGTTACCAATGTGCTATTGCTGATCATCGCTGTACTGATGCTGATCATGGTTGCCCAACAACCACGCGGCGGGCAGCCTTACGCTCAAAAACACGCGCCTGATCTATCTACCATGGGCGCTGCGCCTCTGACTGGTCATGCCCCTGCACCTGGTACCAATCCCCATGCTGGAACGCCACACGGCGATGCATCCGCAAATCAAAACTTTGATTTTCAAAACATGATTCAAGCTGCCATGATCTGTCCCGGAGACGACACGCTCACATTGGCGGACTCCCCATGCCAGAATGAAGAAGCTGTTGAGCGAAAAAGTTATATTGAAAAAATATACGCACAAGGCCTCGGTCCACGTGCCTTATTTGATGAAATCATCAGCACTTATGGTCTTGAGGCACTTACCGAAGAGGCCAGAGAGATCAGGCGCACAAACCGCGCTCAGAACCCTTAAACAGACTAGCGGGCCCCTTGGTCCAGGCATTTGCAGCAAAGCTGCGTTCGCATGTAGAGGCTACGCGCTGGTGCTGAGCCATGCGCTTAAGCGCTGCAACGAACGGTCTTTGCCCATGACCAGCAGTACGTCATAAATACTGGGGCTAAACCTTGAAGCAGTCAGGATAATGCGCAGAGGCTGACCAATGTGCTTAAAGTTAATGTTTCCAGCTTCTAGTGTCGTCTTAAAGACCTTCTCGATTTCCTCCTTGGACCACACGCTTAGATCCTTGAGGCCATTAACAAGGGATTGAATATGGATGCGTGATTCCGGCTTTAAGAATTTCTCCCGGTCTTTGTCTAAAACCTCAAGTTGATCATCGACATAAAAGCGGCACAGCGCAGCCAGCTCTTCAATCGTTTTGGCACGGTCACGGCTAAGTTCAATCACTTGACGCATCTCTGGTGTTTCCAAACGGTCTTGAGGAATGGTTATAAAACGCGCAAGGGCTTTGATCAATGTCTCAAACGTGGCTTCCTTTATGTAATGTTGGTTGAGCCATAATAATTTTTCAGGATTGAAAATGCCCGGCGATTTTCCAGCAGACTCAAACCCAAAGGCATCTGTCATCTCTTGCATGGAAAAAATCTCCTGATCTTTGTGGGACCATCCCAAACGCACGAGAAAATTTAACATAGCGTGGGGTAAATAACCCATATCTCGATACATCTGAACTGCTGTTGCGCCGTGCCGCTTGGATAATCGGGCTTTGTCTTGACCTAAAATCATAGGGAAATGCGCATATTCTGGAATGTCATACCCAAGGGCTTGCGCAAGAAGGATTTGCTTGGGCGTATTGTTGAGATGATCATCACCTCGAATCACATGGGAAATATCCATCTTGGCATCATCAATGACTACAACAAAGTTGTAGGTGGGCGTCCCGTCCGAGCGTGCAATGATAAAATCTTCAAGCTCCCGATGATCAACTTTCACGGCTCCTTTGACCAAATCGTTGATGGTGGTGTGACCTTCTGGCACACGGAAGCGGATGGTGTGAGGCTCGTCTAAAACTTCATGGCGTTTTTTCCAGCAGCGGCCATCATATTTAGGTTTCTTTTTTTCTGCCCGCAATGCTGCGCGCATCTCATTTAATTGCTCGGAGCTGCAGTAACAGCGGTAGGCATGCTCTTTTTCCAAAAGCTTGGGAATCTCTGCCTTGTACAAATCATATCGCTTTGTTTGAAAGTACGGTCCCTCATCCCAGTCTAAGCCCAACCACTTCATGCCCTCCAAGATTGCATCTACTGCTTCTTGGGTAGAACGTTCCTGATCGGTATCTTCAATCCTAAGAATAAACGTGCCCTGATGTTTTTTGGCATAGAGGTAATTAAAAAGGGCTGTTCGAGCCCCTCCAATATGCAAAAAACCTGTGGGACTGGGAGCAAATCGAACGCGGATTTTTTTATTCATGGTTGATGTCCTCATATAATTGACCTGGACAAAAGGCAATCATAAACCCCTCAGAGCCCGCTCATAGCGTAACTATTGTTTATTATAGAAACTTTAGGTTCCACATTCCTTTTCAGGCTTGAATTCTTCTCAAATTGCTGTATTGTATAAGATAACGTTTGTAATGAAGTTGACCACAAATCTCCAGGACCGAGCGGCGTATTGTAACCACTAAAAAAGGGTGTTTTTTTGAACTTTTGGGGTCCTATTGTTAGTTTTAGTCTCATCTTGAGCCTGGCCGCCCTCCCAGGCATCTCGGAGGCATCTATTGTCCTTAAACTATCAACACAAGAGCTTGCGCAGCAGGCCGATGAAATCTACACAGGAGAAGTCACCTCTACCTGGACCAGCGCTGATCCCAAAGACAAAGTTATTTATACCTATGCTACAGTTAGGATCCACGGAGATGCACTTAAAACGCCCTCTGGAAACCTTGCACCGAAAGCCACTCTCACACTGCGACAGTTTGGGGGCGCCTATACTGATCCAGTTACAAAAAAAGAATATCGACAAGAAGCCTTTGGGATGGATTTCTATGTTAAGGGAGATAGGGGTGTGTTTTTTATCCAACATGCCCCTGATAGCGCGCCCTTTGTAATGAGCCAAGGAAAAATAACAGTTTTCGATACGCCTGACGCGAAGTCCATGGTGGTCCGACAGATGGATCCGACAGTGCAGTATGTGGATAAGTCTCTCAAAAAAATCTATAGCTCCCACAGCTCATATGCTCAGCAAGAGCTTTACCCTTTGGATGCATTTATCAACGATATCAATCAGGCCGTGGCGAAATAGATTTATGGCGCGTTCTTTTAATCACCTCACTGGCCACGCGAAAGCCCTCTGTTTGGCTTTAGGGTTGATGCTTTTGAGCCCTGCTGCAAGCTTTGGCTTTTCTCTGGTGACTTACAATGGCGTGCCAGCCAGATGGCAGGATGGCAAGGTCATTGAGATTGAGCTAGATCAAAACTTTTCTCCATTTGTAAGTTTCAAAGGAGATGATGGTAACGGCCCCACTCAAACTGTTTTAGAAACCGTAACCCGTTCGATCGATGCCTGGAGAAATGTCACTGGCACAAGCATCAATTTGCGCGATCCTGTTCTGACCACTATTTTGGAAGACCCCCACTATGATGGCAAAAATCAAATCAAAATGTATACGGATCAATGGGCGAACCTCTCCTTTAAACCACCAACAACCGCTTTAGCCGTAACCATTTCTACCTATACCAATCCCAACGAGATTATTGACTCTGATATTTTCTTTAATGGTGTGAATTTTGAGTGGGCCAACTTTAATGACGAGGGGGATCGTGATGGTCGCAGCAAGTACGATATTGAAAACGTGCTTACCCACGAGCTGGGACATTTTCTTGGCCTAGACCATACCTCGGTCAATTCCAATGAAACTGAAAAAGACTTTCTAGAAGCAACCATGTTTTTTTCATCGCGTCCCGGAGATACTGAGCGACGCACATTGAATGCAAAAGATATCCTAGGAGTTCAACATTTGTATACAACAGTCCCACTCCCACAGCCTGAGGTATATGAAGCTCCTGACTCTATTCGTGTGGACGCCTCAAGTGAGCCCATTATCATCAAGGGCAACAATTTTCGTCCGACAGCTTCTGTGGTCATTGTGCGTAACAATGGCCAGGGGGATATCAATGGCAGAGTTGTTTCGGTTAGTGATGATGAAATTATTGCCAAGTTTCCTGCAACCACGCTTCAAACAGGCTCCTATGACCTGGTTGTAGCTAACGCGCATAATAAGTTTGTAAAGCTTACTGGGGGACTAGAAGTTGTCAACCCTAATATTACTGGTGTTTATGAGAGTGAAACTGACAGTGCTCCTAGCAAAAAACGCTTTGGCTGCAGCGCTGATCAACCATTTAATCTGTGGTTATTTATCATGATCCTTGCGGCCATCATTTACACGCGCCGCAGGCTGCGATTCAACATGCCTTTTTAAAGTAATATAACCGTATTCAGCTTAGAAGTCAGATAGCCCTAGAGTTCGTGCCTATTATTTCCACTTAATTGAGCATCCGATTGACGGTTTTTGGAGAGACGGGTCTGGAAAGCGTCCCTCTAAAATATCATCTAAGGCCTGAGCGATATCTTTCCCCGTAGGCAGGGCATTATTGCCAGGGCGGCTCTCATCGAGCTGGCCACGGTAGACCAACTTGCTGCCTTTGCCATACACAAAAAAATCAGGGGTGCAGGTGGCGTTGCAATCTTTAGCCAGTTGTTGGTCTTGATCAAACAAAAACGGAAACTCCCAACCCAGCTCCTCGGCCATCGCTGCCATCAGATCCGGGTGATCATCGGGATAATTCACAATATCGTTGCTCAAAATCCCAGCAAATCGAAACCCTAAATCTAAGTACTTCTTTGTCAGAGCTGTAATGCCTGGAACGATATGCTGAACATAAGGACAGTGCCTGGAGAGAAACATCAAGACAAACGCCTTGCCACCCACCAGATCATTCGGCCCCACCTTCGCCCCTGACACAATCTCAGGCAAAAAAAAGCTGGGCACCCGAGTACCCAGCTGAATCATTTTAGAAGAAACAAGCGCCATTGATTCTTGACTTAAATTTACTTGTATGAATAAAGGCTTAGCCATCTATAGGCGTTAGGTTGGGGATAGGTGTCTGGTATCTACCTAAAAACAATTGCCACAAGAAAGCTTTAAACATTGTTTTTTTATTCTGCTCAAGCTTTTCCTCAAGCTTCTTGCTAAGGATGGATTTTAGTGTCCCTGGCTCCGCTTCTTTATAATTAATATCATTATAAAATGCTCTCGATGCTCCAGACAGGGCCGCGTAACAGTTTGGGTACTTTATTTTATAGTCTTTGATATTTACGTTCTGCTCTGCATCAGATCGTTTGTAATCAAATCGATGCTCATCATCGAATTTGTAAGATTGCTCATCAAAAAGTGTCACAGAATAGCCCAAGTGTGTATGAAACTCTTCAAAATACAATGATGTTGCGTCGTGAAGATTGTCATCGGCAATAGACGGGAAGCCGTACTCTATATACTTAGGGTTATCTAATAAAAGAGGCAAAAAATCAACCTTGATTGACCCAGACTTACTCTCTAACACAGCAATAATTCTTGATGTAATCAGAAATCCTGTAACTCTAGGCAAGTGAATAAAAGTTATAGATTTGTAAACTGGATTATTGATTAACTTGATAAACGTTTCAAAATCACTCTCTACTAGTTTAAAACTAAAATCTGACTCATCATACTGATTATGCAAAAACTTCACAAATTCTCTGGTTCCTTTTGTATTATCAAAACCACAGAAAGCATTTACACAATCAAATTTTGCTTCATAACCTTTTCCCCAACCGAACTGAGGATTTTTGTTCAAGCTTTCAAGAAGCTCTTTATACTTTATCTCATTCGTAATCATTGCTTGTGCACCTTCCGCAGCAACGGCATTTACAAAGTCATAGCTTATTGGAATCATCTTTATAATTGGGAGGGAATCATCATGTAATACTTCATCTTGAACAATGACTTTGCCATCAATAATATTAAGAAGCTTGATAACCTTTGGCTCATAAAGCTTAGATGAAATGTCATAATAAAGAGCAAAGTCATTAAACGGTTTACCTTTTTCTTTTTCGCTTAGCATTTTGAAAACATGTCCAAGAGTTATAGATTCAGGATCTGTTGATTTTGCATTCAATTCATCCAAACTCAAAACATTCACCTTAATAAGCAAGTTTGCAAGAAGTGCGACGTTAGATTGAGCATCCGATGCAGTTAAGGTACCCCCTTCTTTGTTTAACGCATCGTTTAGCTTTAAAATCTGATCCTGAACACTTTCTATTTGTGCAGAGGTAAAATCTGTCATTTTTATTCGTGTTTTTAGCAAACCATTTAAATCGCTCATGGTGGCCATGCCTTTTACCTCAATTGAACCAAGCTCAGCAATTATATCGGCAGTGAGATGATCATCTGGGTTTTTTATACCCAAACCAACTATAGCTTGTTCGGCGCGCCCATGTGTGTTGGGTGTAAGTGCTAATGGTTTTGCCTCCTCCGAAGAAACAAGCTCTTCGGAACCAATAACACTGAGAATTCCTACGACGTTTTCTTGATAAAGCTTGGATGAAGTTTCATAGTCCGTGGCAAAGTTATTAAATAATTCAAGTTTCGTTTTACCCGTTATTGGGTCAACCTTATTTTTGCCCTCTTTGTCTTTTTCACCTAGTATTTCAAAAACATGTCCAAGAGTTATAGACTCAGGATCTGCTGCTTTTGCGTTCAATTCATCTAAACTCAAGACATTCGCCCTAACAAGCAGGTTCGCAAGCAGTACGGCGTTAGATGCAGCATCAGATTCAGTTATGGCACCCCCTTCTTTGTTTAAAGCATCGTTTAGCTTTGAAATCTGACCCTGAACACTTTCTATTTGTGTAGAAGTAAAATCTGTCATGTCAATTCGCGTTTTAAGCAAATTGTTTAAACCGCCTACGGTAGTCACGCCCTTTACACCGATTGCATCCGCACCGAGCGCTACAATAACATCCTTCGAAAGAGAAATATTTTGATCTAGTGCGTTCAAATTTTCTATTTCAGCATTGACACCAGCTCTAATTTCATTGGTTAGCATTAGGGGCTTATCTTCTACAACTTCCTCTTCTTCAACAACTTCTCGTATAACTTCCTCTTCGACAGCTTCTTCTACAATTTCCTCTTCTTCAACAACTTCTCGTATAACTTCCTCTTCGACAGCTTCTTCTACAATTTCCTCTTCTTCTTCTTCTTCGACAGCTTTTTCTTTGGTTACAGTCGGTAAAGGGTTATTGTGATTATAGCCTAAAACAAGTGCATTTTCGTCATTCACATCATTAACTTTGACAGCACTTAACGCTTGGACATTATTAAGCATTTGATTTTCTTTGTCTGCGTCTAAACGAAGTTTAGGGAGACTTTCTTTTATGACAGGTTTAGTCCCAGGCTCAATTTTCTTTAAATTATTTTTTGGCTGATCACTTTCTTTTTTTAACGCATCAAACTTTGCCTTTTCTCCATCGCCAGCTGCGCTTTTGTCATCGGCTTTTGCACCCTGAGTCTTTGTATCCTTAGTGTCTTGAACTCCCTTTTTTTTCTGAGTACAAGCAGTAAAACTCAAGGAGAGTGTCAATATTAGCGTAAGCACCTTTATTATCTTCATGTTTGTTTCTCCCTTGCTGCTTTCATCGTTCTAATTGTTAGAAACTTTAATGGGCCTACCATTAGATAGCCATTGGTAATGTTCTTTAGTCAGGTCAGCTGGGTCAGCTTTGACCATCATTGAGCCTATCTCGACTGTAGTATCATTTGTAAAAGGGCTTAAGTCTGATTCACTTAGATATATAAAATACTGTTTGTTTTCCTGGCTAAACATAATATTTCCTCTTTCATCAGCCATAGAGAATAACTTACCAAGGTCTTTACCATTGATTTGTAATGTCATGCCTTGTGGGTTAAAAAACTCATCAGCACCTGAAAACCCAACAGCTAGTTTCAACATGCCAGTGTTTTTGTCTTTTTCGTAACCACTATATGAAAGCAACGTATGACCAAAGTACGCAGCCTGTTCCATAGGGTTAGACTTCACGTCAGTTACTGAAGGAAGCCCAAGAACATCTCTTGTAAAGAAATAATCTTTACACTCCCTGCCAGATGTAAGCCCTCCATCCTGATCAAACTTGTGCACAGGAAATAGTGTTGAAATACCAGACTGAAGTGATGTGTAATATTTCTTACCTTGATCATCTGCATTAGAAACAAAAAGACTATTAGCAAAGGCCACTAAATCTGCCTTCTTATTCTTGAGTAGGTCGGGGATGAAAAAAATAATTACGTTTGTTGTTAAACACTGATCTCTAGGTTTAAGTACAGCTTTAGATTCTTCAAGCATTGCTTTTCCTTCATCTGTTTTAAGCGAAACATTTTTTGCTGCCCTTAAAATACCGTCTACAAAGACCATGTAAGATCCCCCTTCAAAACCCAGAGTCAACTCTTTATTAACAAGCTTCCCAATTGCAACTTCACGCTCAGACAAAACAGGTATGTGATATGAGTAAATAATAGGTGCCTGCTTATCGCTGGTTTGATTTTCAATCGCTGCACTTAACCCTCCATGCTTTGAAAGAGGTACATATCGAGTAGCCTGTTGCGTAACCATAGGACCTTGAGCATGGAAAGCACCGATATAGTCAAGAGTTGAATAGTTGGAACTTTTCTGAGTATTGTTTTGCGCTACCTCCCGCACTCTTCTGTGCTTTTGTTTGGATTTGTCCTGTTGGAAGGTTCTAAAAAACTTTGGCACACTTTTTTCGAAAAAATTCCTCGACGTTTCGTGAATGTTTATCTGTCGACGACGATTAACCTCTGAAAAAAGCATGTAATCATAATCAAAGTACTCAGCACCAGGATCAATTGTACTATTTTGGTAGTCGTCCTTATAAGCCAGTATAGATTGGTCAAATTCATGAACCTTACGAGAAAGCACAGAAACCCTTTCGTCCAGATCATCATCTGGACTTTTACCTGCCTTTAAAGCTTTTCTTGCTTTCTTTCGTAACAGCTCTTCCTCTGCTTCAAGTTTATGTTTATAAACTCTTGCATCGTCAAGATTCTGACCGTAAGCTCTTTTTGAGACTGATGTATATTTAGCTCCATCCGTACTGGCAAAATCTGCATTGTAATACAATGCAGATTTTGAGTTCGCTTCACCTGACCCCATACTTGAAAACACCTTAGTTAGTGGTAGCTCTACCTCATGAAGTTCAAGGTGGTTTTTCTTCACAGGCTGATCATCAGGCCCTAAACTGAACATTAATCTTCTTAAAGCATCGATAAGGTTTATCTCTACATCGTTTTCAGGAAGCAGCTTATTTAATTTCTTGTAGAAAGCTTTGGCAAATCTTGTACTCTTTTGACCCGCAACCAAAACTTCCGAACCGCTTTCAACGCTCTTTTGTCCTGAAGTCCACTTAATTTTACCTAGGTCTTTCTTGGTCATTTGAACAGCCATAACCAATGCACCATTGTATCTATGGGGATGTACAGCGCTTCTATCGTTTAGCGCGTCCATTCCTTCTCCCACACCATAATAGGTAGACAAAATCCATTCTTCACACCAGTACGGAATACTGTCCCCATCGTTGTCAGAGCTTGTATAATTATGACTGGCACGCGTGCTATTTCCGTTTTCAAAGAAAGATTTATACCGATGACTTAGGGGTGAGCGGCCTAAAAAATCCTGGTAGTAAGAAAGAAACCCCTCTTTGTCGTCTTTACCCTTATCAGAATTGTAAAATGACTTTATCTGTGAGTAGGTGGCAGTACCAGCGCCTATTAAGCCGCCATCAAAAGACTTAAGCTCAGTGTTTGGGTTTGGTCCAGACTCGTTGTTTAGAGCTTTAAGTATGAGACTATATTCTTTATATATTTTTATGGCCCCTTCACAGATCTCTTTTGGATTATCCTGGTTTAGAATGACTGGAATACCCGTGGCAATGCCACCACCAATCTGATTACCAGAAAGACCGCTTAAAGTGTTCTTGTTATTATTAGATAGCCTAAATGGTCTGGATTCTTCTGCTGTAGAGGCAGCGTTTATCTTGGTGCCTGGTTTTGGAGGGGTTGTGGAGGGTCGTGTGTTGCCTGTTAGGGGGTTTTGGACGCCGTTGCTGTTGTTGAGGCCGTAGGTGTTTGCGCGTTTGTTACCGTTTGGATTGTTGCTGTCGTCAAAGCAACTGGTGGTGAGTAATGTCAATGGCAAGATGCAGGCAAAGGCCAGAGTCGCCGCGCGCGTGTTTTGTATCAGACCTTTGAAAATGGGCGTGTGATTGCGCGCCATTGAAAGAAACGTCATGCGTGCAGGTGTGTGTCGCGCTTGTGTTTTTTTATTTCTCATCTCTTAACTTCTCCCTTGGGTTCCGTGGGCATGGTTTTTAAGTTGCACCGAATCATGATTCAGCCTTAAATTTCTGCCAGGTTTATCCCTTTCTCTACAACCTAATTATAAGCAAAGGCCGTACCAAAGATCTCGTAAAAATACTTAGTAAAATCAAGCATTTGACTTGTCCTCGCACGGGCTTTTGTGGGGCATGGACGTCCATGCATGCGGATCGCCTGCCCCATCACTTAAACCCGTGATCACTGGATATACCACATTTTTTCGCAAAACATCAACCCAGTTCTCGCGAGTGTTTTGGACCCCAAATTGCTTTTCAAAGCTGAGAAAACTTTCCTAGAGCTCTCCATAGCCAGAAGATGGTCGTAGACGTGCATGGTCGCACAACACAATACGTATATATGAACTAAACTACAGTGTGGTGGGGAGAGTGTTTTTATTGGCTTTCGCGCAGGGCGACCAGATTATATTGATCAAAGCCTGCGTCGGCAGATGTGAATAAAACCGAGGTCATCAGCCAATAGGGTACATCTTTATCTGAAATAACCATGATTTTGTGATCAAACGTGATTTCAGGATTTAGGAGTGAAAGCTTCTTGATTTTATCTGCTTCGGCCTGGAGAGCTACCTTCAGATCGTCGATGAGATACTTCCTGTTGCTGGCATTGGTTTTAAGCGTGCTTAACGTTGCATCATCAAGCGTGATAACCTCGTTGGCGTCTACAGCAATGACCCCTTCACCATTGTCCATACGGGTGATGATGAGTTTAACCGCTTCTATAGGGTTGATCGTATGGCTAGACATGGGGACCGACAGGCGGTTTTCACCCACGGGAATAGACATGGCACTGACCGAGTAACTCTTGAGCAAAAACACCAGCAAAATGGTGAACATATCCATCATCGCCACCAAGTTAAGCTCTTGGGCGCCAGCTGCATCATCAAAGATCTTGCGATGACGTGAATTTTGTTTGCGATTTTTAAAACGCCTGAACTCAAGCATTTCAAGCTGCTGTTGTAAGTTGCTCATATGCTCAAGGTCACCTCTGGGAAGAGGTCCTCCTCACCAGGCTTTGTTTCGCGCACGGCATCCATGGTGTGTACAATGTTTTCATAGCTGACCTCCGAATGGGAAATCATAAGCACTTTGTTCTCCTCTGGAAAACGTTCTTTGATCTTGACCATCAAAGCATTCAGGCCCTTCATGTCATAGACCCTAGCCTTGGTCTCGGGATCTTCAATTTTGGGGAAGGTCTCTTTTGACATTCTTGGACCGCCCGTCACCGTAGGCTCTACAACGAAGGCATCGTCTTTGACCCGGAGTACCAAAAGCAACTCTTCTCCCTTGGCCAAAACTTGGGCTTGGCTTGGGTCGGTATTGAGCTGAGGAATGGATGCGTTCAAAACAGTAAAGTTCAAAAATCCGGTAATGGTCATCAACATGAAAATGACCAAATTGACCATGACATCTAGGTAAGGAATGAGATTGAGCTCTTGTCCTTGTTCATTATTTTGGCTGCCGCCGCCTGCCATATGTGCTCCTTAGCCTCGTTGCTCTTTAAACAAAATAATCAAATCCTACCAACAAAGTCAGGGCTTACTTTTGTGTGCCCTTGGCATGTGCCATAAGTAGGTTTTCTAAACGGCTAGAATAAAGGCTAATCTCCCCCAATATATCCTTGGCTAATCCGGAAAGGAAGGAATGCGCAACAATGCATGTCACAGCGATGGTCAGCCCAAATGCCGTATTGTAGAGCGCCTCTGAAATACCAAACCCTAAAAGCTCAGCACGTTTTTCAGGAGTGGCCAAACTCAAACCAGAAAATGATGCCATCAAACCCACAATCGTTCCAATCAGCCCGATCAAAGTCGCAATATTGGCAATGCCCCACAGAGAACCCACACGTTTTTGAATTTTGGGCGTGACTTCCAAGGAAGCTTCGTCCAATCCCATAGAGACAGCCATAGGACCTTGAGGCGCTTTGGTCAAACCAGATTTGACAACAGTTGCAAGCGGCACGTTGGAGGCATTACATCGGTTTATGGCATCTGAGATATTTCCTTGTTTGACGTGGTTTTCGACATCCATCATGAAGCGCTTACCGTCAACTTGATATTTATAAAATAGAGCGTAGGCGCGCTCGGCAATAAACCAAATCGCCACAACTGATACAGCTGCATTGGCCCACATGAACTTTGAGTGTTTGAACACGTCGAAAAAATTAAATTCCATGATGTTTCCCTTCGGTCAGCATTAAAATAGTTAAGGTTAGGTGCTAACTAAACGTAATTCTAACGAAGTTTTTAGAATTGTCCTAATTTTTTGTGGGATTATCACAATGTTTTAGTGAGCTTTTGTGGGTCGTGTGAGCTCCACGCCCAGATTTTTCGTTTGCGCAAAGGGCGCTCAATCAAATAGGTCTTGTGCCATTTTGCAAAAAGTTTTTGATTTTCTTTCAAGCGGGCTTGAAGTTTTTGAGTATGCATGGACTTGGCCAAACGCTCAAAGCAACTATACGCAACATCCATATGCTTGCAAACCAATGTCAAATTGCACCCTGCTTGGACCGACTTTAAACAGGCTTGTGCCATGTCATAGTGCTTGGCAATGGCTTTCATTTCTAAATCATCGCTGATGATGCAGCCTTTAAATTTGAGTTTTTTCCTGAGTACCTGGGTCAAAAAATAAGATGAAAGCGTCGCAGGTGTGCCTTTATCAATCGCATTAAACACCACATGGCCTGTCATGATCATTGGTACGCGCGCCTTGATCGCTCCTGCAAACGGAATAAGTTCCCGAGCAAATAAAGTCTGCTTGGTGGTATCCACGCTAGGCAAGTCAAAGTGACTGTCGAGGAGCGTGTCACCATGGCCCGGAAAATGCTTGGCACAACTTAGCACATGGTTTTTTTCAAACGTGGCAATGGTGCTTTGGGCAAGTCTGGAAACCTGATGGGGGTCGCTGCCGTAGGTTCGGTTTTTCATCACAGGATTGTCAGGCTTGGTCAAGACATCAACCACTGGCGTGAAGTTACAGTTGATGCCTACAGCTTTCAACTCTCGGGCCATCCAAGTAGCTTTTTGCTCAATGGGCTTAAGGTTGCGCTTTATCTCAAAGGCTTGTGCCAGCTTTGCATTGCTGGGAAAAACAGTAAAGGGATCTGAGAGCCGTGCAACTGGGCCGCCTTCCTGGTCGATGGCGATGATAGGGTTTTTTAAAATGTCACGAAGCCTGCGTGCCAGGTCAATCAACTGATTTGGCGTGTCTACATTACGTCGGAAGTAAACAATCCCTTTGGGTTGGACTTCTTTTAAAAAAGCCTCTTCTTCTTGGCTCAGGCTTGTATGCGAGAGGCCCACCATCAGAAACTGCCCGGCTTTTTGTGAAACGTGATTTTTCATACAAAAAGTGTAAGCTATACCATCATGCACGTTAAAACAATCTTTGGCGTTTTCTTGCTGTCTTTCACAAACGTCACGTTTCCTGATCTCGCGCTTGCAAACCCTGCCACAACACATGTCATCATCGGTCTTGCCAAAGATAAAGGTCTGCCTGAAAAAAACATCGGCATGGTCATGCGTTCAATTAAAAAAAATGAGACCGTTGTCAGCATCAATCCGGATGAACATTTTTCGCCAGCCTCTCTGGTCAAAGTCATAACAGCGTGGGCGGCTGTTCAAAAATGGGGCCCCTCCTATACGTTCAAAACCAAAGTGCACCACTTCAAAAAAAGCCTCTGCGTAGAAGGAGGAGGTGACCCTGCGCTAGTCCACGAACAGGTCTTTACCATTGCCGAGCAGGTCTCCAAACAGGTCAAAGACAAAATTGCAACTGTGTATGTTGACGACCAAATACTCCCTACTCAAAGAGATTATGTCACTGGCTTTGAGCTGGACAAGCATCGTGCTTTTACTGCGCCGATCAGCGGACTTTCTTTAAACTACAATTCGCTCACCATTCAAATCAAAGCTGGGGCGCAAGGTGAAAAGGCTGAAGTTTTGCTGACCCCCTACTACAAAGACCTCATGGACATATCCAATACGGTGAAGGTTTCCAAAACCAAACACAACCCCACTGTGAGCTTGGTAGACATGGGAAAAAAATGGCGGATCAATGTGGGTGGGTCCATGAAGCCTGGCTATAAGCAAACATTTCTTCGTTCGATTGATAGCCCACAGCTATATGCTGGGCACGCTTTTGCAACGTACTATGCCATGTTTACCAAAAATGCCCGGCCTGCGATTATTCATTCCACTTGCCCACCTGGTGCCAAGCTAGTTTATACACATTATTCCAAGCCACTTTCTGAGATCATAATGCTCATGAACAAGTTCAGTAACAATATGATTGCAGAGTCTCTCTTTGCGCAGCTGGGTGAACCCTTTGGCTTGGTGGAGGGCGCTGAATATTTAGCGGCGTTGGCCGAGAAAAAGATTCCTTTTAGTCCAGGCATGATCATAGACAAAGGCTCAGGTCTGTCTCGTGAGTCCAAAGTAACCGCCAAGTGGTTTGCGCAGTTTTTTGATGTTATTGGTGAAAATTTCTTTCTTCAGCCTGAGATTTTTTCTTCGCTGAGTATTTCAGGCATGGATGGCACGCTCAAACGTCGGACCAACCACCCTTCGCTTACCCAACATATTCGCGGCAAGACTGGGTCCCTTTCAGGGGTCACAGCTCTGGCCGGAATTATCAATACGCCCCAGTGGGGACCGTGTGTCTTTGCCATGTTTTTCAAACACAAAAGCATACCCGCATGGAAGGTCCATCAATTGGAAAAATCTATCTTAAAAAAGCTCATGGAACCTGCTCCAAAAAACCTTGCAGGCGCGGTGACTCTTGTGCCTTTCGAGACAAAGTAATTATGCCGCAGGCTTTGATCAACATAGGAGAATTGAGTATCAATATGCTTGTTTTGCCACTCTGTTGCATGGGCTTGAAGACGGTGAGCATGAAAAAGCCTTGATCTGCTAACGCATACAGCCCAACTTATGGTATTCTAGAGGTATGGATAAGATAAAAAAATGTGGCCAACCTCGCGCAGGCTTTACCTTGATTGAACTTATGATTGTGGTCGCCATCATAGGAATACTTGCCACCATTGCCCTACCGCAATACCAACAGTATATCCGAAGCTCACGCACAACCGAAGCTACGACCAATGTGAGTGCCATCTCTCTTTATCAAGAACAATACTTTAGCGAAATGAATCGCTACTTAACCTTACCTGCTAATCCTGCTACCCTTCCTTCTGGAAGCAACCTTGAAACTTTTCAACCTACTTTTCCAAACCCGCCTGATCCAAACAATGACAATTGGTCTGAGCTCGGACAGCTTATGCCTGCGCCAACTCTAGTTAGGTTTCAGTACTTTACAGTAGCAGGTCGATTTGACCAAAACAGTGCTCCTCTAGGCATTCCACCAGATACTGACTTTAACTATCCACAGCTTCCTAACTGTTTAAACGGGAATTATACTGGTGCTACATCTCCCAGTGATGTTGTCAATACAACACCTAACCTGCAGTGGTTTGTAACGGTAGCCGTTGGAGACCAAAGGGTTGGGGGTAACTTTACCTGCTCAGTCTTTTTGCAAAGCAGCAACCGTGCCAATATGATTGTTCTGAATAGAACAGAGTAAAATTTTTTATTAGGGCCTGCTGACAATTCAAAAACCTGCTGTGCGGGGAGACCCCTAGCTCACTTTGATCATGTCTTTTTTGACCAGGTAGAAAATAATTTTCGCGGTCTCTAAGTCATTAAGTGGACTAAGATCCATCACGTCAGACATTTTTTGGTGGACCATGGTCAGTTGAACCACGTCCAAAACTTTGGGGAGTAATTTTGAGAGTGGGACATCAGAGTTCGGGTTCAGACTTAATGTACTGCTCATTTTGGGCAGTACATCCCGGATTTTATTAATCTCATCGAGCTGACGCATCCCCTCCATAAGAAGGCCATCAATACTATCTTGCATCGCAGGCACACCCTTGGCTGTAAAATCAGACGCCTGGTCATCCAAAGGCTTAAATTCAAAGTCACCCTCTTCCCAACCCAACATGCGATAGATTGCTTTGCTCGCAACAGCTTTGCCTACTTGCGCGCTGTACACACGACCGCTTCGGATAAGAATTTCCCCATTAAAATCGTCTGAGACAATGCTCAACCGACCCGTTTTTTGGTTTTGGTGTAGGTTTTGTAAGAGATCTGCCAATCCCATGGCTGAAAAATCACCAGAAAGGGGTTTATTTTTTTTCTTAGGCGTGGCTGTTGGTGGTGGCTCGGAACTTATCTCTGAAATAAACTCAACATCACTGACCATGACCTCCGCTATTTCTTGAATCTCAGGAATTTTATCTAATGTGAATTCATCTGAGGTCATCGGCAGTACTGTAGGATCCATAGCGACTTCTTGAGGAACTTGGACACCACCGGTCGTTGCTTCGATTTGAAAATCTTCAAATTCCAATTCTTGGCTTGGGCTGCCAGATGGTGCTGGAACCTCCAGCGACGAATCATGATATTCAACCACCATATCCGGATCGTCGATCTGTTGGTTTCGGGTCATCTCTGAGATGTTCACAGTTTTGGACAACTCAGAGGCAGCTGGTTGCTGGCCAGAAACATCGTCGAAGTTAAGCTCAATATCTTCGGTGCGGTTGACTTTAGGGATGTTTGCTTCAGGCTTTATCTTTGCGGCAGTAGAAGCTTCCTGGCTTGTACCTAAAAGACTGATACTTACTTCCAGAATAGAAGAGCCAATTCTTACACGGTCGCCGTTCTCTAAGAGCTGCTCATGGATGCGTTTTGAGTTAACAAATGTGCCATTGGTGGATTCCAGGTCAGAGATACTCAGGGCTTCTTCGCCCAGGTGTAAGATGCAGTGTTTCCGGGAAATTTTTTTCTCACCCAAAAAGATGTCGCTTTCTTCACTTCGACCAATACGAATGACACGAGGAGGGGTAAGTTTGATTTCAACCCCTTCATTCTCCCCTTCTGTGAAGTTCAATACAACTTCTTTGACCGACATTTAAAGCATCGCCTCTCTTTATGTGAAATACTCTCAAAAATCCCAAAACGGACAAAATGATGTAGTACCACCCTCAATCAAAAGATGGTAGGAAAAACGAAAAATAGCAACGGCATGCTGCCGCTAGGCGGTTTCAGCAGTAACTTTGGTCTCGTCTATCTCGGTGGCCAATGTGATTGCTTTGGAGGCCACTTCTCTCAAAGAGGTTACGACTTGTTTGTTCTCACACGTGATAAGAGGGATAGAGCCCTTGAGAAGCTGCTTGGCACGCTCGGCAACCAAGTGTACAAGTGCAAAACGGTTGTCTACTTCGCTGAGACAATCTTCAATTGATATTCTGGCCATAGTCCCTATACCTATACACTGCAAAGATTCTGGTCAAGCATAAAGCTTAGGCCTCACACCGAATGTACGATACCAGAATGGCATCACCCGTGGTCCACTCAAAGCTTTGATCAAACACAATACCCTTACCATCACCTGCAATACTCCATTGTGTATTGGGAATCTCAACCTCATCAACTGTAACAGTCACAAGACCTTCCTCATTGACGTAGTCACCATCTTGATTTACATCGCAAATCTCATCAGTAAGCGAAAAGCTATCAAAGTGCTGGACCTGGGCGCCCAAGTTTTTTGCCATCTGGTTCATGCCTTGATTAAACAGCTCCTGGCTTTCCTGGGTTAAATTGATATCGACCCCAGGGTAACCAAAACTCTCAGCCAGTTGATTCCCCCCCCAAAAGGGCTCTTGCGCATAGTTGTTTAGCTTCCCAGGTTGATAGCCAATAGCTGTCGCAAAACTTGGTAAATCTCCATTATGCCCTTGGAGTAGCTCACTGAGGTTTTGGTGTGTAATGATGTTTTCAAACGTATCTGTGGTGCCAGCAATAGGCTCCCCTGATGTGCAGTATTTTTTTCTCGCATCTGACTCATTATCTGGAATCCCTCCATAAAGTGGATCATTAAACGAACGGTTATACAGTTCTCTTGCAGCCGGAGAATTATCAAAGTCTCCTAGTGAAAGAAAGTCTTGGTCCCCTAAAAAGAAATCATTCTTAAACTTGGGATAGCCGTCACTGGCGTTTGGCGCATAGCACAGGGTATTTTCGTCCTGAACCAGAACAAGGGCGAGTGGGACATCGTTTCTGAAGCACCCAGCGGCTTGATTTTGGGCATAGACGTCAGACCCCTGATCTAAAGCTTTGGTTGCGCTGTAAATGCTGGCTTCTTCGTTTGTGCCTCCCTTTGCTACTAATGCTGTATCCAGAGTTTCTCTGAACTGCTTAGTAGCTTCTTCTACTGAAACATTATTGTCCCCGTAAGTACACACGCATTTCTTATTATGTGATGCGCCACTGACAAGCATGCCTGGAGTCCATGGTGTACGTGTATCTTCTGTTACTGCGGCAATAACGCCCAAGCAGTAGTTTGCAATACCCTGACCTCGGAGTGTGGCAACCCAACCCTCTAAGGAGTTTTTGACTGCATTAATATCATTCTGCATACTTCCAGACACATCAACCACAAAGGCTATCTCAACGCCATCGACAATTTTTCCTGTTTGGGTCCACTGATTTGAAACTTGAAAATAATTAAGATTGAGATCCCCGCCCTCAGGAATGTCTGCCAGGGGAATGTCGATGGGTGTTTCTACAGACGGCTGGGTAGGTATGTTGCGGCTGGATCTTTTTAAACGACGGCTAAAATAGTCTGTCTCCGAGCAGCTGGTCAGAAGCATCGCTGCTCCAACAAAGATAAGTGTGAATAAATTAGTGTTTTTGTTTTTCATGTCTAAACCTCCAATGGTCAATATGTGGGTATCAATACCATTGATTTTATTTTATTGCATCCACAAACCCCCGCCCTACTCGGGACATTACCGCCCTATAGGCAGGTAAATGTAAACATCGTAAGAGGTCTCTCAAACACAAAAAGGAGCCCCAAGGGGCTCCTTTTGAATAAGCAAGAGATATGAGAAATAGTCGTGCTTAGATCGGCTCACACCTGACATAGGATGTTTCAATTTCGACCTCAGGGCTCCAAACAAAGCTTTGGGTAAAGACAATTTTTAGGCCATTATCTTGAATGCTCCAATCAGAATTGGGGATCACGGCGCCATCAACTTTGACTGTCACGTAGGGCAGCTCATCGGCATAACTTCCATCTTGATTGGTGTCACAAATCTGATCACTCAAAGAAAAACTATCAAAGTATGAGATTTGTGTGGCTAAATCTTGTGCCATGATGTTCATCTGTTGATTAAAGCCCGCTTGATTACCTGACAGGGCAATATCAATGTTGATTGGGCTGTAGTTAAATACTTCAGCAAATTCAATTCCACCCCAGAAGCCATTGGCCACCGTTGTATCAACATATCCGATTGACGCTCCGAAGGTGGGTAAGTCACCATTGTAAGTTTGAAGGTCATCAACAAGTGACGTGTGCGTTAGAGTGTTGGTTAACAAACCTGTCACAGGATCAGGGGTTCCATTTGTACATACGCTAGCCCTGGCAGAAGCTTCAGATGAGCTGCTGGCATTGACATTAACAGCATCATAGTTTTGTCCTGCTCCCAGAAAGAATGTGTTGTCAAACATATTTGCGCCATTGTCAGCAGCGTAACAAATATCGTTTTCATCCGAGACCATGACATAAATCAATGTGGCATCATCCCGAAAGCATCCGGCAGCTTTGTTTTCTGTCTTGGCTGTTGCATTCATAAAACCCTGATGTGCGCTGTAGAGCATCGCTTCTTGCGCGCCGTTACCACCCACGTTGGCTATGGCATTGCTCAAAATATCATTGATTCTTTGGGTTGCACCCTCACGCGACAAAGCATCATTTCCATACGTACACGCACATTTGTTGCCGTTGCCATCATCCACTAAGCGGCCTGTTTTATTTGGATCCGTTAGGGCCTCCATTGCGCCAAGGCAGTAGTTTTGAACGCCTTGATCCATAAGTTCGGACACCCAACCTGTCAGAGAGCTCTTGATGGCTTGCACATCAGGGACCATGGAACCAGAATCATCAACCACAAAAACAATTTCGGCATTGGTGATGACTTCACCAGCCTGTTGCCAGCCGTTGGTCACCAATTGATATGTGAAACCTGCAGGAGCAGTAGGAATCCCCGGAGGCAAGTTGCCTGGATCTGGATTTTCGTCGATCAGCAGATCTTCTGGGACGTTGCGGCTGCCGCGCTCTAAAATGCGGCCAAAATAGTCGTACTCAGCACAGTTGCTAAATGATATCAGTCCAAAGACAAGGACACCCAAATAAGCTAATTTTTTCATGTTCTTCACTCTCTTTATAAGTTCTGTTTTAGGGTTCCCGTACTACAATAGCGGTGACCTAAAACATTATACCTCGTGTTTACCTTCTGGTTTCTTCTATGCTCTCTGAACAGAGCCAAGCAGTAACAAAAGTTCACTTGCGATGTACATGGTGTTATAAAGCAACGTGCGTGCCACCTTAAGGTTTTATTATTTAACTGTATTATTAATAGGTTATGTTTTTATGATGTAAAAACATAACTAAGGCATATGCATTTTTTGCGTAATTTTGCCGAAAATGGCTCAGCTTTGAAGCTGGATGCCTTGTATAAGCTCAAGCAGCTCCTGCGAGGCCTTCTCGATATCATCATTAATAATGATGTGCTGATACCATGACATCTCATCTATTTCTTTTGCGGCCTGGTTGAGGCGCTCTTGGATATCATCTGTGGATGACTTGGCCCGACCCACCAATCGCTCCCTAAGAACTTCCAGGCTGGGAGGCTTGATCAAAATAAGTGTTACATGATCAAAGTGCTTGATGAGCTCCAATGCGCCTTGATTTTCGATGACAAGGATAGCGTCCTTGTTTTGGGCATGAATGCTTTGAATTGTTTTTTTGCTGGTACCGTAGAGGTTGCCATAGACTTGGGCGTGCTCAATAAACTGACCTTTTTGAATATCATCTTCGAATGCTCGGCGGCTGACAAAGAAATAATCCCTGCCATGCACTTCGGTCGGTCGCGCCAAGCGGGTTGTATGTGAGATGGTTTTGGCAACTGAATCCAGCTCTTCCAGCACCCGACCTACCAGCGTAGTTTTTCCTCCCCCAGAAGCAGAGGAAATGACAAAACAGCGATGCCCCACCTTACTCAAGGTTTTGAACCTGTTCACGAATTTTTTCAAGCTGACTTTTTAAAGCCACAACTTTGTTGGTTACAAAAGCATCATTTGCTTTTGACCCTATTGTGTTGAGCTCTCGATGGATTTCTTGAACAAAGAAATCTAACTTTCTCCCCACACCCTTTTGTAATTCTTTTTGAACTTTGAGTGATTTTTCAAAGGTATCAAAGTGACTTTTTAAACGAACCAACTCCTCAGTAACATCTGATTTTTCAACCAAGATTGCCACCTCTAGCTCCATGCGCTGCTTGTCAAACTCTTCAAGAGACGTTAGGTCCGCAATGCGTTTTTTTAAGGTGCTGGTGCGCCTTTTGACTTGGCTGTTCATCCGGCGCTCGATTATGCTGAGGTCTTTTTGCATGGCTTTGGCACGCCTTTGAATATCTGCCAAGAGCATGTTGCCTTCTTGAATACGCCCGCCCTCTAGGTTTTTAAGCGCTTCGCTCAAACACAGGTCAACAGTCTTTTTTATCTTGGGGGCTTTTAACCGCGTCCCCTTGAGCGCGTGCGTTGACAAGACAGTTTCAAATGTGATGTCCTTATCCTCAAAACCCATTTTTCTGGCCAAGACTTTAAGGTATTTGTGATGTTCTAACACTCTCCTCTCTCGCTCTGCCCAATCACTTTTTAATTGCGTAAGCTTGACCTGAACATCAAACTTGCCACGTAAGAATTTTTTTTTGATTTTTTGAATCAGTTCAAACTCAAGCTCCAGCATCTCCTTGAGACCCTGAACCCGAACTTCGGTATAGCGTGAATTAAGAGATCGCACTTCGATCACACATTGATACGTATCTGTCTTGATCACGCTTTTTCCAAACCCTGTCATACTTTGGTGCATATTTTACTCCTGGTAAGCCAAAACCGTGGCAGTTGCATATTCCCCACTGTGACTGATCGAAAGCATAAATTCAAAAGAGCCAATCTCCTTGGCCAAAACCTCACCTAAGCCTTTAAATCTGATCCCCGGCACTTGATCCTGCGCGGTCACACATACTTGGGTGATTATCAATTTAAGCTTGCCAGAGACAGCTTTGATCACCGCTTCCTTGGCAGAAAACCTTGCAGCAAAATGCTGCGCGGGTAAGCTTTTAGAATGGCAATACGCGATCTCCTCAGAAGAAAAAACCCGCTGAAAAAAACGCTCGTCCTTGTCATCCAGGTGCTTTTGGAATGGCGCTATTGTTTGTATATCTGTGCCTATTCCAATCAGTTGCATGGTTGGTCGTGAGCATACCCAATGATTGCATAAAGGTCGACTCTCTTAATTTTAATAGGCTTAGGCTTTGAAGTACTCCAAGCGCCCTATTGCCATGACCAGTATCGGGGCTAGAAAAACAGGCAAGAAGTGCCAGAAGAAGTGTTCAAGGCTGTGTGTCGGCACGCAATCAAGCTGATGTAAGCCCGCAGCAAAGAGGCAACATCCCAAAACACCAAACGTCGCAGTTTGAATGGGATCAAGTGCGTAGCCCCTCTTTAACATCCAAAAGGTTCCCACCACAGGCAAAAGAGACAAAACCCACATGTTAACAAAGCAACCCAACTGGAACAGGGAAATAGCGTTAAACCCGCCTCTTATTCCGTTCATAAAAAGTCCGATGCCTACACCTAGGATTCCAATTCCACTGATCCATTTGAGTCTTTTCTCAAAACTATGTCCCGGAACACTCAACGACAGTGATGTCCAAAAACATAAAAGTGAAAGCAACGTGAAGAGCCCAAAGATCAACAGCTGTGGCTTTGGGATATCACCAAAGCGAACATGGTCCTGTGTAAGCATATAAAATGCAGACAGCAATGCCATATAGGCCACCAAACAGATCAGACGCACGCCAACCGATTTGATAGGCTTTTTGGGCTCAAGCTCAGTCACCAGCTGCTTAATCATATGATCGACATTGTTTGGCCTAGACATGGGGCACCATATGTTTCTTGAGCATTTTAAACCCGCGGTGCGCGCTGACCTTGACTGCTGATAATGTCATGTTTAGCTTCACTGAAATTTCACTATACGTAAAACCATCCACGGCATGGAGCTTGAGAATTTTTTGCTGTTTTTCAGACAGTTTAAAAAAGTGTGGCTCAAGCTCAGTGCCTTCAATAAAACGCTTTTTAGGGACATCAGCTGCGATCAAAGCAAGGGCTTGATCAGACACTGTCTCCCTCGCATTGGTTATGCAAACTTTGCGATAGTAGTCAACCAACCGATGGCCAACAATGGCGTATAACCATGGACGAAAGGCTTTGCCTACCAAGAACGTATGCCTGGATTTATGGACAGAGAGCAAAATGTTTTGAAAAACATCATCAACGTCCTCTGTTTTGAAAACTCTTTTGGTTAGATAACCCATGACTTCTTTTTTAACCTCTACCAACAATCGATGATAGGCATCTTGATCGCCTTTTTGTGCCAAAGCCATCCACTCCGACCACCGTTGATATGTGTTGTGTTTGCTTAACATCCGTTGTCATTCATAACGTCTTTCGTCAAAACCTACAAAAAGGTTACATCTTTAGTGGCTTTTTTTACAAAAAAAAGCCACTAAAGATGTAACCTTTTTTGGATCTAGCGCGAATACCTTGATGAATGCCCTTGAAAGTCAAGGGTGTATAAATAAATAAGGAGACTATGATGAATAAACTTTTTCAACTGGCCGTATTTGGTCTGGCATTAACTTTTTCGAGCTCAAGCTTTGGGGCACAGTCAGCAGACTTTACGCCTAAAGCTTTTGATCAAGCTATCAAGGACGGCAAAATTGTGCTCTTAGATTTTAAGGCTTCTTACTGTGGCACGTGTAAAAAACAAGGGGAGAGTCTTAAAAAACTTAGCATGGGCGCCTATAAAAAAACCGACAATATTGTGTTTCTAAAAGTAGACTTTGAGAGCGCAAGCCAAAAAGGCACACCCGAAAGTCTGCTCAAAGCCAAGTACAATGTCGTCAAGCAATCAACATTTGTCCTGCTCAAAGGTGACAAAGAAAACCCGATTGCAAGCGCTATGGGAAAAACAGATCCGCAAGACATTGCGCAGTTTATCAATCAAGCCATATAAACCTTCGTCTGTTCCGGAGCCTTTAAAGGGCTCCGGTTTTTTTAACCCTCACCCGCCTAAGGATGTGCATGATGATCACTTATGTTTTAAGTTTTATGGCAGGCTTACTTACGGTCATGTCTCCCTGCGTATTACCCATGCTACCCATCACCATTGGAAGCTCTATCGCCAAGCATCGCAAAGGCCCAATGGCACTTGCTTTAGGGCTGATCATTTCCTTTACATCAGTCGGGTTTATCTTGAGCGCTTTTGGGCATGCCATCGGCTTAAGTCCTGAGGTCTTGCGAAAAGCTGGTATTATTATTTTAATTTTCTTTGGTTTGGTATTGGTTATTCCCTATTTTAACAATTTACTTTCAAGCTCTCTTACGCCACTAGCCAATAAGGCGGCTGGCATCTCGACGCAAGGCCATGGCCTTGGGGGACAGTTTTTTATTGGCCTTACTATGGGAGCAGTTTGGAGCCCATGTGTGGGTCCAACGCTTGGTGCAGCCTTAAGTATGGCTTCTCAAAAAGAGGCATGGGTAGAATCACTAGCCACAATGTTTATTTTTTCAGTTGGCGCTGTGATCCCTATTTTAATCATTGCCTATGTTTCAAGGTCATTTTTTTCATCCAGACAATCTCACATTTTGGAAAAGGGGCATAAAGCTAAAAAAATTCTAGGCACGCTGCTGATTATATCAGGTGTGTTTATGCTCACAGGTTGGGACAAAATACTCGAAGCAACAATGCTCGATGCCATGCCCGATGCCTGGCTGGAATTGATCACCAAATTTTAATTCCGGGGACAACCTCACCTTCATAAGGCGCGTCTCGACTGATCCCCAGTGGCAATCAAAACTGGAAAGGTCTCCAAGAGATAACCCGGGTTTTGACTATCATTGGTAATATCATAAAGGCATCCCTTGACAGGAATAAGTATTTTAAATTGACGCAAACAACTATTTCAAATACACCATGTACGTTATGAATATTTATCAACTTACAAAGAAAACTGTTTTTTTAATCCTGACATGTGTTTGCATGAACTTGTTTGTATTTGACTTGGAGGCAAACGAAGAGTTTGCTGAAAAAATGCTTTTAAAATTAGAGCTTGAAGGTTTTGATGCGTATGCAGGGCTAGATTTAGAGATTTTGCCTCAGGCGCCACTTTCTGTGAATGGTGAAAAGTATGTTGATGAAAAGTGGCATGTTGATGGGCATTTGGACTTTACACTACCGATAAAAAACCAAAAAAGACAAACCCATTGGCTTGAAGTACCTCGCACCTATCATGAGCTACCAACCAGATCTGTTTATCTAAAAATCACGACAGCAGATGGCAGAAGAGTTGGAAAGTCAATCTCTCTAAAAAGCCGCACGTATAAAAAGAGGCATGATGATCACTGTGAGCCTTTCAAAAACGTTAATTGTGAGGGTGCTGATTGCCAAGCTGAAAAAGTTCTTTGCCAAGACAATTACCCTGAAGATGATTATTCTAAATTTCTCAATATTTTATGCAAAAGCGATTATTGGACTAATAAAGATATCTGCAATAACCTTTACAGGCAAAACCAAGATACAACAAATTGTAAAGTTTTTCAAAATGCTTACTGCAAAGAATTATTTGTTGACGCCAAAATAGCAGAACAAAGCCTACGATCACAACACAAGTACGGATTATTTAAAGAGCATCTCATGGATGCAGTTTATTTAGATGCTAAAAATGAAAAACATATGTTTGAGGAACTTAAAGAGTTTAAGTTTTCCGTAGACATATTTGAACCAACCCAAATGAAATACGATCTTAGCGCGAATCATATACACATTTCAGTTTCAAGAATGACATCAAATGGGAGCTTATTTGCAAACCTATCTTTTGATCATCAGGCAGAAGGCGTAGAATATACTGCCTTACTACCGTATCATGATGGTGATTATTGGATATTTTTGGATGCAAAAAAAGTAGTGAATGAGGCAAAAGTTGTGGCTGATATTAGAAGCTCATACTCTTTCCAGCATCAGCCAGGTGGAATTAAAGAAACATTTGAGCTTAAGGATTTAAATGAAGAATACTATGGAAAATCCGCCAGCAGTGTTTTTTCAGATCTTACAGACATGAGCTTCTTTCCTTTTTCTAAAAAAAGAAAAAAAGCTCAAGCAGCAAAACGTATCTCACAAAACATTGTTGAAATGATCAATAATAGTGAAGGCAGATCGTATGTTTACTTCTTTGCAGGATACTGCGGGCCATGTTTAGATGAAGGTGGTTTAGCAAGATTTTTTAAAAATTCGGAAGGAAGTGATGACCTTGTAATTGGTTTGCATTCCAACTTTTACAGAGGTTTAGCGCCAATTGTAACGCCTGAAAGCCAAGAAAAAATGTTAGAATTTCTTAACAAAAAAGATGGTAGTTGGAAACATATCAAGAAGTATTTCAATGATCACGGACAGGCTAAATCTGACAATCCCAACCATTACCTTATGTTCGAAGAAGGTTTGTTAGCACAAACCTTAGTTGTCAATGGGTATCCAGCACTTTTTGTCTTTGATGAAAATGCAATATTACTCGACTTGGTCAGTGGTGATTCAGTTAAAACCTACGCAAAAAGTTTAAAAAAGAATATTGGCAAAAACAAATAAGATTGTTCGGCATTTTGTCAAGACACCTTGGGCTCGCACACGTACAGTTTTAAGCGGAAAATTCGCATCCGGTACTCCATATGTTTTTACCCAAGCATCATGGGAGTGATGATCTATCAGGGATGCGCTAAAACTACTGATCCAATCATTTCTTCTTGGGATGTGTGACATCATGCCCGCCCAGAATTATTTACACAAACTGTATTGTTTTGTGAAATGGCATCTCAGAAAGGCGCTTGCCTGTGGCTGCAAAAATGGCATTGGCCAAGGCTGGAGCTGCGGGTGGTACGGGTGGTTCACCAATGCCTCTGATGTCATTGCCATCCTCTAAACCAAAAACTTCTATATCGGGACATTGATAAAAGCGCATGCCCTGGTACATATGAAAATTACTTTGCTCTGCCTTGCCCTTGGCATATGTGATTTCACAATTCATGGCATGGGCCAAGCCCCAAACCACGCCTCCCTGGACTAGGTTTTCAAAATTGATAGGATCAACCACTGTGCCCACTTGAGCCACGACATAGACCTTGTCAATTGTGATGCCTTTTGGTGTAGATGTAACATCTATGACTTGCGCGCAAGGCACACCAAAGGACAGGCAAAACGCTAAACCACGCCCCCTGTTTTTTGATCTTTGGGTACCGGACCAACTGGATACTGATTTTATTTTTTCTAGCACTTCCCGCGATGGCGCGTGAGAACACAAACGCAAACGTTCTTCGAGTGGATCAATCTTGGCCTGCGCGCAGAGCTGATCAAAAAAACTTTCATGAAAAAATGCATTGGTCGAAGCTCCCACCGAACGCCAGGAACTTACCGGCGCTAAACCTTGCGCCGCATATCCCGTCACACGGTAGTTTGGAATGTTAAACGGCTGATCCCAGGCCCCAGCAATAACTTGCGTATCTGGCCCGGGAACGCTCATGCCCTGACGCCCCATCTGAGAGCGCATCACTGAAGGCATTGCAATGCCCAAATCAAATGTTTGGATTTTACCGTCTTTGGTTGTGCCTCTGGCTTTGGCCATGGCTATTTGACGTGGAAAATCATGTGCAAAATCAACTTCTCTTTTTAGCGTGAGCTTGATGGTTTGGCCTGGAAATTTTTTTGCAATCTGCGCAGTTCGTTTAATGTGTTCATCTTCTAAGCGGTGTCCAAAACTCCCACCAACCATTTGAGCATGAAAGAAGACGTTGTCTTTATGTATACCCAAAGCTTTGGCCACATTATTTCTCGCAAATCCTGGTGCCTGAGAACACGCCCAAACATCGGTGCGCTCAGGCGTATAGCGCACAAGTGCGCAAAGAGGTTCAAGGGGGGCATGCGCAAGGTAAGGCGTGCGGAATGTTGCTGTTAATTTTTGTTGACCCTCTTGCTCAAAGGCTTGGTCCACATCACCGTCATCCAAAAATCTAGAATCTTTGTATTGGCGGTCAAAGGATTTGGTCAAGATATCCCAATGCCCTTGCATCTCTTGAGGATAAGGCGCCTCTTCCCAATTGCATATAACAGCGTCCATCCCTTGAAAGGCGCTCCACGTATTTTTTGCCAGGACAGCTATGCCTCCAGCTACTTCCACAACATCTATAACACCGTTAATCTTCCTGGCTGGTTCAGCATTAAAAGATTTTAGGCCACCACCCTGCCCAGGGTTGAGCTTGTAGGTCGCATGGATCATGTTTTCAAAAGACAGGTCAATGCCATAGGTTAATTGTCCGGTCGATTTATCTGCAACATCGATTCGCTGCATGGGCTTGCCAATCAAACGCCACGTTGCAGGGTCTCGCAAGACAACATTATTTTCCGGCTCAATATCTGCGACCAAGGGGGCGAGCTCAATGTACGACAAGAGCTTGCCATCAGGCAGGATGACATGGCCTGATTTTGTTGTGAGGTCAGCTACCGCAACACCCGTTTTTTGGGATGCCACTATTTTAAGCGTTTCGCGCGCCACAGCACCTGCCAAGCGCAGCTTAACAAATCCATCAGCAACTGAGCTGGAGCCCCCGGTCATTTCCATTCCCAAAAGCTTGGTCATCGCATCAAAAAAACCACGGGCAGTTTCCGCCTTCCGACTTTGATCTGTTGCTTTAAAAGGAGCGGACTCTGCGCCCAAGGCCCTATTGTAATAAGCTGGAGCAGGCATGCCAGGATCAACATTGATTTGATCAAGATCTACATCCAATTCTTCCGCAATCAGCGCAGCCTGCATAGAGTAGGCGCCTTGTCCCATGTCTGTTCGGGGGGTCATCAAGGTAATGCCCTTGCCATCAATTTGGACATAGGGTGTGAGTGCCGTTTCACCCTCTGCAAGGTCTTTTAGTAAAGGATTGGGGTAGGGTTTTTTGACCTTATAAATGCCAAAGAGCACGCCCCCAACAACTGCAGCAGAGCCAACCAGGAACGTGCGCCGCGCAATCTTAGCAACTTTGCCCATTAGAGGGACTGATCAGAAAGGGAGTTGGTTTTTTGTTCTTGCATTGGGCTTGAGCCCTGAACTAAATCTTTGATGGCTTTTTTCATTCTGCAATACGTGCCACACCGACATATATTGCCTGACATCACGGTTACCATATCCTCTTGTGTCGTATTGGGGATTTGATTTAAATGCGCTGCCGCTGTCATGATTTGACCTGACTGGCAGTAACCGCACTGAGCGACTTGATGCTTGATCCATGCTTTTTGAACTGGGTGTAGGTTTTGCTTATCGCCCAAGCCTTCGATTGTTGTGATTTTGCCTGCAACAGACCCAACTGGAACAGAGCACGACCGCATGGCTTGTCCATCAATGTGTACAGTACATGCGCCACATTGAGCAATACCACATCCATACTTGGTACCTGTCAGTCCCAGCTCATCTCGCAACACCCACAGCAGTGGCGTGTCCGGATCAACATCTGTTTTGTATATTTTACCGTTGATATCAAGCTTAGACATCCCAAACGCATACTACCTTTACGATGCCGGGGCAACCTTAACGCCGCATATAAGGGTTATCGACGTTTAGTGTTTATTTGAGACTTAAGCTGTATATCTTGCACCCTCTGCCTGGGTTATCACTTTTTGGAATTAATCGGGGGCCATATGACATAACCCAAACTTCATTCGGGTTATGTCATATGGCCGCAGGGTTAAAAGACCGGTGGTCAGCCCAGCTACTGATCCAAAAACTGCGCGATAGCAGACAGGGCCGTTAATGGCCAAAGAAAAGACCAAGGAAAAGTTCTAGATTTAATGCAACAACGTATTAACTTTACAATAAAAAGAGCCCTATAATTAATATAATGAATTCACTACTGTCCCAACAATTAGGCATTGATTTTTAGGAAGCCTTTTATTTTAAGGGGTTTGGTGGATTTTACGACTGTATGCGTCTTGAAAATAAGAAATAGATAAATGCCGGTTAAGATTCTTAT
>Ga0209186_1000029_pt1 | contig 120155 bp, 101 predicted proteins | sample SidtaG_FD_187426 | JGI IMG/M metagenome (GOLD analysis project Ga0209186, IMG submission 187426) | Marine algal microbial communities from Sidmouth, United Kingdom - Sidmouth_Male2 metaG (SPAdes) (version 2) | ecosystem: Host-associated > Algae > Red algae > Unclassified | place: Sidmouth... | reverse complement strand
CATGGAATGCCGTTGCAAATGCCACAGGCTATTTCATTTCCATCGGAACCACATCTGGCGGAACAGAAATTGTAAATAGTATTGATGTAGGGAACTTGACCACTTACAACCCAACATCAGATTTTCCTGATGAAGCTGATATTTTTGTAACCATTGCACCATATAATTCCGCAGGAAACGCGACAGGGTGTTCAGAAGAAAATTTTACTACAGAAGCTGTTATTACAATTCCAAATTGTACAACATTACTTGACCCCTTAAGTAATAGTACTGGTGTTTTTGTAGAAAGCAATATTTCATGGAACATGGTAAATGAGGCTTCAGGTTATATTTTAAATATGGGTACAACGCCTGGAGGAAATGAGCTTTTAAATAACTTCGATGCTGGGAATGCAACCACATATAGTCCTCCAGCAAATTTACCGGAATTAACAACTATTTTCGTTACCATAACACCATATAATAGTTTGGGTTCGGCAATTAATTGTATACAAGAACGATTTGATACTAATGTGGGACCTAAAGTACCAAATTGCACTGTATTGAATAGTCCTTTAAATAATGCTACTGGTATAGCGGTTAGTACAGATTTAACTTGGAACACTATAGCTGACGCCAATGGCTATAGGATTTCCATAGGTAAAACACCTTCTGGAAACGAAATTCTAAACAATCAAGATTTGGGTAATGTAACAACGCTAAATTTAACGGATGATTTACCATTAAATTCTCAAATATTCGTTACCATAATTCCTTATAATGATATTGGAGTTGCATTGGGATGTACAGTGGAGCGCTTCACTACAGTAACTGGAGCTTCGAGACCAAATTGTACCACATTATCTTCACCTATAAATGGTGAGATTAATGTACCATTAGACGCTACTATTAATTGGAACCCTGTCGCAGATGCAACAGGTTATCGTATAACTGTAGGTTCTAAAAACGGAGGTGGGGAGTTAGCCAATAATATGGATATGGGCAATACAACAACGTTTACTTTTGGACCCGGATTTATCGAGAGTGTTGTTTACTACGTAACTATTGTTCCTTATAACAGTTCAGGAGAATCGATAGGTTGTACGGAAGAGCGTTTTACTGCAATTCCTCCAAAGAAAATACCAAACTGTACGACTTTGACAAACCCATTAAACGCTTCAAAAAATATTGCTGTTAGCGCTATTATTTCATGGCGTGCAGTAGCAGATGCAGATGGCTATCTTTTGAGGGTAGGAACCTCCTCTGGTAGTAACAACATAGTGAATAATTTGAATGTTGGTAATGTTACTTTATATGATTTGCCAGATGATTTACCTCAGAACACTGAAATATTTGTATTAATTACGCCCTATAATTCTGTTGGAAACGCCCCATTTTGTTTAGAAGAAAGCTTCACAACTGAATCATTTTCTGTTATTCCAACATGAACAACATTAAGTAGTCCACTAAATGGAAGCAGAAACGTTTCAACTGTTACTAATTTAAATTGGAATACGGTAACTAATGCAGATGGTTATTTATTAACTGTATCCTCTGCAAGTGGCGTAAATACAATTACCAATTTGGATGTTTCAGCATCTAATTACAACTTTAGTAATGCATTTATTGAAGGGGATGCGGTTACGGTTACCATTATCCCATATAATAAGTCTGGACAGGCTTTAGGTTGTACTTCCGAAAATTTTACGGTAACTAAATCCCTTTCGTGTACAAGTTTAACTTCACCTTTAAATGGTGCTACAAATGTTTCTAAATCAACGAATATAACTTGGACTGAAGTGGCTAATGCTACAGCATATACTATTTCCATTGGTACAGCCTCTGGTGGTTCCGATATCTTAACTATTAACTGGTCGGGAAACACCTATAATTTAGATGAAGACTTGCCTGAAAATACAGAAATTTTTGTAACGATAATTCCATTTAATATATTACAAACTGCAACAGGTTGTATCGAGCAAAGCTTTATAACTGAAGCGATGGCTACAAGTCCTGATTGTACATCATTACATATCCCATTAGAGGGCACATCAAATGTTTTGGTAAGTTCTAATATTTCATGGAATGCCGTTGCAAATGCCACAGGCTATTTCATTTCCATCGGAACCACATCTGGAGGTACAGACATTGCGAATACTATTGACGTTGGAAATTTGACCACCTACAACCCGGTATCAGACTTTCCAGATGAAGCAGATATTTTTGTAAGCATTACACCATATAATAGTTTAGGAAATAGCATAGGCTGTTCAGAAGAACGTTTTACTACTGAAAAAATAACAATTGAGTGTACAACATTAGTCTCACCCTTAAATGGAGCAGCAAATGTTTCGGTAAGTTCAGATATTACATGGAATGCCGTTGCAAATGCCACAGGCTATTTTATTTCCATCGGAACCACATCTGGAGGTACAGAAATTGCGAATACTATTGATGTTGGAAATTCAACAACATACAAACCAGCAACCGGCTTACTTGCTGCCACAAATGTATTTGTAACGATTATTCCTTACAATGCCGTAGAGGATGCTGCAGGGTGTTCGGAGGAACGTTTTTCAACGGAAACCAAACGTTTAATAATCCCCAAATTCTTTACACCAAACGCTGATGGTTATAATGATATTTGGCTAATTAATGATAACAAAAATGAAATAAAATCAATTTCTATTTACAATCGTTATGGAAAACTAATACGATTTATCGTAGATATCTCTGTAGGATGGGATGGAAGTATTTCAGGAAAAAAATTGCCAACAAATGATTATTGGTGCGTTATTGAATTATATTCAGGTGAAATGATAAAAGAGCATTTTACATTAAAGCGATAATTTTTTTGACCTGCTTATTATTTAGAAATACAATTGTATGTGTATCTTTAAAACATACTTATTTAATTAAAATGAAATTAGGCTATTTTTTTATTTGTTTTTCTCTAATAATAATGTTGTCCTGCAGATCATCGAAACCTAAGTTTACAGACAAACAAATTAAAACTTTAGAGGGTTTAATTGAAAATAAAACTTTCACTTTTAAATCAGATTGGGCATATCCGCAGGTTACTTATGCCATGCAACAGGTTTTAAACTCTGGTATATTACAGTCAGCAAGTACTGCTAGCGCTATAAGTTTAATAGGGAATTCAAACTTTTTGACGATAAATGGCGATAGTATTTCTTCATATTTACCTTATTTTGGTGAACGCCAAATGAATGTTAAGTATGGTGGTGGCGATAGTGCAATACAATTTACAGGAATCATGGAGGATTATAATGTTTCTAAAGGTAAAAGGCATAGTTATGATTTAAAATTAAAGGCTAAAAGTAAATCAGAGAACTATCAAATATATATTAAAATCTTTCCAAATCTAAAAACTGACTTACAAATTCTTAGTGGTACAAGGTTTCCAATTTCTTATTCTGGTCAAATTAAACCTATTAAGGAATAAGCGTACTGTTTAAAAATGAATATAACAAATCAACGTGGAATTTTATCTTTCAGTCGATTTTTTTATTTTAATAAGGAATACTAGCTTAAATTTAAAAATGTTGAAAAATGTCTCTAAATGAAGCGCTTTATTACTTTACTCTTTTTTATCTGTATATCGATAAGTGCTAACAGCCTTAAAGCTCAAGAAAATACTAATGCATTCCCGAAAAATTATAAGAAAAGAAGCCCTGTTTATGATTTTTCTGAAACGATATTAAATAATGTAGACACTATTCCCGACTTCGGTTTAAAACCACATAAATTAAAAATTACAGGAACTATTTATGAAAATGATGGAAAAACACCAGCAAAAAACGTAATTTTATTTATACATCAAACAGATGAAAATGGAAACTTTATATTAAAAAGACAGAACAAAAAGCGATATGTACATCACAGAGGCTGGATAAAAACAGATGCTGATGGTAAATATACGTTTTATACTTTTGTGCCAGGAAACTATGCGTATAGCAATGCATTAAAACAAATATTACCTATAATAAAAGAGCAAAACAAACCAGAATATAAAATTGAAACATTTCTTTTTGATGATGATCCAAAACTGACAGGTAAATGTCGAAACAAAGTTGAGGAAACAAATCCCAATAGAATTCTTAAACTTGACAAGAAAGAAGGTTTATTTTTTGCAACAAGAGATATTATTCTTGGTAAAGAGGAAACTGTATCATATTGACAAATATTTTAATATGTATAGCTGTATGTATTTAAGTAAGTTTTTACTTTTTCGTAATTTTTTCAGGAGTTTTATCTCCTAAATTGTTTTATAAATAACAAACTAAAACTAACCATTATGAGTAAAGTAATATTTTTCTTGTTAGCTATTACTATTTTTAACTGCTCAACAAATAACGATGATTCTAATACCCCATCAGACATCCCTGATGCCACTTTACTTGGCAGATGGGTTTTAATTGGTTTTGAAGATGTAATTCGCTATGAGTTTACAGAAAATAAACGTATAACTATTTATAGCGTTGATGGAACCTTTCCAACACTAGAAGAGTTTAAACAACAAAACCCTGATATAAAAGGAAACGAATGGTATTATGAAGGTGATAAAGTGACGATTGATCTTAATTTTGGGAACTTATCTACTCTGACTCCTGAATTTGTTTGTGGTAATAATGTGTTAAAATGGATAAACGACCAAGAGGATACAGATTCTATATACTTTAGGGAAAAGTATGATATCACCTTATGCTCAGAAATAAATTAAATATTAACTAAACTAAACTAAACTAAACTAAAAGCTGCAAATTATTATTTGCAGCTTTTTAATTATTCGTTTTTATTTTTAAACAAAACTCAAAATAAGTTTATTTGTAATATATTCTAAGTCTTAATTTTTATAGGTTTTAAATGAATAATACCTAAAAAATCTAATATCCTTATAATCAAATACGTCACATCGATCTCATACCATTTAACTCCAAAATTAGCTCTATTAGCATACTTATGGTGATTGTTGTGATAGCCTTCACCCATCATTAAAAAATCAAAACGAAATAAGTTTTTACTTGTATTTTTCATTTTAAAATTCACATAACCGTAAATATGCCCAAACCAGTTAATAATTACGCCATGAATTGGCGCCATTAAAAATGTAATTGGCAATAATAACCACTGCCACCATACGGTTGAAAAAAGCGCAAAGAATAAAATATAAAGTAAAATCCAAAGTAATCTAGAAAACCGAGAACTTGCAAATAAATCAAAAGTCTTCCATTGTGGTATATTTTTAGTGAATTTTTTATCCACGTTAATGCGTTGCTTATTAATATCTTGATAAATGTTTTTTGTTTTCCACATCATAGCAAACATATTAGGATCATGCGATGGTGAATGTGGGTCATTTTCAGTATCGGTATAAGCATGATGCATGCGGTGCATAATTCCATACCCGTAAGCACTTAAATAGCTGGAGCCTTGAAAAACCCAGGTTAATATAAATGTAATACGCTCCATTGTTTTCGACATAGTAAAAACCTGATGTGCTGCATAGCGGTGTAGGAAGAACGACTGAAAAAATAAACCACCATACCAAAGCATTAAAACAAAAATAATTATTGCCATATCTTTTTTTTACAAAGATACTTGCATATTACGTGCCAAACAATGAACCTAAATCAATAAATCATAAATTATAAACGCTTCCTAATTCTGCTTAAAGCCTGTGCCGTAACACCAATATAAGAACTAATATATTTTAAGGGAACTATCTTTAAAAGTTCAGGGCGTTCTTTAAAGAGTTTAATATAGCGCTCCTTAGCAGTAAGGTTTAATAAATTTTGCTCTCGTTTAGATTTTAAAAGAAAAAGACGTTCTGCGGTTAGTCTGCCAACAAAATTTCCAATTTGCGTATTATTATAAACGGCTTGTAAGTCATTATATGTAATACTTAAAAGCGTTGTTTCTGTAAGTGCTTGTAACTCATAAGCTGAAGGGGTTTGCGTTAAAAACGAATCATAAGCACTTATAAATTCATCCTTAAAACTAAAACCAAAAGTAATTTCTTTTTCTGGGTTATCTTTCGGAATAAATAAACGTACCACGCCAGATTCAATAAACGAAATATAATTTTCAACAGTATCCAACTTTAAAAAAATAGTTTTTTTCTTAAAAACGCGACGTTGTAATTTAGATGTAAAAAACGTCCAATCGCTTTCCGATATGGTGGCTATTTGATCTAAATATGCTTTTATCTGTTCCAAAATTTAAATTCAGTTTTTTTATTACACAAATATAAGAATTCATGAATTTATTAAAACCAAATTTGAAAAGTAACAAGTATTATTCGCAGTATTTTTTTCAAACCCTTTTTTTAACCTATTTTTGCGACTTAGTAAATTAAAATAGTAAGAGTACTTAAGTAGAATAAAAACAGACAGAATGATCAATTTTATAAAAAAATTATTTAGCAGTAATAAAGAAGACAGCCCTAAACATGGAACGGGCACGAAAGAAGGAACGGTCAAGTTTTTCAATTATAAAAAAGGATACGGATTTATCACTGTTAAAGAATCTGGTGAAGAAATCTTCGTACATACCAAAAACGTTATAGATAAAATTAGAGATAAAAATAAAGTTACCTTTAATATAGAAAAAAGTCCTAAAGGTCCAATTGCTACCAATGTTCGTGTTATTAAGTAATGTAAACTTTACAAAGTAAAAAACATCATTATTTATTAATTTTTTTTTGTGTTTTAATTTTTAGGATATTTTAAAATTATTTTGTGGCTTGTAAAGTAGTTTAGTACTTCACTTAGTAATTTATACACAAAATTTTAAAAATAAGTACTTGCCAATACCCTAAATTAAGCACGACTTTTTTGTGTTGGTTTTTTTTGTCGGTACACATGCGTTTATATTAATAATATATTGTCCTTATACTTCAATGTACATAATATCAAAAAGGTGTTCCAATGATATTATAGCTATTTCAAATCACACAAGTCCTTTATCTCCCTTTTTAATAATGCGCTATCAAGACTATTAACAATAGACCAATTTGCACAAGCAAAATCTAGTTTTTTTAGATTGTAATAACTGTGACCCAAGAAAAAATAATATTTAGCTTGCATATGATTATAATAAATAGCTTTTATAAATTTAAAAACAGCTTTTTCATATTTTCCTTTTTTGTAATCAAGACCACCGCTATTAAAGTAAGCTTCAGCGATTTCCTTATTATCTACTTTTTTATCTTCATGGTTCAGTATTATCGGTAACACATAATTTGAAGTTACATACTCACCATTCTTTTTCTGGGCTCTCCATTTGGGCATATTATAGAGGTGTTTAATAACAGCCAAATCCATTTCTTTAGTACCGTGTAAAATAATATCAACTTCGGTAACATTACCTTCTTCATTTATTTGAAAGGTTGTAATTATACGACCATGATGTGATTTGTTGCTTTTTTTTAAATTAATATTAAGTTGATTTAAATATTGCTTTAGTTTCTCTTTACCTCCAGGATATTCGGCAGGAGAGTATTTTTTAGAAAGTATATTTGGTTTTATATCATCAATTTTATTTTCGATACTTCCATCCTCATGATACCAAATCCATTCGCCTGTTGGCACGTTCATATTATAATGAGTCGATTTTGATATATTTCCATTAATGTAAAAAGATTTAAGATTTCCATTTAAAATATTATTTTTATATACAGATAGCAATGATAACTTTCCATTAGGATAATATTTTTTTAAGGTATCTGTTTTTTTTGTAAGCTTTTTGTCTAAAAAATGGCCAATCATTCGTATGGAGTCATTTAAGTAGAAATCCCTTACAACCCAAATATCATTTTGATTTTTTATCGTACGTTTAAATTTCGCTAAATTCTTTGAACATTTTATGCCATTACTAGTAACATAAAATGTTCTAATTTTTTGAGAATATCCAAAATTGGTAAAAATCATAAATGCTAATAAGATCAATAGTCTTTTCATATTTGTTTGGTTTTAATATAATATGTAATACTACATTTTTAAACGTCACAATATAATAATATAAAATCCTTTTGATATTCAAATTAATTTAGCAAAGGTTTTTAGATGCGCCATTTTACAAAAGTAGCTTAAATCATTCAAAAAATAAAGTAATTAAGTACCTTCAAATTAAAAGTTCAAGGGCGATATATAAAACTATTTTATTGTTTAATTATTCTAATCATTGATGGCTATTGCACCCTTTAACTAAAGGGTAATACTTACCTTTGTCAAAATTATATTTATGTCAAAAAAATTTTCCGATTTAGGTATTAACGACCAGCTTCAACAAGGTTTAAAAGATTTGCAAATTTCCGTTCCAACAGCGATTCAAGAAAAAACAATTCCTGTGGTTCTAAATCAAAAAGAGGATGTTGTTGTTTTAGCAAAAACTGGAACAGGAAAAACAGCTGCATTCGGCTTGCCTTTATTGCAATTAATTGAGGTAAAAGATACTGATGTACAAACGTTAATATTAACGCCAACAAGAGAATTAGGACACCAGATTTATAATAATTTACAAAGCTATGCTAAGCACAAGCCAAATATATCAATCGCATCTATATGTGGAGGAATTCCTATTAAACCACAAATAGAACGCCTAAAAAGCACGACGCATATTGTTGTAGCGACTCCAGGACGTTTAGTCGATTTAATGGCACGTGGTGCTATTAATATCAAAAACTTAAAGTATTTAGTGTTGGATGAAGCAGATGAAATGCTAAGCGCTTTAAAAAAGGAGGTAGATAGTATTATAAAAAACGTTCCTAACTCTAGAAGAACGTTATTGTTTACAGCTACCATGTCTGGTACTATCAAACAATTGGTTCAGAATTACATGTCGAAACATGTTGTGCATATTCAAGCAGATATGGCAACCTTAGGCCATCAAGGAATAGACCACAGATATGTGGTTGTAGAGCCTATTGAAAAATTAGAAGTACTACTTCATTTTCTAAACTTAAAAGAGGGGGAACGTGGTATTATTTTTTGTAAAACAAAAGCTGCTGTTAACAAACTAGCAAAAAAATTAGCCATCAATAAGTTTTCTTCAGGAGCTATACATGGAAGTTTAACACAAGCTATTCGTAATCGTATTATGGAGCAATTTAGAGCAGGCTATATCGATATTTTAGTCGCTACAGATTTAGCAGCTCGTGGCATTGATGTTAAGGCGGTTTCATATGTTGTTAATTATCACTTACCGGATACTTACGAAGCTTATGTACATAGAAGCGGAAGAACAGCTAGAGCGGGAGCAAAGGGACTTTCATTAAGTATTATTCAAAAAGAAGAAATTGAGGACATACCAGAATTTGAAAACGAATTAGGCATTATTTTTAAAGCATTTATCAAAGCCGATGCACAAACTATAGAAGAGAATAACGGATTAATTTGGGCAAAAAAAATTTTTAAAACTAAAACTAATCGCCATATTTCAGAAGAGTTTAAAGGGAAGATAAAAACGATATTTCATCATTTAACAAAAGATGAATTAGTCGATAAAATATTAGCCAATTATTTAGCAGAATCTGGTTCGGTTTCACCAAAACCTGAGGCTTTTAAAACCACTAAAAAGAAATAGGGATATGGCAAATACTATTAAAAAACAAGAGGATATTTTAGAAAAATTAAAGATTACGGCCTTAAATGCGATGCAAGAGGAAGCCATTCCTATTATAGAATCCACTACGAATACCATTTTATTGTCACCCACAGGAACAGGTAAAACTTTAGCATTTTCATTACCATTATTAAAAGTTTTAAATCCAAATTTAGAAAACATTCAGGCTTTAATTATTGTACCATCAAGAGAATTGGCTATTCAAATTGAACAAGTTATTCGCTCTATGGGTTCTGGATTTAAAGTTAATGCGGTATATGGAGGTAGACCCATGTCTAAAGATAAAATTGAAATTAAACATAACCCTGCAATTTTAATAGGTACACCTGGTCGGATTTTAGATCATTTTAATGCAGATCGGTTTTCAAAATTAAGTATTAAAACGTTAATTTTAGATGAGTTTGATAAGTCTTTAGAGGATGGTTTTGAGGACGAAATGAAAGCTATTATTGGTCAATTACCTATTGTAAATAAGCGTATATTAACCTCTGCCACACAAGGTATTGTAGTGCCTGGCTTTGTAAGGCTGGATAAGCCAACCATAATTAACTTTCTGAAAGAAAAAATAGCTTCGAAATTAGCTATAAAAACAGTAGTTGCCCCCGATAAAAGTAAGCTTAAAACCTTGTTGGAATTGATTCAACACCTAGGTAATGTACAAGGTATTATTTTTTGTAATTTGAGGGATAGTATTGATGTGGTTAGCAATTTTTTAAAACGTAATAAAATTACACATGCTTGTTTTTCAGGTGGTATGGAACAAAAAGACAGAGAACGTGCTTTAATTAAATTTAGAAATGGTACGTCTCAATTATTATTGGCTACCGATTTAGCAGCTAGAGGCATTGATATTCCTGAGCTTAATTATATTATCCATTATGAATTACCACGTCATGAAGAGGAATTTATTCACAGAAATGGTAGGACTGCCAGAGTAAATGCTAAAGGCACGGCTTACATTCTTAAATGGAAAGACCAGTTGTTACCCACGTTTATTAAAAATGTTAAAGGTATTAATATTTCAACAAAAGCCCCTTACAAACCTCAATACTGGGAAACCTTATTCATTTCGGGAGGCCGAAAAGATAAAATTTCCAAAGGAGATATTGCAGGTCTATTCTTTAAACAAGGTGGTATTAATAAAGAAGAATTAGGCACTATTGAGCTTAAACAGGATTGTGCATTTGTAGCTATTCCTTTGGCATTAGCGGATGACTTAGTTAAAAATTTAAACAATACCCGATTAAAAAAGAAAAAGGTACGTGTTACTATACTTTAGTCTATAATTGATGGATTTAAAATCAGCTAAAAAAATCATTTGCTTTCATTTTAAAAACATATTATTCATCATTTTTTAATTTTTTTTTATTAAATTTAAAGAAAAAGATAATATGAAATATAAACACTTAAATATAGTACTTGTACTATTTACACTTTTAATTGTTGCCTGTAGTAGCGATGGGGAAAGTGAAAAAGTAGATAATCTAAATCCATATATTGTTTGTTTGGATGATATTAATGTAGAAATTGATGCTGAGTTAGATGAAACGGTAGTGACTTATGAAACTCCAATTGGTATTGACCTTTCTGAGGTTACAACAACCTTATCAGGTGGCCTTGCATCTGGAGCATCATTTCCCGTTGGTACAACGACCAATACATATTTAGCAACAGATGCTTCTGGAAATACCTCGCAATGCAGTTTTGATGTTATTGTTACAAAAAAGGTAGATCCGAAAAGCCAACCTTTTTTAGTTGAAAACATTCTACCATCTGGCAAAAAATGGGAAGTCGTACCCGAATTTACAGATGAATTTGATGGGCCGGATATTGATTCAAAATGGAATTTAGATCCCCAAGGGCATTCCGATTTAAATTGGCCTGGTCGAACTCCGGCATTATTCCAAAAAGAAAGTTTTAAAATTATTGATGGTGAAATGACGATTGAGGTTGGTGTATTACCAGAACCAGTTACGATATCGCCATATGGCTCTCCTCTAACTTATAAATACCATGGCGGAATAATGCGCTCTCGCGTAACAACAACAATGGGTAATTATTTTGAGTGCAAGATGAAAATGAGCAAAACAGAAATGGGTGGTGGTTTTTGGCTAATGGGCAGAGATAAATGTAATTTTAAGCACGAAATTGATATTACGGAGTCTGTGGGTGTTGTTTCTCCTCTTGCACCAGCTTGGGCAAAGAATTGGGATCGTATCATGCACTCAAACGCGATAAAAAGAAAAACAGCCTGTAACGATGCTATACAAAAAGAAGGTGCCACTATTTTAGATATTAGAAATCAAGAAAAATATTATGTATACGGATTTTGGTGGAAAAATGCTACTGAACTTCTTTTCTATATAGACGGTAAATATCAATACACATTAACTCCCCCACAAGATTTTGACCACGAAGCTTTTATGCAATTTTCAATTGAAAGTTACGATTGGAATCCTATTCCTGATGATGGTGGCAAAGTCGCATCTGCTAGTCTTGAGGATCGTTTAACTCATATTGATTATATACGAACATTCAAATTGGTGGATTAAAATAAAAAAAGTGTTTTACTAAATAGTATTAATACATTTATTTTAGAAAAAAAGAGGCCCAATAAACAGTTATGTTTATTGGGCCTATTTTTAATATTTTTTATAAGTTATCAAAGTTAACCATAACAAGAAAATTAGATTTTTTTCAGATTTTAGGAATATTTAATAGGATTTATAAATTTCCTTACGTTTTTGAAGTTGTCTTTTAAGTTCAGCAATACTCTCAACAACAGCCCCTCTAAAAGTGTCATGAGAAGATTCTGTAAACAATCGCGGTCCTGGTGCGCTTAAACGAATTCCACATTTCATGCCAGTTTCATCCGAAGTTGTATTTTCAGTTTTGAAAAAAACATCTGCTCGTTGAACAAATTCAAATCGTGTAAAAATTATCTCTAATTTTTCTTTCGTAAATGTTTCTAAAGACGCACTTGCTGTTACGTCGTGATATTCAAAAATAATTTTATTGTTATCCATAAGTTCTGTTTTTTGTTTTTTTAAATTTAGCATTAGTCTAAAAAATCCCTTAACTTATATGATATAAATGTTTCCTTCTTTGGAGAAAACCTCTTTCTAAAATAATTAGCACAAAAAATGGATTCGGTTAATATCTATTGAAATAAATAAAATTGGTTTACAACAATAATTTATATACTATTTACACGTACTTTTGGAAATTAAAAAAAGGGTATGAAGCGCATAAATGAATATAAAAAACTTTTCGGTATAGAACATGAAGTTGAACTGAAAGCTTTAAAAAAGAGTTACCGTAATTTGGTTAAAGAATGGCATCCTGATAAATTTCAAAATGGAGATGCTTTACAAGAAGCAGCAGAAATAAATAGCCGAAAAATTATTGACGGTTACCATTTTCTTGTAAGTATTGCTCCGGAAACTATAGAGGCTAATTTACCTGCATATACAGAAACCATAACTAACTCAGGTATCTTAGATTTTCAGCATAAAGGTTTATTATTAGAAATTACATTTTTAAATGGGACTATATATGAGTACTTTGGTGTTACTAAACAAGTTTATATTAAAATGATAAATAGCAATAAGCTAAATCGTTTTGCAAAACGTTCTATATACCCTAAATACACATATAGAAAAGTAAAACGCGCACTTGAAACGACTTAAACACAATGGTGTTTTTTAAAAGGCTGTTATAACTCATTTTAAAATAGCCTTTGTATTTATAATATTTTATGAGTACAGAATTAAAAATACACCACACATAATACCAATTAACGGAACTAATTTTTTTCGTTTGTTTTGCTCTTTAAAAATTAATCCACCAATAACTACGGCTATTATGATCTGGCTACGTTTTATTGCTGAAAGTAACATAATTAGGGCATCAGGGTCTTGGAGTGCTTTGAAATAGAAATAGTCTGCTAATATTAATAATATGCCAACCATAGGGATAGACCAACGCCACTTAAAAGCTTTTCTTTTTTCGGCATAAGGAAACCAGGTTATTGTTAAAATAATAAGTAATATAAGTATCGTATAAAAGCAAAACCAAAATTGTAGAGTTTGCGGGTTTAAAGATAAATTCTGAATTAAAAATTTATCGTACAAACCGCTTGATGCCCCTAAAAATGTAGCACCAATTATAGCAAATATCCATTTGTTTCTTTTAAATATAATACCTTCTTTTTTTCCAATTCTAGAATAAAGTAAAACAGAAAAAATAATAAGAAAAAAACCGATCCATTGCAAAAAGTTAGGTTTTTCTTGATAAATAATAATAGCGCCAATAAATGTAAAAAAAGGACCCGCTGATCGTATAGGAGTAACAATGGTTATAGGTAAATGCTTTAAAGCTTGATACGCTAAAACCCAAGAGCCTGCCATTATAGCTGATTTTATAACAATAAAACCATGTATACTCAAGGGTATGTAAGTTATATAAAGGTTACTTTTAGCCATAAAATCTGGGTAAAATATAGAACCTAAATAAATCGGGAGAATTAATAAAAACCCAGATGAAATCGTGCCTAAAAGCACAGGAAAAACTTCATTGCCTTTTACAGCATGCTTTTTACATAGGTTATGTAACCCTAAAAATAAAGCTGCTAAAAGTCCGAGGTACATCCACATAATGCGCGCGAAGATATTGAATTTGAATAGATAAAATCTGTATAGCGTTACATTATAATTTTCAGCTTTTTGGTTTGCCAATTTACTCAATAAATATACTTTATTATAAAACTATAATTAGGGTTTATTTATTGTAACTTCAAAAAAATACATTCGTTCCTATTTTATTTCATATTTAGAAGCTAACCATGCTTTAAAAAAACTAAAATTTTGATTTTAAAACAGGACTAATATTAATAGCATTTATGCCAAAATTAGATTTATCAACTTACGATTCTAAAGGGTTCTATGATGAAATGTTTGACGAGCATAATACCGTCAGACCAAACTATAGATTATTTTTAGAAAGGCTCGAAAAAATGAGCCATAAAAAACTAAACAATCTCCAACATGCTACAGATCGTGCGCAGCTCTCGTTAGGTATGACGTTTAATGTTTACAATGATAACCAAGGTATAGAGCGGATTCTTCATTTAGATATCATACCAAGGATTATCGCTAATAAAGAGTGGAACCATTTAGAAAAAGGGTTGCAGCAACGCATCAAAGCACTTAACTTGTTTATTAATGATATTTATAATGACCAAAAAGTACTAAAGGATAAGATTATTCCAAAAGAAATGATTTTCTCAAGCGTATCTTATTTAAAGGAATTACAAGGCTTTAAACCACCGAAGGATATTTGGTGTCATATTACTGGTTCCGATTTAATAAAAGGTGGAGATGGACAATACTATGTTCTCGAAGATAATTTAAGAACACCTTCTGGCGTGTCTTATATGTTAGAAAATAGAGAGATTTTAAAGCGTACATTTCCTGAATTATTTGAAACCTTGGGTGTAAAACCTGTTTACAACTATACTCATATTTTAAGAGATAGTTTGGAGTATTTATCGGATGTTGAACACCCAACGGTTGTGGTATTAACGCCAGGAACGTATAATTCTGCTTATTTTGAACATTCCTATTTAGCACAACAAATGGGAGCAGAGTTGGTAGAGGGGCGTGATTTGATAGTAAAAGATGATGTGGTTTATATGATTACCACCAGTGGCATGCAGCGTGTAGATGTTATTTATAGACGTGTAGATGATGAGTATATAGACCCCAAGGTATTCAATAAAAATTCGTTATTAGGTACGCCTGGTTTGTTTAAAGCCTATTTAAAAGGTAATGTAACCCTAGTAAATGCACCCGGAACTGGAGTGGTAGATGATAAGGCAGTTTATGCCTATATACCAAGAATTATAAAATACTATTTGGGTGAAGATATGATTTTACCAAATGTAAAAACCTATATATGTGATGAACAAGATGATTATAAATATGTGATTGAAAATATTCAAAATTTGGTTATAAAACAAACAGATGCTTCTGGTGGTTATGGGATGTTAATTGGTCCAAAATCGACAAAAGCGGAACAGCAAGAATTTATTACGAAGATTAAAAATAAACCCAGAAATTATATAGCACAACCTATGATTAACTTATCGCGCGTGCCAACCATAACAGGTGATTCGATTGAAGGTCGCCATGTCGATTTGAGACCATATGCTTTGTATGGCGAGGCTATTAAAATTATTCCTGGGGCATTAACACGTGTTGCATTAACAAAAGGTTCCATCGTAGTTAATTCTTCACAAGGAGGAGGTAGTAAGGATACTTGGATATTAAACAATTAAAATTAAATTATGTTAGGTAGAGTTGCAAATACCATATATTGGATGAATAGATATTTAGAACGTGCTGAAAATTATGCGCGTTTTATGGATGTTAATTTTAATTTAGCTCTAGAGTTGCCTCCAAGCGAGGTAGAGCAATGGAAGCCTCTGGTAGTCATCACGGGCGATTGGCCTTTATATGAATCTCTTCATACCAAAGTTGATAAAGATAAAATCATTTACTTTATGGCTTTTGAAGAGCAAAATCCAAATTCCATTTACAATTGTATGGTCAATGCACGTGAAAATGCAAGAGCTGTAAGAACTGAAATCACTAAAGAAGTTTGGGAACAAATTAATGCGCTTTATTATTTAGCTAAAGATAGTTCAGTAAAAAAACGATATACCGACCAGGGTTTAAGGCAGTTTTGCAAAGATATAAAATTTGGTTGCCAACTATTATACGGTATGTACGATGCAACAATATCCCGCAATGAAGCTTGGAATTTTGCTAAATTAGGCCAGTTTATAGAACGTGCAGATAAAACATCAAGAGTGCTGGACGCTAAGTATCACTTCTTACTAACATCGCCAAGTGAGGTTGGTTCAACATTGGATTTAATTCAGTGGGCAGCCCTTTTAAAATCTGTGAGTGCTTATGACATGTATCGAAAAAAATACGGAAAACTAACATCATCCAGTATTGCGGGATTTTTGATTTTAGATCAAGATTTCCCGAGGTCTATATTAAATTGTTTAATCCGAGCAGAGCAATCTATTATTAAATTATCTGGTCGTTCATCTGGATTTAACAATATAGCGCAAAAGCAATTGGGCGCTTTAAAAGCGCAATTAGAATATACAGCTATTAATGATATTATAACTTCAGGAATGCATGAGTATTTGGATGGTATTCAGCAGAAGCTCAATGCAATTTCAATAGCCATATATGAGGCGTTCTTTTTTATTGAAAAGAAAAATATACATGAGTTATAATAAAGTCCCTCAATATTACATACTTCCAATCAAGACCTAAATAATAAATTTATAATGAAATTTAAAATTATACACCAAACCGATTATTTATTTAGTTCTGTCGTTTTTTTAGAACCACATTATTTAAGATTTAGGCCAAGGCAGACTTCGTGTATAGACTTGATTGATTTTAAAATGAACATCTTACCAAAACCTGAAGGGCATAAAACGATTAAGGACGAAGAGCATAATATTGTTGATTTTTGTTGGTTTGAAAATATGACTGACAAGTTAAGCGTAACAGCAACAAGTATTTTAGAGGTAAAGCCATTTAACCCTTTCGACTTTATTTTATATCCTGATAATTTTAACACGCTTCCGTTTGAATATAATAAACTTCAAAAAAAACTTTTATATTCAGCTTTAGAGGTTCAGCCAATATCCAATGAATTAATAGAATATGGAGCGCATATACAGGAAGAATCTAATTTTAATACAATTGCATATATAACCATTCTTACAAAACGTTTGCATGACGAATTTAAAGTTGAATATAGAGAATTAGGTGAGCCATTGTCCCCAGAAGAAACGTTCAATTTGAAAAGAGGCTCTTGCCGTGATTTATCATGGATGCAAATTCACTTACTCAGGCATCAAGGTATCGTAGCACGCTTTGTTAGTGGTTACTATTATTTCGATATGGAAAATCCGCAATTTGAACTTCATGCATGGGTACAGGTATTTTTGCCAGGAACAGGTTGGTTAGGTTTAGATCCTAGCCACGGGGTTTTAACAGGAAATACTCATTTTGCAATTACATCTAGCGCACATTTTGAACAGACAATGCCTGTAACAGGAGGTATTCGTGGTAGTGCAACGTCGAAATTAATAACGTCTCTTAATATAGAAAAAATTCAATAAATAATTTACATTTGCCATGTAATATGAAGCACTAAAAATTATAGCCTACACGCCTTTCTTCTTTAAACGAACTTAGCATATTTAGTGTTTTATTGAATAATAATTTATACTTATGAAAATATTTCAATGCGGAAGTTGCAAGAATTCTGTTTTTTTTGAAAATTACAAGTGCCATAATTGTGACCATGTATTGGGTTTTAGGGATAAAGACCTTAAAATGGTAACATTTAAACCTAATACAAATTTACTTATTTCAGAACGCGAACAGATTGAATATAAATATTGTAAAAACAAAGATTATAATGTTTGTAATTGGGTCATTCAAAAAAATGACCCAGAGGAGTATTGCAGTGCCTGTCAGCTAAACCGAACCATACCAAATCTTTCGGATACCGATAATTTCACAAATTGGAAACAACTTGAAATTGCAAAACATAGACTTATCTATCAACTTCGTAAAATAGGATTACCATTACCAAGTAAAATGAAAGTTAAGGAGGGGTTTTGCTTTGATTTTGTAGCACAACAAGACAATCCAAGTTTAATGACAGGGCATGCCAATGGTGTAATTACTATCCTTATAAGAGAGGCGGATTCCGTATTACGAGAAAAAATGCGCAAGCAATTTTTAGAACCCTACAGAACCCTAGTAGGTCATTTAAGGCATGAGGTAGGCCATTATTTTTGGGATAGATTAGTACTTACAAATACTGATATACTTGAAGAATTTAGAACTATATTTGGAGACGAACGTCTTGATTATGGTGAAGCTTTGCAAACATATTATAAAGAGGGCGCACCATTAGATAAACGTGAATCTTTTATTACTAGATATGCAACCTCGCACCCTTGGGAAGATTGGGCAGAGACTTGGGCACATTATCTGCATATAATGGATATGGTAGAAACCGCTTATTTTTTCGGTGTAAATGTAAAACCCGTTTTAAAGAAAAAGAGGGTTAGGAGAGACATGAAAACTAAAGTGACTTATGATCCTTATACTATTGAAGATTTTGATGTTATTATCAAAACCTGTGTACCACTATCATTTGCTGTAAATAGTATCAATAGAGCAATGGGTATTCCCGATGTTTATCCATTTGTAATTTCACCAGCTGTAATTGTTAAGCTAAAATTTATTCATCGTTTGCTCTTACATAAACGCAAAAAAAATTAACAAATAAGCATTTCGGAAAAACGTTAAAAAACTTTAAATGGTATTATGCTCTTTAAAATTTTTATTAAAAACCGGAATATACTAATACTTATTTTATGGTCTAAATTACCAGTGAATTTTCACAGAACTATATTTAGAAAATAAATATAAAAACCTTCTACAAGTGATTTTCATAATAGTTTTTGCTTTTTTATCACGTTTTTACTAGCTGTTTTTTAGGCATATATTTTACTATTGGGTTATTCAATTTATTGTTTTTTAAAACGAAAATTGCAATTTTGATAATTTTTGTATCTAAAATTTATTCTTATTGCAATAAATCTATATTAAATTTACGATTATTGAATTATATTTATTGAATATTGATATTGGCTAAATATTATTTAATAATTATTATCTTTAACTAAGATATCTATAAGATTATGAGTAATAACTTTCTATTTTCTTCATATAAACAGTTACCCAATACTTGGGACGAGATGTATACCGATAAATCATTAATTCGTTCACAATACGAAACTATAAATAACTATTTAAAAAGTGTTTCCCAAGACAACGTGCACAAGAAAGAAGAGTTATCTAAACAATTGTTTATGAGTCAAGGTGTAACTTTTACAGTTTACAACGATACAGGTAATGAAGGGGTTGAAAAAATATTTCCATTCGATATTGTACCAAGAATTATTACCGCTAAAGAATGGAATATTATAGATAAAGGGATTCAACAGCGTATTAGAGCGCTCAATTTATTTATAAAAGATATTTATCATGAACAATTCATTATAAAAGATGGTATTATTCCTGGTGATTTAATATACTCGTGTCCTAATTTTTTACGTGAAATGGTGGGCGTTAATGTACCACACGATATCTATGTTCATATTTCTGGGGTAGATCTTATTCGTAATAATGATGGTGCATTTTATGTGCTTGAAGATAATTTGAGAACACCATCAGGTGTTAGTTACATGCTGGAAAACAGAGAGGTTTCTAAACGCATTTTTCCAGGTATTTTACCAAAAAGCAATATAAGAGGTGTTTCTAATTTTCCTAATATACTTTATAAAAAGCTTAAAGAATTATCAGATGTAAACAATCCTAACATTGTGCTTTTAACTCCTGGGATTTATAATTCTGCTTATTACGAGCATACTACCTTGGCAAGACTTATGGGTATTGAGTTGGTTGAGGGTACGGATTTACTAGTTAAAGATCATATTGTTTATATGAAAACAACAAATGGTTTAAAACGAGTTGATGTAATTTACAGGCGTATTGATGATGATTTTTTAGACCCTTTAGAATTTAATGCCAATAGTACTTTAGGTGTCGCTGGCATTATGGCAGCTTACAGAAAAGGAAATGTAAATATAGTAAATGCTCCCGGCACTGGTATTGCAGACGATAAGGCAATTTATATCTACGTTCCTGAGATGATACGTTATTATTTAAATGAAACACCTATTTTAAAAAATATTGAAACCTATCAAATGGGTAAGCAAGAGGAGTTTAAATATGTAGAATCGCATATCAAGGAGATGGTTATCAAGAAAACCGACGGTAGTGGCGGTTATGGTATGCTCATGGGGCATGAAGCGACTGATACGGAAATTAAAAACTATTTAAATGAAGTAAAACAAAAACCACATGGTTTTATTGCCCAACCAATTTTAAGATTATCTACCGCACCATGTTGTATCAATGGTCAATTAACACCACGATGTGTGGATTTAAGACCATTCGCTCTGGCTGGTAAAAACGGTATTGATATTACTCCAGGAGGGTTAACAAGAGTAGCATTGAAAGAAGGGTCTTTAGTCGTTAATAGTTCTCAAGGTGGAGGAAGTAAGGATACTTGGATTATTAAATAACATAAATATAAAAATCATGTTAAGTAGAGTAGCAAATAATCTAATTTGGTTAGAGCGATATATGGAACGGGGAAATGGCATATTAGGTTTGCTAAAAGTAAACTATTATGCCAATCAAGATTCGCCAGCATTATTTTCGTGGACACCAATTATTAAAAATTTTACGCCTAGTGATAATGAGTATACTACTGAAGATACCGTAGAATGTATAGAGTTTCTTGTATTAAACACGGAAAATACTAATTCAATTGTAAATATTGTAAAATACGCTAGAGAAAACGCTAGAAGTGTTCAAGAACATATCTCTAGAGAACTTTGGTTATGCATAAATAACTATTATCTGTATTTAACAAACCCCGATATATCCAAAAAACTTAAAGAAGAAGATCCTATTATATTTTTAGATAATCTAAAAGCATTTCATTTAATGTATTATGGTAGTATGGATAATACGCAAGAACGCGGTCCATCCTATTATTTTTTAAATGTAGGTAGATATTTAGAACGTGTTATTATTATTTCAGACTTTACCTCATTAAAGCTTTTAAAAATATCTCAAACTTCCGATATGTTGGAACAAAGTTTTTATTGGAAAAACCTTTTACTTAGCATTGGCGGTTATCGTCTTTATATTAAAACGCACAAATCCATATTTGAAAAAGAATTAATTATTAAAATGATTTTTCAGGACCAATTATTCCCAAGATCTATTTATTATTGCATAACTAAAATAAGTGATAATATAAATAAACTTGTTAGTAGTGATGAACTTGAAAGAAGCAATCTAGATTTTTTACTTGGAAAACTTGAAAGTACTATAAAATATAAAAGTATTGATAGTATTAATGCACAGGGTTTTGAAGATTTTATAAAAGATATAAAAGAAGATATAAACGAAATTTCCTTTAGAATAAATACAGTATATTATTCACAGGTTAACTAATTAAAAAAATGCCAAACTTCTACATTAAACACCTTACTAGATATAGCTACGGCAACCCGGTTATTGATGGTGCAAACCAAATCAGGTTGTATCCCATAACTACCAAATATCAAAAAATACTAGCACATAAAATTACAGTTAGCCACGACCCAGAAATTGAAACCTACAAAGATTTTTTTAACAATACTATAGGAACTTTTATGGTTATTGAGCCGCATCAATTTCTAGCAATTGAATCTGAAATTGAAGTTCATACCACAGCAATAAAATTCCCTGAAGATAATATGCCAGTACAAAGGCAATGGCAAGCTTTAGAGGAAATAAAAAATAACGCTAAATATTTCGATTACTTAAAGTACATCACATTTGATGGTACTGAGGAAATCTCCGTTCTTTTAAGTAAAAAAAATCTTGATAAGCAGTCGCCTTACAATCTGGTCCTAGACCTCTGTGCATATATTTATAAAAATTTTAAATATATACAAGGCATTACAAATGTAGATTCTAAACTTGATGATGTTTGGAGGTTAAAAGCAGGTGTATGCCAAGATTTTACAAATATTTTACTTCAAATGGTGAGAATGATAGGTATCCCTGCACGATATGTTAGCGGATATATCTGTCCTAATGATGAAGGTAGTAGAGGGGAAGACGCCACACATGCTTGGATTGAAGCATATATCCCTTACTATGGCTGGTTAGGTTTAGATCCCACAAATAATATTATTGCAAATTCTTATCACGTAAGGCTAGCTGTTGGTCGTAATTATAAAGATTGTGCTCCAGTTAAAGGCGTTTTTAAAGGAGAAGCGGTTAATGAAAATTTATTTGTTAAAGTAAAAGTGAGCTCCCAAAAAGATCAAAATGAAAGCCTAGTATTCCCTAATACAATTTCAGATACTAAAATGGAAAACAACAGTTTTCGTAAACATTTAGAATTAATGCAAGTTCAACAGCAGCAACAATAAAACAATGCCCTTTTAATGGTCAAGTTAGATAGTCTATAAAAAACATAAATTCCAACCCGCTTATTTAAAAACTGCCGCCTTAGTAAAATAAGCATTTTTATAAATGTATGTTTAATTTTTAAAAAAAGGACTTTAGTAGTTTGCGCTTATGTCCTAATTGTAATTATTTAATTTGTGCTTCTATACTCAAGTAATTTAAATTGTAAAAATTGATAAAGCAGCTAATATAAATTAGTAATTACCCGTGATTTATTTAAACAGTTCTTCTTTGAAATTAATCTTTAAAATAGAAGTGTTTAATCGTAATTTGGTAAACTCCATAACATAAATATCATTTCAATTTCTTCTAAAATATTTCATTTAATTATAAAACTATATTAAAATTTACTATATTTAATAACTCCCTATTAAATTATCATAGCTCATCGTTTTTAAACTTAAACGTGTATGCGTATTCTAAACGTACCATATAACAACATGTTTAAGATGATAGGTAAACTCAAAATTCAGAGATTATGAATAGATTTATCGCCTTTTTTGGAGGTGCGGGTATTGGAACACTAATAGGTGTTTTAATTGGAATGACAACCTCAGGTATTGTTGGTGCAATAATTGGAACGCTTGCCACGGTACTACTTGCTTTTTTTAATTTTAAGGAAGAAGATACAAAAGATGCCAAAGCATTAAGAATTGGTGCATTTGGTTTTTTCTGCGTATTCGGTATTTTAGGTGGGCTATATCTTCGAGTGAAAGATGCTTTTACTCCATTACCTAATAATGAAGTAAAAAAGTGGATGAAAGATAGCATATTTACAAAAGCAGAAGCAAAAGCCTATTACCTCTACGATCGATTTGCTTTTATACCTTCCGGGCAAAACATAGATACAACAAAAAACCGTAAGTCGAGGCAAACAGTAATATATAGTATTAGCCGTCCTGAGCATGATTGCGAACAATTAGAAGCTTATAACGATTTTAGCATCAAAAATAAACTTGAAGCTTATACAAATCTTAATGATTATTGGAAAAATGAAATAGATAAAATTAAAAGCACTACACAAAATGAAACCAAGCAGGAACAATTATTAAACGCTTTAAAAACTAAAATATGCAATGATTAGGTTTTACAAATGTACCGCTGCTTTTTTACTTTTATTCCTTTTTAATAATAACGTTATTAATGCTCAATTATCAGAAACGGCTATAAAAGATTTAAGAAAATCGACAGTAAGAGTAAAAAGTGGCTCAAAAATAAGTACAGGTTTTTTATGGAAAAACAACGATTGGATTATTACGACTTTACATTCAGTTGAAGACTCTAATAACATACAAATAACGTTTGTAGATCAAGTACGAAAAGCTAAAGTTGTAAGAGTACTAAAACATTATGATTTAGCATTGCTAGAACTCGATAAACCCGTAACACTTCCAAAACTTAGCAGCAGTGTAAAAAAACCAAAAATAAATACGAACTTATATGTTTTGGGTTATAACGGTAAAGGAAATCTATCAACAGTTATAGACCGTTCTTTACGTTTGGGTTATAACAGTAGCGGAAAACTAAAAGGATTACTTTCTAGCGGACTCCGTAAAGATTTGGCAATTTGTAAAAGTCCAGACCCAGAAATTGATATTTTATATTTTGATGGATCTTTATTGCCAGGGTTCTCTGGGTCACCAATAGTTAATAATTCCGGGCAACTTGTTGGTATTGCAGATGGTGGATTAGAAGAAGGTGCACAATCTATAAGTTGGGGTGTAGGTGCTAAATTTCTTAATGATCTCTCCGTATCGCAAGAGCATTTCAAAAACGCATACTGCGCTTCAAAATCTAGTTCTGTAAAATTTGCAGCTGAAAATTTACAAGATGATACTATTGATTATTTAGCCTTTAACGGTTATAAATTTATTAAAACGAAAACACGGACTATTGCAGAAATGTATCCCACTGTAGATGACCCAAAAGGGTTGGATGAATTAATTACAGGGTTCTCAATGTCAAACAATTTGAATTATTTAGATTTTTCCTATGATATCTATACCGATTTTAAAACCGGTGCCACATTCTGTGTTCCAAAAGGAACAAAATTAAAAGTCAGAAACGATTTGCTGGTGGGGCATGTGCCTGCTAGTAATCTGGCTTATCTTGTATGGTCTAAAAGTTCATTTAGCCAAGTAGAACATCAAAATGCATCCCTAACTTTCGAAAATAAAATTATTGCATATACTAATATGGATTTAACTTACGAAGTTGACACGGACTATAGTTATTCCCAGCCCGTATTTAAACGCAACGGCATTATTGTAAACCGGTTGGCTTATATGGGCTATTATGTAGATGACTATAATGATGTTTATCCGCAAACATATCTTTATGAAACCCATATTGCCAATGGCAATACCTATTTAGGTATGGCAGTAATTAACCTTAATAATACATTAGAAACCATAAGCTTACTTACTACTTGCGCTTTTACAGGGCAATGTATTGGTTCTTCTTTTTACGATGATTGCAATACCAGTTGTATAAACTATATAAGCTTTTCACAGCTCGTTCTTGGTGTTCATATGGGTGGTTTTTCTAATGTCATACATTAAAATATTTAAATAAAGTAAAATTAAAGTGGAGCAAAACTATAACCCACATTAACAAAAAATCGCATTTTATCAATACCATTTACAAAAGAAGCATCGATATTTATTGGACCTAAAAAAGAATCATAAGACGCTGTAATCCCTGTGGAAATCACAATACCTTTTTCCAAATCATTATCCCAATTTGAACTAGATTTAGCAAAATCTTTTAAATAACTAGAGAATGATTGCGTACCAAAAACGACTATATCCATATGGGGTAAAATATAGAGTTTATTTTTAAATGCATATTGTAAGGATATATGCCCTTTAACAAATTGGCTTGATAAAATTTCGCCCTCTCTAAGTCCAGGTACTAAAAAACTATCACTTTTTGAAAGGATATTATTTCCGCCTAAAAAATATTGTCCGCCAATAACATAATCATAAAATAGCAGTTCATCATCTTTCAATTTATCCTCAAAAACTAATGCGCCCGTAAACCCTAAAACAGTGGTTAGTTTGGGGGAAACAGAAATTCTGGTTTCTTGCTCTAAAATAACTTTATGATAATCTGCTACCGAGTTGTTCAAATTAGGTATTTCATCTTCTTCACTTTCATCAATCCCAAAAAAATTAATGTATAATTGATTGTTGAATGATCTTTTGTAAGTCATTTTAATTAAATTCCCTTTTGTAGCAAAAAACCTTGAATTTATCGTATTAAAATTAAATCTAAATGTAGCTAATGCATTTTGATATTTATATTTTATAATATTAAAATAATCATCATTTTCTTCTGCAAGAATTTCTGCTGGGACGGATGGTTTGAAGGTAGAACTCTCATATTCAATACCCAGACCAACGTAACTTTTTAGCGAACTTAAATTTCTGTTAAATTGAGTACTGGCATGAACAAAACCGTACTTAACCTCATCCACTTTAAAACCCGAGGTAAATATTTCTTGAAGGTAGTTACTAACAAAAAGTTCTGAACGCATCCACCAGTTTTTATTTTTGCCAAAAATATTTTGATGTTGTAATCTTATTTTTGGGTTCTTTGCCATATCAATGGTTACAAGGGAACGCGAAGAACTACCTATTAAATTTCTACCGGTATAGTTTAGTATTAATCCAGCACCTAATTGGTTATCATAATGAACTGTGCCTTTTATTTGATGATTTGATATTTCAGAAGCATTTATAAAAAGTTTTGTTTTATCATCTTTACCAATAAATCCATATTCAACTTTACTAAATAAAGCTGTACCCATAACTGTTTTAATCCCTTTAATAATTTCTTTTTCTGTATAGCTATTTTTTGTTTTAATATTAGATCGTGCCTTAACAACACTTAAATTGTTGCTTGATATGCCTTTGTAAACAATGGTATCTAAAACAATAGAATCTTTCAAAACAGGTAAAATGATTTCCCTTTGCTTAAAGGTTTTCAATTTTCTGGAAATTGCTATCAATTTAGGAAGTTCTTGTTCAAGCGCAATATGTCCTTGCTTATAAATACTTGAAGCTTTTATAAAATCACTTGTAGAATATGTTAAATTTGGCCCATGGCTTAATAAAATATCACAAAGTGCTCTGTTATTTGGGTTTTTTATATTGCTTGCAATCATTCCTGATTGGAACAGTAAAGATTGAAGATTATCCAATTGCTCTTTAGGCAACATTCCCGTTCCAACATCACTTCCAATAATAAATTCGGCCCCTAGTGTTTTAGCTACATCCACAGGGAAATTATTAAGAACGCCGCCATCAATTAACAAGGTGTTTTTATAGGGTACGGCAGAAAACACTGCTGGAATAGACATGCTTGCACGCATAGCCAATGCTAAGGAGCCACTATCTAAAACAACCTCTTTACCAGCAACAATATCTGTTGCAATGGCTCGGAAAGGAATAGGAAGTGAATCAAAATCTGAAACCCTATAAACAGGATAGGTAAGTGAGTTTATATAAGTTCTTAAATTCTGATCGCTAAGTATATATGGATTAATTTTAATTTTCTTTTTATAAATAGCAGCACTTACAAGGTATTGATTAAACTCACTTTTCTCTTCATTACTCACATTATTTAGTGATAATTTACCCCCCATTAAATCATCCCAGTCCGCATTTAAGGTAAGGGAAGCTATTTCGTTACCAGAATATCCCATGGCGTATAAACCACCTACAATACTCCCCATGCTGTTACCCACAATTAAATCAGGAACAATACCTAATGAATCTAAAGCTTGTAATACAGGGATGTGCGCAATCCCTTTTGCACCGCCACCGCTTAAAACTAAAGCCACCTTAGGTTTTATATTTTGACTTAAACTCGAAAAGGTTACAAATAATGTGGTAATTAATAAAAGGGCGTTTTTAAGCATAAACAAATATAAATTATTTTTTTACCGTTATACTACACAAAATTTTTTAAAATGCTGACACAAAAATGATTAGAATTGTATATCCGTCGGGTTCATTATAAATTGATTGAATAAATAAAAAATAATTAGATAATAGGGTAGGGATTTTATTCTTTCATGTGTTATAGTAGTATAAAATAAAAAACAATAAATTTATGAAAAATCAATTTTTTTTAAAACTATCTACACTTGCTTTATTTGCAATAGCAACATTAACCTTCAGCTCATGTACTGAAGATGATACCATGGAGGAATCTACAGTAGAAGGCGTAAAATTAGATGAAAAATTAGTAAAAACGTATTTCGGAAAATTAGATAAATTTGATGGTAGTACAGATGATGTGTTTGATTTCACAAACTTCGCCGTATTAAAAGTTTCTGGAGAGAACACCTACCAAATGGATTTTATTTTCCCAAGTGAAAAGGATTCTGATTTTCCTTCTATTGAAAATATTAAATTTACTGCAAATACTGAAGGTACTCTATTCGTTTATTTAAATGCCATGACGGGCACAAGTATTACTTTAACTATAGATGGTACAATAAAAGTTGTAGCAAATGCACCAACAAAATTTGAGTTCACTAATATAAACCCAGAGTCTGAAGAACTAGAAGATTGTACCTCATGCGCTTTAGATAACAGTATATTAGGCACCTACGAAGGTCGCGTATTTGTAAACAGCGCATCTAAAGTTGAAAATAATTTTTCAATTACTTTAGAGCAAGCAAGTGATGAAACGTACACTATTATTTTCAATACCGTTGCTGGATCTGAAATTCCAGCTTTAAAAGGTATAACATTTGCGCCATTAGCTGAAGGTAGTAACACATATAGTTATGTTGAAACTAATACTGAAGTGCTTGTATTTCGTAATAAAGAAGAAAGCGGAAAAATTAGCACTTCTATACGTGTAAGTAAATACAATAACATCAATTTATACCAAACAGAGAAAAAATAATATTGAGCGTCAAATGTGTCTTCAATTAGCACAAATATGACACCTGTTTTAAAAGAAAAGCTAAACGATAATATCATTGTTTGGCTTTTCTTTTGTTATAAACTATCTATAAACCATCTATAATTCAGCTATAATAGTTTATTGAAAACAAATATTACATCTATATATATTTTGCAACATTTGTTCTTTTAGTTAATTTTGCAAATTATTTTTATAAGCATCCAATTGTACGTTTATAATATATATTATTAAACTTTATACCTACTATATGTTACCATACAATCTAGTTAAGTTATCTTTTAAATGGTCATTTCTTATAGTTATTTGCTGTTCATCATCTATGGCAACATCCCAAACTATTGAAAATGTAAAAGAATTTTTTACTTTTTATCCAAATAAAAGGGCTGCAGCACGTGACACAACATTATATAAGCAAAAGTTTATTGCAGCGCCTATAATTAGTTTTTCGCCAGAAACCAATTTTGCTTTTGGTACAGGTGCTAAATACCTTTTTAAATTTAAGGGCAGCGGTAAGGAAACTCGAGTATCCAATATGCCCGTAACATTGCAATATACCCTTAACAAACAATTTCTATTATATTCAGGTTTTGAAGTTTTTACCAATCAGGAAAAATGGGTTATTGAAGGAAATTTGCTTTTTCAGAATTATCCGCGTTTATATTACGGAATAGGAAGCAAAACACCAGATAGTGCGGAAGAGCAATATGATTATTATCAGTTTTTATTGGAACCTATTTTTCTTAAGCAAATGTTTGATAGATATCTATTTATAGGAGCAGGATTTAGATACAACCATATTTTTAAAACCAGAATAGATCCTGATGGCCAAATTGCAGTGAATAGACCAGATGGTTTTGATGGTTCCACATCTGTAGGTGCAGAAGTAGCTGCGCTTTATGATAGCCGAAGTAATATCTTAAATGCCCAAAATGGTTGGTATTTTGAATTTACACATGGTTTATATGGTAAAGTTTTAGGTGGCACTAATAGTTTTAATTTAACGCGTTTTGATGCTAGGCATTACTTGGATGTATCTCCTAATAACGAAGATGTTTTAGGATTTCAAGTTTTCGGACAGTTTTCCCGTGGCAATTTACCATTTTCAGAATTTTCATTTTTTGGAGGCAGTCAAATTATGCGTGGTTATCAAGAAGGACGATATGTAGATCGCGATTTGCTAGCCACTCAAGTGGAATACAGAAAGAATTTTAAAGATTCTAGATGGGGATTAGTCGGTTTTGCAGGCACGGGCGATGTTTATCACAATGTAAGCGAATTTCAATTAAAAAACTTAAAACCTAACGGTGGTTTAGGTGCCCGATTTATGTTGGATAATAAGGAACGTTTAAATCTTAGATTGGATGTTGGTTTTGGGAAAGGTACAAACGGGATTTATTTGGGTGTAGCAGAGGCGTTTTAGAAACCCAATTTATTAAATTTTGTAGAAGACGTGTGATTTACGAATAAGTTCATATCTCATTTATCATTTCACATTTAGCATGTTATGATTTCTAAAATGTTTTCATTTCTAAAAATGATTTCATTAATTTTAATCCTTGATGTTTTTAGCTAAAGCATATTGTTCAAAATTAGTTATAATAATAGTATTTTTTATCCTAGTAACAAAACTGAAGTATAAATCCTAGCTTTCAAATAGTATTATAATAGGGTTGAAACTAAAAATTTCAGGCCGAATTTTGACCTGAAATTTTAAATTTATAAGATAATTTCTCTTGAATAATAGATAACGTGTTATCTTTTAAAAAGGAATCAGTTTTTTTAATGTTTTAAAAAAGCTTTACTCCCAAGACCTTTTACTTTTAGTATATACCAACCAGATGTAAGCCTGGATACATTAATTTTTTCTTTTTCAAATTTTATTGTTTGCTCTAGGATAAGAACCCCTAGGTAGTTGTAAATTAATATGTTATCGCCCTTGCTAATTCCTACTATACTTAAATCTTCAAAAGCAGGGTTAGGATAAATTTTTAATTTATCATTTGAATCAATATTAGTATTACGTACTCTAGAATAGGTTATATTTTTTGAGTTTATTATGGCGTTACTTAAGTTTTCATCTTGGATAGTATTACTTGTAATATTATTTTTTCCGCTTAAGTCTGAAGTGTTTGTTACTTGAATTTTATCAATATCCATGTATCCCCAATTTGCTTTAATTGCAATGGTATTGGAACCTTTATTTAAATTCAAATTAATATAATCAATTTTCCATATTTGAGAGGGCTCAAATACATGATCAATAATTACATTATTAGCGCTAGAGGTAATCTGCTGAATTTTTGAACCGTATTTATCGTTTCCGTTAAAAGATCTATTATATATTCCCACAGTATACGTATTCGCAGTTGGTACGTTGTTAATTGTAAAGTTTATAATAGATGGATCAGAAGCTAATTGTACATATTTACTATTACTCGCAGAATTGTCATTCATGATTGTAGCACTACCACTTAAATTAGATATTTCAGCCTCCATAGTACTCACAAAATCTTCACTACTTACATCATCATTATCATCATTATTTAGGCTATCTATAATTTGAATTTTATCAATATCCATATATCCCCAATCTGCATTGATTGCAATGGTATTAGAGCCTTGATTCAAAGTCAATTTAATATAATCAATTTTCCAAGTTTGTGAGGGCTCAAAAACATGGTCAATAGTTTTATTATTTGCGCTAGAAGTAATTTGCTGTGTTTTAGAACCATATTGATCGTCTCCGTTAAAGGATCTATTATATATTCCTACGGTATATATTTTTGTTGTTGCTACAGCATTTATTGTAAAGTTAATAGTAGATGGATTAGAAGTTAACTGTACATATTTATTGTTACTCGCAGAATTATCATTAACAATTGCGGCATTGCCACTTAAATTAGCTGTTTCAGCCTCAACAGTATTTACAAAATCTCCACTGCTATTGTCATCATCATCATTATTATTATTATTATTATTATTATGTTGACTCAAGCTACTTATAATTGCTGCCATATTGCTTCTATCAGAAGATGATGTTCTGTCGGTCCAGGACCAAACAAGTGAACCGCCCCAATTATTTTCTTTAATTTTATTTCCTAAATCTGAAGCATTTATTGTTGGACTGCCACCTACACTCAAATTATCTGGATAATACTCTCCAACAACTGTTTTTTTATCAATTTTATTAGGATCAAAATTGTTATGGAAAGGAGAACCATTTTTTCCTGCCCACTGGTAATAGTGAATATTATAAAAATCTAAATACCCATCTTGATCTTCTCCAGCATTTATTAAATTTGCATCTGAATAGGCATTCCAGAATCCTTTACTTGAATCCTCCATATTTGTAAGAAGGCCTAAAGCTCCATTTGTAATTTTTACGGCAGGTTGTGCTCTCCTAATAGCTCCGCTTGCTTTATTTATAAAAGCCTGTATTGCCGGCATTTCAACTTTTTCTACAAAACCATTCCAATGGCTAGCATAAGCATTTGTCATTCCTTCCGGCTCGTTAAAAATCTCCCATGCATAAAGCCCAGGATGATTACCAATTGCATTTACCAGTGGGAGTAAAGCATTATCAATATATGCCTGTCTATGCTCATTTTGAGTTAGTAGTAATTTATTAGCTGTAGCATCTACGCCCCATTGGTCTTTTAGCATATCAAAAGACCATAGGCATATCTGAACTTTAAGCCCTTTACTATGTGCTAAATCTAAAATACTTTTAACATCGGTATGAAAAAACTCTGGATTTCGAATAACTTTTTGATTTTGAAATACAGGATTTGTCGATCCATTAGTATGATACCACCATCTTATTACGTTTCCACCATACTTAACAGTATAATCCATAATCTCTCCGAATTTATTTAGAGTAGGGTGATATTCATTCCCTGAGGTATCCATGCCTATATCTCTGCCAAAATTTACCCATGCTATATTAATTCCATTAATTAGAGTACTGGAATTTTGTGAATTTTTGGAGGTGTTTGTTTTATTCGATTCATTTCTAATAATAAAGCTGTTTTGATTATTGAAATCGGTAATATTTACTTGTTTGCTAAATGTTGTTAAAACATCTAGTGAATGTTGTTTCTCATTACTCCTGTTGTTATCCCATGGTGTTTTAGAACGTTGGGCAAACATACTTATGCTCAATAAAATTAATAATAAGCTTGATTTCTTCATTGTGTTAGAGTTTAAATTGATTTTTTATTAAATTTTTATTCATATTATTGAATAATTATCAATTGCAATTTAATTTTCTTTTTTATTAAATGTGATATTATATTATCATTTTCTTTATATAAATATCCATGTATACTAATTCTTTTTTTTAAAAATATTGATAAAGAAGTTTTTAAAAATTGAAAAATTATATTAATTGTTCGAAATGCTAGTCGGGTTTTGTTTGACCTCATAAAATTTTGGAAAAACAATAGGTGAGTGGAGCGACCATGTTTTAGACTATAGGAATACAATTATCCTCTGGATTATTGTAATTGAATACAACATTTTACTAAATGTTCGTTTCAAATCGTATTTATCTAAAAATTTACTTTTGGTACATTTTCCTAACGCCAAATAGTCTAAAATATAGCGTAAAGAGCCGTGATTGTTGCCAAAAGTTTATGCAGTCATTATTTTTTTGTTTCTTTTTTTATCCAATAAAAAAGGATATAGAGAAAATGACAAAGGTTAATTTTAGCTTATAATTACTAATTAAAAAATCAGGTTTTTTTGTTTCGCCAGCGCTCCAACTCGCTTAAAAATTAAAAGATTCTCAATCTTTCAATTTTGTGGCGTATCAAGAAAAAAAGATAAAAAAACATTAAAAATGTATCAACTTTAAGAAATTAGAGCTTTAAAGCGCTCAAATTGAAGTTAAAAATAATGAAAGTGGGAGAGAAGGAGTTGACTTTTTAATTGGGAATAAACAAATACACTTACAGCCACTAGATTTAGAAACCATACTACAAAGTATTAAAATTTTAAAGCAAGATTTAGGAGAACTAAACGATAACTTGTTTGTCGCTTTGGTTTTAATTATAGAAAAACAACCAAAAGTTTTTATGTAATTCCATCTAAAGAATTACAAGATTCTAATAATAATTTCTTTGTAAGTAATGACGTTAGCTTAACGCCAAGTTTATCTAATTGAGAAATTAAAATATCAAGTACAACTATAGTAGAAATCGATCAGAGCACTCTAAAAGATTTTGGCTCTTAAATAGGTCTATAATTCAATACATTTACTGAATACTAATCCTCTATAAAAGTAATACTACTAAAAATAAACTGACTAAATTTACACATTATATATTTATATTTTTATGAAAGCATTAAAATTTATTTTCAAAAAAACATTCATTTATTACGCTTATATAACTTATTGTTCTTTAATTTTTATGTTAATAACACTCGTTTCGTGTGCTACAAGTAAACCGTTTAAAAATAATGACAAGAGCATCAATGTTGTTTTTAAAAATCAGATAGAAACAATTAATATATTACAAAACCTTTGGGTAGAAAATGAAAATGGTTGGCCTTATGCCAACTTTACCAACCCTGTTAAAGAGGATATTTCTCTATTCTTTAAAAAATACAGCAAACATAAGGCAGTAAAAATGACTCAGGAAATTGCTAATAGTGAATTAAGTTTTAGCGGTCCATTAGCGATAGCGTCTAGACTTAGTAGCTTTCCCAATGCTAAAATAACGAACAGCTTTGAAGATATTTATTCTCAATTACCATTAAAAGAAAATGTTAATGCTAAAGCATATTTGGATGATTATGTAAAACAACTAAACTTATTTTATATAGAATCAAACGTTTCTGGTTTTTTAAAAAAACACAGCAAAAGTTATACATCTTCTAAGACTGAAATTTTAAGTTTAATACCAGATAAAAAAGTACTTTTAAATATGGAAAATTATTATGGAAAAGAGTTTTCTAATTATTATTTTATTCCATCTCTAACGTTATTTCCAATGGCCTTTGGCACAAAAATCAAAAATAATATGAATTCTTTTGACTTGTATCAAATTGTTGGTGCCCAAGAGGATTTTGATAACGTAAATAATAAATATGGTTTTTCAAATAAAGATAATTTATATATTCTTAGCCTCCACGAATATGGACATTCCTTTGTCGATATAACTACCCAAATGGTAAATAGAACTAAACATTTGCAAAATGCAGTAGCAAAAGAGATGGAAGAAATTAGTTACGCAGATTGGGATGTTGCATTAGATGAGCATATTGTAAGATCTATAGAAATAAGAATTTTAAATACTATAGTTGGTATGGAAACTAATACGAAAAATTTACGAGAAAAATATATAAATAATGGGTTTAAATACATACCTTTTATAGAACAACATTTATCGGAAAATTACGAAAATAATAGAAAAGAGTACAAAACTTTTAAGCAATACCTTCCAAAACTTATTAGTTCACTCGCAGAATATAAAAAATGAAAGTAGTATAGTAATTTGAAATAAGTAAAACAAGCCGTATCTATTTTCAAAAATTTTAAAATATATTTTAGCTTGTATCTTATAAAATTTGCTTAAATAGAAAACATTATGAAAAATGTTTAAAATCTATTTAATTATCTATTTTTTTTAAGTTTACTTACCCAAGTAATACGGTTTCTAATGGAGTCAATACTTTCTGGGATATTTTTACATCATATAACATGATAGCTATACATCTAAATTATTCTAACGAAGCCATAATTAGCTGTTACATAATTGCTATCGATATAAGTCTGGAAGCCATTATATCTGCAACTATGTAAAATAGCACGAAAATGTGCTATTGGCTAATTGTTATAAAATGGACTATAATGTACCGCATTATGTCACTTTGCTTGGGTAAGAGCGAAGTTCAAACTACTACGTTTTCTTGTTTTTTTCTTCTAAAAATTTTCTCTACAATGTTTATGGAACACGCTTTTCACGAATCGACGATAGGAGCGTAGTCGAATGTGTTTGGAATAAAACTAAGTTTTGAATTTTAATCTGTAAATAGTTATAATAAGAGCTATAAATAGTAAATAGCGCTTTTTTAATATTCATAATTTTCTAAGATTTAATCCACAAAAAAATGTTATTATTAAAGTGATAAGTAGAGTTGGAAGTATCAAATTTAACCAACTAAAATTATTTTTAGTTTTATAAAATTTGGCTTTATGCTTTGTCCAATCAATAGAATCTGCAAGATTTTCATCAAAAATTTTATTGTAAAAACCTAAACGTAAATTTTTATGAAATTCTGTTAAAGCGTCTAAAAAATCTAAATGACTAGCCATATCGGTTTCTACTAAATTATTGAAACTCAACTGAGCATGCATTGTTGGTACAAAAAGCGCAATGTTTTGACTCACAGTATTTCGCATCATAATCTTTTCCTTCATTTCTTTACTGGTTTCTTTCGCAGCTAAATCTCCATTGTGTTGCATACCATAATACCAAATCCAACTAAATTTATCTTCAGGAACTTCGTAATTCTTGTACTGTGGATAAGCTTCATAAAAACCTGTCATTGTAGCATCTTTTTCTAAATCCCATTTTTCATGATATCCATCGCGTTGTTCTACCATAACATCTAAGGCTTCAGGTACCTGATAGGTATTAATTACATAATTGTTTACTATAGCAGGTATCAAAATGGTAAGTACTACCCAAACAGAAATCAATGCTAATGCATTAAAACTAGAATTTTTTAATAATGAAACTATGAAAAAACAAAGCGCACTCCAAAACAATACATACAGCGCGCTCTGCATAAAAATAGCCCAAAAACTTGAGCTATATGGTATTTCAAGAATAGCACTAGCTATAAACATTAAAAAAAATAAAACAGCAAAAACAAAACCTATTCTAACGACTAATTTTTTGAACAAAAATTTAGCTTTTGCAGATGTTTGTGCGGCTAGTATTCGCCAAGTACCCAACTCTTTTTCTTCAGAATATAAATTGAAAGTCATGGCAATCAATATTAAAGGAAACAGATAAATGATAACGAAACCTAAATCTAAATTACCAGACATTAACAACGATGGATTTTCAAAATCAGTATCGTACTTTTGTCCTTCTAGTCCACGAATAGTAACTGTTTGCAATAATGGGTTAACATCACTCTGACCAATTGAAATCGCACTAATATTTGAAGGTTTCTTAATTAATGTAAAGCGCAGGTAATATAAAAGTAAGCCTAAATCATCATTATGATATTCTAAATTTCGTTTTATACTTTCGTCTTGAAATTCTTGCGCAGCAACTATGGTATTTTCCTGTTTAACCAAATATTGTTTGCCAATCAAAATACTTATGATACCAATACTCATTAGTAAAACTAGACTAACTAGAAATATTTTTGTTCTAATAAACGACTTAAATAATAAACTGTACATTTAAATTGCTTTTAAATTAGTGGATAATCTTGACAGACCAAAAATTGCTAAAACACACCATAAAATTAAAGATAGAATAGAAATCAATTCATTCTTCATTACTTTGGTAACACTCATAAAATCATACTCAAATGGCGGAAATTCTTTCCAAAAAGTATTAGAAATCTTGTTGGGTCCTTCTTTACCTTTATTAGGGATATAATCCATTTGTAACTGATTCATATCTTGTGCAAGTTTAAAGCGATAAACTTCCGCTTTATCCTTAAAATGTAAAAAGGATTGAAAATCTGTTCCTGAAAAAGCCATAGATAAATTTTTGATAGCTGAATAAGGATTTACTAATGCAGAGTAGCGCTCGACATTATTCTGCTTATTATAAACATCGTACAAACGCTCTTGATGTTTTAAGTAAATCTTTGTACTCAATTCTTCACCTTTTGCCATAATAAAAGCACCATAATTAAAAGGAAGGTCATTTACTGTTTTTACATTATTGGCTGCCAGAACAGAATCCTTTAGTGCTTTAAAATGTGGATCATCAGGATTGTGACTATCACCTAATTCTGTTAAGTCATGTTCCACAGCAGTCTCCATTTCTATTTTAGAAGGAGTAGGGTACAAGTAATAGCCAATTGCTTGTAAAGATTTTGGCATTATAATCACAAATAATAACCAGATACCTAAAAGTTTTACCAAAGCACCTTTAGCTGTATTGCTAAAAGCAGAAACTATGATGGTAATAGCACTTAGAATACCAAAAAACAATAAGTAAGACACTAATAGTATGGTATATCTAAGCAAACTTTCAGATTGTAAGGCGTGATGTGATCCCATAAAAACAAAAACCAATACGACTAAAAAGATTGTAAATAAAAAGATTATCGACAAACTCCAAAGTCCAAGCCATTTACCAAATACAATTTCCTTTCTAGTAATACCTTGACCAATTAAGAGCTTTAATGTTCCATTTTCTCTTTCATAAGCTATGGTTGCAAATCCTAAATAGAAAATTAAAAGTGGTAAAATCACTTTTAATAACATTGCAAAACTTACCTCACCAAATCGTAACAAACCTGTAGACATACTAGCTTCAGAAAAGTTAACAGTATTTTGCTTATGCGCTTCTAAAAATACCGCATTACCCACAAAATTTTCCATTCCTAAATCAAAAACACTTAGCACATGTTTCTTTCTTAAAGCAAATGAACCATAATGTGCCATTCTATGTGGATGCTTATCTGGATTACTTTCCCAACTATCTTGTACTTCATCTTGTACTAGACCTCTTGTAAGGTTTTGGTCGTGATAATTTTCCCAACCAGAATACGCTGAAAAAAGCAATAAAAACAAGATCAAAAGCGATGCGATTAACATCACTTTTGACCTAAAAGCATCTTTACATAGTTGTCGTGCTAATAGAAAGATTACATTTTTTCTCATACCTAGAATTTATAGGTGGCATTCAATAAAACATTTCTTGGTGCACCAGGCCCTAATCTAGAAGGGTTAAGACCACCTAACCAATACGATTTATTGAATAAATTATTGACCTTAAGGGTTAATTGAATATTTGAGTTTGAGGGTTTATAATAAACTGCCGACTCAAAAACTGTATATTCTGGTAATAATACGCGATCAGTAGAATAAGTAGGATTATACCAAGTAAACCTTTCATCTACATATTGCGCACCAAAACCAACTCCAATACCTTTTAAGGTTTGATTTTTAAAATCATAACGTCCCCAAAAACTTGCATTCTGCTTTGGAGCACCACCAATTGGTTCTCCAATAAATTCCTCTATAGCATCCTCTACAATTTCAGCATCTGCATAACCGTAAGATGCTGTTAATTGAAAATTAGATGATATGAAGCCAGAAATATCCATCTCAAAACCTCTACTACGTTGCTCACCTCTTGTTGTTAGATTATCTAAATCATAAGTATCACCAAGTAGGATGTTTTTTTGCGTAATATCATAAATAGCAAGGTTAGCAAATATTTTCCCATTTAAGAATTCTCCTTTCGCACCAAATTCTAATAAAGTACTTTCTAGAGGATCAAATCTACTCGGTGAAGCAGACCAAAAGAAACCTTCAGCTGTTGGTGATAATGAAACCGTATTCGTATGTGGCTGAAAACCTTCTAAATAAGTAGCGTAAGCACTAATTTCATCAGTAACTTCATAAGTTATACCTAATCTAGGTACAAATGCACTGGTTTTAAACTCTTCTTCATCACCTTCGTAATTAAAAATATCTTTAAACGACTCATACCTTAAATTTATTAAAGCTGAAAATTTCCCAATCTTAAATTGATTTTGAATATAGAAACCATTTGAGGTTGATAAGTTTGCAGGAATTCTTAATTCAGAAAGACCGTAATCACTGACATCTCTGGCACCATTAAAAGGATTTTCTAAATCAAAAAATGCAGCAGCAGGTTTTGGTATCGTAATACCATTAACAACGATTTGTTGAAAATTAGCAGCATTAGCAGGATCAAAATTAGACTGATTACCATCAATGGTTAAATAGCGTCTTGCACGTAAAAAACCAGCTCCTATTTTTCGTTCCCAACGTGTTGCATCATATCCTACTAATATTTTATTAGTGATCTTATCGCTCTTTATATCATAGGTAAAATAGGTGCTAAAATTATCTGTTTCCCAGAATTGTTGTCTTTCATCGTAGCGTAACCTTGCCAATGTAGTAACCACGTTACCATCAATATCGACTATAGAACCACCAACGCGATGTTCTGCTAAATCTTCATCCCAAGTTTGTTTCATGTATTGAGCATTAAAACTAAAATCTTCAGCAAACTTTTTACTAAAATTAGTCATGAAAATAAACTCTTTGGTTTTGTAATGGTCGTTAGAAGCACCAACATTTCTTGTAATTGGAGTGCTATCTAAATCAAATTCACCATTAATAGATCCAAATATGGGTTGACCTCTATCTAAATTACCAACAGCATTATTGTAAATCATTTCTACGTTTAGCGATGTATTTTCGTCTGGGATATAACTTAAAGATGGACTCAATAAAACAGCGTTGTTATTTACCACATCTCTAAAGGAATCTGCCTCTTGAATTGCACCATTAAAACGATACAATAGCGTTTTTGACTCATTTAAAGGACCAGTGAAATCTACAGTAGCTCTTAGAGTACCAAAACTGCCTGTAGTTGCAGAAACCTCATTTCGCTTTTCAGCCAAAGGTTTTTTAGTTACCATATTTACAGTTCCACCAGGATCTGCACTAGAAAAAGTAACTGAAGATGGACCTTTAATAACTTCTACACGTTCAAGATGAGACGTAATTGGCTGTAAAAAATAGTACTGACGCGTACGCATACCATTAAGTATTTGTCCATCATCTCCTTGAGTAATACCACGAATATTATAGTGATTATATAAACCAGTAGATGTAACATTGCTTACTGTCTTTACAGCATCTGGTAATTGAAAAGCTATACGATCTGATATCAACTCTTTCGTTACCGATGTTATTGCCTGTGGTAATTCTTTGTTTTTTATAGCTACTTTAGTTGCAGAAAAAGAATAATCACTATTGTAATCTGTTCTTACTCTTCCTGTAATTTCAACAGATTGTAGTTGCTCTAAACCTTCCTGTAGTGTCAATGTTCCTAAATCATAAACTTGATTTTGATTAAAAGACTTTTGAAGCTGTAAGGATTTCATTCCTATATAGCTGATAGTTATTTTATAGGATCCCGTTTCATCAAGCTGAAAACCAAATGTTCCATTATCACCTGCAAGTGTCCCATTTTTAGTTCCGTTATTTTCATTCGTATACGAAATTGTGGCGCCTATAACAGGTTGCTTGTTCGCATCAACAATTTGACCTTTAACCGTAATCTGCGCGTAAGAGAGGTTAACCGTAATTAATAGTAGTAGTGTTGTAATTATATATTTCATGTTTTTGTTTTATTTGTAATATTCAGCTTCCATAGTTTATTCTTATTATGGAAGATTGTTTTAAATAGTTTCTAAATAAAGTTGATTTAATTGGCCGGCATCTATCTCGTTAGCATTTAATTTCTCAGCTAAAACGCCTTCTTTCATAATGCCTATGGTTGTTCCAACTTCTATGGCATTAAAAATATCATGGGTAGCCATAAAAATTATTTTACCCATAGCTGCTAATTCCTTACAGATTTTTGTGAATTCTGAAGTCGCTTTTGGGTCTAGTCCGGATGTAGGTTCATCCATAAAAATAACTTCGGCATTTTTTGCCAAGGCTATAGATATACCAACCTTTTGCCGCATGCCTTTAGAATAAAATGATAAACGTTTATGTTGCGCATCTGTCTGTAATCCAGTTTTTTCTAAGAAAGCTTCTAGTTCTGAAGTACTATACTTGAATCCTGCTAAACGACTAAAAAAATCTAGATTTTCAACACCGCTAAGGTGCCCATAAAGTTGTACTGTTTCAGGAATGTATGCCGTGAGTTGATTAACATCATCTACGCCAACCTCTTTGTTACCTATAAAAGCTTGACCGCTATCTTTTTTTATAAAGCCTAAAAAGATATTGATTGTAGTTGTTTTCCCTGCTCCATTTTGGCCTAGTAAGCAAAATATTTCGCCCTTTAAAATTTTAAAGGAAACGTCTTTTAAAGCTAGTTTTCCATTATAAGACTTACTTATATTTGTTGCCTTCAACATAGTGTTTAATAAATTAAAATTGAATTGATTTTACATAAAAGCCCCAACTAGCATACCCATTTGGATATAGGTTTGGTGTTTTAAGCTATTTAAAAAAAAAGATGTGAACCCAGTATAGTGGGTAAAGCCCATAGCTTATATTGTTTTGTACCAAAATAAAATACGTAAAATAGGTACTATAATATGATATAAAACTATAGTATTGTTGTCCATTTCTTAAGAGAAATAGGCATTATAAAAAATGGGCTACAAAAATTTTGGAGGTGGGCGTGTTAAGAGATAACCCGATAAATATTTGTTGCTTAATACAACGTGTGATGTAAGTTTAATTTGTTTTTTATCAGTAAAAAAATCTTCACGTAAATTAATCTCTGGAATTTCAGTTGGCAAAAGAGGAATAAAATTAATCGTATATGAAACATGACAAGCATCACAGTGTTTACTATCAAAATCCTCTGAATGATGAGAAAGCGCATGTAATCCTGCTACTTTGAATAATAAAAACAAAGCAACAAAAAACAAAGTGATTAAATTCTTAGCGTTTTTCATTATTTGGAGTAAAAATAATTATATTTTAATATACTAGAAAGCATTTTGAATAAAAAAAACTTTTATAAATTAGATTTTATAGTATTTGGAAAATTAATAAATACATCTACAAAGCCACAATTTACTTGTACATAATCACTAGATATAAACCTAAAGGTATTATACATTAATTATGTAAAATATCGCCCAAAAGCGCTATTAAGCTAATTGTTATAAAATGTTCTATAATGTTCCGCGTTATTTAACTTTGCTTGGGTAAAAAGCTTTTACCAGTACTAATCTTCTTTAATTTTTTTCTTTCTAAATGTTTCTTTAAAAATGTAATGGAATACGCTTTGCCCGAAGCGACGATAGGAGTGAAGTGGGAATGTGTATGGAATGGGAATAGTTACTAAATACATGAAATTAGACTCTATTTTTTTGTAATATTCAATCGAATAGATTAAATTACATCAATAGTATGATTATTTAAACAATAAAATATGTCAACAATTAGAAAAACAATAACATTTACTAAAAAACAAGATAAATGGATAAAATCACGAATTACAATTGGTGAATTTACTAATGATAGTGAATACCTTCGTGATTTAGTAAGACGGGATCAGGCAAAACATGCTAAATTTTCCGCACTGAAAGAAGCCATAACAGAAGGTATGGATAGTGGCATAAGTAATAAATCTGTTCCAGATATTATGAAAGCAGTTGAAGAACGTATGAGAGCAGATGGGCGTTTATAAAGTATCTGGAAAGGCCGAAAGTGATCTTACAAAAATGTACGAATATGGAATTGAAAGGTTTGGATTAAAACAGGCGCAAGAATATTTATTTGGAATACACGATATCTTTCAAGTTTTATCAGATAATAGCAGTCTTGGACGCGATGCCTCAGAATTTGTATTGTATTTAAAAAGGTTTTCTTATAAATCTCATACTATTTTTTATTTAGCTACAGATATTGATATTTTGATTGTTCGTGTACTTAATCAAAGTATGGACTATGAAAATAATTTATAGCTAAATTTTTTTCTTCACAATACAATAAAACTGAAGTTTTTAATGTTAAAAAGACATTTTATATAACGTCTGATTATAATTCTTTTTTGAACTATAATGTACTTGCGTTATGTAAAGATGGGCTTTGGTTAAAAGCGCATCTTAAATGATATTTTTCTTTATTTTTTTCTTCTCTAATGTTTCTTTACTCAGTTAATGGAACACTCTTTTTACGAAGCGACGGTAGGAGCGTAGTGGAATGTGTGTGGAATGGGATTATTAATTAAATTGTTGTTTAAAAAATGTTTATATTTTTACATTAGGTTTTAGAGACAATATTGCTGAATTATATTCTAAAAATAAATCCTTACATAATAACATAGTCATTATTGAATAATATTGGCAAATAGATATTAAAATAATCGAAGAATGATATCAGAACGAAAAAGGGCAATTTTTCTTCCCTATATTGAAGTATTTCAGAATGACTATATCGGTAACACATTAAATAATCATATAATTACTGAAGATGAGCAAATTTATGATAATACAATTCGAGAAACGGTCAGCTATTCATTTAAAACTTACTTTCACAAGTTTTTAGCAATTCTTTTTGGAATACTATTATTGCCTTTTATTGTAATCGAAGCCACAATAACCTATTTGTTTATCAATAAGGGTTTTTCAAATAATTTTACGAATAAGTACATTACGTTTTTACATATAGTCTTATTGAGTAGGAAAGAAATAGATAAGAAAACCATTACTACTTCCAAAAGAAATGATCTTCACAAAGAGAATATCCCAGAATTTATAGAGCATCTAAAAAGTTGTAATTTAACAATTCATTTTTACCATATTACAATATTTAAAAATGTAGACGAAAATACTGATCCACTAAAAATCATTAAACAGTTAGCAAAAAGTAATGATGTTTTTCCTGTAAGAAATGCTACAGATTTAATTTCAATTGCTTCATATTTAAATTACTCACCTTTTCATAGTTTCTACATAACTAACAAAGATACTTTCTTTCAAGAATTGATAAGTGCTTTACCAAATGTACAAGGCTACGATATGAATGTTTTCCGTACAAAAGGCAAACCATTTATAAATATTAAAAATAATTTTGATCGTTATTTAATTGCAAAAGAAACATTGTTCTTTAAGAATGATTTAGTCTTCTTCGTTGATGACAACACTAATCCAGAATTAATAAACTATATAAATTATAATTATGAAAAAATAACAGAGCAGTTTTCAAGTAAGGGGTTTAAATTTCTGTTTTTACCAAGATTGAAGCAGATCGTTTCTAATGATTTAAATCTAGATTTTTTAAAATTTAACAATCCAAACTTATATTCATTTGATAATAAAGCAATTGATGATACTATATCCACCTTGCTGGCAATATATTCTAGTGAAGAGCTAACTACTATCATTCTTGAAAGCCTTTATTTGCCTTATTTTGAAAAGCCGGCTTTACTTAGAAGTGTTTTTAATGCAAAGGGAATTACTAGACCAAATACTAAATTTACGTACGCCAGTGTAAGAGAATCAAATTGGGAGTCATTTGATGTTTTTTTTGAATGGTATTTTGATCGATTAGAGATACCAGAAGTATCAATCATAATGTATTCTTTAGGAAACATTAATGAGGAAGAAACTGCAACTTATGAAGGTAATATTAAAAGTCAATTGGATAAAATAGTTGCTGCATCTTCTGACGATGTAATGGTCAACTCATTATTGTATCTTTTTAATAAATTAAACCACGATCGTCCTGAGTTAGTTTCTCGAATTCGAGAAAATGTCAATAGCAAAAATTTATTAGAAATAAACCTCGCTTTAAGTGAAGTTCACATTTCAAAATCTTTGAAAATATATTTAAAAGATTTTGGGAATAAAGAAGTGAAACTATATCCACTTGCACGTTGCGTATATTTATTTTATTTATCAAAACCTAGTGGTATTCCTTTTAAAGAACTTTATGAGTATAAAAGAGAACTTTTATCAATCTACGGACGTATTTCAAACAAAAGTTCTAAGGAAGAATGTGAAGCAGCAATAGATACTTTAATTGACAACACAGATACGTCTTTGAGTCAAAATGTTTCACGTATTAGAAAGGCATTCCGTGATATTATGTCAGAAAATAACGCTATTAATTATTATATCGATGGTCCTAAAGGTGGTGCAAAAAAAATACCAATAGCCGAAGATGTAAAATTGATTAAATACCTTTAAATCAAATTATTAAACTACTGCAAGGTTGCAGAGATTCTCTTTTCAATTGTAATCATACTGATATTTGTATCAACTTAAAAACAAATATTATGACAGATTATCAAAACCATTGGAACTACGAAGTGAAAACTCTCTTAAAGGAATTAAACGCACCAGATTCGCTCTACAAAAATATAGCCTACACAATTCATAATTCAGGATTATCAGGTATATATATTAATCAGGTCATAAACGCTTTACGTATTGGACATTCCATAAAAGAAGGACATCTAAACCTCGCTTTTGTTTCACCTATGCAAAGTGGTAAATCTGGTACGATGTACTTTTTATGCAATTTTGTACTACCAGAATTAAATCTGATTAATGACTTTGAGTCGGTAATCTTCGTAACAAGTATGCGCGACACGGATCTTTTTGATCAAAACTGCAAAAATCTTCAGAAAGATTTTTATGACTGTGTTGAAGGTATTTCAAAACCGTCAAATATTAAGGTTGTTAAAATTAGTGATTTTTTCAATCTTCCCAATCCATATAAATTGGTTAACGACTATAATGCACAGCTTATAATTAGAGATGAAGACCAGTATGGTTGTGGTATTGATAGCAGCTTTTATCAAGCTTTCTATACCAATTTACGTGAGCGAATATCAACAATTAAATTACTATCAGTAAGTGCAACACCTTATGATATATTAGATGCTCATTTTGAAGGTAAAACCACAGTTGACGTAACGGAAGGAGTTAAATCACCAAAATATTACGGTATTACTCAAATGCTACTTGATGATAAAATTGAAGATATTCCTAAGTCTTTTCGTCCATTGCAGTCTCAAGGCAAAAAAGAAGAAAAAATTTATTCTATTCATCCAAAAGTCTCAGAATATGTGAATCACCTTTTGTTCTTTTCAGACGGCTTAGGCATTATTAGGGAATCGAACCTATTAAGAGCATTAGAATTAAGTAAGCTCTTAAAGAAAAAGCATAAAAACAACTGTAGTGTAATATGTATAGGCTCTAACAACGAATGTGATTTCAATATCTATTTGGGTATGAAAGAAGTTTCCAATTTAGTGTTGCGACGTGGTAAAAGAGTTATTCTTATTGTTGTTCAAGCATTGACAGCTGGTAAAGACTTGGGAATAAACCTTAAAGAAAAAGTTCGTTTTGGGATAGAACCACGAGACAAACAGCTTGCAAATGGTGCACAAGGTATTACTGGTAGATTTTGTGGTTATCATAATAATAGGTCATTTAAATTACTGGCGAGTCGTGATTTACTAGAATGTTATTCAGAATTTGAACAGGATTGGGAAATTTATGGCGATCCTGAATGGAAAAATCGATTAGCTTCTGCTAATGCTAGAAGTATAACTACACAAACTAAAATTGTAAAGACTCAAAGAGCTGGTACATATTTACCAATTACCTCTATAAAGGAAATTAGTTACGCTTCATTACTGTCCGAAGATGCTAGGAAAAAACTAAACTTTATAAGTGATGATGCATACTACAGATTATTGGACTTTTTTGATGATTCATTTTTTAATGCAAATTCTAAAGGTGTAAAGTTTAGACAATCTGGTGTTACAGTTCGTATTTCCTCAAGTTATAATCAGTCTAGTAACAGGGTTTTTAAAAATTGGAATTGTAGTTTAAAAGACAATTTTGGCAATGTATTCTTTAACAAAAAAAAGTATGATTATGGTTTACTAATATCAAATTTCCCAGTAGATGATGCACGAAATAAAATTGGTTTCTGCGGTATTAAGATAATAACTTCAGGAACTATGATAATGAGAAATAAAATTACAGATACAGACAATAGGTCAATGTATAATGGTGAAAATTTATAAAGATATAAATTGTATTTGAGACCTCATAAAATTTTGATAAAACAATAGGCGAGAGGCGCATAATATTCTAGGACATAATTTGAATGAGAATAATAAAGTAAAAGATTTTTTTAAAACAAAACAAGATATAATGAATTACCTAAAAACTTAGTTTAACACAAGGTGAGTTTTACCCAGATGATGCGTTGGCAAACCGACCTCATATCATTTTGGTAAAACAATAGGTGAATGAAGCGTAAGATTTTAAGGAGCTAGTAATACATTTTATTAAAACTTATAACTTTTAATAGGACTTCAAAGCAATCTTAAGAAGTTCAGAAGTTTCTTAAAATGTAGCGTAAAGAGCCGTAATTGTTTCCAAAATTATATGCAGTCTTGAATTTTTGTTTCTTTTGTTTCAAGACAAAAGATATAGACTTTAATAATAATAATATAACATTAAAAGATGGCTATCGATAGAAAAAATTAACAAGTTTTAAGGAAAGCTAGCAAAAACTTATATTGTAATTCAAATATAAATTTAAATGAAAAAGAGAACAAAAAAAAGCATATAAGCGAGGAAATTTTAAATATGATGTCCGAATTTGAATCAAGGCTATTATCAAAAAAACTGCCTATTAAAATTTCACAAGATGAAGAAGAATATTTACGTAATAATCTAGATGCTTTAGGTCCCAATGAAACACATCTTTTAGAATGTAAAGACGAATTAATTGACAAATTTGAAACACTTTTAAAAGAACGTCAAAGTGATGAAAGTTTTATAGCAAAACAAGAAGATATTTTTGATTGGCGTTTAGCAATTAATAAATTTGCTCTAGACAAAATAGAATCTTATAGAAAATCAGAATATTAATTTCTATTTTACATAATATTAGCAGTTCTACATAAAAAACTTAAATAGGACATAAGAATATAATAAGTGCTAAGAATTTTATTTTTTTAAAATTTTAGCTCTTATGGCATGCCATGAGAATCGCGTAGAAAAAAATATGTAGTACAATTATCCAAATACCTCAAAATTTCAACGAGTACTAAAACGTAGCTTTTATGTGCGGCTGGCAAGCGGCTGGAAATTGAGTTATAAATAAATTGTAATAACAATTTGATTTATATAAACAATCGAGTGTTTGACAGCGGACATTTGACATAACGGCAAATTATAGGACAAATGCTTTTTTAGATCTGCGAAGCAAACCGTTTCTAGTTTAATGCCCAAGTTCTTCACACTAAAACCAATAGTACTAAAGTTTCTGGGATATTTTACATAATATCATTATAGTTGACTCATGGTATGTTCTAACCAAATAACCAACAATAGCATTTGTCCTATAATTTATATTATGTAAAATAGAATATTTCAAATATAAATTCATTTTGAAAATCAATACCTATAAAATATCAGATTAAAAACAACAAAATGTTTTATAATAAGTCTAAATTGCTCTTGATCTCTTGCCAAAATATATTCTCGGTAAATGTTTTTGGTGTTGATATATCTATCAATAATTTAATATTATTTTTAAATTGTTCCAATTCCTGAGCGCTAGTATGTGCATCGTCAATCGGATAATAAGCCATGCCCCAGCCTGTAAATGAACGGGTTTCTGAAGGTGAAGCAGAAATAGTCTCAACATTTCTATGCCTTTTATCATTTTTTATTTTTGACATAAGTTTCAAAACACTTTCCTCATTACCCTCAAGCAGCTGTATAAATTTATTATTATAATAAATCAGGCAACCGGTTATATTTGATTTATTATTATTAATTCTAGACTCTTCCAAAATTTCATCTACAGTAGCCGAAGTTGTAGTTGGTATTGAATCTGATATATAAGTAATTTGAAAATACAAGTTTGTTAGTTTAAGAATATAAAATACAAATCTAAAAAAAATAATAGTTTCATCAAGTTTTTAATGCTTTTAGGCCCCTAATATGACAATAATTATGATTTTGTGCCAAATTGTTAAATATTCCCAAATATTTTATACAATAAAATTTCTAGCTTATATTTGCAGTCCCTTATTGATCTATCATAAATAATGAAACAAGAGCCAGATAAAAAAGCCAAAAAGTCTCGTTTGCAGCTTTTACATCAATATTATTCATATACCGGATTTTATACCTTTGTGTGGGACGCGGTTAAAAAAGCGTTGCCTTATATTATTGCAATTGTCTTAGTAATATATGTAGTAAATCATTATTTTAATATTAATGAAGCTCTAGTTCGATTAACAGAAATACTACCATCTTATGGCGTATTGAGTTTCTTTTTTGTTTCAGAAACACTTTTAGGATTAGTCCCTCCAGAAATATTCATCGCTTGGGCAGGTAAAATGTTTAGCCCTTGGTTTTTTTTAGCACTATTATCTATATTATCCTATAGTGGTGGCTTAGTTTCCTATTGGATGGGAAGATCCATTACAAAAATGCCTTCCGTTCATAATTACCTAGAAGTTAAAATGGAGAAGCAACTTAAAAATTCAAAAAAATGGGGTGGCTTTTTAATTATGGTAGGAGCTGTATTACCACTGCCCTTTTCCATAGCTTGCATGGCAGCAGGAATTATTGAATTTCCTTTTAAAAATGTAATGCTCTTTGGTGCATTACGGTTTGTTCGTTTTGCTATCTACGGTCTCATTATTTTCAATGTGCTATAAAAAAACTTTAAAAATTACTGTTAGTGTTTGATTGTAAAGTACTTTTGCATAAAAAATAAATCAGTATGTTTTCTTCATTAAAATTTTTTAGAGTTGTTGCGCTTTTGGAAGGTGTTTCATATCTATTGCTTTTATTTATAGCAACACCAATTAAATACCTACTGAACGACCCCCAATATGTCAAATTATTAGGTATGCCACATGGTATTTTATTCATAGCTTACATAGCATTGGCAGTTCTATTTAAAAAACAATTTTTGTGGACTAATAAAACATTTTTAATTGTTCTTATAGCGGCAATTATACCTTTTGGAACGTTTTATATCGATAGAAAATATTTAAGTTAAATCAAATGATACAAGACACCACTACTGCTGAAAAAGTTTTAGAAAAAGTTGATGTTTTAAAGCATGTAATATTAAATTTTTTGACCGATAAAGGATTTTCTGAACATGTTGCCCAATATTTGAATATGCTTATTTTACTTATCGGTTTATTAATCATCATTATTATCGTTGATTTAATAATAAAAAAAACACTTATTGTTGGATTTTCAAAATTTGCCGAGCGCTCAAAAACGAATTTTGATGACCTTTTAATTGCTAATAAAGTTCCTAGAAATATAGCACATATCATCCCGCTTTTAATTGCCATAAAATTTGTTCCAAATGTGTTTTCCGATTTCTACAATTTTGAAAATATTATAGAAAAAGGGCTCATTGTTTTTGCTATTGTACTAACGCTATGGATTGTAAGAAGTCTTTTAAATGCTTTAAAGGATTATTTAAAAACCCTACCAAGTTTAAAGGACAAACCTATAGATAGCTATATCCAAGTTTTTATGATATTTGCATGGTTTGGTGGTTTTATGTCTGCCATAGCTATTGTTACAGGTATCCCATTCTTAAAGTTTGCAACTGGTTTGGGCGCTATATCTGCCGTTATCATTTTAGTGTTTAAAGATACTATTATGGGTTTTGTGGCCAGTATTCAAGTATCTATTAACGATATGGTAAGAATCGGCGATTGGATAACCTTCGAAAAATACGGAGCCGATGGCGATGTTACTGAAATTAATCTAGCCACTGTAAAAGTTCAGAATTTTGATAAAACTATTACGACTATACCAACTTACGCGTTAATTTCAGACTCTTTTAAAAATTGGCGCGGTATGACGAATTCAGATGGCAGACGAATAAAAAGAGCATTGAACATCAAACAAGACAGTATTAAATGCCTTTCTGAAGAAGATATTAAAGCTCTTAAAAAAATTGAACTTATACAATCCTATTTGGAAACTAAACAAAAGGATATTTCAGAATACAACGAAACAAACGCTATAGATAAAGCATTACTTTTAAATGGCAGAAACCTGACCAATATTGGTGTTTTTAGAAAATATATTCAAACCTACATTGAGAATCATTCTGCTATAAACAAGGATATGACAATTATGGTACGCCAATTACCACCAACAGCACAAGGCTTACCTATCGAAATTTATGCATTCAGTTCAGATAAACGTTGGGCAAATTATGAATATATTATGGCAGATATTTTTGACCATGTCCTCTCTGCTGTGCCCTATTTTGGCTTAGAGATTTTTGAATTGCCGACCAAGTTGAATAGTAATTAGGATCATGTATACTATATTCGCTTTGATTAAAATCCAATATATAACAATAATAATTTAAAACAAAAAACCTGTTAAGCATAAAACTTAACAGGTTTTTTTATACCAATTGGTATACTAAAAATTTTTAAATATTAGCAGTTAGCCAATCTCCAACTTCGCTAGTACCGTAAGCTGTACCTCCATCTGCTAAATCCTCAGTTACAAAACCTTGTTCCAATGCGCTATTAACAGCATCTCTAATCGCTTTACCTTCAGCTTGTAAACCAAAGTTTTCAAACATCATAGCTGCCGATAATACCGTTGCCATAGGGTTCGCAATATTTAATCCCGTAGCTTGAGGATAAGATCCGTGTATCGGTTCAAATAGACCAATATCCGATCCCAAAGAAGCCGACGGCATCAATCCCATAGATCCAGAAATTACAGAAGCTTCATCTGTTAAAATATCACCAAATAAGTTTTCAGTAATTAAAACATCATAGCTGTTAGGCCATTGTACCAAACGCATGGCAACAGCATCCACAAACTCATAACTCACTTCAACCTCAGGATAATCTTTTTCCATTGCTTGAACCGTTTCACGCCATAAACGTGAAGTTTCCAAAACATTCGCTTTATCTACACAACACAATTTTTTAGAACGCGTCATCGCCAATTCAAAACCTTTTTTTGCTAAACGCTGTACTTCAGCACGTGTATAAACACAATTATCAAAAGCGGTTTCTCCTCCATCTCTTCGCCCCTTTTCCCCAAAATAAATTCCGCCAGTAAGTTCGCGTAAAAACACTAAATCGGTACCTTCAATACGTTCTCTTTTTAAAGGTGATTTTTCTAATAATGATGGAAACGTAAAAGTTGGTCGTACATTAGCAAAAAGCCCTAAAGCTTTACGCATTTTTAGTAACCCCTGTTCTGGGCGTACCTTTGCAGACGGGTCATTATCAAAACGCGGATGCCCAATAGCACCAAACAAAACCGCATCGGCATTTTTACAAATCTCATGTGTCGCATCTGGATAAGGTTCGCCAACAGCATCAATTGCTGCAGCACCCGTTAATGCAGGTTTCCAGTTTAACTCATGTCCAAATTTTTTAGCAACTGCATCACTTACTTTTACAGCTTGATCAATAACCTCAGGTCCTATGCCATCTCCGGCTAAAAGCGCAATATTTAATTTCATTATATGTGTATTATGTTCTTAATTATATTTTTTTTGTCACTTTAAGTGATTGTATGTATGTTAGAATTGTATCGGGTATTTGGGCGTTCCCTCCGCTTTATACCTTCAAGGTTTTTAAAAGCTTACAGGAAATGCTTCGGTCGGGCTTTACGTTACAAGTCCTCGCTTCCAAAAGGGCGCTGTGGGCTTTCCTCTGCAATCCTTAACGCGGGCTTTTCAGTCTTCAATTAACTTTTTATTCTTAACTTTAAAACTTCCATCTTCGGTTAACCGCTTCAGGCTTCGAGCTTTTCTCAATCAAATTCTAAACTTCCGTTTCCGCTCTTCCAACACCTGTGAATCTTTCAACTCACCACAATATTCAACATCTTCTCTGTGGCCTTTATCGCCGAAACCGTCTGGTCGCTATCCAAACCACGCGTTTTAAATTCATTTTCAATAGTCTTCCAAGTAATAATCGTTTCGCATAAAGCATCCGAATTACTTCCTGGCGGTATTCTAACCGCATAATCTATTAAATTAGGCAAAACCATTTTCTTTTTTTTAAAAATAGCTCGTAGCGCATTTATAAAGGCATCAAACTGTCCATCACCTTGCGCATGTTCTTCAAAAGTTTCATTTTCAATAGTAATAGAAATCGTTGTTGAAGGTTTTAAACCCTTGGAATGTGTTAGCACATACGAGTTTACTTTAACCTTCTCTTCATAGGTAGTATCTAAAACATCCGATATAATATAGGGTAAATCCTCTTTTGTAACTACTTGTTTTTTATCGCCTAATTCAATAATACGCTGCGTAACTTTCCTTAAATCCTCATCGTTAAGTTGTAATCCTAACTGCTGTAAGTTCTTTTGAATATTAGCTTTCCCAGAAGATTTCCCAAGCGCATATTGTCTTGTTCTACCAAAACGTTCGGGCATTAAATCACTGAAATATAAATTATTTTTATTATCACCATCGGCATGAATGCCCGCGGTTTGTGTAAATACATTTGCACCTACAATCGGTTTGTTTGCAGGAATCATGACACCAGAAAAATTTTCAACTAATTTACTTACTGTATAAAGCATTTTTTCATTAACAGCAATTTTAAAATCAGATAAAAAATCATTAATCACGGCAATTGTACTAGACATAGGGGCATTACCGGCGCGTTCACCCATACCATTTATCGTTAAATGCAAACCATCTGCTCCTGCTTTTAATGCTTCCATAACGTTTGATACGCTTAAATCATAATCGTTATGCGCATGGAAATCAAAATGTAAATCTGGATACGTGTCTTTAATCTCTTTTATAAAACAATAAGACTCTTTAGGTGTTAAAACACCCAAGGTATCAGGAAGCATAATTCTAGCAACGTTCTGAGTTTTTAAAAACGCCAAAAACTCATAAACATAAGCTTTGGAGTTTCGCATGCCATTACTCCAATCTTCTAAATAAACATTGGTAGTGATACCCTTTTCAGAAGCTAAGGAAATCACTTCTGAAATTTCGTTAAAATGCTGACTTGGTGTCTTTTTAAGCTGATGGGTTAAATGGTTTAAAGACCCTTTAGTGAGTAGATTTTGAACATTTGCTCCAGCGTCAAGCATCCAATTAATAGAAATACCTTTATCCACAAAAGTTAAGACTTCAACCGTATCTAAATAATTATTTTCAGATGCCCAATCCGTAATGTTTTTAACCGCTTGAAACTCCCCTTCTGATACTCTTGCAGAAGCAATTTCAATGCGATCAACCTTCAATTCTTCAAGTAAAAGTTTTGCAATTGTTAGTTTTTCTGGAGCAGAAAACGACACTGTCGAGGTTTGTTCACCATCGCGCAGTGTCGTATCCATTATTTCTATATATTTAACACTCATGGTTTAAAAAGGGCGAGATTCTGTAAAGGTTTCAATCTCACTTTTCATACTCTGTAAATAGTCAATATCATCAAAACCATTTAACATGTTTTCTTTTTTGTAGCCATTAATATCAAAAGATTCTTTTAAACCTGTTGCTAATAGTGTAATCGTTTGTGCTTCTAAATCTATCTCAAGTTCTGTATTTGCATCAGCATAGATTGCCTCAAAAATAGCATCAGCAAATTCCGGACTAATTTGTACGGGTAAAACGCCAATATTTAAACAGTTATTCTTGAAAATATCCGCAAAGAAACTAGACACTACACAACGGAATCCATAATCATAAACCGCCCAGGCAGCGTGTTCTCTAGAGGATCCAGAACCAAAATTCTTCCCTCCTACTAAAATTTTTCCTTTGTATATAGGGTTATTTAAAACAAAATCTTGTTTTGGTGTATTATCGCCATTATATCTCCAATCGCGAAATAAGTTATCCCCAAAACCTTCACGCGTTGTCGCTTTTAAAAAACGTGCTGGTATTATTTGATCGGTATCTACATTCTCAATTGGCAATGGAACTGCAGTACTCGTTAGTTTTGTAAATTTATCGTAAGCCATGTTTTTTTGCTTTTGGCCTTTAGCTTTTGGCTATTGGCATGTTTTATTATTCAGTTTATTTAGCTAATAGCAATCAGCTAATAGCTATTTTAAAGTAATTCTCTAGGATCTGTAACCACACCAGTTATCGCAGCAGCTGCAGCAACTAATGGACTCGCTAATAGCGTTCTTGAACCTGGTCCTTGGCGCCCTTCGAAGTTTCTGTTTGATGTACTTACTGCATATTTTCCTGCAGGTACTTTATCATCATTCATAGCTAAACAAGCTGAACAACCTGGCTCTCGTAATACAAAACCAGCTTCCTCAAAAATATCTAATAAACCTTCATCTTTAATTTTAGCTTCAACAATATGTGATCCTGGCACCAACCAAGCGGTAACATGATCTGCTTTTTTTCTACCTTTTACTATGGATGCAAATGCTCTAAAATCCTCAATACGTCCATTCGTACAACTACCAATAAATACATAATCGATTTTCTTTCCAATCATTTGATCATTTTCAGCATAACCCATATAAGCTAAGGACTTATCATACGTTGCCTTTCCGCCTTCTACAGATTCAGCAGTTGGAATAGTGTTTGAAATACCCATACCCATGCCTGGATTTGTCCCGTAGGTAATCATAGGTTCAATATCATTGGCATCAAAAGTCAATTCTTTATCAAAAACTACATCATCATCCGTTTTCAACGTTTTCCAATACTGCATAGCTTTATCCCAATCTGCTCCTTTAGGCGTTTTTGGTCGTCCTTTTATGTATTCGAAAGTCTTTTCATCTGGTGCTACCATACCACCGCGGGCACCCATTTCTATCGATAAATTACATACCGTCATACGACCTTCCATGGTCATGTTTTCAAAAACATCACCTGCATATTCAACAAAGTAACCTGTTGCACCAGAAGTTGTTAATTTAGAAATGATATATAATCCAACATCCTTCGGTGTAACCCCTTTGTTTACTGAGCCATTAACGCTAATACGCATTTTTTTCGGCTTGGGTTGCATAATGCATTGTGTTGTTAATACCATTTCAACTTCAGAAGTTCCAATGCCGAATGCAATAGCACCAAAAGCACCATGTGTAGACGTATGTGAATCTCCACAAACTATAGTTGCTCCTGGCAGTGTAATACCATTTTCTGGCCCTACAACATGCACAATACCATTATTTTCATGACCTAAACCCCAGTGACTAATACCGTATTTGTTTGCATTGGTCTCTAAGGTTTTTAACTGATTAGCCGATAACGGATCTTGAACAGGTAAATGTTGATTTATTGTCGGTGTATTGTGATCTGCTACAGCAAAGGTGCGCTCTGGGTATAATACACTTAAGCCTCTACTTTCCAACCCAACAAAAGCTACAGGACTTGTTACTTCGTGGATTAAATGACGGTCTATATACAATATATCTGGTCCATCTGCAATGCTTCGTACCACATGCGAATCCCATACTTTATCAAATAATGATTTGCTCATAAATATCTTAATTATGTGTTTAAACTACTTTAAAGAAGTTGTAAGTAATACAAATTTAAATTTTATTACAGATATTCGGAAGTTTAGGTCCAATTGTTATTGAATTTTTATAAAATCGCTAATGATTAACGTGTAATTTGAATTTTATTCAATAAAACTAGAATATTGTTTATAATTTTTGAACTTACAATTCACAGTAAAAGTAGGCTTAAAACAGAACAACACTTGAAAATACAAGAGGTTTTTAAATGATATTATTTAAAATAAATTTTGCTGCTCATTTTCATTGGGAATAGTTAATGAATAGCCTAGTTTTGAATTTAGTTTTTTTATAAAGTAAGCAGACAATAATGGAGATTCCTTTTCTATATTTTGATGTACGAAAAAATCAATTTCTTTAATACCTTGATTTTTCCAATAATCTAAGCGTTCCACCCAGTCATCTAATCGCGAATAATCAGATGGGTGATTAGCACCAACATAACGAACAAAGGCAGTGGTATTGGTTAATCTCATATGCATTAAATCGCGTCTGCCAGCGGTATCAACAATTACGTTTGAAATATTATGGGTTTCTAAAAGCTGGTACAAGTCTTTAGCAATAGCTTTATCATTATACCAATTGGTATGACGGAATTCTATTGCCAACGGAATTTCTTTTGGCCAATTTTCCGCAAAAGCGATAACTCTATTAAAATCTTTAGGCGCAAAATTAGAATGCATTTGTAAAAATATCGTGCCAAGTTTTTCTTTTAAATTCGAAACGTTATTTAAATAATGCCGAACCACTTCATTGGTTTCATTTAATCGTTTCCAATGGCTAATCTCTTGATTTAACTTCGGAAAAAACTTGAAACCCTTTGGTGTTTTGTCATACCATTTTGCAAATTGTTCCGCAGGGAAAATTCTGTAAAACGTTGCATTCATCTCTATAGCATTAAATTGTGAAGCATAATAAACCAACTCGTCTTTGGTACCTCGCGGATAAAACCCTTTTAAATCTGCCCTATTCCATTTAGCACAACCTACGTATATTTCCGGAAGGGTATTATCTTTAAATTTATTCAGAACGTATTTAGTATTTACGTGATCTTTAGGTAATATAAAATCTATATCTTGAGGGTTATCGACACTGCCAAACTTCATAATTAAATTTTTTAATAAAGATAAAAAATTATTGAATGTTAATAAACACGTTAACAATTATGAACACAACGCTAAAAATCTGGTTAATTAATCTCTATTTTTATTAAAAATCTATAAAAATGAACTCCAGACAATTTAACATAAAAAGTATTAGACCAGAAATTTTAAGCGCTACGATTAATGATAATATGAGTGCAGATGAGAGGTTTCAAAATTTAGTTTTACGACCAATTATTAAATTTCAAAATGATTTATTAATTGCTGTTTTTAAAAATTATATGGTAAAGCATAAGTCTGTATATTATAATTTGTGTTTGGAAAAACGCATGGTGTTTATTGAAAATGCCATACAGAAAGATATGAAACTAAGAAACTCAATGAAAGGAATGATTATTGGCCATTTTACAGTTGAAGAATATAGTATTTATATTGAAAACTCATCGGCTTTAAATAAACGTATGATGAATATGGTCAAGGAACGCTTGTTGAGTCATATACAATTGTTTGAAAAGCCTGAGTTACTAGCGGCTGTCTAGATAATGGTAAACACGAATTTAATGGGTTTTTACAGATTTTTAAAGTCTAAAAAAATAAAGTAGAAATTAATTAATATATCATGTAATTATTTTATTCGGAAAAATCTGTAAAATCCTTTTTGTAAATTAAATATCAATCATGGAAACACCATTTAAATCCGTAGTCAATACATCGCTCATATAGTCAAAGAATGGCCGAATAGCTTTAAATGCAGTATCTATTTCGATAAAAAAATTAGTATCCAAAACTTCTTTATCTGTATATTTTTTAGTGAAGATGTATTGTTTCTTTTTTATTAAATCTATGGCTCTATGCGCTTTATCGAATCCTCGTGGAGCCGTTTTAACTTCATCGCCTATAAAGGTATTCCCCCAAACTGAATTAAAGGCTTTATCGGCAAGAATTTTTCGTATCTCAGAATCATCCATTTCAAATTCTTTACGAATTCGTAGCAAATCTTCTTTAGTGGGTTCCCAAAATCCTGTCGCTATAAAACTTTCGTTATTGGGTTGAATGTGTAAATAATAACCGCCTCTTAATCTTGGTTTTGTTCTATGAAAAGAACCACCAAAATGGGTTTTATAAGGCAGTTTGTTTTTTGAAAATCTTACATCACGATATATTCTAAAAATTTTCAATTTATCAATATTATCGTGTTTATTGAGATTGTCTTGTACGTGTTTATAAAACAATTTTATTTCACTTTCAAGTGCTTTAAACGCAGGCTTGTTTTCATTAAACCAATCTCTATTGTTGTTGTTTTTTAATTTTTTAAAGAATGCAAATGTTGATTTTGGAATCGTTATACTCATAATTACTTAAATGTTGAAATTCTAAAATACAAAAAGTCTCGAACGCATCGAGACTTTTTCTGGATTTTGGTAAAGAAGTATTATTACATTCTCTTCTTATAAATATTATAGGTTATTTTTTTAATATCCTGAAAATCCGAATTAAAATATTCTCTACAAAATTTCCGTTTTTATCAAAATATCCAATACTGTTTTCAATTTGACCTCTAACGATACAATTTCCATTAATTGAAGTTGTCCAAGCTCTACCAACACTACTGGATTCATTTTCGTTACTATCAAAAGCGATACTAAAACCTTTAGCATCTGGAAAAAATTTAAAGTTCTTATCTCCAAATATATAATAAGATTCATCAGTTAGTATATCATAATCAGCATCCTCATCATCATCTACCAGTATTGTTTTTTTTACTAATTTTTCTCAAGAAGCGCGCCTTTGGTTTGTTTTATCAGCATCGTTGGATTCTAATGCAACGTCAGCAGTTTCTTGAGTTACGATTTTCACTTTTTTTCTTTAACAGCATCACTATCCTTGTATATTATAGTTTTAATTTCTGCTTTGTCCTTTAATTCCTTTGGCTTTTCTAGTGCAAAAGCAGTAATTGAAAAAATATAGTAAGTATATATAATTTTTTTTTATTTTGATTCTTTTAAAAATTAATAAATAATTTAAATAGTGTAGAAATTAATCATTGTCTTCTTTTGCTTCTTCAATTTCCTCTTCAACATCCTCAATAGCATCATTCACATCATCAGATAATGCTTCAGCGTCCTCTTCAATGTCATCGTTCACATCATCAATGGTAGCCTCAATTTTATCCTCAGGAGATTTTTTTTCATCTCTACAACCGGTAAAAGCAATAGATACTGAAAATAATAACGCAAATATTAATATAAATTTTTTCATAATTTAAAATTTTAATGGTTTAATTATCAACTTATTACAAAGTTAAAGTAAACTATAAATTTTTAATAACACATTTAAAGTATATGTGTGCTTATATCACAAACTAATCGCAATTCTTTAACTGTTTTTTATTGTTTTTTCATCAATGGTTAATTTATTCTCAAATTGCAACGTTCTGATCGGGAATGGAATATTAACACCCGCCTTATCGTAAGCATTCTTAATTTCTATAATCGCTTTTGTTTTAGCATTTAACTTCTCCAACATGCTTTCAGCATCAATCCAAAACCTTGTCATATAATTTATGGAACTTCCGCCAAATTCTGTATAGTAAAACTCGACATCATCAGGACTTTTTACTTGCTCAAAAGCATTGGCAATAGTTTCTTTGGTTAATTGCTCAACCTGTTTTAAATCCGATTTATATCCAACACCACACTCCAAAACAACTCTCATTTTTGTTGTTAATGAATAATTTTTTAATGGATTTTCAAGAATCATTTTATTTGGAATAATAACGAGATTATTATCGGCTTCCTTTAAAACAAACTCCTTTAAATTTACATCAATAACCTCACCCGAAAATCCATTCGTCTCAACCCAATTTCCTAATTGGATTCGCTTTCTAAATGAAATAACAACACCTGCGAACGTATTTGAAAGCGTACCTTGCAGAGCCAACCCAATAGCCAAACCCACAACACCAGCACCAGCTAGTAAAGAGGTTAACATTTTACCAAGATTTAATATACCTAAAGCTAAAAATAAACCAGCAAGCACAATTATAACAGCTGTAATTTTTGCAATCATATTAGCTATGGATTGTTGGGAAACACGTTTCTCAACAAGTCTTAAAACTAGCTTTTTTGTATATTTTGCAATAAAATATGATAATGCCATTACCAATATGGCTAAAATTAAATTTGGTATATTTTGTATTATTGCACTTAACCAACCTTGCAATTTATCTATTAAGTTGTTAAATGCGGTTCCTATGGTATTTTCCATCCTTTTAAATTTTATTAAATAATTAATTAAAACAATACACTATTCATGCACCATTTTAATTAATGGGTTCCGCAGTACTTTTCGACCATGCATTTAACATCCAACTAGACTTTTCTAACTCTCTTATATAAGCACCAATTAAATCAATAGTCCCTTCATCTGAAATGGTATCAGCTTTTTCAATAACTTTTGCCATTTGCTCCAACAAAATCTTGTGGTCATTTAATGTTTCCTCAACCATTTCCTGATCGGTTTTAATGGGTTTATCCTCGTTAATTGATGAAGCCTTTAAATAATCGACCATTTTACTCATTGGGTGATAGCGAAGTGTTAAAACACGTTCTGCAATTTCATCAATTTTCACCTGTGCATCATTATAAAATTCTTCGAACTTATCGTGTAAATCAAAGAAATTTTTGCCTGTTATATTCCAATGATTGCTTCTTAGTTTCTGATAATATAAATGATAATCCGCTAATAAAATATTTAATTCCGTTACCACTGGTAATACATCTTCTTCATTTAAATTTAAATAATTCATATTTATGTTTTTAAGGTTAATAATTTTTGGAATAAATTTAAAATCCATCCCACAGCAACACAAATCTAAGTTATACCTATAAAATCAATTTGTTCGTTTAAACTTAATCTTTGCTCATTTGAAATAAATTATGTGATTTTAAATGTGTTGCTATTTGGGCGCTACCCTCAAGGGGTCAGGCTTTCCGTTACAAGTCCTCGCTCCCAAAAGGTCGCTGTGGGCTTTACACTACAATCCTTAGCGCGAATCACATACCTGGCCTTCCCCAAAGGGCCGCAATTCTAATTTTTTCTTAAAATTAGCAACACAAAAAAGTAAGACAAATAATTACTGAGTTTAAAACTTTCGGGGAAATTAAGTAATGCTTATTCTCATTTACTCAAACTCAATATTATTAAGAATAAGACCAGAGGCAGGTGCGATATAGCTCATCTTCACAGTACTTTCTGGTAATAAACTAACACGAATATCATTTAAGGATAATTTTCCTTTCCCCAAATCAATAAGTGTTCCCATCATCAATCGGATTTGATTGCGCATAAAACCCCTGCCTTTAACCCGTAATAAATATGTTTTATTGGGAAAGTAATTTGCTGTATAAATGGTATTTTCAACCAATTCGCAAGTTAAAATGGTTCTAGTGTATATACCGTTATTTGTAGGTTTATAACAATACGTTTTTAAATAATTTTCGCCCTCAAAAAGCGTTGCGCCTTTTTTCATAAGCTCAATATCCAAATCATCTAGAATAGTGGTCATAATAGGTGCACAAAAGGGGTGGCACTTTTCGCCGTAAGTAAAAAGGTATAGATACTCCTTGACTTTTGAATGGTTTATAATATTAAATTTCCCATCAACTTGTTTAATGCTCAAAGCTCTAATATCTTGAGGTAAATTTTTGTTGAACAATTCAAGAAATGCTATTTCATCTTCAATAGGTACTTTTAAAAACAACTCAAAAGCAGCGTTTTCAGCAGAAACCATAGCATCCGTTCTACCAGAACTTAAACTTTTAAAATACTGCCCTTCTAAAATAAAATTCAACGTGCGGTCCACCATCAAGTGCAACGTTTTAACATGGGGTTGTTTTTGCCAACCGTGAAACCGATATCCTAAATATTGAATTGTAAAAACGTAAAAGTATTTTTTCAAACGAGATGCCTTTTATTTTTGTCGCCCCTTTAATTCGTTCTCGATATCCTTCAAAGAAAACCCTTTCGCTTGTAAAAGCATTAAATAATGAAACATCAAATCTGCCGACTCGTATAAAAATAATTCATCATTATTGTCCATAGCCTCAATAACCGTTTCCACCGCCTCCTCGCCTACTTTTTGAGCTACTTTGTTTATACCTTTTGCAAATAAACTAGCTACATAAGATTTCTGTGTGTCTTTATTTTTAACACGTTCTGTTATTACAGTTTCCAATGTTGAAAAGAATCCATAATTAGGCGCATTATCCTCGTTCCAGCATGTGTCTGTTCCTGTATGGCACGTTGGTCCCACTGGTTTTACTTGGATTAATAGTGAATCGTTATCACAATCATTTTTAATAGCTACAAGGTTTAGAAAATTACCGCTTTCTTCACCTTTAGTCCATAAGCGTTGTTTACTTCTACTAAAAAACGTCACTTTTTTGGTCTCCAACGTTTTTTGGTAAGCCTCCTCATTCATGTAGCCCAACATCAACACGTTTTTTGTTGTGGCATCCTGAATAATGGCCGGTACTAGTCCGTTTGAATCGTATTTAATTGTCATAATCTTATTTTATGAAATGCTGACGCAAGTTCAGCAGCCGACTAAAGTCGTACTTCTATATTATTGTTTTTTAATTCTTTTTTTAATTCGGGGATTGGAATTTCCCCAAAGTGAAACACACTGGCCGCTAATGCCGCATCCGCTTTACCTATCTCAAAGGTATCTATAAAATGCTGAACATTACCCGCACCACCCGAGGCTATTATAGGGATATTCAATGTATTGGATAAATATGCCAAAGCTTCATTTGCAAACCCATTTTTGGTACCATCATGATCCATGGATGTGAATAGAATTTCTCCCGCGCCACGTGTTTCAACCGCTTTTGCCCAATCAAATAATTTAATAGTTGTAGGAATGGTGCCTCCTGCAAGATGCACAAACCATTCCCCTTCAATTTGCTTTGCATCAATAGCAACAACCACACACTGACTTCCAAATTTATTGGATAATTCATTAATCAATTCGGGTCGTTTTACCGCCGATGAGTTTATAGATACCTTGTCCGCTCCGCATTGCAGTAAAGCATCAACATGCTCAATACTTGAAATGCCACCGCCAACGGTAAATGGGATATTAACTTGTTCAGCTACACGTAAAACCATATCCAAAGTCGTTCCGCGACCTTCCAGAGTTGCAGAAATATCTAAAAAAACCAATTCATCTGCACCTTGGTTGGCATATTGTTTAGCTAGTTCTACAGGGTCGCCAGCGTCACGCAAATCCACAAAATTAACACCTTTTACGGTGCGTCCGTTTTTAATATCCAAACAAGGAATAATTCGTTTTGTTAGCATGCTTTTATGTTAAAAATTCAATAAAAAAAGTTAGAAGTAAAGTTTATTTGAATATCTAACCTCGTATGTTTCATAGGGTCGTTTTGTTAAACAAATTTTTCGAGTTCAAAAAGGTTAATCCTGTTTTCATAAATAGCCTTCCCAATAATAACACCTTCACACCCCTGCGCTTTTAATTTTGGTAGCTCATCAATATGAGAAATACCGCCAGAGGCAATTAACTTAATGGATTGCCCGCTACTCTCATGACTACAGGCTTCTAAAATATTTTTATACAAATTGAAAGATGGTCCCTCAAGCATACCATCTTTTGAAATATCGGTACAAATAACGTACTGGATGCCTTTTTTCTGATAAGCTTTTATAAACGGGATAACATCTTCTTTAGTTTGCTCCATCCAACCACTAATTGATACCTTTCCGGCATCACTATCTGCGCCCAAAATAATTTTATTACCACCATATTTGGAAATCCAACCTTGAAAAGTTTCAGGGTTCTTTACAGCGATGCTGCCACCGGTAATTTGTCTTGCGCCAGAATTAAAAGCGATATGTAAATCTTCGTTTGTTTTTAAACCACCACCAAAATCAATCTTTAGTTTTGTTTTAGAAGCTATCTGCTCAAGCACTTTATAGTTTACAATATGCTTGGCTTTTGCCCCATCCAAATCCACTAAATGTAAATACGAAATTCCAGAAGCCTCAAACGCTTTTGCTACTTCCAACGGATTTTCATTATATATTTTTTTAGTATCGTAATCGCCTTTTGTTAAACGGACACACTTCCCGTCTATAATATCTATGGCTGGTATTATTCTCATTGATTAACTTGTTAATCAACCCTGAATTTGTTTCAGGGTCTATTTAATTATATTTCTATTTTCGCTAAATTATTTGATAGCCAATATATAATAAAGTTTTCCTTTTATTTGACAATATATAGCAATAATAATTCATATTGATTGATGCATTTCTATCGATAGATTCTGAAACAAGTTCAGCAAGGCATTATAGGCTTAAAAAATTATCAAGAATTTTTGAGCCTATAATACCACTCTTTTCTGGATGAAATTGAACCCCGTAAAAATTTTCGTGCTGTAAAGCAGATGCATAGTTTAATCCGTAGTCTGTCTTAGCTATGGTTTCCTTGCAGTGTTCAGCATAATAACTGTGCACCAAATACATATATTCATTGTCTTTAATGTTTTTAAACAAATCAGACTTTAAATCTTTAATCACGTTCCAACCCATTTGGGGCACTTTTACAACATTTGAAAATCGTTTTACATGCGTTTGAAAAATACCAAGACCATTTGTATTACCTTCTTCTGTATGTTTACACAACAATTGCATGCCCAAACAAATACCTAAAACAGGTTGCTTCAATGTAGGAATTAATTCATCCAACCCACTTTTACGCAACATGCCCATGGCAGAACGTGCCTCGCCAACACCGGGAAATATAATTTTATCGGCAGCCATGATTTCCTCGGGATTATCTGAAAGCACAGCATCCACGCCCAAACGTTTAAAAGCAAATTGGATGCTTTTAATATTACCTGCGCCGTAATTGATGATGACAAGCTTCCCAGCTCCCGAAGGAGCAGAATGCTCGCTTTTATATGTATTCTCAATCATTACTTAATTTTATTTGCCTTTGAAAGGTTATGTATTTTTTTACAACATGCCTTTCGTACTCGGTAAAAACATTTTGTTAGAATCTCTTTTTACGGCCATTTTCAAAGCTTTAGCAAAAGCTTTAAATATACCTTCAATTTTATGATGTTCATTAACGCCCTCAGCCTTTATGTTTAAATTACATTTTGCACCGTCGGTAAATGATTTAAATAAATGATAAAACATTTCAGTTGGCATATCCCCTATTTTTTCACGTTTAAAATTGGCATCCCATTCCAACCAATTTCTGCCACCAAAATCAACAGCAACTTGTGCTAGGCAGTCATCCATAGGTAAACAAAAACCATAACGCTCAATGCCTAATTTACGCCCTAATGCTTTATTAAATAGTTCGCCTAAAGCAATCATGGTATCTTCAATGGTATGATGTTCATCAACCTCCAAATCGCCATTAACCTTAATGGTTAAATCCATGGCGCCATGACGCCCAATTTGGTCTAGCATGTGGTCAAAAAAAGATAAACCAGTAGCAATGCTATTTTGACCAGAACCATCTAAATTCAATTTTATATATATCTGTGTTTCATTGGTATTACGTGTTATTTCCTGAACTCTATCTTTAAGTTTTAGAAAGTCATAAATCTCAGACCAATCGGTACTGGTTAGAGCAATACACTCCATAATATCTTTTTTAGAAGTTTCAATTTCATCAGCTCCCAGTTCCAAATTTTCAGACAAAAATATGCCTTTTGCTCCTAAATTTTTAGCGAGCTCCATATCGGTAATTCTATCGCCCAACACAAAGGAGTTGGTCAAGTCATAGTCTTCTGAAAAATACTTAGTGAGCAAACCAATTCTTGGTTTTCGTGTTTCAGCATTTTCATGAGGAAACGTTTTATCGATATATATTTCAGAAAAAACCACACCTTCCTTTTCAAAAGCGGTGATTATTTTGTTTTGTGCAGGCCAAAAGGTGTCTTCCGGAAAAGCATCCGTTCCCAAACCATCTTGATTGGTAACCATAACCAATTCATAATCCAATTCATTAGCAATTTTAGCCATGTATTGAAATACTTTTGGGTAATATTCTAGCTTCTCTAAACTATCCAATTGATAATCCACAGGGGGTTCCAATACCAGTGTTCCATCCCTATCTATAAAAAGTACTTTTTTCATAATAATTCCCTAATAACCTCTCTTTTTTGAAAGGAACTCTTACTTGGGGCAAGCAAGAATTAGTATTGTTTTTATACCTAATAAAATTTTAAAATTTTATAGGCTCATTAATTTTTGAATTAATTTTTCATTCTCTCCAGCCGTGCCAACAGTAAACCTTAAACAATTTTCACAACCTGGCTGTGTGGTTCTGTTTCTAACTACTATACCACATTTTATTAATTGCGTGTAGCGTTTTGTAGCATCATCCACTTTAGCTAAAATAAAATTAGCATCGGTTGGATAAATTTTTGAAATATATTTTACAAACTTCAATTTTGAGACCAACACATCACGCGCCTTAAGTATATCGTAAACCTGCTTTTGTGTCACTTCGTTTTGCTCTAATTGCATAATCGCTTTTTGTTGCGTCAATGCATTAACGTTATACGGTGGTTTTATTCGGTTTAATACCGATATAATATCTTGGGAAGCATAACAGATTCCCAAACGGATTCCAGCCATTCCGTAGGCTTTTGAAAGTGTTTGGGTTACAATCAAGTTTGGAAATCCAGACAATTTACTTGCCCAGCTTTCTTCATTTGAAAAATCAATATAGGCCTCATCAATGACTACAATACCTTTGAATTCTTTTATTAACCTTTCAATAGATGCCGCCTTAAAACTATTACCAGTTGGATTATTTGGCGAACATAAAAAAAGCAATTTAGAATTAGAATCAGCCATCTCTAAAATGGCATCCACTTTTGGTTGAAAATCGGCGTCCAATTGAACGCTTTTAATAGCAATGGCGTTAATATTAGCCAAGACACTATACATGCCATACGTGGGTGGTAATGTGATGATATTATCATGATTTGGTTCACAAAATACTCTGAAAATCAAATCTAAAATCTCATCACTTCCATTTCCCAAAAGCATGTTTTTCTCAGGTATGTTCTTTATTTTTGAAAGTAGCGATTTTACTGTGCGTTGTTGCGGGTCCGGATAGCGGTTTACGCCATTATTAAACGGGTTTTCATTCGCATCCAAAAACACCATGGCATCACTATTACCTTGAAACTCATCTCTTGCCGATGAATAAGGCTTTAGTGCTTTTATAGTTGGTCTTATTAAGTCTTGAATAGTCATTTTTTTACCTTAGCGTTAATAGTGTTTTAAAGCTTGATTACTTTTAATAATATTAGCGCTTTAAATCTTTAAGCCTAATCGATACTGCGTTTTTATGGGCATGTAAGCCTTCTGCTTCAGCCATAAGCTCAATGGTTTCTCCAATATTCAAGAGCCCTGCTTTTGTTATTTTTTGAAACGTCATATGTTTCAAAAAACTATCCAAATTTACTCCAGAATAGGCTTTTGAAAATCCGTTGGTTGGTAAGGTGTGATTTGTTCCAGATGCATAATCTCCAGCGCTTTCTGGTGTATAGTCGCCTATAAAAATCGAACCTGCGTTTGTTATCCCATCAACATAAAGTTTTTCATTCTTACAACAAATAATAAAATGTTCGGGACCATATTCATCAATCATTTCCAAAGCCATCGCATCATGCTCCACATAAATTAATTTTGAATTGTTAATCGCTTTTTCTGCAATCGCTTTACGCGGAAGCGCTTCCAGTTGCTTTTCAACTTCCACCGAAACAGCATAAATCAACTGTTTTGAAGTTGATACCAGTAGGACTTGGCTATCTGTTCCATGTTCTGCCTGACTTAATAAATCTGAAGCCACATAAGCGGCATTTGCATATTGATCTGCAACCACCAGCAATTCGCTTGGCCCAGCAGGCATATCAATCGCAACACCATATTTTGTCGCAATCTGCTTGGCAACAGTTACAAATTGATTTCCAGGCCCAAAAATTTTATATACTTGTGGTATTGTTTTCGTACCAAATGTTAAACCCGCGATAGCTTGAATACCCCCTACTTTTATTATTTTGGTAACGCCACACAACTGCGCTGCAAATAAAATTTCTGGAGCCAGCTCACCTTGTTTATTAGGTGGCGAACACAAAACAATAGCTTTACAACCTGCTATTTGAGCTGGAACAGCCAACATTAATACCGTTGAGAATAAAGGCGCCGTGCCTCCAGGAATATATAGACCGACTTTTTGAATCGGTCTTTTTTCCTGCCAACAAGTAACACCTTGTGTTGTTTCCACTTCAATTCTAGATGTTTTTTGTGCTTTATGAAAGACTTCAATATTTGCCTTTGCTAGCCTAATAGCATTTTGAAGCTTTTTAGGAACTTGTTGAACTGCTTTTTCTATTTCAGATGGCGTTACAACATGTGATTCCAACACAACATCATCAAACTTATTCGTAAATTCCTTAATGGCCTCGTCTCCTCTTTCGGAAACGGCCTTGAATATTTGAGCTACTATACCTTCAATATCGCCAACGGTTTGTGTGGGACGCTTTAACACCTCAGACCAACTTGCTTTATTTGGATTATTTATGATTTGCATGTTTTTTTTCTTTATTTCCGCAAAAGCGAAAATCCTCTAACCTAAATCTTTATTAAAATAACGTGCTCCTATTCAAAGAATTTTCGCTTTCGCAAAAATAACAAAAAGCCTAAAGTACCATTTTCTCTATTGGACAAACAAGGATACCCTGCGCTCCATTAGCTTTAAGGGCCTGTATAACATCCCAAAATTTATTTTTATCAATTACCGAATGCACAGAGCTCCACCCTTCTTCAGCCAAAGGTAAAACCGACGGACTTTTCATGCCCGGTAATACACTAATAATATCTTGGATTTTATCATTAGGTGCGTTCAGTAATACATATTTGGAATTTCTACCTTTTAAAACAGATTGAATTCTAAATTGAATCGTATCTAAAATAGCTTGTCTTTCTTTATTTAATTTTGGCGAAACGGCTAAAACAGCTTCCGATTTTAAAATGGTTTCAACCTCTTTCAAATTATTTTTAAATAAGGTGCTTCCACTAGAAACAATATCACAAATCGCATCGGCTAAACCAATATTAGGAGCAATTTCAACAGAGCCATTGATGATGTGCAGATTTGCATTTACACCATTTTTATCCAAAAACATTTGTACCGTATTCGGGTATGATGTTGCTATACGTTTATCTTCTAAATCCTTTATACTTTTGTATTTATCTCCTTTTGGTACAGCAATACAGACACGACAGTTAGAAAAACCTAATTTTTCAACAACGTTTATACCTTCGCCTTTTTCTATTAAAACATTCTCGCCAATAATAGCGGCGTCAACCACACCATCCTTTAAATATTGTGGAATATCCCCGTTTCTTAAATAAAACACCTCAACAGGAAAGCCCTTTGCGGACGCTTTTAATTGGTCCTTCCCATTATCAATAGAAATACCAATATCTTTTAACAATGCCATCGAATCTTCGTTTAAACGACCCGATTTCTGTACTGCAATTCTTAATTTACTCATTTTTAATAGTTTAATAGTTATCCGTTTTCGGGATAAAAAGATTCCCGCTCTTGCGGGTCTTGGTCAATTTTAAATGAAAAACCCGCTTGAATATCTCAAACGGGTTTAAAAATATATGTTGATTTTACTCAATACATTTTCACTTCGCTTGAGAGCAAATATGAAAATGATGATGTAATTGAATAAAAGCCATGTCTTTTTTTTATCTGTACAAATATCTAAAATTTATATGATAAAATCCAAATTATAGATATAATTCTTAAAACAATTCAACATAATTATTATTTCTATATAAAAAACTGATAATTTATAAAAGAATTAATTAAAAGCTGAATTATTTACTGTGTACCTTATTGGTTACCAAGGATAATCGGCATACCTGAATCTCCTGAACCTATAACGATCACTTTACTGTTTGTAGATTCCGAAAGTTTAACCGTAGCCTCTATACCTTTATCTTGTAAAATTTTATCGGTTAGTGATGCACTTAAAATACGGTTAGATTCCGCTTTACCTTTTGCGTCAATAATTACTTTTTCCGCTTCTTTTCTTGCACTCTCAAGTCTAAATTCATATTCTAACGACGCTTGCTCTTGCTTTAATTTACGCTCAATAGCATCTTTAATTGTTGGCGGTAAGGTCACATCTCTTACTAAAACCTCATTTAATTGAACATATTGTTTATCAAGAATTTTTTTAGTCTCTTGAAAAATTTCAACTTGTATAGCATCACGTTTGGTAGAATACAAATCATCTGGTGTATAACGACCAATAACACTTCTTGCGGCACTTCTGATCGCTGGCTGAATAACACGCTGCAAGTAACCTTGTCCTAGTGATTGGTGTAGATTTCCTAATTGATTATATACTGGTTGATACCAAGCTGAAGCATCAATCTGAATTTCAAGACCATTAGAAGATAAAACTTTCATTTTCTCAAAAAGTTCTTGTTGTCTTACCTCATAAATATATACCTTATTCCAAGGCGCAACAATATGAAAGCCTTCGCCCATTGGTGGCTCATCGGTAACAACTCCATCTCCAAAGGTTTTAAATAATACTCCAGCTTCACCGGAATCTATAGTGACAGCAGATTTTGCTAATACGACTACTAATAAAATTGCCCCAATTATAAAAGGCAAAGCAACTTTTGGTAATTTTTCCATTTTCTATTTTTAAATTAATCCATTATATTTTCTCAAAAACCATTCTAAACCTAAGCTTAACGCTATAATAAAGAGTAGATATTTCCAATCTATCAAAGGTATGGTATTTTTAGTGCTTTTTTGAATTGGAGTAAAGCGATTATCATTTAATAAATCCTGAACAACTTGTTCTGTTTCAGTAATAAAATAACTAGACCCCAAACTCTTAGCTGCTAATTGCTTTAACTTTTTTACATTGGCATTCAAAAATTGTTGCTCTACGTTATATTCTAAAATTTGAAAAGTTCCTGATTTAGATAAATTTTCATTTGTAGCTTTTACGGTAAATTTATATTCTGATGGCGGCAAACTACTTAAATCCACTTGATAATTATTGTTTTTTAAAGTTAAAGGAAATGATTTTTGTTCTTTTGAAACATTATTTGTTACAGTAATATTAAGTATTTCCCGTGTATCAAAAACATAATTTTTATCGAAAAACTCGGCTTTAATAATGATGTTTCTGCTCCCGCTATAAAAGGATTCATAATCCAAATTCAATCTGCTTTTCTGTTTGTTTGAAGCTAGATATTGAACCAACTTCCCTATAAAATCATCAAAAGGATTAAATGACTTTTCATTTAAAAAACTTTGTGCACGCCATTGCCATATATTCTCTCCAAATAATATAGCTTCACGAACGCCATTAGTTTCGGTGGTTGCTAATAATGGCTCTTCAATAGTAATGCCATTAATTCTTTTATTTAAGATAGATTGAAAAGGTACATTAAATTTCACTTCTCCGTAATTGGAATGTAACGGTGGGAAAGACTCGAATCCTAAATCTTCAATAATAAAAGGTGAATAATTAACATTTAATTCTGCTTGATAGTATTCATTTTGATTTGTAATATGCTGTGTATAATTTTTAGAAACTTTATTTAAAAATCCAAGACTTGTTTTGGGGCCTATAATTACAAACTTATTTATGTTTTGTAATTCAATTGCTTTAAATAAATTATTAAATTTATTGTTTGGTTGGTATATTATAATTAACTGAAAATCATTGATTTGATTAATAATATTTTTTGGCGAAAGTAAAGATACAGAACGTTGCTCATTACTCTCAATACTCTTTTTTAAAGCGCCTAAATCTGGGTGTGAAAAATCACTAACAATGGCAATTTTTGTTTTTTGATTAATTACTTCAACCGCAAAATGCTTTGTGTTATTTATAGTGTTTTTTTCACTTTCTAGAGGTACGAGTGTGGCCGTGTAATTATTAACGCCTACTCTATTTGCTGGCAAAGTAAAATTTACAATTTGAGAATTATCATTTTTTGAAAAATTAACAGGTTTTGAGTATATTGTAGTATTTCCATTTTTAACAACAAAGATTGATTTAACAGCAGTATTGCCAGTATAAACTAGAATAGCTTCAATAGGGAATTTATTCTTTAAAAAAGCATATTTATTAACGTTGAGTTGCTGTATTTTAAAATCTGTATACGTTATTGTGTCTCCTAAAATGATTGGATAAATAGGCTGCTTATAATTATTTGGTGAGAATTGATAGTCGTTTCCGTAAGTTTGATTTCCATCTGAAATCAAAATAGTTGGTGATACAGTTTGTTTATAGATTTGATTTAATTGTGAAAAAGCTTTTGAAATATTGGTTTGTTTATCTGAAAAAGAAATAGAATCTGATGCTTTCAAGTTTTGTCCAAAGGCGTAATAATCTACATTAAATTTTTCTTGAATTTTAGCATTAGTTTTGATTTTATTAATTAATTCAAGTGCATTTTCCGCTTGCTTTAAATGTTTTATTGAAGAAGAATTATCAATAGCTAAAACTAAATTGGGTTTTTCAACAGAAACTTCTACCTGATCAAAAGTTGGGTTGATAATTAAAATAAAAACACAAAATAGCGCTAAAAACCTAAAAAAAACGAAGAGCATATTAAGCTTGGAAGCCTTCTTGTTTTTTACGAAATATTGAAAAAGCGCTAAACCTAACGCTATAATTCCAGCAATTATGATGTATATTAGAGTTTCTGAACTCATTAAAAATTTTATATGTTTTGATGAGACTCCCACCTTCGAGAGAATGATAAAATTTTAAGTTAGCATACCGCCATCAACATTAAGCGTTTGTCCTGTAACATAAGCACTCATGTCGCTAGCTAAAAACACACAAACGTTAGCTATGTCTTCTGGTGTTCCACCGCGTTTTAATGGAATTCCTGCTCGCCAGCCTTTTACAACTTCCTCATCTAGTTTTGCTGTCATTTCTGTTTCAATAAAACCTGGAGCCACAACATTACTTCTTATATTTCTGGAACCCAACTCTAAAGCTACAGATTTTGAAAAACCAATAATACCTGCTTTTGACGCTGCATAATTAGTTTGTCCAGCATTTCCTTTTACACCAACTACCGAACTCATATTAATGATGGAACCTTTACGTTGTTTTAGCATAGTTCGTTGGACGGCTTTGGTCATATTAAAAACAGACTTTAAATTTACTTCTATAACGGTATCAAAATCCTCTTCTGAAATACGCATAAGGAGATTATCTTTTGTAATACCTGCATTATTTACTAAAATATCTATACTGCCAAATTCTGCAGCTACTTCATCAGCTAATTTTTGAGCTTCCTCAAAACTTGCTGCATTACTTTTATAACCTTTAGCTTTTATACCTAAGGCATTTAGTTCTTGTTCTAATACGTTAGCAGCATCAACTGATGCGCTATATGTAAATGCAACATTTGCACCTTGTTCAGCGAACACTTGTGCAATACCTTTACCTATTCCGCGGCTAGCACCTGTAATAATGGCTGTTTTACCTTCTAATAATTTCATTTTATAGTTAGTTTGTTAGTTTTATAATACTTAATTGGTTTTCAATAATAATTAATTAAAATATTTAATGAACTTTTTTTTTTGAGTTTTTTCAATTGTAAAAAAAAGAAATGCAACTAAGGCTATGCTTATTTTTTATGATAATTGGTGCGACTCAAATATAATAAATACCTATACATGTAACAACAAATACCAGTCATTTAATATAACTTGCTTTGCGTTAGGGATAGTAGTGTAAAGCTTACAGCATGACTTAGGAAGTGCGAGGACTTGCAGCGGATAGCGGACCCTTATGGTAACGCCAAAAAAAACCGTTAACTAAGTTAGCTAACGGATTTTAATATATTTTATAAAGGCTACCCTAAAACTTGAGCTATTTTTTTTCCAATTTCAGCAGGAGAATCTACAACATGAATTCCGCAAGCTTTCATGATTTTCTTTTTGGCTTGCGCTGTGTCATCACTACCACCAACTATAGCGCCAGCATGACCCATCGTACGGCCTGCAGGAGCTGTTTCGCCAGCAATAAAACCAACAACGGGCTTTTTGCTTCCGCTTGCTTTATACCAGTGTGCAGCATCAGCCTCTAGCTGACCTCCGATTTCACCAATCATAACAACGGCTTCTGTTTCTGGGTCGTTAATTAATAATTCGACAGCTTCTTTAGTTGTTGTGCCTATAATGGGATCGCCACCAATACCTATAGCTGTAGTGATTCCTAAACCTTGTTTTACAACTTGGTCTGCAGCCTCATAGGTTAATGTTCCTGATTTTGAAACAATACCTACTTTTCCTTTTTTGAAAACAAAACCTGGCATGATACCTACTTTTGCTTCACCCGGCGTAATAATACCAGGGCAATTAGGGCCTATTAATCTGCATTTTTTATCTTTTATATAATTTGAAGCCGTAATCATATCGGCAACAGGGATCCCTTCAGTAATTGTAATAATAACTTTAATACCTGCATCGGCGGCTTCCATAATGGCATCAGCAGCAAATGCTGGTGGCACAAAAATAATGGTAGTATCTGCACCAACTTCATTAACAGCTTCCAAAACCGTATTAAAAACAGGTTTGCCTAAATGACTTTGCCCACCTTTACCTGGCGTAACACCTCCAACTACATTAGTACCGTATTCTATCATTTGAGTAGCGTGAAAAGTACCCTCACTACCTGTAAAACCTTGAACTATTATTTTTGAATCTTTATTTACTAAAACACTCATATTTGTTTATTTGATATTGTTTTACAAATGTAATTTTTTGAAATTACTTATTTGTCTTAAATTATCTTAATTTTTCAATTGTTTTAAAATATTAGGAATCTGTTTTATTGACGCCATTTCTTTTAGTTTGGCGCGCACTTCCTGGATCGGTGTGCCCCAATATATTTTTCCGCCTTCAATCGATTTTGTAACTCCTGATTGTCCTTGAACTACAGCCTTACTTCCAATAGTTATACCGCTTGTGGTGCCTACTTGCCCCCAAAGTGTTACTTCATCCTCTATTATTACGCAACCCGCAATACCTACTTGTGAAGCGATTAAGCATTTTTTTCCAATGATGGTATCATGACCGACTTGAATAAGGTTGTCTAGCTTAGAGCCTTCACCTATAGTTGTATCCCCTGTTACACCTCTGTCTATTGTACAGCCTGCTCCAATATCAACATGGTCTTTTATAACTACCCGACCACAGGATTTCAACCTATCAAAACCTTCTGGTCTGTTTTTGTAATAAAATGCATTGGCACCTAAAACAGTTCCTGAGTGTAAGGTTACATGGTTGCCAATTATAGTATCATCATAAATACTTACATTGGAGTGAATAAAGCAACCATTCCCTATAACAACATTATTTCCAATAAATGTATTTGGCTGAATTATAGTGTTTTTACCTATTTTAGCTGAAGCGGAAATTGAAACATTTGAAAACTTAAAAGGTTTGAAATAATCAGTTAACTTATTAAAATCCCTAAAAGGATCATCGCTAATTAAAAGTGCTTTACCATCAGGACATGCTACTTCTTTATTTATCAAAATAATGGTTGCAGCAGATTGTAAAGCTTTATCATAATATTTTGGGTGATCTACAAAAACGATATCTCCAGGTTCTACCACATGAATTTCATTCATGCCTAAAACCGCAAAATTTTCATCGCCAACAAATTTGCAATTAATTAATTCTGCAATTTGTAACAATGTATGTGAGCTTGGAAATTTCATAGATTAGATTTCAGTCTTTAGTGTACAGTACTTAATATGCAGTAAATATTGAAACTGCTTATTGAAGAGTAAACACTGTAACTATTTATTATTCTTTTACACGTTCCTTATACGTCCCTTTAGCAGTTTCTATTTTTATTTTATCACCTTCATTAATAAATAGCGGAACATTAACTTCAGCTCCAGTTTCCATAGTTGCGGGTTTGGTAGCATTGGTAGCTGTATTGCCTTTAACTCCAGGTTCTGTATGTGAGACTTCTAGAATAACACTTGCTGGTAAATCAACTGATAATGGCGCATTGTCTTCAGTATTAATAAGCACGGTTACAACTTCACCTTCTTTCATTAATTTAGGATTATCCAAAGCGGCTTCCAACAGACGAATTTGTGTATAATCGGCTTCGTTCATGAAATGATAAAACTCACCATCATTATATAAGTACTGAAATTTGTGAGTTTCAACACGAACATCCTCTAGTTTATGTCCTGCAGAAAATGTGTTGTCCAAAACTTTTCCGCTAGTAACACTTTTCATTTTTGTTCTTACAAACGCGGGGCCTTTACCCGGTTTTACATGTAAAAACTCTATAACTTTGTATATATCATTGTTATAACGAATACACAAGCCGTTTCTTATATCACTTGTTGTTGCCATATTGTTTTATTGTAATTTTTTATTGTGCGTTTATAAATAACCCCTAAATTAATTTGATTTAAAATACCCTTTCATGATACCTCGATGAGAATTTTTTATAAATTGAAGAATTTCATCACGTTCTGGAGTTGCTTGCATTTCTGCTTCAATCAAATCAGCTGCTTGTGTGTTATTATAATTTTTTTGGTATAAAATTCTATATATATCTTGAATTTCCCTGATTTTATCTGTTGAAAAACCTCTTCGTCTTAAGCCAACTGAATTTATTCCAACGTAAGATAAAGGTTCTCTTGCTGCTTTTACGAACGGTGGTACATCTTTTCGAACCAAAGAACCTCCGGTTACAAAAGCATGATTTCCTACTGAAACAAATTGGTGAACGGCCGTCATACCCGCTAAAACAACAAAATCGCCTACAGTTATATGTCCCGCTAACGTGCTATTGTTCGAAAATATACAGTTCTTACCAACAATACAATCGTGTGCAACATGGCAATACGCCATAATTAAGCAATTGTCGCCGATAACGGTTTTCATCCTATCGGTTGTGCCTCTGTTTATGGTAACACACTCTCTTATAGTTACGTTATCTCCAATTTCTACAGTAGTATCTTCGTCTTTATATTTTAAGTCCTGCGGAACTCCAGAAATTACAGCGCCAGGAAAAATATTGCAATTTTTACCAATTCGAGCGCCTTCCATAATTGTAACATTACTACCAATCCAAGTGCCTTCGCCTATTATTACATTGTTGTGAATAGTTGTAAATGGTTCAATAACAACGTTTTTTGCGATTTTTGCACCTGGGTGTACATAAGCTAACGGTTGGTTCATAGTTTATTTTACTTTAGATATTTGAGCCATTAATTCAGCTTCTGCACATAATTTACCGTTAGCATAAGCATAACCTTGCATATGGCAAATACCACGACGTATTGGAGTTATTAAAGAACAATTAAATATTAAGGTATCCCCTGGACTTACTTTTTGTTTAAACTTTACTTTATCCATTTTCATAAAAAATGTTAAGTAATTTTCAGGGTCTGGTACGGTATTTAAAACTAGAACACCACCTGTTTGTGCCATTGCTTCAACTATTAAAACCCCAGGCATAACGGGTTGTCCTGGGAAATGTCCTTTAAAAAATTCCTCATTCATAGTGACATTTTTAGTAGCTATTACATGGCTGTCTGAAAGTTCGAATACTTTATCAATTAATAAAAATGGTTGCCTGTGTGGCAGCATATCCATAATCTGAACGACATCCATAAGTGGCGGCTGGTTCAAATCAATATTAGGAACGTTGTTTCTACGATCATTTTTAATTATTTTAGACAGTTTTTTAGCAAATTGCGTATTTACGAAATGCCCAGGTTTATTAGCGATTACTTTACCTCTAATTCTTGTGCCTACAAGTGCCAAATCCCCCAAAACGTCTAATAATTTATGTCTCGCAGCTTCGTTTGGATAATGCAGTGTTAAATTATCTAGAATACCATTAGGCTTAACGGCAATCGAATCTTTTTTAAAGGCTACTTTTAGCTTCTCCATAGTTTCAGGAGATAAGGCTTTATCCACATAAACAATGGCATTATTTAAATCACCTCCTTTTATTAAACCGTGTTCTAATAACATTTCAATTTCATGCAAGAAACTAAACGTTCGAGAATCTGAAATATCTTTTTTAAAATCTGAAATTTGGTTTAATGTGGCATTTTGTGTTCCTAAAACTTTAGTTCCAAAATCAACCATAGTTGTGATTTGGTATTCTTTAGAAGGCATTACTAGAATTTCACTTCCAGATTCTTCATCGATGTATGATACTATATCCGTAATAACAAACTCCTCCCTAAAAGCATCAAGTTCAACAACACCAGCTTTTTCAATAGCTTCAACAAAAAACTTTGAAGACCCATCCATTATTGGAGGTTCAGCAGCATTAAGTTCAATAATGGTGTTATCAATTCCCAGCCCCACTAATGCGGCTAAAACATGCTCTGAAGTTTGTATGGTAACGCCGTTCTTTTCTAAAACAGTGCCACGCTGTGTATTGGTTACATAATTTGCATCAGCCTCAATAACCGGCTCTCCTTCTAGGTCTACTCTTTTAAAAGAGAATCCCGAATTAGCTGGTGCTGGCTTAAATGTTAAGGTAACATCTTTACCAGTATGCAAACCTACTCCTGTTAAAGAAATTTCATCCTTAATAGTTTTTTGCTTTATCTCAGTATTAACTATTCCCATTTATTTTTTTCTAAATCATTTATATTTTTAACAATAGTCGGCAAGTTTTTAAAATGTACGTACGATTTATTGTAATCACTTAATTTTATAGCGGGAGAACCTTGCAGAATCTCACCGTCTTTAACATTTCTGCCAATACCGGATTGTGCTTGGATTCTAACATTATTTCCTATAATTATATGTCCAGCAATACCAACTTGTCCTCCAATTTGGCAATCTTGCCCAATTTTTGTGGATCCGGCAATACCTGTTTGAGCTGCTATAACCGTATTTTTACCAATTTCAACATTATGCGCAATTTGTATTTGGTTGTCAAGCTTTACTCCATCTCTAATTATTGTAGAACCTAGAGTTGCGCGATCAATTGTTGTTGCAGCCCCAACATCAACACAATCTTCAATAATAACATTGCCGATTTGCGGAATTTTACTATAGCTACCATCATCATTTGGTGCGAAACCAAACCCATCTGCACCTATAATAACGCCAGCATTGATAACGCAGTTTTTACCAATAATAGTTTCAGAGTAAATTTTAACACCAGCAAAAACAATAGTATTATCGTCAATTACTGTATTATCGCCAATATATACATTTGGATAAATTTTAACATTCTTTCCCATAACTACATTATCACCTATATAGCTAAATGCACCAATATAAATGCCTTCGCCATAGTTTGAAGAGTCAGAAATAAACGAAGGTTGTTCTATACCTGTTTTATTTAGTTTTACAGAATTATAGTATTCCAGAATTTTTGAAAATGCTAAATAAGCGTCCTCAACCTTTATTAATGTAGTATTCAAAATATGCTCCGGTTCAAAAGATTTATTAACAATTGTTACAGAGGCTTTTGTTTTGTATATATGAGGGGTATACTTCGGGTTTGCTAAAAATGTTAGAGCACCTTCAAAAGCTTCTTCTATTTTAGCTAGTTTGAAAACTTCAATATCAGGATTCCCAACAACATCACCCTCTAAAATCCCTGCTATTTGTTGTGCTGTAAATTTCACACTTTGAAAAGTTTGATTTTTATTTTTTGATTGACTGATTAACGCAAAAATAGGAAAAAAGTGCCAAACCCGCATTATACATTAAGAAATCTATTTAATCTTTAGGTTACTTAGAAATTAGCGTGTTTTTTTATTTAAATTTTAACCTTAGGATAGCATATATAATATTTTGTAACGGGCTTTGATAATGCTTGAAGGTTCAATTGGTCTGAAGCTTTTACAATATCCTCAATTTTACCTGATTTGTGTAAAATATTTATTTGCTTAGTGTTTAATTGGTAAGCTTGATTTGAAATACTTCCTGTAAATACAAAATAATTAGCTTCATATTCTGAAATATTATATTTTTCAACTGTAAATGCTATATGCTTATTTAAGCTACTCGCTTTAATCTTTTTATTCTTTAATTTAATTTTAAGCAAATTTCTATTAATAATCATCTCGCATAAATTACTTAGCACAAAATCATTATGGTATTGCCAATGTTTCATTGCAGAGATAATATCATAATCATCTAATTGAGAAAATACATCAAGGGTTTTATTATTAAAATCCTCAATAGATATTTTATTTTTCAGAAAATACAGAAGTGCCTCGCTAGCATTCAGCTTATGACCTAAATCATGTAACTCTTTGGCACGCTTTAAAACACGTATTAGCAATTGTTCTGCAACTAAGCCTGTTTTATGTAAATACACCTGCCAATACATTAAACGCCTTGCTATAATAAACTTTTCCACACTGTAAATGCCTTTTTCTTCAATAACTAAATCATCATTTACAACATTTAGCATGGTTATTAAACGCTCACTATTTATATTGCCTTCTGCAACACCTGTATAAAAACTATCACGTTTTAAATAATCTGCACGATCCATGTCCAACTGTCCAGAAATTAGTTGGCACATGAACTTTCTTGGATATTCACCTTTAAAAATTTGAACAGCGAGCGTTAAACTTCCGTTAAATTCTTCATTTAAACGTTCCATAAAAAGTAAAGAAATCTCCTCATGGGATACATTATTAACTATGGAATGTTCCATGGCATGAGAGAATGGTCCATGGCCAATATCGTGTAGCAATATAGCTATGTAAAGACCTGTTTCTTCATCTTCAGATATTATAACCCCTTTAAAACGAAGTACATTAACCGCTTGTTGCATTAAATGCACACAACCAATAGCATGATGGAAACGGGTATGATGTGCGCCTGGATACACTAAATAAGACATACCCATTTGTGTAATTCTGCGTAACCGTTGAAAGTATTTGTGTTGTATTAAATCAAATATTAATGAATTTGGAATTGTAATAAATCCGTAAATTGGGTCGTTTAATATTTTAAGTTTGTTCAAACTTTAAATTTTTATATTAAATATGAACAAATATACTGATATGAGCCAATTATCAGCAGTTGAAATAAAACGTTTTAAAAGGCCGACAAATAATTGTTTTAAATAATTTTAATAAATAATAAGTTAACATGATAAAAATACTTTGGGTTGATGATGAAATTGATTTACTTAAACCACACATTTTATTTCTTGAAAAAAAGAATTATCATGTCACAAAATGTAAAAGTGGTACCGAAGCTATTGATATTTTAGATGGAGAGAATTTTGATATCGTGTTTTTGGACGAAAACATGCCTGGCCTTACTGGCCTTGAAACTTTACATGAAATTAAAGAAAAAGAAGATAGTCTTCCTGTGGTAATGATTACTAAAAGCGAAGAAGAGTATATCATGGAAGAAGCTATTGGGAATAAAATAGCGGATTATTTAATTAAACCTGTAAACCCAAATCAAATTCTCTTAAGTTTAAAAAAGAACTTAGACCATTCAAGACTAATATCAGAAAAAACAACATCAAATTACCAGCAAGAATTTAGAAAAATTGCCATGGATTTGTCTATGGTTAATTCTTATGAGGAGTGGGCTAGCCTTTATCAAAAACTCATTTATTGGGAAATTCAATTAGAAGATATTGAAGATATTGGCATGTTTGAAATTTTGGAATCCCAAAAAAATGAAGCTAACATTCAATTTGGGAAATTTATTGATAAAAATTATGCTGAATGGTTTAAGCCACATACCGATGCTCCTGTAATGTCCCATACGCTTTTTAAGGAAAAAATTGTTCCAGAAATCGGCAAAGAGCAGCCAACACTTCTAGTTTTAATTGACAACTTACGCTACGACCAATGGAAAGTTTTTGAAGTTATAATTAATAATTATTATAAGAAGGATAAAGAAGAAGCGTTTTTTAGTATTCTACCAACTGCTACCCAATATGCTAGAAATGCCATATTTTCTGGATTAATGCCTAGTGATATGGAAAAACTATTTCCTGAGTTTTGGAAAAATGATACCGATGAAGGTGGAAAAAATTTGCATGAAGCAGATTTTTTAGAAAGCCAATTAAAGAGATTAGATTTATCTCATTTGACATATGCTTATCATAAAATAACAAATCTGAAAAACGGAAAAAAACTTGCTGAAAATTTTAAATCTTTAAAAAATAACGATTTATCTGTGATTGTTTACAATTTTGTAGATATGCTATCACATTCAAAAACAGAAATGGACGTTGTTAAGGAATTAGCCTCTAACGACAAAGCATATCGTTCTTTAACTCTAAGTTGGTTTAAAAACTCACCACTTTTGGATATTATTCAACAGGCACAACAATTAGGGTTTAAACTCATTTTAACTACAGATCACGGTACTATAAATGTAAAAAATCCATCAAAAGTTATTGGCGATAGGGATACTAGTTTAAATTTAAGATATAAAACCGGACGGAGCTTAACATATAATAATAAGGAAGTGTTAGCCACAAAAAATCCAAAAGAGTTTCATTTGCCGTCAATTAATATGAGTAGTTCGTATATTTTTGCAAAAAGCGATTTATTTTTTGCTTATCCAAACAATTACAATCATTATGTTAGCTATTATAGAAATACATATCAACATGGTGGCGTTTCATTAGAGGAAATGATTATCCCTTTTATTGTATTAAATCCTAAATAATTCTATTAAAAGCATATTTAACCGATTAAAAGCATATATTTTTAGGTTTTTTGATTTTAATTCACTATAATTGTATTTAAATTTTTATTGATATTGGAAATTTATTATGGAATAAACGATATTGAGCGAATAGCCAAAATACTTGTACAGAAAACTAATACAAAAACTTGGCTTTTTTATGGTGATATGGGGGTTGGAAAAACTACACTTATAAAAAATTTAATAAGATTATTAGGTAGCGAAGATGAAGTAAGCAGCCCAACTTTTTCAATAGTTAATGAATATAAATTAAATGATGAGAAAATTTATCATTTTGATTTATATAGAATTAAAGATACCGAAGAAGCCTATAATTTTGGAATAGAAGATTATTTAAATTCAAATTATTGGACTTTCATTGAATGGCCTGAGAAAATCGAATCTATTTTAGATACCAACGTTGATAAAATAATTTTGAAATTTGATACTAAAACATGTAGAACTATAATGATTAATAATAACTAATTAAAAGGGCAAGTAGCATAAATACAAGAATTTCCTTTACTTTTTAAGTTTTACGGGAAAACCACATCCTAAATTTTAAAAAACAATGTTTTTAACATTATTTTAACATTTACAAAATATTACGTGGTTACTCTTTGATTAAATTTGGGTATTAATTAATTTAATCCCTAACAAATTTATGAAAACAAAAAAGTATTTTATTGCAATTGCAATTTTCGGAGGTGTTCTTTTTATGACACAAGCAGCAAACATGTATAATTTAGATGCACAAGAAACATCAAAAATTGAAAGAAAACCTTTCAAAAAGCCAAGAAGTTTATAACAGAAGGCCTTTAATAAAAGGTAGTATTATTGCAACAATAATTGCTGTAACTCCTTATTTATTTACTTTACACGAAAGCGTTCCAAGCACTCAAGTTTGGTACGCTTTTTTATTTTCTTATGATAGTAAAAACTGGGGAGATGCAAATCTTGTTTTTTGGATTTTTACAAGCAAGATAATCCCTTTATTATTATTATTTATTTGGATATTTACATGTAGGCACTGGTGGTTTCATGCAATATTGGTACCAATAGCTATGTATATTTATCAAATATTCGATTTATTTTTCGAAGATCAATCATTAGATAAATTTCAATTGATATATATGATACCTGTTATGGCTATTGTAATACCTTCTATTTATTTAATAAGAGCACGTATTTTTAATAAAATTAACAATGCAAACAAATCTCTCGAGGAATTGGAGGAAGAATTTAAAATAACACCTAAAGGGTTTTGGAGAAAAATTAGAAAATATATTTGAATTATTTTATTCTATCCCGCTCAATTGACTCAATTTCCTTTTTATTATTATTTAACCTAAAATTCCCAAACTTATAATTGAAACCAAATGTAAATAACCTATTTTCTATTTTAGACTTATAATATACATCTTGGTTCAAGTATTTTGTTGTTTGGCTAAAGTTTAAGGCGTTAAACATATCTGCAACACCTAAGCTAATAGAGGCCCTGCCGTTCCAAACATCTTTTCTTAAATTAATATCAAAACTACAGCGCTCACTAATGTTCGAAGCTCCATTTACCAAAGGGGATATATACACGTAGGATACATCTGCAGTTAAACTTTTGTCTTCCAAAAAAGAAAAGTAATTAATAATTTGAGCATAAAAACTCCATTGTTTAGTATTTTGAAGTACATTATTACTTTCAATGGCAAAAAATTGATTATCGTAATAAAATATAGATGATAACACATAAAGATTCCAATCATTAACAACGGGCGTATATGTTGTAAAATCTAATCCGTAAGTAAAACTTCTGTCAATATTAGTGTTTATATATTTTATAATATTTTCCTCATTGTCCTGAAACTTAATTTCAATTGTCGGGTGTCTTTCAAAGCGGTAAAATGCTTCAAAAGTAAATATTTGTTTGAATGTGTATCCTAAAATAAAACCATCATCTATTTGTGGACTTAGATTTGGGTCTCCAGTTGTATATGTATTATCGTTTAAAAAGTATTTAAATGGATTTAAATCGCTGTATCTTGGTCGGTGAATACGTTTGTTATAATTAAAGTAAATTTCGTTTTTGTCGTCAATAGTATGTAGTAAATAAAATGATGGGAAAAACTTATTATACTTTCTGTTGTTATTCTCATTGGTAAATAAAGAATTACCTTTAATATCGGTAAATTCTGTTCTTAAACCTAGTTTTAAACTCCAAGTATCCCAATCTTGAGAATAACTCGAATAAAGTGCGAAATTAGTTTCATCATAAAAAAACGTATCAGAATTTAACAAGTCTTTTTCAGGGATTCCATTTTTAAAATTGTCTTGATTTAAAATACTTTTAGAATTAATACTAGATATTTTTAAACCAGCTTCAAATAAACTAGAGTCATTTGCAGGTAATTCATAATCTATTTGACCTGTAAAAAGTTTAATATCTTGGCTTGAAAACGTTTGGAACTTATTATTTCTAATAAAAGTTTCATCAGAAAATAAATATTGAGTATTAACCTCTTGAAGATCTGAAAAATCATAATTCGTATGATGTAAACTTATGCCCAATTGCTCACCATTAGTATTAAATTTATGGTTATAATCAATTGTAAAAGCAAAATTTACAGTCTCGCTATGCTTCTTATTTTCTGTGAAAAAAGTAGAATCTAAAACCTTATTACTATTAAAAACTTCGGTAAAAGAATTTACATTGGTTCTTGAGTTTGCTCTAGGAGCAAAAAGTATATTTGTAGTAAAGCCTATACTGTTTAATTTATTAAAATCATAATCAATATTTGCATTTAAATTTTTATTTGCAGTTTTGCGTGTGCGGTTATAATCAGTTTCCCAACTGGTTTGAATTTCATCATTTTCAATAAAATTTACAAATTCATTTGTATTACGAAAATCCGTTCTCGGGCTATCACTATAATTTATATAAGTACTAAGCTTTTTTGTTTTAAAGAAATGACTTGTTCCAAAAGCATATTTTGGAAACTCACTTCCTTGTTTATAATTACCGTACACACTGCCGTTATAACCTGCCGTAATATTTTTACTTGTTTTTATATTTATTACAGCACCTCCTTCTGCTTCATATTTAGCAGGTGGACTTGTAATGACTTCAATAGATTTTATGTTATTCGCCGAAGTACCTTCTAAAAGTTGCTGTACCTCATTAGGCGATAAATGCATACGTCTATCATTAATATATATAATTGGTAGGGCGTTTTTTACTGTAATTTTACCGTTAACTACCAAAACACCTGGAGTGTGTTTTAAAACATCTAAAATGTTATTATTTGAAAGTGTTGAATTTTCTACATTAAAAACTAATCTGTCTACCATTCTTTTTATAGTTGGACGCTTAGAAATTATAGTTACACCATCAAGCTCTTGCAAATTTTCTTTTAATAAAATTGTGCCTAAGTCTAAATCACTGTCGACCTTAAATTCTTTTGAAAATGTTTCAAAACCTAAAAAACTAACCTTTATAATATACTGCGCTTTTTTAGCACTGATGGTGAAAGCTCCAACTTCATTAGTTGTAGAACCTGTAATAAATTCTGAATTTTCTTTGTCAATTATAACAATATTTGCATAACTTATAGGAGAATTATTCGAATCAATCACAGAACCTTCTATACTATATTCCTGAGAAAAACATAGGGTTTTAAACACTAAAAAAAAATAAAATAATATTTTTTTAAACATATATTAATTTATAATAAAACTAAACTATAGCAATTAACTTGCACCTTTAAAAATTATACGTTAAGCGGTTATTTAATCAGATAAATGTAATCGTTGAATTACAACTGTTCATATTCAATATTAAAACAAGTTATTATATTAAATTCTAATTAACTTTTAAGCCTCTAAAATAATAATTTATACTAGCATTTATAAAATAAATTTCAGTAAGTTTAAAATAAAAACTATAATTCTTACATATTACTTTTTAAAATCTTTTTTCTGTTTTTTAATTTAATAATGTATAAAATTCAGGCTTCATAATATTAAATAAAAAAATAATAATTAAAATTTACAGTAAATAATTTTTAAAATTCATTTGTAATAATTAAAAAATTTATTTGTAATTTGAAATTTAATAATATCATGAAACCATGCATAAACAACCGCTCTCTCCTTTTACAAAACAACAACTTTTGCCACAGGAGGAAACATTAGAAATTTTTAAGAAAAAAGGAGAGTTATTTATAGGTATTCCAAAGGAAACGGCATATCAAGAAAAGCGTATTTGTTTAACCCCAGATGCTGTATATGCGTTAGTAAATAATGGGCATAGGGTTTTAATTGAAAGTGGTGCTGGAAATGGTGCCAATTTCAGTGATAAGGATTATAGCGAAGCTGGTGCTGAAATTACAAAAGATACCGCAAAAGTTTTTTCGTGTCCTATGATTTTAAAAGTAGAACCTCCTACTCTAGAACAAATAAAATTAATAAACCCCCAAACCATTTTAATTTCCGCATTACAGATAAAAACACAAACTAAAAAATATTTTGCGGCATTAGCTTCTAAAAGAGTTACAGCGTTAGCTTTTGAATTTATTAGAGATACAGATGGAAGTTATCCAGCTGTAAAATCACTTAGTGAAATTGCAGGAACAGCATCCGTTTTAATAGCATCAGAGTTATTGTCTGAAACTAAAAATGGTAACGGTATCATGTTTGGAAATATAAGTGGTGTTCCACCAATTGAAGTGGTAATTTTAGGTGCAGGCACTGTTGGTGAATTTGCCGCAAGAAGCGCTTTAGGTTTGGGTGCTGGTGTTAAGGTTTTTGATAATTCTATAACAAAATTGCGTTGTATCCAAACACAATTGGGGCGACCACTATTTACATCAACTATACAGCCCAAAAATTTATTAAAAGCTTTAAAACGTTGCGATGTAGTTATTGGTGCAGTTCGAGGTACTAATAGATCGCCCATTGTAGTTTCAGACACTATGGTAAGAGCCATGAAAAAAGGAGCTATTATTATCGATGTAAGTATTGATATGGGTGGATGCTTTGAAACAAGTGATGTTACTACCCATAGGCAACCAACATATATTAAACATAATGTAGTTCATTATTGTGTACCAAATATTCCTGCAAGGTATCCACGAACGGCTACCGTGTCTATTAGTAATATTTTTACTCCATATTTATTAAAAATTGCTGAAGATGGCGGCATAGAAAATTCTTTAAGATTTGATAAGGGTTTAAAAAATGGATTGTACTTTTACCACGGTATTTTAACCAGTAAATCCGTTGGAGAATGGTTCGATTTAAAACATAGTGATATTAATTTACTTATATTTTAATTCGATATTATCTTATCAACCTAAATTTTTTAAATGAAACTCATTCAGCGTATAGGCTATTATCTCGGAGGTTTTTCTTTGGGTTTAGTGATTTTAGCTTTCTTTTTAAACGGTAAAAAAACATCTTGCAGCTATGGTCCGGAATCTCGAGTTTTAAAAAATATAAATTTAAAAGATATCAAATACAGCCAAAATGTTTTTAATCTTTTAAGTCGTAAAGTTATTGATTCCTCAGGTATAAACTATATTCTGAAAAAAGGAGATGTCAATTTTTCTGAGAGCAACCCTAGAGAAACTCCCTGTGGTATTTATATATTAGAAGGCATATATAATGATAATGAAATATCTTTAGTTATTCAGAATTGTGATAGTATAGCTACTATTCAAAATCTAACAATTCATAACTAACATGTTAAAACGATTATTCGACATTTTATTTTCTATAATTGGATTGGCACTTATCTTTCCAGTGTTATTTTTAATATCTATTTTAATAAAATTAGATTCAAAAGGTCCTGTTTTTTTTGTTCAAGGCCGTGTTGGGAAACACAACAAGGATTTTAATATTTATAAATTTAGAACTATGGAAATTGAATCTGCAAAAAAAGGGAATTTAACTCTTGGTAATAATGATTCAAGGGTAACAAAAATCGGATATTTTCTGAGGCGCTATAAAATTGACGAATTGCCGCAACTTATTAATATCATTAAAGGTGATATGAGTTTTGTTGGACCTAGGCCAGAACTACGCTACTATGTTAATTTTTATAAAGAAGAGGACTTGGAGATTTTCAAGATTAGGCCCGGTATAACAGGGCTTGCTTCTTTGAAATACAGAAATGAAGTCGAATTATTAAAAAAAGCCAAAGATCCTGAGGCATTTTTTATAAAAACTATTATTCCAGATAAATTAAAATACAATAAAGAATATATAAGTAAAAAAAGTATTTTGTTTGATTTAAAACTTATCGGGCTTACGATAATTAAAGTTATTTTAAAGTAATTTTATAAATTAGAACCTATTTACAATACTTTTCTTCGCTTCTTCTCTTTTGAAAGTAAAGCCAACTCTCTTCCCGTTTGTCCAGCTACAGAGGTGTTCTCTTCTGCTCTTCTAATCAAATAAGGCATTACATCTCTTACGGGTCCAAAAGGCACGTATTTTGCAACATTATATCCCTTATTGGCCAAATTAAAACTTATATGATCACTCATACCATATAATTGACCAAACCATATGCGAGGGTCATTATTTAATAAACCTTTTTCATGCATTAATTGCATTAATAAATAACAACTATCTTCATTATGTGTACCGGCAAATAAAGACATGCAATTTAAATTCTCAATCATATAGCACAGTCCTTTATTAAAATTTTCATCTGTTAATGCTTTGGATTTACAAATTGGAGATTGCTGTTTTTTACCTTTTGCCCTATCGTTCTCTTTTTCCATATAAGCACCACGAACTAATTTATAGCCAAGAAAATAATTATCTTTCATTGCTTTTTTATGTTCTTGTTCCAAAAATGCTAATCTGTCATGGCGGTACATTTGTAATGTGTTATAAACAATAGGTTTTTCTGTATTGAATTTCTTCATCATACTGGTTACCAAACCATCAGCAGCATCTTGCATCCAACTTTCTTCACCATCAATTAAAACGGCTATATCATTTTCTTTTGCTTTTCTGCAAACTTCATCAAATCGGTTAATCACTCTTTTCCATTCCTCATTTTCTTTATCGCTCAACGCCTCTTTTCTACTTATTTTTTCATATAGTGAAAAGCGTCCAAGTCCAGTGGGTTTAAATACGGCAATAGGAATAGCATCAATTTCATTAGCAAAATCTATAATTTTTAAAATTTTATTTTTTGCAGAATCAAAGTCTACTTCGCTTTCTTTTCCTTCTACTGAATAATCTAAAACAGAACTCACTCCCTTTTGAAACATATTATCTATAACCGATAAGCAATCGTTTTCACTTACACCACCGCAAAAATGATCAAAAACTGTAGAGCGTATAAGGCCTTCTATAGGTAAATGTGCTTTAATTGCAAAATTAGTTGCGGCAGTTCCTATCCGGACCAATGGCTCTATAGAAATCATTTTAAATAAAAAATATGCGCGTTCCAATTCCGAATCTGTCTTTAAAGAAAAAGCAATTTCTGTATTATCGAAAATTAAGTCTGTATTCATTTTATATAACATTTATAAAAAGATAATTATAGCTAAGTTATCATTTTATATAAAAACTTCTTAATTTCACACCCTTTAAAACAATACCGATTTTATGAATTCTATTAATGCTAATAATAGTATTATTCATTTTAATGAAAAAGGCTACAATCCTTTAAATAAGCATATTGACAAAAATAATTTTTCCAAAATTTTTATTTTAGTCGATGAAAATACACATCAGTATTGCTTACCAAAGTTTTTAAAAAACCTTGAAACGGAAACGGCTATTGAAATTATTGAAATACAATCCGGAGAAATAAATAAAACAATTGATACTTGCGTTGGTGTTTGGAATGCACTCTCTGAACTTAATGCCGATAGAAAAAGTTTAATCATAAATATTGGTGGTGGTGTTATTACAGATTTAGGAGGTTTTGTAGCATGCACTTTTAAACGAGGAATATCATATATAAATGTGCCCACCACGCTCCTATCCATGGTTGATGCCTCTGTAGGTGGCAAAACAGGTGTTGATTTAGGACATTTAAAAAACCAAATTGGAGTTATAAGCAACCCTGATTTGGTTCTTATAGATTCTGATTATTTAGATACATTGCCGCAAAACCAAATGCGTTCTGGATTAGCAGAAATGTTAAAGCACGGCTTAATCATTGGGGACAACTATTGGAGTAAATTTCAAAATCTATCTAAACTTTCATTACATGATTTAGATGATTTAATTTATGAATCTGTGATTATAAAACGAAATGTTGTTGAAGAAGACCCTCTTGAAAATGGGTTACGTAAAACTCTTAATTTTGGTCATACACTTGGTCATGCAATAGAATCGTATTTTCTAAGTAATTCAAACAAAAAAACGTTGTTACATGGAGAAGCTATTGTAGTAGGGATGATTTTGGCTTGTTTTATTTCGACTAAGCTAACAGGTTTCCCCAAAGAAATAACTTTAAATATTAAAACATTATTTTTAAGTTTTTATGATAAAGTTGACATTAATAAGAACGATTATCCTGCAATTATTGAATTACTCAAATACGATAAAAAGAATAACCATGGAAATATTAATTTTGTTCTACTCGAAGCAATAGGTAAATGTAAAATTGATTGTTTAGTCGATAACGATTTAATAATTGAAGCTTTTAAATTTTATAATAGTTAAATAAATCTTTTTCTATGCTTAGTATTTTTTCAAAAAAACATTATTTGAAAGATTATTTAGAAGGACTTGTGGATATACATTGCCATATTTTACCCGGTATAGATGATGGAGCAAAAACAGTAGAAGAATCCATTGAAATAATACAACTTTTACATGCCATTGGAATTAGTAAATCCATACCGACACCTCATGTCATGGAGGGCTTTTATCCAAACACTAAAGAACGTATACAAGGTTCCTATAAATTATTGTTAGAGGGTTTAGATAAAAAAAATATTAAAAACAATATTATCAATCCCTCTGCAGAATATATGATTGATTCTAATTTTGAAAATTTAGTAAACACAAATAATCTATTACCACTATTTAGAAAATACATTTTAATTGAAATGTCTTATTTTAAACCTTCAATAAATCTTCATAATATTATATTTGATTTGCAAAACTTGGGATATATTCCAATTTTAGCTCATCCAGAACGTTATAACTATTTTCATGATAATTTAGATTATTATAAAGAGTTAAAAAGCAGAGGATGCTTATTTCAATTAAACTTATTGTCTTTGAGTAATCATTACGGTGAAAAAACAAAAAAAACGGCCTATAAATTAATTCAAGAAAATTTAATAGATTTTACAGCGACTGATGCACATAATAGTAATCATGTAAAAAAAATTTCGGAAATAAAAATAGGCAAATCTATTCAAAAAAACGTATCAGCTATAATAACCAATACGAGAGAAAAATTCTCAATTGTTTAAGATGATTTTCTTCTGAAAAAACCTCTTTTTTCTTGAGCAGCATAGTAACCATATTTAGCACCGTAACCAAAGTTCGATTGTTTTACATCATTAACAACCAACATCATGCCTTTTAATTTTTCTTCGTCATGCAGCTCATTTACAAAATTTAATATGCGTTTTTCTGTATAGTCTGCTCTAGTCATGTATATGGTATGTCCTGCGTATTGACTAAAAAGTAATGTATCCGTCACTAACATAGATGGCGCTGTATCTACAATAATATAATCATATTGTTTTGATACGGCATCAAATAAATCTTTAAGTCTATTGCTCATTAATAATTCAGCCGGATTTGGTGGTATTTTTCCTGAAAATAAAATATCAATAGATATATCATTGATTAGGTAGCTACCAATAGCTTCACTTTCAGAAATTGAACTATCAACAACATATTCAGTTAAACCAATCTTATTAATTACTGGATTGTTTTTTTGATTTTTTAAAATACCTTGTATCTGTGGGTTTCTAATATCTGCTCCAATAAGTAATACTTTTTTATCTGTATTAGCTAGTGTTAAAGCCATGTTCTTACTAAATAATGATTTTCCTTCACCTTTTATAGTTGAAGTTACAAAAATTACATTATCGTAGTTTTCAACTTGTCTTCCTTTTCTAACAAAATCAAAATTAGTTCTTATAATTCTAAAGGATTCAGATAGTAAAGATCTATCATTTTTCTTGATAAGACCATCAATTTCTTTAGAACTTAAATTTGGTATTTCGCCTAGTACAGTTATATTATTTAAAGTTTTTTCAATATCCTCTTTATTATGTATTTTATTATCTAATAAATCTTTAACATAAAAGATACCGAAAGGAATTAAAAGACCTAAAAACATGCCTGAAAGATATATAATTTTTTTATTTGGGGATATTGGAAGTTTACTACCACCATAAGCTTTATCAATTACTTTTACACTTGGCGATGTTGCTGTTAAGGAAATAGTTGCCTCTTCGCGTTTTTGCAATAAATATAAATACAGGGATTCTTTTATTTCTTGTGTGCGCCCTATTGATCTAAGTTTACTTTCTTGACCAGGAACAGATAATATCTTAGAATTAATACGTTGCGATTGATTTTGCAAACTACCAATTTGGATATTTAACGATTTTGTAGCATTTTCTATGCTTTGAGCTAAATTGGTTTTAAGACCATTTAGTGTTTGGTCAAGTTGAACAACAACAGAGTTGTTTTTACCTGCACTTTGCAATAAGCGTTCTCTGTTAGCTAATAACTCATTATATTTTGCTGACATTGAACTTATAGCGGGGTCACCTAGACCAAGATTTGATGGAATACTAGTAAAATCATCAGTATTACTATTTAGAGACTGTTTCATATAATCCAAAACACGTAATTGTGTTTTGGAAGCATCTAATTGCTGTTGATTCTGCATACTTGAATTTAGAAATTGTCCTGCCTCAGAATTGACATCAGTAATTTTATTACCTTGTTTAAACCTAACAATACTATTATCAACATTAACTAGTTCTGACGCTATAAGTTCCACACGCTCGTCAATAAAATCCGCAGTATTTTTAGAGCGGACATTCTTCTTTTGTATGGTTGTTAAGTTATATACATCAATTAAAGTATTTATTATATCTATGGCCTTCTCTTGAATAGGATCGCTTAAATTTATATCAATTACTTTTGATGATTTTCCGTAAGCTGCAATAGATACTCGACTTTTAAGGTTATTAGCTTTAATCTCAACAGACGTTAATCGAACATTAATAATATTTCCTACAGAGTAATTTATTCTTGAAATATTTGGAGTGATGACCATACCGCCAAAATGAGTGGGTATATTTTTCCCGAAAGAAATCTTATTTGGAACATCATCCTCTTTAACTTTATAAGCAAATTCACTCTCAGAAAGAATTTCAACATAAAAACTAAAATTGGTCTGACTTATTATTGAATCCGATTTTATAAAATTAACTTGAATCGGTGATTTTTTATAAAGTTCGGCTTCTCTAATTCTACCAATATTATAATATTCTATGTTTAAATTCAATTTTTCAACAACCCCTTGAAAGGACTCTCTAGATTTCATAACTTGGATTTCATCCTCTACCTTTGCGTCTTCGCTTTCGCTAAACATGGATAATTCTTCTAAAGCAGCAGATGCATTAGCGCCTTCGTTCTCTTCAATCAACATGATTTTTGCAGAGGCGGCGTATTTAGGTGTTGTATATCTAATATATAAAAATGCTAAGGCAATACAGGCAATAAGACTAAAAAAGAACCATTTCCATTGTTTTGTATAAGTTGATATGGCATTTTTAAAATTAAAATCTTGTGATAAGTTATTGGGTGGGGTATTATTTTGGTTTGAGTTCATGAATCCTATTTTCGGGTTACAAATATAAGAGCTGTAGTTAGAACAAATGATGTAATTGAAATAATTGTACCTATCCTAGTATCGCCAGAAGCACTACTGATGGCAGAGTTATTTGGCTCTACATATATAACATCATTTTGAGTTAAATAGTAAACAGGGGAATTGAAAATTTCCTTGCTTGTTAAATCAACCCGAGTATAGGTTTTGGAACCATTAAAATCTCTAATTACAAGAACATTATCTCTTTTACCCTTTATAGTTAAATCGCCCGCTAAAGAAAGTGCTTCCAATATAGAAATTCGCTCTCCAGAAATCGTGTAGACTCCTGGTCTTCTAACTTCCCCGGAAACACTAACTCTAAAATTAAGAATTCGAATGATAATAACAGGATCTCTTAATAAATCTCCATCAGAAAATTTTTTCTTAAAAAGCTCTTTAGCTTCATCAACAGAAAGACCAATTAATTTTACTTTTCCTAAAACGGGGAAATCAATATTACCATCAGAATCGATTAAGTAATCAATTAATACGCCTCCAGCAGCACCTGTACTTTTTATAATATTATAAGGCCTAGTAACCTCTAAATCCATAGTCGAAACATAAATACTTACGATATCGCCTATTTTCAATTTCGCTTCAAAAGTATCCGTATCAACAATAGTTTCAAAATTTTTTGCGTTTTGAAAGTATACAACATCTTCTTTAGTTGCGCACGAGGTTATCAACAAAATCAAGAAGCTAAAATATACTAATTTTATGCTATTTTTAAGTTTATTCCTAATCATTTAAATACTATTTGGGGTGTTTTAAAGGAAAGCGAATATAAAATATATTTATAAATTAATATATGATTTGTCGTTATTTTCTTTAGAAAAGCCTTTAATCTTTTTATAGGTTTGCACTCTTTTATCAAATTTTTCGTAATCAGAATTATTTGATTTATATTCAGGAATTAATGTTTTCATTTTCAAAACTATATTATTATTTTGAAAACGATTTGTTATACATAAATCTTCAATATCAGATTTTACACTACTATAATCTAAATCTCTCGTTTTACTAATCATTATCTTTTTATTATAAGTAGATAATGTGTTTTCTCCGTTGGCTAATAATTCTTCATAAAGTTTTTCACCAGGGCGTAAACCTGTTATCTCAATATCAATATCCTCTGGGAACCTTAAGCCACAAAGTTTAATCATATTCTTAGCTAAATCATAGATTTTAACAGACTCACCCATATCAAATATAAATATTTCTCCTCCTTTACCCATATTACCTGCCTCCAACACGAGTTGGGAAGCTTCTGGAATAGTCATAAAATAACGTGTAATCTCTCTATCTGTAAGTGTTAATGGCCCGCCATTTTCAATTTGCTTTTTAAACAAGGGGATTACAGAACCATTAGAACCTAAAACATTGCCAAAACGCGTTGTTATAAATTTGGTCTTACTTTCCTTTTGTAAACAACTAATGTACATTTCTGCCATTCTTTTAGTAGCACCCATAACACTTGTTGGGTTCACTGCTTTATCCGTGGATACAAACACAAACTTTTTAACATTATAACGAGAAGCTGTATCTGCTAAGAGTTTAGTTCCATTAACATTGATTTTAATAGCCTCATAAGGAGATTTTTCCATTAATGGCACATGCTTATAGGCCGCAGCATGAAACACCATAGTTGGCTTAAATTCTTGAAAAATAGAATCTATTCTAAGACCGTCTCTAATATCTGCAACTATAGCAGTAAAATTATATTTCCCAGCTCTTTTTAAATCTTGTTGTACATCATACAAAGGGGATTCAGCTTGATCTACCAAAATTAATTGCTTTGCATCAAAATTAGCTAATTGTTTCACCAATTCGCTTCCTATTGAGCCAGCAGCACCAGTAATGACTATGGTTTCTCCTTTAAATTCGTTAATTAAATTTGGATTGTTTATTTGGATTGGTGCTCTTCCTAACAAGTCTTCGATTTCAAATTGTTTAATCTGGTTTGAATTCAACTCACCATTTATCCAATCTTCCATTGGTGGTACTTTTTTAATATCAATTTTAAAACTACTTAAACCATCAACGAGTCGAATTAATCTTTTAGGGTCTATAGTTTGCGTTGCAATTATAATTTCATTTATATTGTTTGACTTTATATATGCTTCGTCAATATCCTCTAAAGGGTAAATTTTTATTCCATTAATAACTTTTCCTTTCTTCTTTAAATCATCATCTATAAAACTAACCACATTAAAATTATTAGTAGTATTATTTAAAAGTGCATTATAAGTTATAATACCAGAATCTCCAGCACCGTATATAATTATGTTTTTAGAAGAAAACAATTTACATTTTAAGTGTTTATATATAATTTTAAAAAGCAGCCTACTCCCTGCAAGGGCTACAAAACATAATAACGAATGAATGGCAATGATTGAACCAGGAATTGTGAAATTCGAAATTAAATTTGAATAATGGTTTATTAAGACAAACAAAGCACAAGTGGATGCCATGAGAACCACAGACTTAAAAACATTAACAACATCTGTAAAACCAGTATGCCTAATAACGCTTTTAAAGGATCCAATAACCATGAAGCTAAGAGCCGAAATAATTAAAACAACAGGTAATTGAACTAAAAACTGAGTAAGATCAAAGTTTAAAGTAAAATTAAATCGTATTGTATAGGCCATTAAGAATGTTACTATCACAATAGCTAAATCTATGGCTAATACTAACCATTTTGAAGCATACTTTTGTGAACATTTAGCGAAGTAATTCTTTATCATAAGTTTGGAGTTTTTGATATTAAATTTATTATTCTATTTAAATCTTCTTGAGGTAAATTAGAGCCACTTGGTAAACAAAGTCCTTTCTCAAAAAGCATTTCAGAAGTACCGTCTGTAAAATGTAAACAATCCTTAAAGGCAGGCTGCATATGCATAGGCTTCCATAAAGGTCTTGTTTCAACATTTTCTTTTTCTAAGGCAGTTCGTATACTTTCTCTCATATCATAAGATTCAGTTGTTATACATGTAATCCACCTATTAGAAAAGAAACCTTCTGGTTCTTCTAAAAATTCAATTGTTTTATATTTTGATAAATTCTCTTTATAAAAATCATAATTTTTCCTTCTAGCAGACACCCTATCATTTAAGACTTCCATTTGGCCTCTACCAATCCCTGCCAATACGTTACTCATTCTATAATTAAAACCAATAGTTGAATGTTCATAATGTGGTGCTTCATCTCGTGCTTGAGTAGAAAGATACACCGCTTTTTCCTTCAGTTTTATATTTTTAGTAATTAAGGCACCTCCTCCAGAAGTTGTAATTATTTTATTCCCATTAAAAGATAAAATCCCTAAATCTGATAGTGTTCCGCAAAATTGATTAAAATACGTGCTTCCAAAAGCCTCTGCACTATCTTCAATCACTGGGATTTCGTATTTTTGAGCAATGGCATTAATTTCCTTCGCCTTATATGGCATACCGTATAAATGAACTGCGATAATAGCTTTTGGTTTTTTGTACTTTTCAATTCTATCTTTTATTGCAATTTCCAGTAACTTAGGAGACATATTCCATGTTTCCTTCTCACTATCAATAAATATGGGTGTAGCACCTTGGTACATAATAGGGTTTGCAGAAGCAGAAAATGTAAAACTTTGACATAATACTTCGTCTCCTTTTGTTACATGCAGCAAATTCAATGCCAAATGTATAGCTGCAGTTCCAGAACTTAGTGCGGCAACATGACAATTATTACCCAAATATCCTTTAATAGCATCTTCAAAACCATCTACATTGGGTCCCAATGGAGCTATCCAATTCGTATCGAATGCCTGAGCAACATATTTTTGCTCTGTACCGCCCATGTGGGGTGATGATAAATATATTTTTGTTTTAGTTAACATTTAAAGAGTATGTTGTTGTAAAAGTTATTTTCATGGACATTTAGTCTAAAATAAATTTTTAAAATAGATTTGTAAAATTGTTTTAAAACAAAAAGTGTGATTAATAAGACCCCTAAGAAATAATAAAATAAAATCATATTTATAATTATAGCTAATACTAAATAAAACATATGCCCTAAATATTAATCCACTGAAGGATTATGAGAGATAATGATCGTTCTATGTATATATTTTTTAAATTTAGTATTAAATTAATTCCGCTATTAATCAATTTAAATATTTATCTATGGTGTAAATTTAACAATTGTTTTAAAGCAAGCTTATATGTTAGTGGTTAATTCGCTAAAACATTCATTAAAATCGGTTAAATACATTCTGTTTTTTTTGTTAACTGTTAAACATGCTCATCGTCGATATAGAAAACACAAAAAGCTTTTCAAATTCTATATTTATTAATTTAGAAATACTATTAATTATGTTACGATTAAAAACTGAAAGCCTTAGCAATCTACAATAAAATTATTAAATCAAATACCATAAGAAATTTTCTTTTAACAATTAATAACACCAATAACACAGAAACTTATTTAACTGTTTTAAAGCGTATTATACGTTGTCGTAAATTCAAATTAAATAATTGAAAATATGTAACTGTTTTTATAATTTTTGAAGTAAATAAAAAAACCATTTCCCATATACAGCAATACAAATTAGTTAATTAACCTATACTCTTTAACAAATTAATTTGCATAAACTATTTTCAAAAAACAATAACACACCAATCAAATTAATCCGATTTACTATTATACAATCTTAGTCAATAGCATTAAAAAATGATTTAATTAATGATTACTTTGTATAGCAACAAATACATTATGCTATGCTTTTATTGCACTAAAAAAAGCCCCCTTTAAGTATCCTAAAAATAGGATATTACACGCATTTATAACTATTTTTAAAAAAAATCATTTAAAAACAGATAAGATAAAGGTTTTAAAAGAGCACTAATAATTCTTAGACTTTTTAAGTGTCATGAAGCAAATTATTTAAAAAAAACATGGATTAGTCCAGTTTTTTAGGTGTTTTTGGGAGATTTTATGTGTTTTAAGTGCCTATATCTTGATGCTAACATAAAACATCATATTAAGTTATTTTTTTATTAAACTATTACAAATTATTAAAGACGTGCCATAAGCCCTTTTTTATCGATGAAACCCATTAAAAACTTAAGACTATGATTTTTATCGTAAAAAACATCAACTTAGTATAATAATAGCATATGTTAAAATAATTTTTTACATATTTGCGGCAGTTATTAACAATAAACCCAAATTAATGCTTGAAAATCTACAAAATAAAACTGTACTGGTTACAGGTGGTGCTGGTTTCATAGGCTCTAACCTATGCGAAACTTTGCTTTCTAACAATATCAAAACTGTTTGTTTAGATAACTTTTCTACAGGTAAAAGAGAAAACATCGAGCCTTTTTTAAGTAACAATGATTTTAATCTTATTGAGGGTGATATAAGAAATCTTGAAGATTGCCATAAGGCATGCCAAGGAGTCGATTTTGTATTGCATGAGGCAGCATTAGGCTCTGTACCAAGATCTATAAAAGATCCAATAACAACTAATGATGTTAATGTATCTGGTTTTCTAAATATGCTAGTAGCGGCACGCGATGCAAAAGTAACTCGTTTTGTTTATGCCGCTAGTTCTTCAACTTATGGCGATCATGAAGCCTTACCAAAAGTTGAAGATACCATAGGCAAACCCCTATCTCCTTATGCCATTACAAAATATGTTAATGAGCTTTATGCAGATATCTTTCAAAGTGCTTATGGTTTGGATACAATCGGATTACGCTATTTTAATGTTTTCGGTAAAAGACAAGACCCTGATGGGGCGTATGCGGCTGTAATCCCACTTTTTGTAAAACAATTTATCAATCATGAATCACCTATGATTAATGGTGATGGAAGCTACTCAAGAGACTTTACGTATATTGATAATGTTATACAAATGAATTTGCTAGCCATAACAACAGATAATAAAGAGGCGTTAAACACTGTTTATAATGTTGCATATGGAGACAGAACCACGTTATTGGAATTAACAACCTTATTGAAAAATCACCTTTCCGGATTTGATAGTTCTATTAAAAACATTGAAATTAAACATCGTGGCAATCGAGTTGGTGATATACCTCACTCACTAGCCTCTGTTGATAAAGCAAAAAGATTATTAGGCTACAACCCCAAATACAATATTAATGATGGTATAAAAGAAGCTATTGATTGGTATTGGGAAAATTTGAAGTAAAATGAAAATTACAAAAATTTGTTGCATTGGTGCCGGATATGTAGGTGGGCCTACAATGGCAGTAATTGCTAAGCAAAACCCTAATATTAAAGTAACTATTGTTGATATTAATGCTGAAAGAATTGCTGCTTGGAATGATGATGATTTATCAAAACTACCAATCTATGAACCTGGCCTAGCAGATATCGTTAAAGACACAAGAGGTGACAATTTATTTTTCTCTACTGAAATAGATAAAGCTATAGATGAATCTGAAATGATTTTTATTTCAGTTAATACGCCTACCAAAACCTATGGCAAAGGAAAAGGTATGGCTTCCGATTTAAAATACATAGAACTTTGTGCAAGAAATATAGCTAAAGTTGCCAAAACTGATAAAATTGTTGTTGAAAAGTCAACATTACCAGTTAGAACAGCAGAAACCATTAAAAGCATTCTTCACAATACTGGAAATGATATTAATTTCCATATTCTATCGAATCCAGAGTTTTTAGCTGAAGGTACAGCGATTAACGATTTACTAAAGCCCGACCGTGTTTTAATTGGTGGAGAACACGAAAAATCAATACAAATATTAGCTGAAATTTACAGCAGTTGGGTACCAAAACATAAGATTTTGAAAACCAATTTATGGTCTTCAGAATTGTCTAAACTTGCTGCTAACGCATTTTTAGCACAAAGAGTATCTTCTATAAATGCCATATCAGAACTTTGCGAACATACTGAGGCCAATATTAATGAAGTAGCAAAAGCTATTGGTATGGACTCTCGAATTGGGTCTGAATTTTTAAATGCATCTGTTGGCTTTGGCGGCTCTTGCTTTCAAAAAGATATATTAAACCTTGTTTATTTGGCACGTAGCTATGGTTTACATGAGGTCGCAGATTATTGGGAACAAGTAGTTATTTTAAACGATCATCAAAAAAGAAGATTTTCAGATCGTATTATTAATACATTATATAACACTGTTTCCGGAAAAAAAATAGCCTTATTTGGTTGGGCATTTAAAAAGGATACTAATGATACTAGAGAATCCGCAGCCATTTATATCGCAGATCATTTACTAAATGAACAAGCCAAACTTGCCATATACGATCCTAAAGTTTCAGAAGTAAAAATTCAAGCAGATTTGAATTTTTTGAATTCCAGATCAGAAAAAGAAAACAAAGCAAATACCGAAAATTTCCAATCACCATATGAAGCTGCAAAAAACGCTCATGCCATTGCAATAATTACTGAATGGGAAGAATTTAAAAAATACGATTGGAATAAAATGTATGCTATAATGAAAAAGCCTGCTTTTATTTTTGACGGAAGAAATTTATTGAACAAAAAAGAAATGAACACCATTGGATTTGAATATTATACAATCGGACAATATTAATAACTTATGAATAAAGATAAAATCGCTGTTATAGGACTTGGCTACGTTGGATTGCCATTAGCTAGATTATTTGCAACAAAATATAATGTTGTAGGCTTTGATATAAATAAAAAAAGAGTTGAAGAACTTTCAAAAGGCATCGATGCTACTTTAGAAGTTGAGCCAGAAATTTTAAAATCTGTTTTAAAAAGTAGTGATACTAATGATAACGGCTTAATATGCTCATCAAACATGGAGGATATTAAAGACTGTAATTATTATGTAATAACAGTTCCAACACCAATCGACAAAAATAACAGGCCAGATTTAACGCCATTATACAAATCTAGTGAAACGGTGGCTAAAGTCCTTAAAAAAGGAGATATTGTAATTTATGAATCTACAGTATACCCTGGTGTCACAGAAGATGAGTGTGTGCCTGTTTTAGAAAAAATTAGTGGCTTAAAATTTAACGTCGATTTTTTTGCAGGATATTCTCCAGAACGTATAAACCCGGGCGACAAGTTACACACTGTAGATAAAATACTGAAAGTAACGGCTGGTTCAACGCCAGAAATTGGTAAGAAAGTAGATGCACTATATGCTGGTATAATAACTGCCGGAACCCACCTTGCTCCTACTATTAAGGTTGCTGAAGCTGCAAAAGTTATCGAAAATTCACAACGCGATATCAATATTGCTTTTGTAAACGAATTAGCAAAAATATTTAACTTAATGGATATTGATACGCACGCTGTTCTAGAGGCTGCGGGTACTAAGTGGAATTTTTTACCATTTAAACCAGGTTTGGTTGGCGGGCACTGTATAGGTGTAGATCCTTATTATTTAGCACAAAAAGCACAAGAAGTAGGTTATCATCCTGAAATTATCTTAGCAGGACGTCGTGTAAATGATAGTATGGGGCAATATGTAGCCTCAGAAATCATAAAACTTATGATCACGAACGACATCCGAATCAAAGACTCTAAAATATTAAACTTAGGTATCACATTTAAAGAAAACTGTCCTGATGTAAGAAATACTAAAGCAGTAGATGTTATTAACCAGTTAAAAAGTTATGGAACACATGTTACTATATACGATCCTTGGGCTAATCCAAACGAAGTAAAACATGAGTACAATTTAGAGACTATTAAAGTATTGCCTCATGCTAAGTTTGATGCCATCGTATTAACCGTTTCTCATAAAGAGTTTTTAAATATAGATTTAAACTCCTTGCTAGCCGAAAATGGTGTTATTTATGATGTGAAAGGCGTTTTAAAAGATACAAACTGTAACAGACTTTAATGAAAATTAAATTAAATATTTAATGAATTCTGAAAACAATAAGCGCATAGCGAAGAATACAGGCCTACTATATTTTCGTATGCTATTTAAAATGGCATTGTCACTTTATACTTCGCGCGTTATTTTAGATACATTAGGGGCTGAAGATTTTGGAATTTATAATGTTGTTGGAGGAGTTGTTTCAATGTTTATTTTTCTTAATGGAGCAATGGGCGCATCTACGCAGCGATTTTTGTCTTATGAAATTGGAAAAAATGACTTAAAACAGCTAAAAAAAGTATTCAATGCAACGGTTATTATTCACCTTGTTATTGCGCTTAGTATTTTTCTTTTAGCAGAATCGATTGGTGTTTGGGTTTTGAATAATTATTTGAATATTCCAGAAAATCGAATGCAAGCAGCAAAGTGGGTTTATCATTTATCTGCTTTAACAATTTTTATTTCAATCATACAAACACCTTACAATGCAATAATTATTGCGTATGAAAGAATGAATATTTATGCTTACGTTAGTGTTTTTTTTGGAGTGATGAATTTAGTTATTGTAATTATGCTAACTTGGGTTTCATTTGACAAATTAAAATTTTATGGAACACTTCTTTTTATTCTTAATCTTGTTGTAGCCATATTTTACAGATATTATACTAAGCATCAATTTAAGGTGACTAAATTTGAAGTCGTTAGGGATAAAATGCTATATAAATTACTAATTAGTTATTCAGGTTGGAACTTATTTGGAAATTTAGCACTGGTGGCTAAGGGACAAGGAACAACCATTTTATTAAACGTTTTTTTTGGACCAGTTCTTAATACAGCACAAGCTATTGCTATGCAAGTTAATGGAGCTGTACAGGGATTTTACTCAAATTTTCAAACCGCTTTAAACCCACAAATAGTAAAATCATATTCTGCTAACGACAAGAAGTATATGCTTTCATTAATTATTAGAGGTGCCAAATTTTCTTTTTACCTTATATTCATTCTTTCATTACCAATTTTATTAGAAATAGATACAATTCTAGGTATTTGGTTAGTAGATGTTCCTGAATACGCAAGTTCATTTGCTGTACTGATTTTAATTATTGCTTTAATCGATTGTATTTCTGGACCATTAATAACGGGAGTTAATGCCACGGGTAATATTAGAACTTTTCAGATCATAGTTGGTTCTTTGCAAATACTAATACTGCCAATGTCTTATATTCTTTTTAAATTAAATTACCCTCCTCAAGCCACATATTTATTTAGTATGTTTATTTCAATCATAGCATTGTTTATTCGATTGCACATAATTAATTTTTTAATCGAGGAGTTTTCAGTAAAAATCTTTATTAAGGAAGTTATATATAAAAATATATTAATTGTTTGTTTATCATTGGTTATTCCTCTTATTTTTAAATACTTTTTAAACAGTAGTATATTAAATACTTTTATAATTTCTATCATTTCGGTAGTATCATGTGGTGTATTCATATATAAACTAGGCCTAGAAAAAGGAGAAAAAATCATGTTAAATGGTGAAATTCAAAAACTCTTAGTTAAAATAAAAATTAAATCATGATAAGAATCTCATTTGTAGGTGATATAATGTGTGAAGAACAACAGTTACTAACGAATAAAACTGATTATGGTTTTGATTTTTCTGATGTTTTTAAAAATATTAAACCTGTTTTTTTAGAATCTGATTTTGTTGTTGGTAATTTAGAAACACCTCTTGCTGGTGAAGATTTAAAATACACAAACCATAAATGGAGTTTTAACTCTCCTATTGAATTTGGAAAAGCAGTTAAAAATGCTGGTTTTGATTTGGTTTCAACAGCAAATAACCACTCGCTTGATAGAGGTATTGAAGGTCTAAACCAAACAATCAAAAATTTAGATCATATCAATTTAAATCATATTGGGACTTATTTGTCTGAAAAAGAAAAGGAAAAGTTTTACATTAAAGACATTAACAATATTAAAATAGCATTTATTTCATATACATATGGAACAAATGCATCATTCAATAAGGTTTATTTAAATAAAAACGAAAAACATGCCATAAACTTATTTAAAAGACAAGAGAGAATTGTTTTAAGAAGGCAAATTGTAAAACGTATTATATTAAAAATAGAGAGTTATATAAATAATGGTTTTACTTTAAATCCTAAGCTTAGAAAGCTAAAAAACAAAATTAGACTGGCAAAAAAAGAAGCTGATTTAGTATTTGTTTTAATGCATAGCGGTGGTCAATACAATTTAAAACCTGATAATTGGACTGTTAAATTAATGGATTTTTTGCTTAAAAGTCATGTTGATGGCGTTATTGGTTGTCATCCTCATGTGGTTCAAAAAATAGCTATTCATGCGAATAGTCAAATAGGAGCTTTTTCTTTGGGGAATTTTTGTTCCTATCCAGGAAGTGATTCTTGCAAAATGAATCAGAGCGAATATTCAATTATATTACATACTTATATAAATGATAAAACAAAAAAAATAGAGAAAGTTACTTTTCAAATCGCTAAATCAATTGTGCAATCGGATGGTAAAGCTATAATATATTTATTATTTGATTTAATAAATAATGAAAAAGACGAAATAATTAAAAAAGGGTTAATTGAAGATAACTTACTAATTGTAAATAGATTTCTTAATCAAAAGAAAGAAAAAGCTGAAATAGAAAGTGAATATTTAATAGCTAATTTTATTTAGTATGTTTTCATTTAACACCACACTAAAAAAATCTATTTTTTTACAAAATAAATAATATGATTGAATTAAATAAAATATTTATAAGAAGAGATAGCAATTGTGTCTTTTTTTGTGCTAGTATAAAAATCGACAATAAAGAACACGAATTATGGTTTTCAGCAGACAAGAAGTTTGAAAAATATATAGCATTAAGCAATGGTGATTGTTTCAATCTAGTTTTATTTATTTATGCTGTTTTCACAAAAAAAAGTTTTACTTCAGGAGTACCGATTTCAAAACGTTTAAAGTATGGATTATCAGATGTTTTGTTAAATACCTTTATTAAAAACGACCTATATCCTGAAAAATTAAAAATTGATTTTAGGTATGTTGACGAAACTTTATATCCCGATGCCAATAAAACAGGTACTGCCATGTCATTGGGAGTAGATTCCTTTTATACACTATTAAATAATATGGAATCTACTTACCCTGTTGATATACTAACGCTTTTTAACGCTGGCGCTTATGGCGAGTTTGGAGGAGACATTGCACAAGATTTATTTGTCAAAATGAAAAATTATGTGTCTAATTTATCTGATGACTTAGGTATTGATTTTTTATGGGTAGATACTAATTTGAATGAAATTTTACAAATGCCATTTGTAAAAACGCATACGTTTAGAAATTTTGCATGTACTTTAATGTTTCAAAAATTATTTAAATCATACTATTATGCGTCTGGTATAACCTTAGATCATTTTAGGTTCAACCAAAATGATCCTGCATATTATGATTTATTAAATTCTAAAGCTATTGCAGGAAACTCTTTAGAATTTCATATATCAGGATTAAATGAAGGTAGATTGTTAAAAACCAAAAGGATTTCAAATAAACAACTCACTTTTAATAATCTAAATGTATGTTTAGTAACGCCCTTCAATAAGGAGTTATCTAGCAACAATACTAAATTAGTAAATTGTTCAAAATGTTTTAAATGTATCAGAACAATGGTAACATTGGATGTATTGGGTAAGCTACATTTATATAAAAATGTTTTTGATTTGAAAATATTTAAAGAAAATAAAGAAAAGTATTTAGCAGAAATTATTTATCATAAAATTAGAGCTAAAAATATTTTTTCAAAAGAAATTTTAAAGGAAGCGAAACTTAATAATTACCCATTATCATTTAAAGTATATTTTTACGTTGTTTTAAGGATATTTAAACCGATAGCACGAAAAATAAATAAAAATAACGCTCTGTAATATTTTTATATATAAGAAACATGAAGCCTGATATTTCCATAATCGTTCCTGTATATAACAGCTCAGATTTTTTACAAAAATGTCTAAAAAGCATCCAAGTTCAGACGTTGAAAAATATTGAGGTTATTCTTATGAATGATGGATCTAACGATAACTCATTAAGTATATGTAATACTTTTGCAGAAATCGACAATAGGTTTAAAGTTTTTACACAAACAAATGCTGGCGTCTCTTCCGCAAGAAATAATGGTTTAAAAAAGGCCCTAGGCGATTATATCTGTTTTGTCGATAGTGATGATTGGATTGATGAAAAGTTTTGCGAAATATTGACTGATAATTCTAATAACAATAATTATGATTTAATTAGTTGTGGGTATAAATCTCATTTCCAGAATCATATTGAAGAAGATTTAAGTGATGCTAAATATGCAATAACTCAAAATAATATTATAAAATCCGTAAAAAATTATAAAAAAGATAACACCAATATACTAGGAAATAATGTTTGGGCTAAACTATTTAAAAAGAAAATTATCAAAAAAAATAAAATTGAATTTATTGAAAACTTAAGAGTTGGAGAGGATATATTATTTATTCTTCAATATCAAAAATTTATTAATGAAGCACTTCATATTCCTAATAAGTTATATAATTACAATAGAATTTCAAAAAAAAGCATTACCATTTCTTACGTAAAAGACTATTGGAATAATTTTATTTTTGTTAAGAAAAAAATTTTTGAAATTAATAAGGATATCATTGAGTATGATGAGGAGTATAAATATTACCAGTATGTAAACGTAGCGACTAAAGCCATATTTGAAGAAGGTAAGTTAAATAACGGAAAAAAAATTATTGAAAAATATAACAGTATTAAGGCCTTATGTAACAAAAAAGAAGTGCGTTATTTTTTTAATAATTACAAATTACAAAATGAAAATAACACCTTTTATCGCATAATAAAAAAATTAATGAAACTAAATTTGCCATTTGTTATTGTATTATTAATACCAAGTGCTTATAAACTCAAAATAATTTAAACATAGTATCATTTAAATATAGTAACCTTTATAGAGTTTATTTAAATCTATTAATTATAAAATATAATGAAAAAGAAAATAGTTATGCTTATAGGAGGAGATCATTCCTCATATGCTATATATAATGCTTTAAAATCAGATTTTGACATTGCCCATGTTATATTGGAAAATCAAAAATCCAGAAAAGCGTTTTTAAAACGTCGTATTAAAAAATTAGGTTTATTAAAAGTTATTGGTCAGGTTCTTTTTCAAAAAATTATAGTGCCATTTTTAAAAAAAGAAAGTAAAACTAGAGTTGATGAAATTATTAAACAAAACAATTTATCTTTTAACGATTTTGAACCTGGTAAACTAATACAGGTTGATTCCGTAAACTCAGAAGATTGTATTTCGAAACTAAAAGCATTGAACCCCGATGTTATTATCGTTAATGGCACACGAATCATTTCTAAAAAAGTGCTGAATTCGGTACCTGCTACATTTATAAATACACATGCAGGGATGACGCCTTTATATCGAGGTATTCACGGTGCTTATTGGTCTAAGGTTAATGATGATGGGCATTGCGGGGTAAGTGTTCATTTAGTGGATCCAGGAATCGATACAGGAGGTATTTTATACCAAGATGTAATTGAAACCACTCCAGACGATAATTTTGTATCCTATACCTATCTCCAGTTAGCAAAAGGCATTGAACTTATGAAATTAGCTATTGCCGATATTATAGCAAATAATTCTAAAGTTATTACCAATACTCTAGGTAGTAAATTTTGGACACACCCAACCATTTGGTTTTACTTAAAACACAGGCTGTTCAATAAGGTCAAATAAAATAATAATATCAATAAAAATTCAATATATGGCATCCGCATTAAAAAAATTAATACCTTTTAAATGGAAGGCTTACACTTTAATAGTTTTAAATAAATTAAAGCCATTACAGGATTTAGGTTATAACATACCATCAGAAAAAAAACAGCGCATATTTATTTTTTTAGCTGCAGATTATGGTAATTTAGGTGATGTAGCCATTACATACGCACAACATAAATTTTTAAGTCATGCCTTTCCCAATGCTATAGTTACTGAAATACCAATTAGTGAAACACTTAAAGGTATTGTTTTCGTAAAAAAAATAATAAGGAAAGGCGATATTGTTACCACTGTAGGAGGTGGAAATATGGGCGATTTATATGAATCTATAGAGTTTTTTAGACAACTAGTTATTAAAAACTTCAAGAATAATAAATTAGTAGCTTTTCCTCAAACTATAGATTTTAATCATAATAAAAAAGGCATGGCTGCTCTAAATAAAGCAATTAAAATATATTCCAGCCACCCGGACCTGACTTTAATTGCCAGGGAGCACAAATCCTACGATTATTTTAGAAACCATTTTAAAAATAATAATATTCTTTTAACGCCAGATATTGTATTGTCGCAAAATCAAGCTAAGCCTGAGTACCCACGTAAAGGCGCCATTATATGCCTTAGAAACGACAAGGAAAAAAAACTATCCATATCGGAAGAAGAGACGCTTTCCAAAATTTTGGAACATCAGTTTAAATCTGTAACACTTCGAGACACACATGTTGGTGGTTCAGGTTTACCGCTACTAAACCGTGTTAAAAAACTGAAGCATATTTGGGAAGATTTTAAAAAAGCGGAAATCGTTATCACTGATAGGCTTCATGGCATGATATTTTGTTATATAACAGGAACACCAGCCTTAATTTTTTTAAATAACAACCATAAGATAAAGTCATCCTATTTTTGGATAAATGATGCCACATACATTCAGTTAATGGAAGATTTTAATCCCGATAAAGTAAAGGAAGCTATTAGCAAACTAAAAACCATCAAGTCTGAACCAAATTCCCAAAATTTGATAACAAAATATACAGCAATTATCGATGCTATTAAACATTAATTATGCAACCTAAATTATCCATAGTCATACCCGTTTATAATGTATCACAATACCTAAAAAAGTGTGTTTTAAGTTGCGTAAACCAAAATGTGGACCATGATTTTTTTGAAATTATTTTAGTGAATGATGGATCAACCGATGATAGTCTTGATATATGTAAAGCACTCATTGCCGAATTTCCTAAATTAAGATTAGTTGATCAGGAAAACAAAGGGTTAAGCGGTGCAAGAAATTCTGGTTTAGCAGTAGCAAAAGGAGACTATATTTGGTTTGTTGATTCTGATGATTGGATTGCTACAGATGGTTTAATAAAAATTATAGACGCCCTAAAATCAGATTTGGATATTTTATGGCTAGGTCATGATGTTTGGTTAAATGAAAAATCAATAAAAACCTATTTACCTCAGGCTTTACCACATCCAATGGTTGGCGATGAATTTTTTAAAGACCATTTGAATGACTTATTTTATATATGGAAATTTATATATAAAAAAGACTTCTTATTGCGTAATAAATTAACCTTTTATGAAGGCTTATTTTATGAGGATTTAGAGTTTACGCCAAGAGCTTTAAAAGTGGCAAAACAATGTGCTACCCTACCCTTGGTATGTTACCATTATTTAGTAAGACCAGGTAGTATTGCTAATTATATAAGAGACAAAAATGTAGCGCATCGTTTCTATATTTTGAATAAATTGGCAGATTTGTTGGACGATAATACTACGGAAATTTATAAAACTGCTTTAATTCATGTTATTATCCATACTACAGAAAACACTTATAATATGGCTGCAAGAGCGGGTTTAAAGATTCCTGAAGATGGGGCAACCATTTTAAAAAGAATTAAAAGTAATAATTGGAAGAGCCACAAAGTCTCTACAAAATTTAAGTTACTTAAAGCAAGTCCAACATTAATTTATAACTTGAATACGTTATTATACAAAGTTTATAATTTAATATCTTCAAAATCTAATTAAACCATGAAACGGATATTACATATTGTTGGTACTATGGATCGTGCTGGCGCAGAAACTATGGTGATGAATCTTTACAGAGCTATAGATAAATCGAAATACCAGTTCGATTTTGTATATTTTACCGATAAGACATGTGCTTATGATGATGAAATTTTAGCGCTTGGCGGTCGTATTTATAAAATTCCTAAGCGCTATAAACAAAAACCTATAACCAGAACGTTTAAATTGTATCAATTAATAAAAAAAAACAAGCCTTTTCATGCCATTCATTGTCATCAATTATTAAGCAACTCATTCCATTTAATAGCAGGATATTTTGCTGGAATGTCTAAAAGGATTGTCCATGCACATTCTACCAGGGATTTTAGCAAACAAAACGTTATCAGAAAACTTTATCAAAATTTTTCGAAAAAAATAATTCATATTTTAGGCACTGATTTTATAGCTTGTGGCATTGAACCCGGTAATTTTCTGTTTCCAAACAAAAAAAACATTGTTTTTATTCCCAATGCTATTGATGTTGATAAATTTCTTGTAGCCAAAACTAAAAGAGATGTTGATTTTTTTAAAATTAAAAAAGACAAACACACTATAATGATATCGCAAATAGGACGGTTTATGACTGTTAAAAATCATGAATTTTCAATAAAATTTGCCCAATACTTAAAAAAACAAAATTTTAATTTTCATATGTTTTTTGCGGGTTCAGGCACGTTAGAAAACGAAATGAAAACGTTAACAAAAGAGCTAGATATCATGGATAAAATTACATTTCTTGGTGTTAGAGAAGATATTGATGCTATTTTAGGGAATTCTGATTTACTTTTAATGCCATCAATTTATGAAGGTTTTCCAGTTATTTTAGTTGAATCGCAAACAGCTGGCACACCAGCATTAATATCTAACGGTATTGTAAAAGAAGTGGATTTAGGCTTAGATCTAGTTACCTTTTGCAATCTTGATGAGCCTTTTAAAAAATGGATGGATTATATAAATACTATTCTGAAATTACCAATAAAAAATAATCAATTAAGATACAAAACCATTAGTGAAAGAGGTTTTAATATTAATATAAGTGTTAATTTTTTGGAAAAAGTATATAACAATTAAAAACAAATATTAAGTATGATTGATTTTATACCAGGTAAATACTACAAAGATATATTTTATTTTGGCCTTTGGTTAGTAGTTATCGTTGCCATTTTTCATACACAAATTTTAAAACATGATTCTCAAAAAGCCATAGGGTTTAATACTGTTGCTGGTTGGTTGCTTTTTATATCAGTATTCGCCTTAATTGGTTTTCGACCTATAGATGGTGCTTTTATTGATATGACAACCTATGCGCATATCTTTCAGCGTTATCAATTTGGCAATTACAGTATTGAAAGTGATTATGGTTTTAATTATTTTATACTAGGGTGTACTAAAATAATGACTGTGGAATGGTTTTTTACCGTTTGTGCCATCATTTATATTGTGCCCTTGTTTTTAGTTTCTAAAAAATGGTTTCCAAACTATTACTTTTATGCGTTTCTGCTGTTTGTGGCTTCTATGTCGTTTTTCGCCTATGGAACCAATGGAATACGTAATGGTATGGCAACATCATTATTTATCATGGCATTATATTTTTACAGGTCAAACACAGCATTAATGATATTCTTTTTCGTTTTGGCCTATTCTTTCCACAACAGTTTGCTATTGGCCATTGCTGCATTTATTGTAAGCTTTTTTCTTACGGATACCAAAAAATATTATTTCTTTTATTTATTTGCCATTTTATTATCAATAACCATGGGCGGCATCTGGGAAAATCTTTTTGCTAGTTTAGGTTTTGGCGACGACCGATTTGCAAATTATCTTACAAAAAGTGCAGACGCAAGTAGGTTTGCATCCACTGGATTTAGATATGATTTCTTGTTATACAGTGCAGCGCCAATCCTGCTCTCGTTCAATTATAAATATATTAAAGGTTATGAAAGTGTTATTTATACAAGAATATTAAACACTTATATAATAGCCAACGGGTTCTGGGTTATGGTCATTCGGGCTAATTATTCTAATAGGTTTGCCTACCTCTCCTGGTTTCTTATGGCTATTGTAATATTCTATCCCGTTTTGGATAAACAGTTATGGAATGATCAATTTAAAAAATTAGGGTATATTATATTTCTATATTTTTTTTTCACATACTTTATTATGTATTTATTAAGATAAAATACAAAGCAACAATAGATACCTAAAGCACTATAAAGTTTTAATTAACCCTTTATCTTTAAAATATAAGTGTAACTGGTTTATAGCATATATTTGTTAATTAAAAAATTTACTTATTAAATTAATTTTTATGGGAATTACAATTGGGCTTCCTTTTTACAATGCTGAAAAATACCTGGAATTGGCCATTAAATCGGTGTTCGCACAAACCTATCAGGATTGGGAATTGATATTGATGGACGATGGATCTACAGATAATTCTTTGGCTATAGCAAAATCTATAAATGACCCTAGGGTTAAAGTTTACTCTGATGGTAAAAACAAAAAGCTAGCAGGACGTTTAAACGACATTGTTGGTTTAGCCAAATATGATTATTTAGCTAGAATGGATGCGGATGATGTGATGTCCACTAAAAGAATTAAGAGGCAAATGGATATGCTTACTAGCAACCCACAGCTTGATATGGTGAGTACAGGTACGGTATCTATAGCTAACGACCTAACTTATCTAGGGGCGAGAAACATGGCGGTATCGCATATTTCATTCAACGATCTTTTAACTAAAAAGGCAGCGCCGTTACACGCTAGTATTGTAAGTAGAACAGCTTGGTTTAAACGAAATAGATATAATGAATCCCTAAAAATTGCTCAAGATTACGATTTGTGGCTAAGAGCCTGTAAAAACAATGATTTTAAAGTGGAAATTATTTCTGATTTACTGTACTACTATAGAGAAGAAAATAATGCTACAACAAAAAAAGTACTTGCCGCTTATAAAAATGAAAGGGTTATGTATAAAAAATATGCTGGCCACATGTATTATAAACTTTGGGCTAAATCGCAACTTAAATCTTTAGCGGTAAGAGCGATTGCTTTGTTAAATAAAGAAGATATTCTTTTAAAAAGACGTAGTCATAATAGTATCAATGAATTGGATCGGGCAGCATATTTAGAAGAAATCAAAATCATTAAAAATACCATATTACCCAAATTTTAACTACAAACTATATATGAACGGTAAATTTATAATTTCATTGGATTTTGAGTTGCATTGGGGGGTTTTTGACGCGCTTACCTTGGAGCAATATCAAAACAACTTATTAAATGTTAGAACAGTAATAGATAGATTGGTAAAGCTTAGTGATACCTATGGCGTAAAGCTAACCTTTGCAACTGTAGGCTTGTTATTTGCTGAAAACAAAGCAACCATTAAAGAGCATATGCCTCAAAACATCCCCAACTATTCAGATAAAAACTTAAACCCCTACCGCTTGCTCGACGACATTGGAGAAAACGAGGCTTCGGACCCTATTCATTATGCTAAATCGGTTATTGAAACTATTAAACTAAATACCAACCATGAAATAAGTACGCATACCTTTGGGCATTACAATTGCTTTGCAGCAGGACAGGATGCTAGTAGCTTTAATGCCGATTTAATCTCCGCCAGAACAATCGCTAAAGATTTGGGTATTGCACTTAAAAGTATTGTTTTTCCTAAAAACCAAACAAGGCAAGATTTTTTGGCGGTTTGTAAAAAAAATGGAATTACCAATTATAGAGGCGTTGAATTGCATGCCATGTATAATACTAATTTAAAAACCAATAAAAAAGTAGTTATCCTTGGGTATCGCTTATTAAGACTCATGGACGCATATATGAATATTAGCGGTACCAACACCTATCCCGTAAAAAGTATAAAAAAGGATGCGCAGGGATTAATAAACTTGCCATCCAGTAGATTTTATAGAGCGTATTTCCCTAAGTTATCTATGTTCGAATGTTTAAAAAAACGCAGAATTACCAAGGGTATGAAACACGCGGCAAAAAACAATGCACTCTTCCATTTGTGGTGGCACCCTCATAATTTTGGAGATCATATAGATGAAAATTTTAAAAATCTGGAAGATATTTTTAAAACGTATAAAAAATTAAATGAAAAATTTAATTTTGAGAGTATGACTATGACTGGTTTAACCGATGAGATTCTTAATAAGAATAATGGCAATTTTAAATAATAAAGTTATCTTATTTTTTATTAAAATTTGAAAATAGGCTCTACAATTTATACTATAAAATAAAAAGTTTCACTCAGCTAAGTAATAGCAAGCTGTATTTACTTGCAATATTTTTAGAAAAGTTCTATATTTTCGTAATAGATCTGGCTTACACAAAAAAAATTTAATAGGATATTATATCGTATTGGTTTTTTTTTTATTATTAGAGTTTTATTTTAATCCTTATTAAAGGTCGCTAAACAAATTTTTGGTTTAAAAATTTCAACGTTTTAAATGTCCTGCTTCAGTTCAACAAAAAAGCTAAACAATTATAAATTGTTTAGCTTTTAAATATTATTTAATACTAAATAAGTTGGTCTAAATTTATTTTATCTTATTTATTTTATTACCAGTTAATTTAATATTTTCAGAGTCCTTAACAGTATATTCGGTATTGCTAATATTATTTTCGAATGTTACATGTTTAGACCTTCTAACAGAATTACTAAAATTTTTAGCAGACGTAAGATCACAATCTTTAAATAAAATTAGTTCACTAGTTGTATCTGCATCTTGATTTAAATAATAAAGATCTATTGGTCTTTGCTCTACAGATATAGTCTCACCAAGAATACTTATATTTTTATTATTACGCGTATTATAAAGGTTTCTGTAGCCTTTACTATTTAAAACATTGCTTGTTATTACATTATCTCTAAATGTAGTATTCGATAGGTTACTAATTAAAAAGACACCAACAGCGCAGTTTTCTATTTTATTATTTCTAATATCATGATTTTTGCCACCAATCGTCATACCTTTTGCATAATCGGTAATAGTGTTATTATAAAATTCCCAATTATCATTAAGTTCAACACCTTGCTTATTTATGTAAGAACCAATAGTAAATGCCGTTAAACCATTCTTTTCTCTAGATTTAAAAGCATTATTTCTTACAATAACATTGTCTGATGCAAAAGACGCTACCTTCGAGTCAAAATTATTATTTTCAATAGTAATATTACTAGCGGTGAATACTACAATATCACCAGCATAATTGTTGGTAAACTTGCAATTCCTAACAATAATATCTTCATTTAATGCTGAACGAACTAAACTTCCGTCATCTGCACTTGTTCTTATAGCTTCAAAATCAATACCGTATCTTGGACTAGCTCCAGAACTACTGTATATTCTTTTACCGGAAGCATCATAAGCTTGTTCACCATTACCGGTATCACTAATAATACAATTATCAATAATAATATCCCTACCATCTAAAAAACTTATAGCATTTCGTCTAGACCTTAACATGGTACAGTTTTTAACAATTACATTTTTGGTTTCCTTCTTTCCTGGAAACAGTTCGCCACTAGCTTGTCTTAATGCTTCCCCATGAAACATGATGGCATCGCCCGTAGGATCACTAAAATGCACATTATCCACCTCCACATTTTCTGAACCTATAATAAATAATAAGGATCCAAAAGTATGGTGGTCACGATTAGCAATATTATCATTACCAAAATCTTCACTATAAGGCTTGTAAACATGCTGAAAGCGATCACCAACTAAATGGCCACCAGAAATAGAAACATTATTTGATATCGGTAATTTTATTAAGGTGTACCAAGGCAATTCATTAGGCTGTACACGGATAAATGTGTTATCAGTCATGTTTAAAGAAAAATCAGAAGGAATATTTATAGCAGAATCCTCTAATCTTGTAGATCTACCTGTGTAACCATGGTGGACTTTAAAATAAGCATCCATTTTATCAATTTTAAAAATATTTACACCAAATAATTTAGCTTGGTATATTGTTTTTTGTAAAATGTCTCTGTTTCTTAAAGCCACTTCATCACTTACAACACCTTGAACTATTCCCCAACGTTCAGGATCAAAAGTAAATGATAAATCCCTTAACTGAGGTTTAGTACCACCAATGTTTAAGGTTGTATTTAAAATTTCAGAATCAATTACAGAATCCTCCGAAAAATTTAATGTTCCGTTTTTTATCTCACCACCTTCATAGGCAATATCAACTTTAGGAGGTAAATCGATAGTTTTGCCTTGTAAATCCAAAGTACAATTAATTAATATCGTGGCGTTGGATTTAGCATTGTTAAGATTGAAATCACAAGGTAAAGCATAACTGGCTGCCTCATCAGAAGCTTGAGTTTCTTTTGTACTGGCTAACGACTCTTCTACAAAAATATTTTCTTTATTACAGGAAAATAAACTGACGAGTACAAAAAAGACTAATAAAAATGGCTTGGTAATAGTTTTCATAATTTACATAATTTTTTTTAAATTGATTTTAATAACATTTTTTAAAACTATAGATAAAACTAACGCGAGTCGTTGAGGTGTAATTATTTTCGATGAAATACATTGAAAGTAAGAGAATTAATCGATGAAATACTTTTTTTACCGATGAGATTCAAAACCATAGTACCCTATTCGAAATTAATATACGAGCTAGTTCAATTTTTAGATCATTTAAGTTAAAATAAATTGTTTTGGATTAAGAGAATTGCGAAAATAGGAATAAATATCGTAACATACTATTTTTGTTTAAAATTCTATTTGATTGTTAACAAGCATATTATAGATAATAAATAAAAAAAAAGGGTTTTTTTTAGACTTTTAAAATTACGGTTTTTTAATGATTTTTTTTTAAACTACATTATACACGTTTTTAAATTGTAAGATTAAATACATGTAAAAAAATTATAATTTACTTAAATCGATACGCTTTTTTTAAGATAATTCATACTTATTTTATAAATTTCCCACAAAATTAAAAAATACGTTTTTAAAAACCATGACGTAGATTTAATACCAATAGTATAGCTTATTGTTTATGAAACAATTACCAAATTTATATGCATTAAGATTTATTTTGTGCTTATTTGTTATTTTACAACATATTCCGGATACGTCAAAGAGTATTGGGCTCCCCTATTTTCATGATGCAGCTATGCTTCATAAAGGCGGATTAGCTGTATTTTATTTTTTTACCTTATCTGGGTTTTTAATAATCCGGATTATATACTTAGAAATAAAGACAACACAAGCCTTTAATTTTAAACACTTTTACTTGAGGCGAATACAACGCTTATACCCCGTTTATTATTTAGTGTTATTTTTTGGCTTTGCATTTTATAATTTTATTTTACCTTATTTTAATATTCAATACGATAGCGACTACCCATGGGGAACGTTTTTTGCAGGCTATATTTTTTTAGCACCTAACGTAATAACTTATTATTATAAAGTCGGAGGGATATTACGGGTGCTTTGGAGTATTGGAGTTGAAGAACAGTTTTACTTATTTGCACCTTTATTAATATATATAGGTAGAAAAAATATTTTACTTACATTGTTTTTAAT
>Ga0209186_1000028_pt1 | contig 121937 bp, 121 predicted proteins | sample SidtaG_FD_187426 | JGI IMG/M metagenome (GOLD analysis project Ga0209186, IMG submission 187426) | Marine algal microbial communities from Sidmouth, United Kingdom - Sidmouth_Male2 metaG (SPAdes) (version 2) | ecosystem: Host-associated > Algae > Red algae > Unclassified | place: Sidmouth... | reverse complement strand
GTCATGGTGTCGTTGATCTGACACCCAGAATCTGGGAACCCTGGCCGGACACCGCAAGCTCTCTTCCGGTTTGCACCAGAAAGCGTTTAGGCCCTAGCAGCTTTTACAGAAGAACCGTTACACTCCCCTCCTGACGGGACCGTCTAGTGGAGGGCAGTAATTCGGTCGCCTTGCTCGACTGTCTGTGGCATTCTGTTGGGCGTGGAAGTAGAGGACGGCAGTTGGGAAATCGGCAGTGGTGGGGTGCGGAGCCAATGGCATGGGCTACGGTGCCTTGAGGTAGTCTTCGACGACATCCCGAGTCCACGGTTGTTTCGTTGGTTGGCGAAGGCAGTGGCGGAACTCCGACGGAGTGGGCTGGCGGATGGTGCGGTGAGTTCGTATTGCTCTCTGGCGGTCTATTGGGATAGCTTGCCGGGTAGGGGGGTGGAGCATTCGGTTCTGGAGAAGCTCGGCGGCCTGGGATCGATGACAGCGCCGACCGACTCCGGTGCGCATGTGATTCCGGCTCGCTATTGCGGCGAGGATCTGGGGCGGGTCGCGGCTAGTTCGGGCTTGTCCGAGGCTGAGGTGGTGGAGGTTCACGCGGGGGCTGAATACACCGTGGCGGCGGTGGGTTTTTTACCGAATTTCGGCTATCTCTGGGGTCTGGACGAACGCCTTGTCACGCCCCGGCTGTCGACCCCGAGGGCACGGGTGCCGGTGGGGGCACTGGGGATTGGCGGCAGCCAGACGGGGATCTATCCGCAGGGTTCGCCGGGCGGCTGGAACTTAATTGGCCAGGTCGAGGAAAAGGTCTGCGGGGAGGTCTGTCCGGAACTACGGGTGGGGGATAAGGTTCGATTTGAGGTAACGGGATGAGTCTTCTTCTGAATATTGATGCCGGCGAGCATGAGCCGGGGTGGGCGGGCGACTTGGCCTTTCTCGAGGTGGTGGACGCTGTGAACCTGGCGCTGGGCGGGCACGCGGGTGATCCCGGCTGGACTCGCGAGCTCGCGGCCGAAGCCGAATTCCGCGGGGTTCGGGTTCACTTGCATCCGAGTTATCCGGACCGGGAAAACTTCGGGCGATACATCATGCAGATGGATTGGCGAGATCTCTCGGCCAGCCTGACTGAGCAGAGGTCGGTGTTGCCGGACTGCACGGTCTGCAAGCCGCACGGAGCTCTCTACAACGAGGCTGCCCGAGACCCGGAACTTGCGGCAAGGCTGAGTGATTGGTGTTTGCGGCAGGGGATCGACGAGGTCCTCTGTTCTCCGGGGAGTGCCTTCGCCCAGGCGGCGTCGAGTGCTGGCCTGCGAGTGTTGCGAGAAGGCTTCGCGGATCGAGCCTATGTGCGAGATCGCGATGGGAGTGTTGTCTTGGCTCCGCGCTCGCAGACCGGTGCCGTCTTGGACAGTGTCGAAGCTGCACTGGTGCAGGCATACCACATCTCGACTGAGGGCAAGGTCGCACTGCTCAGTGGTGGTGAGGCGGAACTGCAGTGCGACACGATCTGCTTGCATGGCGATGCGGTGTCGGCTCTGGAGTTGGCGACAAGGCTGCGGGAGTTGTTGGGATGATTCGGGTCGAGCGCGGGATCAGCAAGTGGGTCGGTGCGGCGGATTACTCGGGGCTGGGGCATGGCCATGCGCCGGGCGGGGCTCAGGATCGGTTTTCGTTTCGGCTGGCTAATCAGCTTATCGGCAATGTGCCGGGTGCAACGGCCCTTGAGTTCGCCTTGGCACCGGCTGTCGTGGTGGTGGAGAAGACCTGCCGGCTGGTGGTTGGCGGAGCCCCGGTGGAAATCGAAATCGATGGCCAGCCCGCTCCCGAGTGGACCGTCTTGGCAGTGCCTTCCGGTGCTCGGGTCTCGGTGCGGATGGGGGCGTTCGGTTGCCGGTTCTACCTCGCTGTGGCCGCAGATTCAGAGGCTGCCGTTGTCGGTCGCACCCGAGTCGAAGGAACCGAAGATTGGGCTCCCGATCCAGGAACGGTGCGGATCTTGGCGGGTCCAGAATCTGATCCGGCGGCTCTGGAGGCACTCTGTGGCAGGCCTTGGCAAGTCGGACTGCAGAGTAGTGGGATGGGGCTGGTGCTGGAGGGCGAGCCGCTCGATCTGCCCGGCTACGATCTGCTGTCGGCACCGGTGCAAGACGGCACGATTCAGGCGACAGCGAACGGGCTCTTGGCGCTCCTCCGGGAGCGGGGAACCCTCGGCGGCTATCCGCGTGTGGCCACGGTCATCGACTGCGACGTCGATCGGCTGGCGCAGTTCCGGCCCGGGGAGACTCTGCGGTTTCAGTTGGTCGATCGCGACGACGCTCGCGGGTTCTGTGAGTTGCAGGAGCGGGCGCTGGACGCGGCCTTGAGATAGGGGCAGTCCGATAGATAAATTCGAAATTGTTTCAACGCTGAGGCTCGGCTCTGTGTCTCAATGATTGGCTGTGCCTGTTTAGTGCACCGCGATTCAGATAATGATGATCCAGACGACTCGACCGAAACTTCTCGCAATTCTCAGCGGCTTGGCTCTCGGGCTTTCCGCATCACCGACGACTGCCCAGAACCGCTCCCAGAGCGCCTTTCGCGAGGCCTTGAAGATCGACGGCAAGCCGCTTTCAAGCGCCGGGCAACGCATGCTTAGCTACGCCGACGCAGTTGATGCCATCCGCGATTCCGTTGTGCTGATCACCAGCCGCAAACGTCCGCAGGTGCCGCCCCAGCTGAAGCCGTATCTCAATGACCCGCGCATTCTGCGGATGTTCCCGCAATACGATCCCAACCGTGCCCCTGACCAGAGTGGGCTCGGGTCGGGGTTCGTGGTCACGGCGGATGGCTACATCATCACCAACAACCACGTCGTGCAGGGCGCCGATGAAATCGAGGTTAGCTTTCCCGCGTTGGAGGAAGTCTACCCGGCCAAGATTATCGGTCGTGATCCGGGCACCGACATCGCCTTGATCAAGATCGATGTGGAAGGGCTGAAGACCGCGACTTTGGGCGATAGCGATAACACCAGAGTCGGCGATATCGCCCTCGCCATCGGATCGCCACTCGGGCTTTCGGACACCGTGACCATGGGGATTATCAGTGCTCTCGGACGCGACACCGGCAAGGGCCAGCAGGGCGGTGGAATCCTCGGTGACGGTGGCTACGAGACATTTATTCAGACCGATGCCTCGATCAACGGAGGGAACTCTGGCGGGCCACTGGTCGATGGGCTCGGCCGCGTGGTCGGGGTCAATACGTTCATCATCTCAGGCAACGGAACCGCCGGTGGAAACATCGGATTGGGATTTGCCGTGCCGATCAATCTCGCCGTGCGCATCGCCGAAGATCTGGCGGACGATGGCTCGGTCGATCGCGGGTTCCTAGGGGTAAATATGGAGTCTCTGACTCAGGACATGGCGGCCTCGTTCGGCTTGGACAAGCCGGATGGTGCTTTGGTCCATGCGGTGTTTGAGGGGACTCCCGCTGGTGATGCGGGAATTCGGCCAGGCGATATAATCATGACCGTCGATGGCGAAACTGTCGACGACTCCGGAAGTCTACGGATCCACATCGGTAGCCTCCGCCCGGGGGACAAGGCCGCCTTCGGTGTGCTTCGAAGGGGTAAGGCAATATACCTGCCGGTTACGCTAGGTAGGAAGCCCGATCCGCAGCAGGCTAGCCAGATGCGTCCAGTGCGCGGCGACGCTCCGAGCGAAATTCAGCCACCTAAGGACGCGGAACTGGGGGGAAGAATCCCCGGTGTCGAGATCGCAGACCTGACAGCTGAGCAGCGTCGACGCCTTGGGCTTCGAAAGAATGATCCCGGCATCCTCGTGGTCGCAGTAGATCCCGAATCCGATGCTGCCCGGAAAGGCCTCCGCACCGGCGACTTGATCGTCGAGATTGGTTTCGATTCCGTGCGCGAAACCGAAACCTTCGAGCGTGCCGTAGCCGAATCAGAAGGCAATATCCGGGTCCGCGTTTTGACTCGCGGCGGGACTTACTTTCTCGTCCTAAACAAGGCGTAGCGGCGGAACGGCTACAGATACCTACGGATCTGAGCGATGAACCCGGGCCACTTCGCGCCGGGGCGATAACTGTCGTCCATAAGTAAGTGCGGGCAGTTCTTGTGGCCGAGATCACGCCCGTCCGAATAGCGGATGCGCCGCCGCGGTTGGTGAGGCACGACGTTCGAAAGGGGGATACCGTGTTTTTTCGACAGATGCGCGGTGAGTTGGGCGGTGCGGTCCAGCGTCCGCGATCGAGAGTTGCACCGGTTCTCGTACATCTCGATCCCGATCGACAGCCGGTTTCTTGGTCCTTCGTAGTCGGCGTGCTGGCCCTGTTCGTTTTCGGGGAGGCTCTGGCAGATCGAGCGTTCATCGACCGTGAAGTGCCAGGTTAGCTAATTGCTGGTTGCGGGCCTCCAGTTTGTCGAGGCGGGTCCGGTAAATGTGGCCTTGTTTTACTTCTCCTATTATAAGAGCCGGTCATGCCAGCTACCGCGAGAAGGGCGGCGAACAGTAGTAGACCCTACGAGACCGTCAGATTCCGATGCCTGATCCCTCGTGACGGGCTATAAGCCTCGGTCTACGAGTTAATGTCATCGGGTAGAAAATCGTCTCGCTTCATGCCTTGAATCCCAGTCCCAATATTGGCTCCCGAACCCGCAGAAATACAGGGAAAGCAGCGACTTTGCGATTTTCCATTTTTCACCTTGCCAAGAGGAATCCGCTTCCTATATTCGCGTCCCCTCATCGGGTGGTCTAGAGCCACTCCTTTAGCGGGCCGACTATCGGGAGCTGCTCCGGAGAAGACGCGCATCTAGGGTCTTAGAACTTTCGTTTCTGCTTCCCCGATCGTCGGCTACACAAATTCACAAAGCCATGCCGACAATCAACCAGCTCGTAAATAAAGGGCGCAAAAAGCAGACTGACAAGTCGAAAGCCCCTGCGCTTGCTAACTGTCCTCAACGCCGCGGCGTCTGTCTCCAGGTGATGACGCGCACACCGAAGAAGCCGAACTCCGCGCTTCGTAAGGTTGCCAAAGTCCGGCTCACTAATGGCCATGAGGTTATCGCCTATATCGGTGGTGAGGGTCACAATCTTCAAGAGCATTCCATCGTCCTCGTTCGTGGCGGTCGGGTGAAAGACCTTCCGGGTGTCCGTTACCACATTGTTCGTGGTGCTCTCGACACCCTCGGAGTTGATGGCCGCCGTCGCGGTCGCTCCAAATACGGAACCAAGCGTCCTAAGAAGTAGGGCCTGTTTCATAATCAATTTTCCCAACCCGCACTAGGAAAGACCGATGTCACGTAGAAGACGCGTCCGCCAAAAGGAGGAACTCACCGATCCCCGTTACGAGAGCGCTCTCGTAGCTAAACTGGTCAACCGAGTCATGAGGGCCGGCAAGAAGTCGCTCTCTGAGCGGATTGTCTATGCCGCCATTGACCGGGCTAACGAAGGGACCGAGACCATCGATCCCCTTGAGGTGCTGAATCGCGCCATCGAGAACTCCAAGCCTCGCGTTGAGGTGAAGAGCCGCCGAGTTGGTGGAGCGACCTACCAGGTGCCTCTTGAGGTTTCCGGTGATCGCCAAGAATCCCTCGCTATGCGCTGGATTGTTGCTCACGCTCGTTCCCGCCGCGGTGTCCCAATGCACGTTGCCCTTGCTAACGAGATCAAGGACGCCTCGCAGAATCAAGGGTCTTCCGTTCGCAAGCGCGACGAAGTCCACAAGATGGCTCAGGCAAACCGTGCCTTCGCTCACTTCCGCTTCTAACTAAGTCTTCTAGAGAACCTTTTCCGCCGGAACGTAATCCGGCAGTCCGCCATGTCCGCAAACTCGCCAGATAGGGAATTTCCCCTCGAACGCACCCGAAATATCGGGATCGCTGCTCATATCGATGCGGGAAAGACCACGCTCACAGAGCGAATCCTTTTTTACACCCAGATGATCCACAAGATCGGTGAGGTGCACGAAGGAATGGCCACGACGGACTGGATGGAGCAAGAGCGCGAGCGAGGGATTACGATCACTTCAGCTGCAGTCAGTTGCGACTGGAAGCAGGTTCCTCAAGACGACGTCTTTAAGCTCTTTGCAGGCGACTCTCAGCGAGTCAATATCATCGATACTCCCGGTCACGTCGATTTCACCGCCGAAGTTGAGCGTTCGTTGCGAGTTCTTGATGGTGCCATCGCTGTGTTCTGCGGTGTTGCTGGAGTCCAGCCCCAGTCCGAGACGGTCTGGCGCCAAGCCGATAAATATTCGGTGCCGCGGATCGTCTTCGTGAACAAAATGGACCGCGTCGGTGCGGACTTCCAAGCCGTTGTTGACGACATTCGCGAGAAATTCGCAGTCAATGCCCAGCCGGTGCTGATCCCGATCGGTGCAGAAGAAGATCTTCGCGGTCAGATCGATGTCGTTAATCAGAAGGCTGTTCTTTACGCTGATAGCGACGAATTCGGTTCGACCTACACGGTCGAAGCAATTCCCGCTGACTTGGCTGACGAAGCTAAGGCCGCTTACGACTCTCTAGTCGAAGCCCTAGTCGATCTCGACGAAGAGATTGGTCTGAAGTTTCTCGACGAGCAGGAAATCACCGCCGAGGACCTCAAGTCCGCCATTCGCCGCGCTACGATCACCGGTGTGTTGGTTCCCGTGGCTGGTGGCTCCGCTTTCAAGGATAAGGGGGTTCAATACCTCCTCGATGCTGTCATTGACTACCTTCCTAGTCCGCTCGACATCGCCGCCGCCGAAGGCCAAGACCCCGATGATGCGAACAAGCTCATCGTTGCTCCGACCGACGACAACGCTCCTTTTTGCGCTCTCGCTTTTAAGCTCGCTTCGGACAAATTTGGCAAGTTCGCCTTCTTCCGCGTCTACTCTGGTCAGATTTCCAAGAGTGACGTCGTCTGGAATGCCCGCACCAAGAAGCGTGAGCGGATTGGTCGCCTTACCCGGATTCAAGCGAACGACTTTCAAGATGTCGATACCTGCTACGCCGGCGATATCGCAGCCATCGTCGGGGTGAAGAACATCACTACCGGAGACACGATCTCCGCACTCGGCTTCGAGATTCTCCTCGAGCCCCCGACCTTCCCCGAGCCAGTCATGTCGATGGCTGTCGAGGCCCGGAGCACAGCTGACCAGGACAAACTGGTCGGCGCGCTGCACAGCCTTTCGGAAGAAGACCCGACCTTCGTGGTTTCCACTGATGAGGAAACCGGGCAGACGATCATTGCTGGCATGGGGGAGCTTCACCTTGAGATCCTCCGCGACCGCATGATGCGTGAGTTCGGAGTCGAAGTTCGCTCTGGTGAGCCGCAAATCGCTTACCGCGAGACGATTTCTGCCACCGCCGACGGCGAGGGCAAATTTATCAAGCAGACCGGCGGCACTGGCCAATACGGCCACGTCATTCTCCGCGTCGCACCTGCCGAGCGAGGTAAGGGCTTCAGCGTCGAGAGCAAGGTTGTTGGTGGGGAGATTCCTAAGGAATTCATCAGTGCTACACTGGCTGGTGTCGAAGAAGCAATTTCCAACGGCCCCGTCGCCGGCTACCCAATCGTCGATCTTCACGTTGAAGTCATTGGTGGTTCCAGTCACGAGGTCGATTCTAACGAGCAGGCCTTCCGCGTCGCGGCCATTCTCGCCATGAAGGATGCCATCGAGAGCGCTAGTCCCGTGCTTCTCGAGCCAATCATGAGTGTCGAATGCGCCACTCCCGATGAGTATCAAGGCGACATCATAGGCGACCTCAACCGTCGCCGTGGAAAGGTCTCCTCGATCGAGCCCAAGGCGAAACTTTCTATCATTCATTCCGAAGTCCCACTTTCCGCAATGTTCGGTTACTCGACCGACGTTCGCACCCTTTCTAGCGGCCGTGCCTCTTACAGCATGGAGCCATCCCACTTCGAGCTCGTCCCGGCCAAGGTGGCCAGCGATCTCATCGAGCGCCGTTGCGCCTAACCAAGTTTTTTCTCTAACCACTTCCACTCACCATGCAGAACCAGAAGATCAGGATTCGCCTCCGCGCTTACGACAGCCGTGTGCTCGAGCGCTCCACCCTGGAGATTGTCGATACCGCCAAGCGCACCGGAGCTAGGGTGGCTGGACCTATTCCTCTTCCCACCCGGATTGAGAAATTCAGTGTTAACCGTTCACCTCACGTGAACAAAAAGTCCGCTGAGCAGTTCGAAATCCGCACCCATAAGCGGATGCTTGATATCGTTGATCCTACTGCCCGCACAGTGGACGAGTTGAAAAAGCTCAATCTCCCTGCTGGTGTAGACATCCAGATCCGCATCTAGTTTCGCCTCTTTTTTCATCAATTTATCTTCCCCACCAGAGCAACCATGAGTCTAGGTCTCTTAGGAACAAAAGTCGGTATGACGCACGTCTACGACGAGGATGGCCGCGCCGTCCCTGTCACAGTCGTTAACGTCGCCGGAAACAGCGTCGTCCAGGTTAAGAACGCCGAAACAGATGGCTACTCCGCCGTCCAAATCGGCGTCACTGACCAGAAGCCACAGCGCCTCAACAAGCCGGCCCTCGGCCACTTCAAGAAGCACGGTAGCGACCCAAAGAAGCACGTCGAAGAGTTCCGCGTCGATAGCGACGAAGAGCTTGCCGACGTCAAGGATATCGACTTTTCCGCCTCGATGTTCGCAGACGGGCAGTGGGTCGACGTCATCGGCACCAGCAAAGGAAAAGGTTTCCAAGGTGTCTACAAGCGTTACAGCTTCGGTGGTCTCCGCGCCACGCACGGTTCCATGATGCACCGCCGAACTGGTGCTATTGGTGCCGGCTCGACTCCAGGTCGCGTTTGGAAAGGAACTCGCATGCCGGGTCGCCACGGTGGCTACAATCGCACCGTCCAGAATCTCAAAGTCGTTCAAGCTCGTCCCGACGACAATGTCCTCCTCATTGAGGGCGCTGTTCCAGGAGCTAAGGGAGGCTACGTCGTAGTTCGCCCTGCCATCAAGAAGGCTCTTCCTGCCAACTGGCCCCCGAAAAAGGGCGCTGCCAGTGAAGAAGCCGCCGCCGATAAGGCCTAACACCACCCGTTAAGGAGGAAATCCAATGGCTACTAAAGTTTTATCCGTATCCGACGCCCAAGGCGCCAAGCTCGATGTCATCGCTGATGGCACTAAGGGCGATCAGGCAGTCCATGACGTCGTCACCGCTCTCCGCGCCAATCGTCGCCAGGGCAACGCCTGCACCAAGACACGTGGAGAAGTCAAACACTCCAACAAGAAACCTTGGCGCCAGAAAGGCACCGGCCGCGCTCGTGCAGGTCGTACCAGTTCGCCAATTTGGCGTGGTGGTGGTGTCGCCTTCGGACCTCGTCCGCGGGACTACTCGAAGGACGTAAACAAGAAGACACGGCGCTTGGCCTTCCGACGCGCACTCGGAGCCCGCATCGAAGACGGAGACGTCATCGCCAGCACAGACTTCGCAGTCTCGGATGCCAAGACCAAGACCTTCGTTAAGCAAGTTTCGGCTCTTATCGATTCCGACCGCGTGCTTCTCATCGGCGAAAAGTTCGACGAAAACACCTTTCTCGCAGGACGCAACGTTAAGAGCGTCCTCCTCATGACCGCCGACGAAGTCAATGTCGAGCAACTTCTTTACTACAAGAAGATTGTCGTCACCGACAGCGCCATGGAAACCCTCGCTCGGAGAACCAAAGCCTAGCCATGAAAGATCTTCACCAGGTAATCAAGACCATTCGCCTCACTGAGAAGGCCGCTCTCCTAGGAGAGACCAGCAACGCTTACGTCTTCAAGGTCGATAAGGGTGCGAACAAGATCGAGATCAAGCAGGCGATCGAGCGTGCCTTCAAAACGAAGGTAACCTCCGTCAACACCTGCAACTACAAGGGCAAGGCCAAGCGCCAACGCCGAGCTGATGCCGGTCGCACTGCGAACTGGAAAAAAGCTATCGTCACCCTCGCCGAAGGAGAAAGCCTCGACCTCGTCTAGGTCTGTCTCCTCTGACTCTAACTCACAATTTTCTAAGCCGCCCTTCGCGGCTAACTGCACTCACCAACGATCATGGCACTCAAGAGATTCAAGCCAGTCACCCCTTCCAACCGTTACAAGGTCTGGTCGGCGTTTGACGAGATCACCAAGGATACGCCCGAGAAGAAGCTTCTGGTTCCGCGCAAGCGCACCGGTGGCCGAAACAATAAAGGTCGCATCACTTGCCGCCACGTAGGTGGCGGACACAAACGGAAGTATCGTCTCATCGACTTCAAGCGCCGTCGTTTCGACGAAGCCGCTAAGGTTGTCGGAATCGAATACGATCCGAACCGTACCGCCCGCATCGCTCTCATCGAGTATGCAGACGGCCAACGCTCCTACATCCTCGCTCCCGTTGGGCTCGAGGTCGGTGCCTCGGTTGTTTCTGGCGAGAACGCGCCTCCAGCAATTGGCAACTCTCTTCCGCTCGCCAACATCCCGCTCGGTTCCTCGATCCACAACATTGAGCTTCAGCCAGGTCGCGGTGGCCAAGTCGCTCGTTCGGCTGGTCAACAAGCAGTTCTCAGCAACCGCGAAGGCGACTACGCCCTCGTTCGGATGCCATCCGGAGAGATTCGCAAGATTCTCGGCCGGTGTGTCGCAACCATGGGTCAGGTCGGTAACATCGACCACATGAACCAGGTCAGCGGGAAAGCTGGTCGTTCGCGTTGGAAGGGCATTCGCCCAACCGTTCGCGGCATGTGCATGAACCCCGTCGATCACCCGAACGGTGGTGGTGAGGGTAAGTCCAAGTCCGGTGGTGGTCGTCAGCACCTCAAGTCTCCATGGGGACACACCAAGGGCCAGAAGACCCGCCAGAAATACAAGGCCAGCAGCAAGTTCATCGTCCAGCGTCGCAAGACGGTGAATAAGTAGCAGTCCTCAGCCCAACCAATCTAAGCTCAAGAATCACCTGTTATGGGACGCTCGCTAAAAAAGGGACCTTTCGTAGACCAAAAGTTGCTCTACAAGATCGACCAAATGGCCGAATCCGGAAAGAAGAAGCCGATTAAGACCTGGTCACGCCGGTCAATGATCACTCCTGACTTCGTCGGCCACACTTTCCTCGTTCACAACGGCAAGGATCATGTGTCCGTCTACGTGTCGGAAAACATGGTCGGCCACAAGCTCGGCGAATTCTCGCCAACCTCGATCTTCAAGGCCCACGGTGGTCTTGGTAAGAAGTAATCCACTGATCCAACGTTTCTTCCTCTCGTGAATCGCATCGCACACAACAGCTATCGCCGTAAGGCCAGCGCTCTCGCCCTTCCGGCGAGCCTGCTCTGGATCGGCAGCGCTGTGTGCCTGTTCCTAGTAGCACCGGTGGCGACGCCGACTGCTCAGGCGCAGAATGCGGCCTTCGAGATGGAAGAGTTGAAGATCGCGCTTCAGGCCGCCACCGCGAAAGCCGCAAGGCTCGAGCGGGAAGTTGCCGAAATAGGGGAGAAGAACGATCACCTCGGCCAGGCGCTCGCCGCCGCGAATGCTGAGGGTGAGCACTTCCGCCTTACCTACCAGAAGCTCCGGGAGCGGATGGAGGCCCTTGGCATATCAGCCATCGACCCCGATCCTTCTAGTCTGCAGGCCCGCTATCTCAAGGCCCTGTCGGATTACCGCCTCACTAGGGAAGAAAACGACAAACTCGTCTCCGCGCTCGGAGATCTCAACGCCTCGGTCGCCGCCTACATGGGCACCGCGATTAGCTCCAGCATCAAAGAACGACTCTCTCTCGAAGTCGCCATCCGCGAAGCCAACCAACTCGTTGGTGGAGCTAGCAAGCCCAAGCGTCAGCAGGGCAACGTTTCTCTAGAGAACGCCAAGGTGGTTTCTCTCAAGTCCGACTACGACCTCGTCGTCCTCAACGTAGGCCGCGACTCAGGTGTTCAAGTCGGCATGCCATTTCAAATTCACCGCAAGGACCGACCCATCGGAAGTGCACTCGTCATCGACGTGCGTGACCATATCTGCGGTGTCGTAATCAAGGGTCTCGCTGATCTCAGCGAAGGCGTGAAACTCGGCGACAACGCCCGAGTTGATGCTACCACTCCACAAGCTCTCTAGCTCCACTCTCTTTAACCACACTTCTTACTTTCCCAACCTTTCGAAACCATGGACGTTATCTCCATCTATCGCCACGCCAGGATCTCGCCATACAAGGCCAGGGAGGTCACCCGTGAAATTCAGGGTCTCCCCGTTTCACAGGCACTGGACATCGTTGCTTTCACTCCAAAGAAGGCAGCCTTCCTCGTCGGCAAGACACTCAAGTCTGCAATCGCTAACGCCGAGAACAATCACGACCTGATGGCTGATACCCTAGTGGTGAAAGAGTGTGTCGTCGGTGACGGACCTCGCTTCCGTCGCTTCAAGGCCCGCGCTCGTGGATCGGCCGCACCGATCAAGCGTCGCACCAGCCACATCCGTATCATCTTGACCGATGAGACCGGCGAAGAAGTTCCTAAGGCGAAGAAGCCCGCTCCAGAGAAAGCCGCCGCCGCCGCCAAGCCGGCTCCTGCGAAGACCGAAGCCGCTGCTCCCAAGGCAGAAGAAAAGCAGGTAGCCGCATCAGCTCCTGAGGCGGCATCCGATTCTGGCAGCGCCAACCTTGGCCTCGTCTACGACAAGGCACCCGACAATGTCGATGATCTCAAGCGCATTTCCGGAGTCGGACCTGCACTTGAAGAAAAGCTTCACAACTTCGGAATCTACACCTACGAGCAGGTCGCAGCTTGGGAAGCCGAACAGGTTTCCGCTTTCGACGATCTCCTCTCCTTCAAAGGCCGCATCGAGCGCGACGAATGGATTCGTCAGGCCAAAGAACTTATCACCGAGCGGGACGCTTAACCTAACCGCCTCCGCACCACCAACTTCCAACGCTCCTCACTCATGGGACAGAAAGTCAACCCGATCGGGTACCGCCTCGCACTCCAGAAAGACTGGAGATCTAAGTGGTATGCCACTGGATCTGAATATACGACGAACCTGCACACCGACCTAGCGGTTCGCCGTTACCTTCGGAAGAACCTGCAGTTCGCCGCTCTCTCGAAAATCTTCATCGAGCGCGCATTCAACTCCGTCCGTATTACCCTCTCCACTGCCCGTCCAGGTCTCGTTATTGGACGCAAGGGAAGTGAGATCGAGCGCATGCAGACGGAACTTTCCGCCGTCTGCGGTGGTAAAGTCGTCAAAATCGACATTCTCGAGATCCGCCAGCCGGAACTCGACGCCCAGCTCGTCGCTGAGAACGTCGCCCTTCAACTCGAGCGCCGGATTAGTTTCCGCCGCGCTATGAAGCGTGCCGTTCAGACCACAATGGATTTCGGTGCCGAAGGTATCCGGATCCGTTGCGCAGGTCGTCTCGGTGGTGCTGATATCGCTCGCGCAGAGTGGTATCGCAAAGGCAAGGTGCCTCTTCAGACTCTTCGTGTCCCCATCGACTACGGCTTCTGCGAAGCTCGTACGACCTATGGCATCATCGGAGTGAAGTGCTGGATCAATAAGAAAGAAGGCGCCGAAGTCGAAGGTGGTGAAGAAGGCGCTCGTCCTTCTCGCCCAGGTGAGCGTCCTTCCCGCGGAGGTCGCGGTGGTGGTCCTCGTGGTGGTGGTGCAGGATCTGGTGGTGATGGAGCTCCTCGTGGTGCTAAGCCCGACGATGCCGCTGCTACTACCGACGCCAAGCCCGCTGATGCCGATGCCAAGCCTGCCGCTGCTGATGCAGTCAAGGAGGAGGCCGCTCCAGCGACTCCAGCAGTCGCTCCTGAGGCCAAGCCGGTCACTGAGAGCACCGCAGTCGCCGCAGCCGCGCCAGCCGCTGCTGACGAAAAGAAGGCACACGATCTCGGTCGGGTCTTCGATAAGGCTCCCGATACTGTCGACGATCTGAAGAAGATCGCCGGTGTCGGACCACAGCTCGAAGAAAAGCTTAACAACTTCGGAGTTTACACCTTCGCACAAATCGCCGAATGGGGGGACCCGCAGGTTTCCGCTTTCGACGATCTTCTTGCCTTCAAAGGCCGGATTGAGCGCGATGAGTGGATCCGTCAGGCAAAGGAGTTCAGCGCCTAGTCTTAGGAGCTCTCCAATCAATCAACAACTCTACACGAAAGGACACTGTTATGGCATTGATGCCCAGACGAGTTAAATTCCGTAAAAGCCAGCGCGGCAGCCGCGCCGGTAACGCCTGCCGTGGCGTCAAAGTCGACTTCGGTGACTACGGACTCCAGACCCTTGATCGGGGCTGGATCAAAAACAATCAAATCGAGGCCTGCCGTATCTCGATTAACCGCTACCTCAAGCGTAAAGGAAAGGTGTGGATTCGCATCTTCCCTCACAAGCCAATTACCTCCCGCCCGCCTGAGACCAGGATGGGTAAAGGTAAGGGTGCTCCCGCTTCTTGGGTGGCAACCGTCAAGCCCGGTCACGTCCTCTTTGAGGTCGCCGGTGTGTCCGAGTCCCAGGCGAAAGAGGCTTTCCGTCTCGCCGCCAACAAGCTCAGTGTCCGTACCCGCTTTGTGAAGCGCGACGGCGTCTAGGCTCAGCAATAACTATTTTCCCAACCAGCCCACGACGATGAAGATCAAGGAGATCCGCGACATGGCCCCGACTGAAATCGCGGCCCAGATGAGCGAGAGCAAAGAGGAGATTCTCAATCTCCGTATCCAGCAACAGTCCGGACAGCTCGAGAATCCCTCGCGCCTACGGAACCTGCGCCGGGGAATCGCTCAAATGGAGACTATTCTCACTGAGATGGCCTCCAAAGCCGAGGCACCTGCTGCCAAGTAGGGGCGAGGCACGAAACACATTTCAAACCTTTAGAAGATGAGTCAAGAGACCACCGAAAAGAAGCCAGGGCTTCGCAAGACGCGAGTCGGTATCGTCGTGTCCGCAAAAATGGACAAGACGATCGTCGTCGAAGTTATGCGCCGCGTCCCGCACCCGCGCTTCAAGAAGATCATCAAGCGTTCGACCAAGTTCTGCGCACACGATGAGAAGAGCGAAGCCGCAGAGGGCGACAAGGTGGAGATCACCGAGTGCCGTCCGATCAGCAAGAAGAAGTGCTGGCAGCTCACCAAGGTCCTTACGCACTAGGTCCAATTTTTAGCAACCGCAACTTTCCGGGTTGGGCGCACATCGCTCATCCCTCCCAAGAACCAACTTACTTTCCTCCAGAACTATGATCCAGATGGAGTCCAAGGTCCCCGTGGCCGACAATACCGGTGCCCGGAGCTGCATGATGATTGGTGTGCTCGGTAAGCGCACCCGCACCGCCCGCGTCGGCGATGTCATCACCGCCCACGTCCGTGAGGCCAGCCCCACCGGCAGTGTCAAAAAGGGCGAAGTCGTCCGCTGTGTCGTTGTCCGCTCCGCCTACCCGGTTCGCCGGACTGACGGCTCGGTCCTTCGTTTCGACAACAACGCCGTTGTCATCATTGACCAAAACAACAATCCTAAGGGAACCCGTATCTTCGGCCCAGTCGCTCGCGAACTCCGCGAGAAGAACTTTATGAAGATCGTTTCTCTCGCCCCGGAAGTCCTCTAGGACGGTCCGCCGCAAACTACACAACGTTTTTCGTTTCCAGTCCCATGAGTCGCAAGAAGACCCACGTTAACAAACAGGATGTCGTCGAGGTAATCTCCGGCAACCATAAGGGGGCCACCGGTAAGGTCCTCAACGTCAATGCTACGAAACAGCAGGTCATCGTCGAAGGTGTCCGCTTGATTAAGAAGCACGCTAAGGCAACCGAAGCCAATCCCGACGGCGGGATTGTCGAGACTGAGGGACCTATTCACATTTCCAACGTCAAACTTGTTGAAAAGGCTGAAGCCTAACCGATGGTCCGCGCCCGCTGCATAGCGCCGCGCTACCGTCACCAACTATTTTCCCACTGACTGCCATGCAGCCTGAATTAAAAAAGGAATACCTGGAAAAGGTCGTCCCCGCTCTCAAGGAGAAGGGTGATTTCCCTAACGTCCACCAGGTGCCGAGGATCACGAAGATCGTCGTCCAATCTCACGTTGGTAAGGCCGAGGACCGTAAGCAGGCCGTCGCCGACGCTGTCGACGAGATCACCCGGATCACCGGCCAAAAGCCGATCACGCTTATCGCTAAGCGCTCGGTGTCCAACTTCCACGTCCGTGAAGGCGAGACTGTTGGAGCCAAGGTTACTCTTCGTGGCGACCAGATGTGGGAGTTTCTCCAGCGTCTGATGTTCGCCGCTATGCCGACCATTCGTGACTTCCGCGGAGTCTCATTCAAGGCCTTCGATGGTCGTGGAAACTACACCCTCGGAATTTCCGACCAATCCATCTTCCCCGAGGTCGAACTCGACAAGGTCAAGCGGACCATCGGATTTGACGTCAACATCGTCACCAGCGCACCTGATGACGACGCTGCTCGGCTGCTCTTGACTGAGCTAGGTATGCCTTTCCGCAAGCCGTCTACGCCAGCGACGGATGGTGCAGCGGGCGGAGCAGATTCCGCTGAAGCACCGAACGAAGAAGCCGCTAGCGCTGAAGCAACGTAATTTTTTCAACACCTGACCATCGTCCCGAAGGTCTACACGAAACCACGAGACATACCATGGCCGCACTAACCGACCCAATTGCCGACTTCCTCATTCGCATTAAAAACGCCTACATGGCGGGAAATGACGAATGCACCGCACCCTACTCCAAGATCAAGGTAGATATCGCCGAGATTTTGAAAGCTGAGGGATACATCTGGGGATTCGACGTAGATAAAGAGGGACAGTTCCCTGTAATCCGCGTTCGTACCCGAATCGTCGATGGCCAGCCGGCCATGGCCAACGTCAAGCGCATGAGCAAGCCTGGTTTGCGTCGCTATGTTGGAAGTGAAGACATTCCCCGGGTTCTCAGTGGACTTGGAATCAGCATTCTTTCTACGTCGAAGGGAGTCATGACTTGCGTCAACGCTCGTAAGGCAAAGATCGGTGGCGAGCTTCTCGCCCAGGTTTGGTAATTCACCCACTCGGTAACTCCAGCTTTACAAGAAAATGTCCCGCGTAGGTAACGAACCAATCACCCTTCCCGAGAAGGTCACCACCAGTGAAGACGGTGGCGTCGTCACGGTCGAAGGCCCTAAGGGCAAGCTTAGCCTCACCTTGCCTAAAGGCATTGGCTACGAGCTTGAAGACGGTGTCCTCAAGGTCACCCGTCCTTCCGACTCGAAGGAGCACAAAACTTTCCACGGCACCGCCCGCTCCCTGCTCAACGGCATGGTCATTGGTGTCTCCGAAGGTTTTGTCAAGAAACTCGAAATCCAAGGGGTCGGTCTTCGTGCTGCCCTCAAGGGTAGTATCCTTGATCTCTCCCTCGGTAAGTCGCACCCGATTAACCACCCCGTTCCAGAGGGGATCAAAGTGACTGTCGACGACAGCACCAAGATCACGGTCGAAGGTATCGATAAGCAACTCGTCGGCCAGTTTGCCGCAGATGTCCGAGCCTACTACCCACCCGAGCCTTACAAGGGCAAAGGAATCCGCTACTCTGACGAGCACGTCCGGCGCAAGGCTGGTAAGAGCGTCCAGGGCTAAACCGAAACTCTTCTTTCTTAACTTTCCAAGGCCATGCCACAACTCAATCGCAAAGCAGTCCGCCGCAAGGTGCACCGCCGCATCCGGAAAAAGGTTTCCGGCACAGCCGAGTGCCCGCGCCTCGCTGTTCACTTCTCCAACCAACACGTTTACGCCCAGCTCATCGACGACGATGCAGGCAACACTGTTGCTTCCGCTTCTACTCAAGACAAGGGTCTGGGCAAGAAGGGCTCCAGTGCAGCAACGGCAACTGCAGTCGGCGAGATGATCGCCAAACGCGCCAAGGACGCTAAAGTCGAGCAGGTCGTGTTCGACCGCGGCGGCTTCCTTTTCCACGGTAAGGTCAAAGCTCTTGCCGATGCTGCCCGCGACGGTGGACTCCAATTCTAAGCAAACTTCTCATGGCAACCGATAACGATTCGAACGAGGCGAAGCCCGAGGCCGCCGACAAGGCACCTGAGGCTGCGAAGCCCGCAGCAGCGGACGCTCCCGCAGAGGAGAAGAAAGCTGATGCACCTGCTGTAGCAGCAACCACCGAAGAGAAGAAGGACGATGGTCCTCAGCTCGTAGCCCGCGACTTCAGTGGTCGCGGACGTGGTGCTGGTGGCGGACGCGGGGGATTCCGTGGACGTGGTGGTGACCGTGGACGCGGCGATCGTGGCGGCCGAGGTGGTCGCGGCGGACGTGGTGGTGATCGGGGCCGCGGCGGACGTGGTGGCGGTGATCGTGGCCGAGGCCGTGGACGTGGTCGCGGACGTGGAGCTCCACGTGGTCAACGCGAAGAAGAGAACGATGGAATGACCGAGAAGGTCGTCTTCATCAACCGTTGCTCCAAAGTGGTCAAAGGTGGACGTCGTTTCAGTTTCAGTGCTCTCGTCGTCTGTGGAGATCTCGAAGCATCGGTCGGCATCGGATTCGGTAAGGCCAATGAGGTCGCCGAAGCAATCCGTAAAGCGAGTGATTCTTCCCGTCGTGAGATGGTCAAGGTCCCCGTTGTCGAAGGTCGCACGATTCCTCATGAGGTTATCGGTCGTCACCGCGGTGGCGTCGTCATGCTCAAGCCTGCTTCTCCAGGAACGGGTATCATCGCAGGAACTTCGGTTCGTGCAGTGATCGAGTCCGCTGGAATCAAGGACATTCTGACTAAGTCGATGGGATCTAACAACCACGCCAACGTGGTCAAGGCTACTCTCAACGGCCTCCAGGCGCTCCGCACCCGCGAGCAGATTTACGCAGTGCGCGGCAAAAAGTTGGCCGAAAAGAAGGCTATCTAATTCATTCGGATGCGAGAGCGTCCACTACCGAACAATTCTTCAAGGAACCAATCATGCGCCTTAACGATCTCAGCCCCAACCCCGGCTCCAAGCACCGCAAAAAGCGGCTCGGATGCGGAGAAAGCTCCGGCAAGGGCAAGACCAGTGGCAAAGGCCACAAGGGACAGAAGTCCCGGTCTGGTGCCTCCATCCGCCCCGGTTTCGAGGGTGGCCAGATGCCCCTCTACCGTCGTCTTCCACGTCGTGGATTCAATAACGTCCAGTTTGCCAAGACCTACGCAGTCTTCAATGTCGCTACCCTCGAGGAACGTTTCGAGGCTGGTGCCACTGTCGATGAGCAAGTGTTGCGTGATAGCGGTCTGCTTAACGGCAGCTATGACGGGATTAAGATCCTCGGCGATGGCGAACTGACCAAGAAACTCGACATTGTCGCGGACAAAGCAACCGCCTCTGCCCGCGAGAAAGTTGAGAAGGCTGGTGGTTCGATCAAAGCACCCGAGAAGCAGACCGCTGAAGCCGCTAAGGCTGAGTAGGTTCGTCCATTCTCACGGATACTTCTGCTAGGCTGCCCGCTGACTCATGCTCTCTGCATTTTCCAATACCCTTAAGATCCCGGAACTCCGGGACCGGATTCTCTTTACCCTAGCGATGATCGTCATCGTCCGGGTGGGAGCCGCCATCACCCTACCGGGTGTGGACCCATCCGTTCTTCAGGCGTGGGTTGACAGCAAGAGCGACCCGGAATCGACCGGTGGTGCCGCAGTGGCAGCCTTGCTCAACGTCTTCAGCGGAGGTGGATTGCAGAACTGCGCCGTCTTCGCCTTGGGCATTATGCCCTACATCTCTGCATCGATCATGATGCAACTTCTCACTGCCGTCGTGCCTAAGCTGAGCAAGCTCGCTCGCGAAGATGGCGGTCGTCAGAAGATTAACATGCAGACGAGGTATCTAACGATTATCCTCTGCTTGTTCCAAGGCTTTCTCTTAGCGAAATCCCTGATCAACCCGCGTCAGAACATTTTCCTCGACGGGTTGCAGAGCATCATTGACCTGACTGGCAGGCCGCTGGTTCCCGACGGTAGCTGGGTTTTCGTCGTCACCACGGTGATTACGATCACTGCGGGAACGATGCTTCTCATGTGGCTCGGAGAACAGATCACCGAGATGGGAATCGGCAACGGCATCTCCCTGATCATTTGCGTCAACATTATCTCCGGCCTTCCCGGCGCCTTAGTTCAGGTGTGGAAGACCTACATCGGTGGCGAGTCCGCTTCTCCGATGAACGCCATGATCTTAGTGGTCTTGGTAGCCTTCTTAGTCCTCGTCATAGCCGCAGTCATCGCCTTGACCCAAGCTCAGCGTCGAATCGCCATCCAGTATGCGAAGCGCGTCGTCGGACGGAAGGTCTTCGGTGGGCAGACGCAATATCTACCACTGAAGGTGAACTACGCGGGCGTCATGCCGATTATCTTCGCTCAGGCTATTCTGATTTTCCCGTCGCAGATTGTTGGTTACCTCATGCCGGACTCACCGGCTGCGCAGAACTTTGTCGTTATGATGCAGGCAGGTTGGCTTTACTACTTGGTCTCGGCTATCCTGATCTTCTTCTTCAGTTATTTTTGGGTCGCCACCATGTTCCAGCCCGCACAGATCTCCGAGGATCTGAAAAAGAACGGCGGTTACATTCCTGGTGTTCGTCCCGGCAAGCCGACAGCTGAATTCCTCGATTTCACCATGGGTAGGTTGACCTTCGCAGGTGCCATGTTCCTCACGATTGTCGCTGTCCTGCCGAGTATCCTAAGTAAGTCGCTGGGTGTTAGTCCGATGACTGCGCAGTTCTTCGGCGGTACCAGCCTCCTCATTCTCGTTGGGGTGCTCCTCGATGTCATGCGACAGGTTGAGACGCATCTTCTGCAGCGTCACTACGATGGTTTCCTTCGCAAGGGCCGGATCAAAGGCCGCGGCGAACGCCGACAGGCGAGCAAGGGTGGCGTGCAGACTCAGACCAATACCGGCCTTCTTGCCCTATGGGTGGTCATTGCGCTGATCATCGTCGTCGGTGTCACCTACTCGCTGATCAAAGGTTAGGCTCACGCCTTCCTCACCCAACCCGAGAGCTATGGCTATCCCCATCCGCAAGGGCAAGGATCTTGATCGCATGCGGGTTGCGTGTGGCATCGCCCGCGACATTCTACTGAAGTGCGCTGATGCTGTTCAGCCAGGAGTCACCACTGGTGCGATCGATACCTACGCCGCTGAACTGATGGTCGAGTTCGGGTGCAAGAGCGCCTTCCTCGGCTACCGCGGCTTCCCGGGGAACATCTGTATTTCCTGCAACGAGGAGGTCGTTCACGGCATCGGTGGCCAGCGCGTCATCCAGTTTGGGGACATCATCAAGATTGATGTCGGTATCGTCAAGGACGGCTGGGTAGGGGACAATGCCCTGACAGTTCCTGTTGGCCAGATTCCTGAAGAGGTGCAGAAGCTTCTTTACGTCACCGAAGAGTCTCTCGCCGCTGGAATTTCCCACGCCCGGGATGGTGCCATGCTCGGCGATCTCTGCTCCAGCATCGAGCGAGTGGTGGTGGCCCACGGTCTCACCGTCGTCCGCGAGTATGTCGGCCATGGCGTCGGTAAGAAGCTACATGAAGAGCCACAGGTGCCCAACTATGGCACCCCTGGCGAACGCCCACGTCTGCGCGCCGGTATGATTCTGGCGATCGAGCCAATGGTCAACATCGGCACCGCCAGTACTAAAACTCTGAGCGATGCGTGGACCGTCGTCACTTCGGACGGACGACCTAGTAGCCACTTCGAGCACACGGTCTTGATCACCAAGGGTGAGCCCGAAGTGCTTACCCAGCGGGAGCGATTGACCCAGCCGGGTCTGTTCCAGCCGCTTTAAGGGTTCCGTAGAGCTTAGGCCAGCCGAGGACTTTCTTAGGCGTAGCAAGATTCAGAGCAGCGAAGCGGCTGTCGTCTGGCGACTTGGAAGTCACCACTACCAAGCGGGTTGTTTCCTGCGACCCGCTACAGCTACACTCTATACCGACCCGATGTAGGTATAGACTGCTTGGTGGGCGGTGATTTCACTGCCAGGGCCATCCTCAGGCTTGAGCTCACCTCGTTTGGCGAGCGACCTCAGGAGCAAACCGATACGGCGGAGGAACGGCTTCCGCTCGTCGCCTTTCAACGCGAGGAGGTGCTGCATCGACCCATCTTCACGGAGGATGCGTCCAACCGTCCAGAGTATGGTTTTGCGATCCTCCGCCTCTTGAATCATAGCAAGAACGTGGTCTTCGGTGATCGATTCCGGCGACATCTTGTAGAGCGGCATGGTGCGTGCAGCTTAGCCTAGGATGAGGAGAAGTCGAACTTCCATCCGAAGCTAACTCTGCGCTGATCCCGCCCCAAACGCCTCCGGATCGCTGGGGTAACAAAGCCACGCTTGAGTTACTTCTTCCGTTTGAACTTGTTATCGGCGAAGGCAAAGAGGCAAAGAGGATGTGCAGACGCGTCTCGGCGAGTACCGTGGAGCAGGGCAGAAAGCAGAAGGGCGAGGACCGGAAGCCGTCTCCTCTCATCAGAAGAGAACGCCAGACCAGTCCTCGCCCTATCAGGCGGGATTGCTGTTTTCTAGTTTAAAACGACTTTTGCCAACCGACGGTGACTGACCAGTCGCGCTCCATGCCGACGCCATTCGCATCTTGGTGGACCGGGAACAAAGCTTCGACAGCAAGCCTGTGGCCACTGAGGAAGCCAGCGCTGGAGGGTGCTAGGAGGTTGATACCGACACCGACTTCGACCGTTTCGCCGCCGTAGTTGGCGGTGAAGTGTGGAGGGGCGGCGTGCGGGTGGGAGATATTGTTGTGTCCATCGATGGAGTCTTGGTTGGTGTACTTCACCCGCGCGGAGAGGCTAGCCCAAGACGTGACGTTTTGGGCGAGCCAGTAGCTAGCTTCGAAGATGTCGCCGAGTTGGTAGCCTGCGTCGTTTTCATCCTCGAGCCTGATGGTGCCGCCGACTTGAGCACCGTGTGCGAGTCCACCTCGGGTAAGGTCTCCGGTATAGGTGAGACTTGGCTTCAGGTCCCAGGTGCCGGATCCAAGTTGCATACCATAGGGCAATACGGCGTTGGTATTGCTATCACGTTCGAGGTCTTCGCCGGTCGGGATGGAGAACCCCAAGCCGATGTGTGCGCGGCTTCTGCCAGTATTGTAGAACTGGTAGAGACCACCGACGGTGACGTCGCCCCAACCGGAGGAACTGTGGCTGTGCTTGCCTCCGGAGTGACCACCATGTCCACCGCTTGCGCCGTGGGCGGTTCCTCCTCGGTGTCCACCGCCGTGGGATGCTTTCGCGGGACGGCTGGACAAGGTCATGTCGTTCTCTTGGTAGTTTCCCATGGCGAATAGAGTGAGGGAATCGGTCGGAGCGAACATGAGTCCGAACATGTGCATATCCATGTCCATTTCGGTGGCGGCGCGGTTGAAACCCTTGTGGAAGACCTGCTCGCTGGACAGGCTGTCAGTTCCAGCTCGGTGGCCGTCCATGCGCATGGTCATGAAGCGGTATGAGAGCATGAACTCCCCAGCGGCGTGGGTGTGATCGCCCATGACCCCGATCGGAGCATGTCCGTTCGGCTTGACTCCGATGCCACAATGATGGCCGTGGCTGGGCAACCCATCAGGGTAACCAATAGGGGATCCTGCGGGGGCCGTGGGAGCTACGGCGAGAATGGAAACTGGAAAAAGAAGCGATTTGAAAAATGTGTTCATGACGAAATAGAAAAAATGAAGTTTGGTGCGTCAGCGCAGATTGCGCGGGCACGGAGCGGTTGCTTGGTAGGCAGGCGAGCAGGCAGAGGCCAAAGGCGTGATGTCACCGACCGGATCGCAGGGCGAAATTAGCCCAGCGGAAAATCGGGACGTACTTGTCCCGAGGAATATTAGGCTAGGCCACCAACGGGGGAGGTGTCGAAGGTGCCTCGCGACGAATGGAGGCACGGTCATCGATGGTTGCGAGAGTTCGTAACCAGGGCCGATTCGCCCGAAGATGAAGCTTTGGGGCCCTCTCAGAGGAGAGCTTCAGCTCAAGTTCTTGAACTGGAATCTCGTCAGGAGACTCGGTCGAGCGTTGGGCAGCAGTGAGGGCGGCACACCGGTGGCAGGACTCAATGTCGGAGATCGCACTGACGACGGAGGCAAGAGGAGCCTGGCCTTGCTCAATCCGGTCCTGAGCCATTCCATACCAAGAGTGGACCTGCATGACCAACCACTGTCCTCCAGAAAGCTGGAGAAGCAGTGCGAGAACAAGGATCTGTGGAAGCCTAGCCAACGAAAGACAGTCTCTTGAATGCCGTAATTGTCAACAATTGAGGGGGCAAATGACGATTCGATTAAATTTATTATCTAGGTGTGGTTAATTCTCGTAAATCTAAACTAACCGGTCATCGTTGATGGTTGATTGGAATTGAATCTGTATTTTGTAAATAGCCATATTCATGATACCCTAACGGACTTTAGAGCTTTCCAAAATGTTTTGCAGTTAGAACTCCATGTAGATTCCTCTACCCCAGCGGTAGATGGGGACGCTTCTAGTTGGTCGAAGGTGCGCCGTCGGTTTGCGTCGTTGCTGTCTCCCAGAGAGCGGCAGATGCATGCGAAGGCGGCTCCCGAGCCAACAGGCATTTTACTGCCCGGGGACCGCGACCTTTGGGGCGTCTGGTATCTCGATGCGTGGGGGGGCCTTGCTCCAGGATCCTCGGGGCTGACCCGGGAAGAAGCGTCCAACCTTTCTGATATCAGCCATATCGGCTTACCGGGCACTTCCTGCCGGACAATAGCGGTGTCGATCCCAGTACCCTCCAGTCAGGAGGAACTGGATGAGATGGTTCTCTCACAGTTGGGACGACGCGGCCTCGATGGTGACGGGTCTGGGGTCCACCGGGCCACCTACATCTCGCGGGTCGGTGATCGTGCCATCATAAGTATTGACCTTCTCGAGAAGGATCTGCCAGCAGAGTTATCGAGTCATCGGGTTGAGGATTTCGCCCCTGCTCTACGTTACTACTTGCTCCCCGAAGGAGCTGTCGCAATCATGCGAGAGCATGGAAATACGGTATTGGCGCTCGGCCACCAGGGCCATCTGGCTCATGCTCATGTGCTTGGTGCCGAAACTACGTCTCAGGAGCAAATTGCTCAAGAGGTGGTGACGACTCTTCTCAGTTTGGATTCGGTTGGTCTGACTGCGGGTGTGAACTCGATTGTTTTGGTGGGAGCCTTTTCTTCGGAAGAGGCCAGCTATCTAACTCGGCGTACCGGTATGCCGACAACGGTCGAGCGTCCCTCTCCTCCGCATCTCTATCGTCCTCCCGAGGGACGCTCGCTTCTCCCGGTCTCTGTAGAAGAGGCCCGACAATCGGTTGGTAGGATGCGTAGGATTCGTAGTTTCCTCCTGCTCGGGCTAGGTCTCTACATGGCCTTTCTCGTAGGGCTCCTGATCTACGCCAAAGCGATGAATCTGAGGAAGGGAACACTTACCCGCCAGCAGGCACAGACAGCGCCGGTTGCGGCTGAGGTTCGTGGGCTTGCTGAGCGATGGAAGGCGTTTCAGCCGGTGATCAGTTACCGGAAATTCCCCGTCTATGTCTTGGCGGAGGTAAACCGGATCTTGCCCGCAAGTGGGTTAGTGGTGCTCGAGTTCGAGTCGAGTGCCAGCGGAATTAAGATGAAGGGGACCGCGAAAGACACACAGGCGGCGTTCGGGCTGCTCGAGTCACTCAAGGGTTCGCCGAACTTGTCTTCTTACAATTGGTCCATGCCTCAGCCACAGGTGGATCAGGACAACACGGCAAGCTTTCACATCCACGGTACAAGTCGCTAGCTATGAAGTCTCTCAAACGTAGCGAAAAGCGTCTTCTCCTGTTGTGCTTCCTCACCGTATTTATGGTGGCGAACCTGTTTCTGCTCAGAGGCATCGTGGCTTCGGTAAGCGGTGACAAATATGAACTGTCGCGTCTCGCGGGTGAATTGGAAAGCGACAATGTCTGGATTGGAGACGAGGAATATTGGAGGGGCAATGGAGACTGGATCGATACCAACATCCCGAGTCTCAGCAACGCGGGTACGGCTGGTAGCGAGCTTCTTGGATTTGTGCAAAAGGCCGGCGAGGACCGTCTGTTCACTATCGAATCACAGACCCTGCGTGACCCGCGGTCGACACCTCATTACCAGGCCGTGGTGGCCGATTTCAAGATCCGGGGAGAGCTTCCCAAGGTTCTGGAATGGCTGACCAGGCTGCAGCAACCCGACGCCTTCTTAAGCCTCCGTAGGCTTCGCATTGTCAAAGACACGCGCGCTGTTTCCGACGTCGCGGTGGCGCGATGCGAGTTCACTCTCGAGCGCTGGTTTCGTCCCGAAGGGAATTCTAGCGTCACATCTCCAGCCCCCAACCGATCAGTAAACAATGGACCAACTGGGGAATAAAAGAACTAGGAATTGGGCTTCTGCTTTCGTGGTGTGCCTATCGCTCTTTGTCTGTGGCTGGGCTGCGGCGGACAATTCTACGCCTGGGCCAGAGGAGATGCCCAGTGAGGCGTTCGCTGGATTAGCGGGCAACTCTCCGTTCGTCCGGAACCTCGATGTTTCTGGTAATCTGATTCTGTCGGGTTATTGGGAAATTGGGGGCGAATCCTACGTCACCGTCATTGATGGCAGGAGTAGGCAGAGTCTTGTTCTGTCGACGACCCCGGACCAACAGGGGCGTCGTGTTCTGGAACTCGAAGCCGGCGCCGCCATGGAGGAGGCGACTGCCAAGGTCTCGATCGATGGCCGGGTCATGAGTCTACGCTATGATTCGAAGGTAGTTGCCTCAATGAGGCCCAAGACGCCCCCAGCTCCGCCTGGGAGAGGGACGGGTAAGAGAGGGAGGGCTGGCAAGAAGGCCCAAGCCGATATTTCGAAGAGTTTTTCCAAGCTGAACGCTGAGCAGAAGCAGGCAATGCGCGAGGAAATTCTCGGAGCCCGGGAAAAGCTAGCCACGATGAACCCCGAAGAGCGTAGTGGCTACATTCGCCAGGTCATCGACCGCGCCGCCTCCAAATAACAATTTTTACTCGTCTATCCCTAGCCCTAAGCATTTCATGAATTCCCTACCCGTATCCTTTGGATATTCCCCTGTCCGAGTGGCGTTCCTAGTGATCGCCCTCCTTGGTCTTTGTTTCGCTGGTGCTATAGTCGCCCAACAGGCCGAAGCTGATGGTCCTACACGCGTCAATCTCCCCGATGCGTCGGTTGATGACGTGCTGTCCTTTTACGAGCAACTCACCGGCAAGTCTGTTCTGCGGAGCGCGGCTCTAGCTCAGGTTCCTCCGATTCGACTAGTCACTCCTAAGCCGGTTAGTCGGGAGGAAGCCGTGCAACTGGTCGAGGCTTTACTCATGATCAACGGCGTCGCGATCGTTGATGATCCGGCATCTGGTGCGGTCCGGGTTCTTCCCATTGCTGGTGGAGCAAAGGGGCAGGTGTTCTCCGATTCCCTTGAGTTCTATACCAATGTCGGGGATCTTCCCAGCGGAGACCGGCTTGTCGGTTACTTCATGGAAATGGACAGCGTCGAACCGTCCGAGGCCGTTCGTCTGCTGACCGACCACGTTGGTCTGAATCCCTTCGGTCGTCTCACTCCGTCTGGAAATGGCATCATCATCACCGAGAGCGCGTCCGTGGTGCGTCAGTTGGTTGAGGTCAAGGCGCTCATCGATGTGCCTGATGGAAGCGGATTTCTGGAGAATAACTTTGTCGAGCTCGTCCATGCAGATGCCACCACCGTGGCCGAGACCTTGCAGGAAATGATCGATGCCCGCTTCGCCACCGGAGGCAAGATCAGCGGAGCTGGTGGTCGTGGGTCCGTTGGTGGACCTGCTGGAGGCATCGGCGGCGGAGGTCGTGGGCTCCAATCGGCTAATACTGGCCGGTCCGGTCCGGGAACGCCGACTTCGGCGCCGCAACTAGTAGCCGACCCACGGCTCAACCGTATCATGGTGGTCTCCAATCCCCGCGAATTCGACTCAATCAAAGAGCTCATCGAGCAGTTCGACAAGCCCTTGAAGAAAACCAAGAATCTCCGTCGTCCGCTCAACTACGCCTCGGCTGAGGATATCCTCCCGGTGCTTGTCGACATGCTCATGGACGGCAGTGATGGCAAGACCTCGCCGCAAATTCAGAGCTCGAACCGAACTGGTGCCGTCACCGGTCTAGCCAATAGAGACGGCGGCAGAGGCATTAGCACCTCGGGCACGGATGCCAATGGTCGAGAGGATCAGATCCAAGTCGAAGACCGCAACTTCGCGCCTACCTCGGTTCTTGTCGGCAAGACCAAGATCATCGCCGATCCGAAGTCGAATGTCGTTCTCGCTTACGGTCCCACCGAGAGTCTTCAGCTCCTCGAGGACTTGATCGATGAACTCGACCGTCAGCCGCCGCAAGTTTACATCTCTACTGTTATTGGTCAGCTGGAGCTGGGTGATGGCATTGAGTACGGAGCAGATTACCTGACGAAATTTCAGCCATTCTCCGGATCGAAACCTGACCGTGGAGGTTACACCGGAGGCTTAGTCACCAGCCGCTCCGACGGGCTTCTGGGTGGTATTGCGGATCTCCGTGATAACATCGTCACGTCTCCGTTCGGCCCAACTAGCGGGCTCAACATCTACGGACAGATTGGTAACGTCGCCGATGCCTTTTTCACCGCGCTGGAGAATAGTAATCGCTTCGAAGTCATCTCTCGTCCCTGTGTCTACGCATCGAATAATGAGAAGGCCACACTCAGCTCTGGCCGTCGTATTCCGGTGCCGGCCGAGACCCTCTCAGCAGCGGGCAACAATGGTCAGAATGGCGGCCTAGGTAGTGTCTCCACGTCGATCGACTTTGTGGATGTGCTTCTCAAGCTGGAAGTCGTTCCCTTGATCAATGCCAATGGAGAGATCACACTGACGGTCTCGCAGATCAACGATGCTGTCGTTGGTGAGCAAGTGGTTGCCTCCAACACGATTCCGATTATCGGCACCGAGCAGCTGACCACTACGGTCACAGTTCCAGACCGCAGTACTATTGTCCTCGGCGGCCTGATCACGGAAGAGGAATCGACTAGTAAGTCTGGAATCCCCATCATTAGTCGCGTGCCGATCCTCGGAATTCCGTTCCGCAAGACCGAGACCAATACGTTGCGTAAGGAGCTGATCATCTTCATTCAGCCGACCATAGTCTCGGATAGCCAGTCGCAGATCGAGCAGAGCCTTTCGGAAGACTTACGAACAAATGTGGGGGAGACCGCCTACGAAAAGTTCCCGCAGACCCCCAAGCGCTTAAAGGTTCTGAAAGCCCAGGCACTGCCGCCGCAACCAAGACAGCAACCGCAGTACAACTCCTCGAAGATGGTCAACCAAATCAACCAGGCCTACAGCGTCGGTGTGACCAGTCCCATCCCGGCAACAGATCCAAGCAAGAGCAAGAGCAAGAGCATCGGCGGCAGACCCTACGTCCTACCGAGCTCTCAGCGCGCGGTTGTCCCATCGCGGTCAACCGGTGATGCACTCCGCGATTTCAACCGCCGTAGTAACTAAACTCCCATGAGATCCTCCGTGAACACTCTTTTAGCATCTGTCGGCTTGCTTCTTCTGGTAGCGTCCTCCGCCTCTGCCCAGACACGCGCTCCATTTCCGTTTTCGATTCCAGATCTCAAGTCGAACCGCCCTGCTTGGTTCCACGGGAAGGTGGAGCCGCTGCCGTTGCCGGTTCAGGCAGTCACCGGTGAGCGGGTCCAAGAGGACGCGCAATCAGAACTGCGGGCACTGGTTCGGTTGATGCTAGTTCTAGAAGAATCCGAGCTGCCATCCGACTTCCTAATCGCCGAAATCGTCGCCGACCGCCTGCGCGAACTGGATGCCTCGGGACGGCGGGTCGCCAATATCCTCGCCGAGCTGGGCGCGACCAAGTCGATTTGGTTCGTCGTTTACGGCTAGGCTGGTTTGCCTCAAGACGATGACGGAATCCTAGGGATTCCAGCAAGGTCCTGCACAGGCGAGGTAGTGGGCTGCAGAACTCGCCAATTACGACTAGTGGGCTGTTCAACTAGACGGAGGGGCAGAGGGGGGGACCACAGATTACGCAGATGAACGCAGATTTTCTATTCAGAGGGACGGCATCTGCGTCCATTTTCCATCTGCGAAATCTGTGGTTAACATTCTTCGAATGGAGGATTTTCGGTGTGCCTATCGGAAGCTCCTCTGCGGTGTCGGCGCCGAGACCGGCCACGGCGGCTCCTCAATTTCGAACCCGTCCCATTTGCTCCTGCAATCCTGTAAATCATGTTCATCCTGTCTGATTTTTAGACTGGATTGGAGGATGGGTAGCAAGTTTTTTGCGGAAGGATTCAGATACGGCAAGGCGGCTGAAACTTCCCCGACGTTCCCTATCAAGCCAGTCCGTTGATCAGACTGGCCAATCGCTGGCCGTACTCGACGTAATTGGCATACATCTTCCGGGCTTCTTCCTCGGGATCTCCCTTCGCGGCGGCTCCATCGGCGTCGTGGAAGACCACTGCCATGTGGGGTTCGATCGACACATAGCCGTCGTAGCCGTCGGCCTTCAGATCACCGAGAATGCGGGCGACTTGGCCGTCGCCTTCGCCGGGGAAGGTGTAGTCGCAATCTTGCTTTGATTCGTTCCAGACGCCGTCCTTGATGTGGATGTGCGCGATGTGGGGTTTCACTGCTTGGTAGAAGTCCCACGGATCTTGCCGTGGGAAAGGACGGGGCTTGGAGCGATCGGGATTGAAGACTGGATTGCCAGTGTCGAACACCCACTTCATGCCCGGCACGGCTTCTTGGGTTTCCAAGGCGTGCTGAATGCTCATGCCGCCGTAGTTCATGCAGTTCTCGTGCACGGCTGTGATGCCGGCGTCGGCGAAGCGCTTGACGATCTCGTTGGTCCGACGGAAACGCTCTTTTTTCTGCTGTTCGGCTTCGGGCAAGGAATTACCGTCGGCGTCGGTGAGGATGGCATAGGTCATGATGCGCACGATCTTTGACCCCAGCCGCTCCATGCGTGGAATGCAGCGCTCGATCTCGTCGAGTGTGATCTGGAAGTCGTCTTTGATCGAGTGCGCCCAGTTGCCGATGGTCGATCCGACGCCGGAGACCTTCATTCCCGAGTCCTCGAGAATTCCGGCAGCCTTGTCGAAGGCCTCCTGTGGAATTTCGTGGAAGCTCCCCTTGTCAAAGCCTTCGACCGACAGAAACCGGCTCTCGATCGAGTCCCATCCCAGCTCCTGGTGTGCCTTGATCTGGACAGCGATGTCTTGGCCTGCCTCGTCGGAAATTCCGGTTAATTTCATGCCCCTATGATTCGCTGGATCGGCGGCAGGTCAATGTCTAGCTGGCTATAGCTACGAATTTGCGGTTCTAGGACTCTAGCCTTTCTCAAGTGTGCTGATTGTAGGCGGGGTTAAGCCAAGTTTCTTATCTCGAAGGCCAAAATCAGATTTTTTCCGATTTTCACCCTATTTTCGACATCAAGTTATCAGGTAATTACCGGGCTCTCACGGTGTTCATTTGTTTAAGCACAGGTAGTAAAGAAAAAGATCAGACCCTTGGGAGAGCCCTGCAGCGGATCATTTCTCGCCCCTCCTTGGCCTTGAATCTCACTTCCGTTGCGAGGGCAAAGAGGGTAGGCGTCATTTCTTGACCATCGGAGCCCCTCCAGCGCCCCTCTCCCAAACCTGCCCCTACCTTCAAGCGTCAGGAATGATGGGCTAAATCCCAAATTCCTCCCTAGCCTCTCCACCATTGTCTCTGCCTCCGGCGCCCGTGGATTACCGTGGTGGGAACTGGGACGGCGGGCTAGGCTAGGGCAGTTGAAATTGGGTGAAGGGGAGGTGGGGGCGTCGATTTTTGGCGTTATGCTCCTGGAGATAGTGAGCGGTTTCGGTGGCGGTTTCGTCCATGAATTGCTGCCAAGTGATCTCTGGTTGCACACGCTTGTCGGCGAGGGGCTCCGGCGGGGTGGGGAGGTCGAGGTCGGTGAAGTCGGAAGTGGTCATGAGGGGGAGAAGAGTGAAAATTGAAGAGGGCGCGGTTAGGGCTGGAGGGCCTGGAGAAGGCGGGTGAAGAAGATAGTAATGGGTAGACCCAAAGACATCCACTCGCAGGTCGCATAGCACCCGCGATCCGTCCCAGCCGGCGTTTCGCATCTTTCGTGCCCCGGTCTGCCGCTTCACGCTGTAGTCACTCCTCTTTCGTTCGAAATGTTGTTTCAAGAATTCGTCACTGCCGAAGACTCCGCCATCGGCGAAGTAGCGCATCCGACAGCGCAATGCTTTCCAAAGCGGCAACTGTCCACCTGCCTCCATCTCGGCCAAGATCTCGTCACGAGTGAAGCCTGGTCGGGTAGGAGAGCCATCTTCGTTCAAGCCCTTCTCTTCTCCGACTCCGTGAAGCAGTTTGCGATATTCGGCGCTGACGGTGTTCCAATCGGCCTGCTTGCCGCTCCGCTCTAACGCATTACCTCTACGACCTCCGGTCACGGGTAGACTTCCAAGGCGGCACCTTCGCTCGCAACCTGTTCGACGAAAATCAAAGGATCTGGGCCCCCGAACCCTCAGCTACTTCTCCACCAGTCTTTCTCGAACCAGACTCTTCCACCCTGGCCGCAGAGGGCTCGGCAGTAGGCATCCACCCATCGACCATCGTCGTCGCTGAATCCGCAACCATCATGCTCGGCGGAATCGAGGCCGATGGCGGCTGGGGCAATATCTCCAACGGTAGCACCATCACTGCCACCGGTAACGTCCCAGACAGCAGCCTCTGGCAAGACCACCGCTTCCAATGGTGGGTCAAGCCCCTGCCTCCTGGCAATACCTGGGACGCCAGCCAAGTCGTCCTCACCGTAAATACAGCTCTCAACTCCACCAACTCAAACTCCATCGGAGACGTAAAAATCTGTGTCTACTCATGGGACACTCTGGAACCTTGGGACACGACACTGATCGCTCGTAGAACCGCCGATCTCACCGAAGGCTCAAACAGCATCGTGCTTGGCGAAGATGGAGAATTTTTCGGTATCGGTGGCAGCCGTTACCGCTACATGATCTTTGCCTGGTTCGAAACCTACACCTACGGCGACGGCTCTGGAACCACCGTGGGTATCGACTTCGACGTCGAAGCCGTATGGGAACTGAAAGCCGCTGAAGACGACGGAGAGATCGTCACTCCCCGCGCGGAGTTCGGCATCACCGAGTAATCCTCCTTCGAGTCAGCCCTAGCCAGAGCAGTCATGAAGTCGAAGATCGAAGCAACGCTAATTCTACTCGCCGAACTTTCTTCCAACGTTAGTGCCGACACCAAACGAGTGAGCTACCCCTAGCTCGATGGACTCCATTTAGCCGTAACTGCTAGAAAATCGCTTTTTCAACTCTTTCCTCCTTGGGCGTCTGTCGGGCGGGGTTGGAGGGGGTGCCAATCTATTGCCCTCACCGCGCACTCTTGGAGTTAGGAGACCCGCCAGATTCCTCGCTAGCGGCAAGGAACAGCAGAGGACGACTCGAAATTACTTGAAAAAGATTGCCAAACTTTAATTTTTTTCTTAGCCTATGGCGATCCCTGATCAAATATCGTTCCTATTGGGACAATCCCACACCTCACACTTCACACCCCATGCACCTACAGAAAATCACTCCAACCACCCTAGCCAGCCTGTCCATTTTTGGACTAAGCCTCTTCGCCACGACTGCCGACGCCAGGCTTTACTTTTATTCCTCAACTGACGCGAATGGTAACTTCCTGCCCGCCTCCTTTGGCGGTGCCATTGGTACTCCCGCTACTTGGACTGGATCTGGAATAGTTCAACCCAATGTCTCTGGGGCGGCCGCCACCGTCATCAATGACTTCTCCGGTATCGGAGAGTTCGGCAATCTTTCGATGGCACGGGACGGCACGTTTGTGGATATTTGCGTCAAGTTGATCCCGTTCGATCCCAACGCTGCTTTTTCAGCAGATATTTCCTTCGACACTTTTGGCGGCGGCCCCAGCGGGGGAGCAGTAGACGAATATGGAGGCTTCTCCGTTCTTGATTTCGTTAACGTCAAAGGGTTCGAATACAAACTCAAGTTGGACACCCCGATTGCTTCCCGAGCGAACAATTCTAACCCTCAGGTTCCTTGGGGGGCTGGCGTTAAACGGGGTGCTGGCAGTGACACTTATGACGTGGCGGCTACCTATGGAGGTCTGACCACGGTGAACAATATCAGCACGACTCCCAATCCCCTCGTGCCAAGTGATGTGCAATACGGTATTCCTACAGGTGCGAATCCAATAAACATGCCTAACTCGGGTCTTATGACCAATAGTGGGCCTGCTGGCTCCATCGTCGGAACCCAGACGGGAATCACCTCGGGTAATTGGATCGGTCTGCATGGAGTCGACTACGGCAGCGATGGCGTTGTGAACGCCTCCAACGGCAACAACGGCGTGATTTCCGGAGATGCAGAACGGGCTTATATGGACATGCTCACCTTCAACATCATGGACAGTTCGGGGATGGCCCTCGATAGGGGTACCAAGTTTGTCTTCTCGATGGATGGAGCCCAGTATAGGGACACCCTTGCTAACGCGATAAACATTCCAGAACCAAGCCGGTTCCTGTTGCTTAGCCTGGGAGGCAGTTTGGTTCTCTTGCGTCGGAGGCGTTCCTAGCAACATCTAACTATTGCCTTCGTTTCGGCAGGGAACCCCAAGTGGTGGCATCTTTGATGCCGCAGACGACCTCTTAAAGGTTCGCTAGGGACAGGCACTTTGTCGAGGGCGCGGAGGCTCCGCTTTATTGTCATCATCTTGTAAAGGGTCCTTCTGCAATGGTGTCAACGGAGGCTCTGCGCATCATTTCTGACTTCTGATCGATCGGGAAGTAGTGAAAAATTGATCGAGATTTCTTGCGATCTGCGTAGTAGCAACAAATTAGTCTTCCGGCAGGTGCCACCATCCGAGTACTACCGTTAACAAACTGGCCAGAATCTGTCAAATTCGTCCACAGGCTCGCGGCCGCGCAGGCGTTTTAGATCTACGAGATCCTGGTCACGGGCGGTCTATTCCTTGTTCTGACACAAGGCTTTGAAGTCGATGATGGCGACTGGGTAGCCGTCGATATTGGATTGCTTGCGCTTGTTCCAAACTTTGGCCCAGCTGACGCTGTCGATTCCAGTGAGGAGATTAATTCGATTCGGTGCTCGCCCGAGTTGGATGACTTGATCAGGTGTTGGAAGTCGGCAGGGGTCAGACGGAGGCTGCCGAACCCAAAAGCCTCGATGACTTGAGCAAGGTTGTCCGCATTCTCAGGAGTCGGGGCGACGAAGAAGTCGATGTCCTCGGTAAAGCGAGGTGCTCCGTGGTAGGCGAGGGCGTAGGCGCCAACGAGAACGAACTCAACTTTCGTGGAGTTTAACAACGCGAGAAACTCGTGGAGATCGTCGGATAGATCGAGTTGCATCGGGATAAAAGGCTCGGCCTCGTTTGAGCAGAATCCCAAAGGTGCGCATTGCCACCTCCCGGTCCTCGATGAGAGGGGGGATTTGCTCGTCCTTTAACGAGCGGATGACGACGTGCTTTTCCATCGCTTATTGCAGCGTGGAAAGGGAAAGATTGAAGAGGGAAGATCGGTCGTGATGAAGCTGCGCAGGGCTTACGCATGAAGCATTGAAATAATTTTGGAATGGAAGGCGCGATCAAGTGCCGCCCGCTGTCGTTCGAGCTGTGATACGTTGCCCGCCCCTCTACCTACGCCTTGCCCTAGCAGCCGATCTAGCCCCGCTCGACTTGAGCTACCCACTTCTTCTCCAGAGCCGATGCCACCGGCAGTTCCGGTTTTCCGTATCGGCGCACCTGCTGGCTGACATTGGCCGCTGTCTTGTAGCCGACGGTCTCGGCGATCCAGCGCTGGGGCACGCCGCTGTGCTTTGCCATGGCCCACGCGATTGCTAGTCGAGCTCGATGCCCTCTTGGCAAGGCCCGCAACGCCTTGGGATCCTTTACCTTGAAGTGCTTCAGCCCGCGAGCCAGCCAGTCCAAGGCGGCCTCCTCCGACGTCGCGTGCCCCAGCTCACTGCTGGCGTAGTTGCGATTCCCTTTTGCCTTGCTTTTACCTTTGCCTTTGCGCCCCGGACGAAGTCGCTCGAGCAAGGCTTCCTTGAATGCTTCTCCTCCCCAATACCAGCCGCGACGCAGAGTGCTCTGCAGGCTCTGGCCCTCGATCTCGACCAAGCCGCACTTCGCCGCCTGTTCCTCTGCCATGCGACGATCAAGCCGCTCGACCAGCTCTCGTCGCCCCTTCGCACTGTCCTTGGCATCCATCAACGACAGACCTTCCTCCGATGCCATCCACTTCGGACGTTTGCTCGGCGGCTTGGCATACACCTGACTCAGGCTACTCCAACGATAGTCCAGCAGGCTCTCCTCGCGCTTAGCCGTGATAATCCTCGCCCGTGCAGGGTTCAGGTGGATGTAGTCGATCAAGGTCGGCAGGTACGGACCATCCGAATCCCGCTCAACCAACACTGCCTTGTACCGATCCCCGAACAACCGCCCCCACTGCTTGTGCCGGCAGTTGAACCGGCGCGTGTAGGTATTCTGAAACCACTTCATCCCCTCGACCAGATTCCCCCTCGGGGTCGAAAACGCCAGGTGGTAGTGATTGCCCATCAACACCCACGCATACACCTGAAACTCGGCCTTCTCACAAGCCTCACCCAACGTGCGCAAGAACATCTCATGGTCCTCATCATCGACAAAGATCGGCCCGCGCCGATTCCCCCGTGCCATGACATGATAGACGGCACCTTTGAACTGAATACGTGGCTGACGAGGCATGAGAGAGAATGGCTAGGGTAGGGGGGCATTGTCAAGAATTGATGACTGAGGTCTTTTTTCTTCTTGTCAAGAATTGATGACTGAGGTCTTTTTCTGATCCTTTGCGCCCCGGACGAAGTCGCTCGAGCAAGGCTTCCTTGAATGCTTCTCCTCCCCAATACCAGCCGCGACGCAGAGTGCTCTGCAGGCTCTGGCCCTCGATCTCGACCAAGCCGCACTTCGCCGCCTGTTCCTCTGCCATGCGACGATCAAGCCGCTCGACCAGCTCTCGTCGCCCCTTCGCACTGTCCTTGGCATCCATCAACGACAGACCTTCCTCCGATGCCATCCACTTCGGACGTTTGCTCGGCGGCTTGGCATACACCTGACTCAGGCTACTCCAACGATAGTCCAGCAGGCTCTCCTCGCGCTTAGCCGTGATAATCCTCGCCCGTGCAGGGTTCAGGTGGATGTAGTCGATCAAGGTCGGCAGGTACGGACCATCCGAATCCCGCTCAACCAACACTGCCTTGTACCGATCCCCGAACAACCGCCCCCACTGCTTGTGCCGGCAGTTGAACCGGCGCGTGTAGGTATTCTGAAACCACTTCATCCCCTCGACCAGATTCCCCCTCGGGGTCGAAAACGCCAGGTGGTAGTGATTGCCCATCAACACCCACGCATACACCTGAAACTCGGCCTTCTCACAAGCCTCACCCAACGTGCGCAAGAACATCTCATGGTCCTCATCATCGACAAAGATCGGCCCGCGCCGATTCCCCCGTGCCATGACATGATAGACGGCACCTTTGAACTGAATACGTGGCTGACGAGGCATGAGAGAGAATGGCTAGGGTAGGGGGTCATTGTCAAGAATTGATGACTGAGGTCTTTTCTTTGAGAGAGAATGGCTAGGGTAGGGGGCCATTGTCAAGAATTGATGACTGAGGTCTTTTTCCTTCGCTCTGAAGTCTTTTTCCTTCGCTGAGGTCTTTTTCCTTCGTGAGGTCCTTTTCCTTTCGAAGAGCAACACGCCTACCTAAAGGAGAACACTCCCGCGAAGTGGATTCTCCAAGGGCTTTCGGGGTCAAAAGGGCTTTCGGGGTCAGTCACGCATTATTGAATTGTACCCACCACTTTTTTCCTGCCTATCCTTAGCCTGTCCGTCAAATAGTAGCTGGGTCAATAATGGATATTGCGTGACTGACCCCTATCCCTTTGGATACCGTTCCGCTTTTAGCGGGAGGGAAAATTCGCGCCTATGTGACGATCAAACGCGCCCTGATTCTTCCGGATAACATCATCAACGCTATACTTGCCGTTTCGCTCTCTAGAGGCCAAGTGCTCAATCTCACGAGCATCAGCTAGTGGCAACCGCTGTTGATATTCCTCCAACAATTCATCGAGAATTTCGTAGTCGTTCGGCGAAAAATGAAATGGATTCCGGATGACCTTACGCTCTTCATCAGTCAAGACCTCACCAAGTTGTGCCAGTTCGTAAAGCATTTGAGTTAACTCGACACCCGAGTCATCCTCTAAGGCATGGAATGCGATCTTCACGTAGCATGCACAACGTTGCAACCGCTCCCGATCCATCGGGAGACGCTTCTCGACTTGTCTGGATACCCACAGAGTTCTCTGCTTAAGAAAGCCGTCTAGCCGATCTCCTCCGGAGTCCCTCGCAAACCTTAATGAGTCGCTAAGAACTGCTAGGGATCTGCTTTGCATCAGCCGTGCGTAGTCCATGGTTTTCACGTTGTCAATCTAGTATTTTCAAGGCGGCGATCAATTGCACCTATGCGCCGGCTTTATAATCCCAAGCCCGCGGGTGCAAACCGGGTAGTTGGAATGCCAAGAACCTGAGAAAGCCCGACGGACTATAGCACAAATCATTCAAATAGAAATATATAATATATTTTCAATAATAGTAATGTTTTCCAGTCAATAATTCCGGGCCCGGTCTCTTATTGGCAGTCACTTGACTGCTTGGTAGCTAACCGCACGTTAGCTTTTCATTTTGTTGGTTTAGATCTCTTGGAATTGGATATTCTCAGGACTAGAAAAATGTTGCGCTTACTCCGTTCAGTTGCTCTAAACTCGCGCATGCCTCCATTAGCCTCTTGCCAACCGACCAAGTCGAAATTGCGCTACCACGGTCATGTTGCCATATTGCATACCCAAGATGCCAAGTGGACTGCCGTCCGCAAAGAACGGGATTTGGGCTCTTCTAATTGCGATAGCGGCCTGCCCAATGAGGAGATGTTCCATGGGTGTCTTAAGTCACTGAAGAACTACCGGGAGAAGATCGAGTCGAATTTTGGCTTGGTATTGAATCAAGACTCGGATGTCCCAACAGACCCTCTCTCGAGTTATCTTTATAAGCCATTGTGCTATCACGCGTTTCATCACGCAGACACGCTAGCGATATACCTAGCCGACGACTTTGATCCGATTCATAGCATCTCAGCCGAGACGAAGTTCCTAAGTGAGGAAATCGATGTTGCATTTTGTCCCGATCTGGAGGCCCTGGGAATTGACACATCTGAGTCTGGATGTTTCCGTGAGATGAGTTCATTCTTCGAAGCGGGCTCATGCTTGGATGACTTGGCGCCGTCAAACTTGCAAGAGGAAGCTCCACTCTTGACTGTTTCTAAGCTGAAGCTAGACGGTCTTTCTGTCTTAAGTCAGGGCCTTTTAGTTCAGGAAGCCGCGATCCGCGTAATTGCTCGGGTCGTGGAGGATGTAGTGAGTCGATATTCAAGGGGAGAATTTGGAGAATACCTCGGGGAAGCCGATGCTGACTCAATCAAACGAAGTAAATTCTGTATTCTCGATATGCAGGGACAGGAGGAACTATCACTTGTGGCGCATACCACGAATTTGTCACTCGTGGCGACAATCGTAAATCAAATCCAATGCATGTGCTTGGAGGATACCTTCGAAGTGCATAACTTGATTTACGAAGATCAGGACTTTCTTCGGTGCTTTTTAGGGCACAAGAAATCTTTGCAGTCTATAGTCGCCCATGAACTGTCCAAACCTAGGGGGCCTTCAAAGCGTAAGGTGGATTTGTCTAGGAATCCGCTTTTTAGGTGGGTTTCTACCACATTCTATCGTTCTCACGGGGTAGATCTTGACAGTGAAAGGTGCAGCGGGTTTGTCGAAGCGCAGTTTGAAACTCACATTGGATGTGGTCTCCAGAGGGAAGCTGACAGCCTCCTCAGAAGTGAAGTAGAGTGTCTAAATGACTCAGCTGTGGTATTGGGCAATGTGTTACCAACGGAAACCAGTCTTCACACCTTAGGAACAACCGATGGAATCCTAACGTCAGGCGAAAATGATCGAAAGACTCTTAGTCCCTTGGTAAAGGTTCTGGAGGTGCGTCGGGAAATGATTCGTTCAGTTCGACGTAGTGTTCAGGAGAGTAGGCTTCGATCCGTCAAGGGGTTACAGGTTAGGGTCACAGTTCCTGCACCACTAGCCAGCATGTATAATGGGTTTGACGTGGAAGACAAGAGAATGCCCGAAGCCATGTTGGATCAGATTATGCCAATGTTGTCGGGACGGATCTTTTCGGGAGGGCCTCCTGACTATTGGACTGGGGAATACTCCGATCTATCGGATTTCGAATCTTTGCGAAAGATTACGAAAGACATAGGGGTGCCGATGGCCTTGAGAAGATCTGTTGAAAATCTATATAAGAAGTATTCTCAGTTCCTTACGGATCCGCAGATGGTCGATATGGTAATCGACCTCTATGACTCGTTTCATACACTTTTCGAAGCTATTAGATCGCCAGAAGGAGTGGAGGGGCTGAGGGATTCCTGTTTTGTGGCCAGTTCTAAAAGTGGTTCTACAAGATATATTTTGGGTCAGGAAAAAGTGGAGGAGTTTGGTGAAATTGTCGGCGCATTGCATAATGCATACAATTCTAGGGTGTCGCAAGCTTACCCAGAAGAGGTTGTGAGAGATCGGTCCGTGCTATTTCATGGTCGACTCAGCCAGATACTTCATGCGGCAGACGCACCTCTTAAATGTGGTGTGGGAATACTAAGAAGAAATCAAATCGGTGATGCGGGTGGCTACGATAAGGTTGGTGTGAATGTAATGATGGGTTTTCAGCCAGGAGTACGGGTGACGCCACTAAAGCTAGGGGATAAAGATGGTAGAACCTTGGCTTTCCTATCTATTGACGTTCCTCACCTTCTTCATGTGACCACCTACTGTGACTATCTCCATGAAGCATTTCATTTAGTGAGTGACCAGGGGATAAGAGGTGAGCTCGGTGATGTGGATGCTGTAGATATTGATCGCTTCAATGAAATAAATGTTCACCTTCTTACATGCTTGTTCATATGCGGTAATGACTATGCTTCTTATGTGAACGATCAATTGTCGTCAGTTGCGTTAGTTCTGCCTTCGAAGATTCCCGACGATGGGCGTTACATGGCTGATTGGGTAGAGAATTCCTTGAGGCTATTTACCATCGAGTTCATCTACATCCATGGGCGACTCGGGGGTATTACTACAGCCGGTGTCGAGCCTATCGGCGGAGATATCTATTTGCTGGGAGAACAGTTCTTTAGCGGATTTCGCGAGGCTCTTGAGAGGTCTTTGTGCTATTCGTCCGAGATGATCCGTATTCTTGCGACAGACGACCTGCAGCGACATTTTTACGCGTATGCTGAGGAGGCTTGCTGTGAGTGGTGGTCTAAAGTTGTGAGTTGGCTTGAGAATATCGAGACAAGGTGTCTTGGGGTTGTAGAGAACTTTACTCGAGAAGAAATACTCCCTCCGCGAGGACTTACTGAGGATTTGCTTCAGGCCTTCTATGATGCCAAGAGCAAGATGTTGGTGTCCGCAAATGATCACCTTACTGAAGGGCGCGCATTTCATCCTGGGCTGAACGAACCATCGAGAAATTCACGCCACAGGGATGCATTTGGCCCAGACATGGGAAGCAATTGCGTTTTGGTTCTTACTAGTCTTCTCCACGCCTACATGATACGAAGGCAGAATTCGGAAAAAAGTGATGCGCTTCACGTCCGCCGAGGTACGGCAGAGAAACTTGGATTGGGTGGGCAATCGCCGGTGGGCTTTGACGCGGATAGTGTCTCCCTCTATCTTATCGATCTTTGTTCCGCAACGAGGTTCTGTTGTGTTCCGCGTGCTAGGGTCGAGCGACTTCAAGCGCAGGTTTCAATCGTGAAGTCGATGTGGGGAGTTTCAACAGCTGTTCGAGCTAGGAGGCTGGCAAAGCTGGTTTCTCACCTCAGTCCCACGATAGTGCCGTCGCTTCACCCGGTCGGGGAAGGAATTCTAGGTAAGAGAATTGATGAAATCGAGGGCTTCTGCGAGTGGGTGCATCTGGATGTGGCTGATGGCACATTGACAGGGCATCAGACGCATGAGTCCCCCGAAGAATTGGATCGACTATTCGAAATTGACGCCTTTGTAGAACTTCACTTGATGTGTAACGACCCACTAGCTTGGCTAAAAGCTCATGATCGCTGGGAGTGGGATCGCGTTAGCTTTCACGTGGGCCCTTGCGATGATGTAGGTCAGACTATTGAGGAGATTCACCGGCTTCTTCCATGCACTGAAATTGGCTTGGCTTTTGGCCATCTAGATGAGATGAAGGATTATGAGGAGGCTGGCAAAGCGGTTGATATGATTCACATCATGGCAAAGACTCCTGGTGACAATAGCGAGGAACTAATCCTTGATAAGGTCATATTACGGATTGAGGAGGCCCGTGAAATATTCTCCGTCCAGACAGTTGAAATCGATGGCGGGGTCGTGCCCGAAAATATTAGAGAATTATGGAAAAATGGTGCCACTCGGTTTGTGTCAGGAAGGGGCTATCTCTTTCAGGGGCTTACGGATGATTTGGCAGCGTCAAGAGAGAAGGTTTACAGCCGTCTCAACGACTTCTATCAATAACTTTCTAGCTTTGGTTTTTACTAAGGTAGTTGATTGGCCAAGACGGCAGTGCGATCTCCTGAAATTGAATTGAGAGTCTCTTCCTCATATCGCTTTTTTTTGATGGTGTGTCAGCAATAAGGGCAACTTCCAGGCCTTCGGTGACGAACCTCTTTTTGGCTTGTATTAACTCGGATGATATACTTCTGATTCTCTCAATTTCCCCAATCCAATGATATCCAACAGTTGTTGCCATTGAGATTGGTGCACTATTTGGTAACGGGGGAGAGGGCAAGAGCTTCAGGAGTGAGAATGGTCCGCGGGCTTTCAAGTGCTCATGAATTTGCGCGATTTGGATTTCGCTTAGTTTTGAAAGCAGAGAAACGATTCCGGCTAGACCAATAGCCGAAGCTGTGTCCAATCCGTATACCGTTCTAAAGCATGCACTCAGATGAAGAAGCCGTCCACCTTTAGGGTTCTGAACGTCTGCTTGGACCTCATGGGGGATCTCCCAGAATTCGATAGTTCTGTTGAAGAGTGAGGCGGCAGATTTTTGAGCTCTTTCACACTTCTTGGTGATGCCATCACTATCCGTTTGGGATATGAGAGCTTTTCCTAGCGTATTGCAGGCTTCTTCAATTTTGTTCAGTTGCTGCTGAAGCGAGGGGTAGTGCCACTGGATTATTGCTGTAGAACAGACCTCGCAATACGCGTCTGCGTTGGAAGTCCTACTAGAGACTGCGTTTTGAATAGTGGTCTCTACGGTCTTAATTATTTCTTTATGCAGGCCGTCAACGGCAATGAAGGTAGCGATGTTGTTTCCAAACTCCGCATCGATCCACGATCTGACCAAATCTTGAAAGCCTGAGGATGTATCGTCTCTTGTTCTTAGAGCTTTGTATTCATCGACTATCTTCGTTCGTAGATCGGAGCATCCTGAAGTAGCGTCAATAAATTCGTTATATCTTGCAAGTCCTGCGTCTGGTTCTTTGGGGCTTTTGTTCGCCCCGAATTTGTTGATGCTATGACGCGTCCAGAATTCAATGTACAATTCCCTATTAATCTCATGTGCGAGTAACCATTTTAGGTCGGGGTCTTCTTCCATCTTTCGCTATGCGCTGGTTAGAAGAGCGGATCCCCCCAACAAGGCGAGCGACTGGCTTTCGGTACCTAGCATTTTGAGGTAATTGGACCGGGCGTAAGAAAGAAGATGTAGACCAAGGCAAATGCTGTATTCCCGGTGATCCGCCGTCGGCACAGCATCTTTGAGGTAGCCTCTTAGCAATTGAATCGCGAGCCATCGTCCTCCGTGGGCCTTGCATTCTTTCGAATCGAGGTGCTCGCCTGAATTTTTTGAAATCTTGATATGGTCAAGAAAATTTTTCGGGTCTACTGCACTACCAGTTTCGCTAGTCCCTTCACCTAACAACAAGCCAGCTTCTAATCGCGCGATATCGAGTGCTAGACTGCCGAATTTTGACGGGTCGTCGGGTTCTGCTTCACCAAATCGATCAAAGTCGATAACGAGCGGCTGGGGATCTTCGTCGCCGTTTAGAATTAGGATATTACGCGGATTCAGATCGCCATGACAAGGGTGCGCACGTGTAACCGGGATACGGATCTCAGATAACTTCAGCTCGACAGAATTTATGCCGTTGGGTATTGGCATATCCAATTTGGCGTGGACTAGTTTTCCATTGATGGAGTTAAGTTCGCCTGCGGCGATAAGAGAGGCAAGACCTTCGAGTATCGACTTAGAATACGGGTGCTTCTCTTGGCTAGTCGCTCTAAGGTTGTCAGCGAAGCCAAGCAATTCTTGAGCAGAAATATTGTCGGGCTTGGAACTGGTTCCGATTTTCTGAATGAAGAGTCGATTCAGACTTGATAATCCCTGCCTTATTTGGTCGTCCACAGCTGAGTCACAGAAATCAGTAAAGCTAAGAGGGAGCGTCTCGTTCGTCGAAACTTGGGTGACTAGAACCGACTCACCTCCCGGCACAGCAGACTTAAAGAGAATATTTGGGCATGCTTGTGGAGCAATTTGAGATTGGGCAAAAGCCATGTTGGCTTTCTCAACTTCAATTTTTGAAGTCAGGTCCTTTTTAACAACGCTTTGGATGTAGGCCCCCTTGTATAGCCACTTCACTAAATCTGCGACGGCTCCGCTGTTGCCACCGGAAAGGGACATCAATATTGCCGGCGAGGAGAAGCCTTCTGGCGCCGATTCAGCAAGTAATTCTATATACTCGTCAGGCATGTTCATCTGCGAATCAGGATCATCTGTGGTAGAATGTGACTTAAATTCCTCGACAAGCTCATCGCGGAAATGTTGGCATCCGTCTGTCGACCGAATGAACTCGTTGTATCTCGCCAAACCTTTGTCTGGGTGCTCGGGGAGCTGGTTGGCTCCAAAGGTTCCAATTTTCTTCCGAGACCAAAACTCAACATAGACCTCTTTGTGCAAGGAATCGACAAGCAGTTCTTTTAGCATGTTGGAAGTGATGTCTTTGGGCATATGGTTGCTTTCTGAGAATCTCGAGGTCAGGAACGCGTGGAAGCTTATCTCGAACTATTTCTGGTCTCTACCTGCCGTGCAAGGAGGTTTGCAATTGGCTCGATTTCCGAATTATCCATCTCGAAGAGCTTAGTGTAGCGGACGAATGTTCTCGCTCTTTCGGAGCATGAGTCGGTCTCGGGGTAGGGGAACGCCTTTAGGTCAGCATATTCCCATAAGAGAGAATAGAGGTCAGCGTGTCTTGATATGGCCAGAACCTTGGCGGCGGTTTCTCCAGAGATCGTGGAGTCTGGCAATTTACTCTTGGGTTGTGCTTGCTTGGGCATCACGCTGGGTAGGGGGGATCTACGCGTTGATGACTGAATTTGGGAATAGTCATCAATCTAGGCTATTGTTAGACAAGTCAAACGTCGATATTTTTCTGCCAGCGCCGAAGGCGAGTCTGGCGATGAATAGTTAGCGGAGAATGGACTAAAGTGAAGTCATGGACGCAGGTTTAGCCTAGCCGCACCTCAATATCCGCCTCCAGCGCCGCCCAAAGCCCATCTAGTGACTCAGCCACGGCAGCCTTGTTCGCCGCCAAATCCCCACCCGGCGCGGACTTGCCATACAGGTAGTATTTGATCTTGGGTTCGGTGCCGCTAGGGCGGACGGCGAAACGGCGGCCGTCGGCTAGGTCGACGAAGAGCATCTTCTCCTTGGGGATCTCGTCGCCTTCTTCGTCGGTGAAGGTTTCGGTGGCGAAGTTGCGGACGGAGGTGACGACGGTGCCGTCGATTTCGGTGGGGGGATTGGTGCCGTAGGACTCGGCTAGTTTGGCGATCTTGGCGGCGCCGTCGGCTCCTTCGAAGACTTTGGCTTTTCCTTGTTCGAGGAAGTAGCCGAACTGGGTGTAGATGTCGTCGAGGAGTTGGAGGAGGTTCTTGCCCTGGCTTTTGGCGTAGGCGGCGAGCTCGGCGAGGATTATGACGCTGCCGTTGCCGTCCTTATCGCGGACGAAGTCGGCGCCGAGGTAGCCGTAGGATTCTTCTCCGCCGAAGACGAAGAAGGTGCCGTGCTCGAGCTGGATGTCGCGTTGCTCGGGGGCGCTGAGGTCGCCGTAGGTGGCACGGATCCCGGCGGGTAGGCTTTCCTCGTACTTGCGGAGCTTGCCGCCGATGTATTTGAAGCCGGTTAGGGTGTCGACGATGGGGATGCCGTAGTGGTTGGCGATGGCGCGTTGGAGCTCGGTGGTGACGAAGGTCTTCACCAGGACGGCGCGCTGGCGGTTGGTGTCGTTGACGATGCCGAGGTCGTTGAAGGTCTTGCACCGGTAGTAGGCCATGAGGGAGCCGATCTGGTTGCCGGTGAGGAGCTGGATCTTGCCGTTCTCGTCGGCGACGCCTGCGCCCATGCGGTCGCAGTCGGGATCGGTGCCGATGATGAGGTCGGCTCCGGTCGACTCGGCCTGGTCGATGGCCATCTGGAGGGCGGAAGCGTTTTCGGGGTTGGGGCTGGGGACGGTGGGGAAGCGGCCGTCGGGCTCGTCCTGTTCGGCGACGGTGGAGAAGTCGAAGCCGAGGTCCTTGAGGATGGTGGGGACGAGGAATCCGCCGGTGCCGTGGAGGTTGGTGAAGACGATCTTGAGGCCTTCGGCTTTGCTGAGGATGTCGGGCTGGAGCATGACGTCCTTCAGGCGGGCGAGGTAGGCTTGATCGACCTCTTCGCCGACAATGTGGACTTGGCCTTGATCTGCTTCTGGGAGGGGCTGGTATTGGTCGCTGGCGGTGGCGCGGACGAGTTCGACGATGCCGGAGGCGTGGGGCTCGACGATCTGGGCACCGTCTTCGAAGTAGGCTTTGAAGCCGTTGTCGTGGGAGGGGTTGTGGGAGGCGGTGAGCATGATGCCGCCGGTGGCGCCGAAGTGGCGGACGGCGAAGGAGAGCTCGGGGGTGGAGCGGATGTCGTCGAAGAGGTAGGCGTCGCAGCCATTCTCTGCCGCGATCTTGGCGGCGTATTCGGCGAAGTCGCGGGAGAAGTGACGGCTGTCGTGGGCGATGGCGAGGCCGGGGAGACCTTCGCGGCCTTCTGCGACGTGATGTTTTTTGAGGTATTGCACCATCCCCTGGGTCGCCTTGGAGATGTTGTAGAAGTTCATCGAGTTGGTGCCGACGGCGGGGTGCTCGGGTCGGTCGAGGGGAGCGCCTGCGCCTTGCTCGAAGGAGGTGACGGTTTTTCCAACAGTGCGGGAGCGGAGTCCGCCGGTGCCGAAGGCGAGTTTTTTGTAGAAGCGGTCGTTGAGTTCGTTCCAGTTGCCGGATTCGGCGAGTTCTCGAACAGATCCGTGGGTGACTGGGCAGTCGGTGGAGGCGAGGAGCTCGGTGATGTTGGCGAGCGAGTCGGCGAGTAGGTCACCGGAGGAAACGGCGGCAGAGAGGACGGTGGAGATGTCGGACATGAGATTGGGAAATTGGAATTAGGAACTGCGAAAATTGAAACCGCGAATTTGGCGAATGGAGCGAATGCTTAGGTGACGAGGGATTTGACCACGAAATCGCGCGAAAGAACACGAAAAAATGACGGCTGAGAGGCAGTAAGATGACCGCGAAAGAAGTGGAAATGACGCGAAAATTGCTGAGAGGCACGAGGAGGGGGAGGATTGACCACGGAAAAGGACGGAAGGACGCGGAAAAGGAATGGCAGGATGGTGACGGCTGTGAAGCTGAGCAAGAAGAGTAAGGCTGAACAGTGAAATCAGAGAGGCAGAATGGGGTGACCACATTCGGAGCGCAGCGGAGAAAGCCTAAGCACCAAAGCGGAGCGTGGTAGTTTAGGCAAAAGGAATGGAAACGAACGGAAGGCGGAGAGGCACCGAAATTATGGACCGCGAAAAATTGGGAAAGGGCGCGAAAATATTCTGAGGGGCAGAGGGATTTATGGAACCACATTCGGAGCGCAGCGGAGAAAGCCTAAGCACCAGAGGGGAGCGTGGTTAGCTTAGGCAAAATGGACGGAAACGAACGGAAGGTTGAGAGGCAGAGCTGATTTCACTTTTCACCATTCAATTTTCACTTTTTCTGAAGGGCAGAGCGGGGAGGGACCACGAAAGGAGCGAAAGGAACGAAACATGCGAAGAGATTGACTGCGGAATGGACGGAAACGAACGGAAGGCTGGGAAGGAAGAGTGAAGGGAGAAAACTGAAGAGTGAAATTTAGAGGGAACCGCGAATAACGCGAATGTTGCGAATACTGAGAGGCATAGGACGGATGACCACGAAAATTACGAAAGGAGCGAAATTATCTGAGGGGTAGAGCTGACTTCACTTTCACTTCAATTTTCACTCTTTTTGAAGGATGCGGGTAGCGGCGTGTTTGGGGATTGACCAGCCGACGTGGAGAATAAAAAAGAGAGGATGCGAGGTGCCTCTCAGAATTTCGCGTTCTTCCGCGCCTTTTTGCCTAAGCTGACCCCGCTCCGCTTTGGTCCTCAGGCTTTCTCCGCTACGCTCCGAATGCGGTTAACTTTCCCTACGGTATTGGCGGATCTGGTATTCTTCGTGTTCGCGTAGGACTTCCATGTCGGGGAAGTCGTTTTCGAACTGGGGGAAGTAGGTGTCGCCTTGGTAGGGGTGGTGGACGAAGGTGAGGTAGACCTTGGAAGTCCGGTCGAGGAGGAGTTCGAAGATGCGGGTGCCGCCGATGATCATGACTTCGCCTTCGAGGTCGAGTTGGTCGAGGGCTTGGACGCTGTTGATGACTTCGGCGTCGGGGAGGTCGCCGGGTTGGAGGGTGCGGGAGAGGACGATGTTGCGGCGGCCGGGGAGGGCTTTGCCTATGGAGTCGTAGGTCTTGCGGCCCATGACGATGGGGTGGCCAAGGGTGACCGACTTGAACCATGTTAGTTCGCCGGGGAGCTTCCACGGGAGGGCGCCGTCTTTGCCTATGACGCGGTTCGACGCCATGGCGACGACGGCGGTGAAGGTGGAATCGGGGGATGGGGAATTGGCGGACTGGGAGGAGCTGCTCATACGGCGATGGGTGCCTTGATGGATGGGTGGGCGTCGTAGTCGTCGAGACGGATGTCGTCGAAGGTGAAGCCGTCGATCTTGTCGATGTCGGGATTGAGCCAGAGCTTGGGAAGGGGCTTGGGCTCGCGGTTGAGCTGGAGTTTGGCCTGCTCGAGGTGGTTGGTGTAGAGGTGCAGGTCGCCGATGGTGTGGACGAAGTCCTTGGCCCGGAGCTCGGTGACTTGGGCGACCATGTGGGTGAGCAGGGCGTAGGAGGCGATGTTAAAGGGGACGCCGAGGAACAGGTCGGCACTACGCTGGTAGAGCTGGCAGCTGAGCTGGTCGCCGTCGACGAAGAATTGGAACAGCAGGTGGCACGGGGGCAAGGCCATGTCCGGGACTTTGGCGACGTTCCAGGCACTGACGATGTGGCGGCGGCTAGAGGGGTTGGTCTTAAGCGATTCGATGACCTCGGCGATCTGATCGACGGAGGTGCCGTCGCCGCGATCCCAACTGCGCCACTGGGCTCCGTAGACGGGTCCGAGGTCGCCATTTTCGTCGGCCCACTCGTCCCAGATGCGGACCTTGTTTTCCTTGAGGTAGCGGATGTTGGTGTCGCCTTGAAGGAACCAGAGGAGCTCGTGGATGATGGAGCGGAGGTGGAGCTTTTTGGTGGTTAGGCAGGGGAATCCTTCGCTGAGATCGTAGCGTGTCTGGGCTCCGAAGACGGCGTGGGTGCCGACGCCGGTGCGGTCTTCGCGGAAGCTGCCGTCATCCAGCACGCGCTGGAGAAGATCGAGGTATGCCTGCATGGGGAGAGGTAGCAGGGGAAAGCGTGATAGGGAACTGGGAAAATGGGAATGGGGAACTGGGAACCGGGAGATTTGGACCACGAAAATTTCGAAAGAGACGAAAAATGCTGAGGGGCAGGGGGGATCGGATCCGCGAATTTGGCGAATGAAGCGAATGGGTAGCTGAGGGGCAGGTGGGGTGATGGTTCGACTTCTGGCTTCTGGCTTCTGGCTTCTGGCTTCTGGCTTCTGGCTTCTGGCTTCCGACTTCTGGCTTTACGCCTTGTGTGTGTCCTTGAGCCAGGCGAGGGCGTCTTCGGTGGAGGTGAGGGTGCCTTCGAGTTGGAGGTCTTGGGCTTGGCGGAGGATTTTTCCCATGCGGGGGCCGGCGGTGAAGCCGCAGTCGAGGAGGTGCTGGCCGGTGAGTAGGCGTGGGGGGACGGGGGGCTCGTTGGCGAGGGCCTCGATCTCGTCGCGGACGAAGTGCCAGTTGTCGAGCATGCCGTGGCAGCCGAGGCAATCGACCCGGTGGAGGGCGAGCTCGTCTTCGAAGTGGTCGCGACCGATGAAGCGGCGGAGCTTGGCCTTACGCATGTCCTGGACGTGCATGAAGTCCATGTGGCGATTGACGGCTCCGGTGACGCGGTCGATGACGTCATTGGGATAGCGGAGTCGGCGCAGGATTTCTTCGCTCATGACGGCTCCGACTTGGGCATGGCCGTTGAAGCGGTGGCGCTGGACGGCTTCGTCCCAAATCTGGGTGGCGGGCTTGGCGATGTCGTGGAGCAGGACGGAGAGGACGACATAGAGGTTGGCGCCGGGTTCGAGCTTTTCGAGCATGAGGCGGACGTGCTGGAAGACGTCGCCTTCGGGGTGGAATTGCGGCGGTTGTTCGCATCCTTGGAGGACGTAGATCTCGGGGATGATCTGTTCCATGAGCCGGCTTTCTACGAGCAGGTCGAAGCCGCGAACGCGGTTGGGGTGAACGAGGATGCGGGAGAACTCGTCGCGGATTCGCTCGGGGCTGACGGTGGCTAGGTTGGGAGCGAGTTCGCAGATGGCGGTCCAGGTATCGGCGTCGATCTGGTAGTCGAGTCGGGCGGCGAAGCGGATGGCACGGAGCAGGCGCAGGTGGTCTTCGGCGAAGCGTTGGCGCGGGTCACCGATGGAGCGGAGTAGGCCGGCTTTGAGGTCGTCTTGGCCGCCGACGTGGTCGATGATTGTGTTGGTGATCGGGTCTTCGAACAGGCCGTTGATGGCGAAGTCGCGGCGCTGGGCGTCGAGTTCGGGCGAGGAGAATTCTACCGAGTCGGGGCGTCGTCCGTCGGAGTAGTCGCCGTCTTGGCGGAAGGTGGCGATTTCGTAGATTCCCTGAGGACGTCGGACAAGGAGCACACCGAAGTGAGCACCGACTCCTTTCGCCTTGGGAAAGAGCTGCTGGACCTGTGCGGGCAGGGCGGAGGTGGCGATATCGAAGTCCTTCGGTTCTTGGCCGAGCAGTCGGTCGCGGACACAGCCGCCGGCCAGGTAGGCGGTGTGGCCGGTCTGTTGGAGTTGGCGGATGATGGCGACGGCGCCGGAGCGGAGATCGGCGGGCGTGGGCGGCGCGGTTGGCGAGTCGGGCATGGAGAAGTGGAGAATTGACCACGAAAATTACGAAAGGAGCGAAAAATTTCTGAGGGGCAGAGAATTGGGACCGCGAAAGGAGCGAAAGGTCGCGAAAAATTTCTGAGAGGCAGGTGGGGAGATTGGGAACCGCAAATTTTGCGAATGGGATGAATGGATTTGGGCGGAGGGACAGAGCAGGGGGAAGAGATTGAATTGGCGAGTGAAGGAAGATTGAGACGGGGCTCACGTCGCGGCATTCAAACCTATTGCGGTTTCATTCCGATGCGGGTGTCTTCCTCCCATTTGAGGCCCCAGTTGGCTAGAGCTTTGACGATGGGGGCGAGGGCTTGGCCTTTGGGGGTGAGGTGGTAGCCGAGGAGTTTCGAGCCCTCAGACACTGGGATTTGTTCGACGACACGGTTTTGGAGGAGTCGTTCAAGGCGGTCGCTGAGGATATTGGTCGGAATGTTTTCGGGGGAGGCGGTGAAGTCTTTGAAGCGGGAGCGGCCGAGGAGTAGGTCGCGGATGACGAGTAGGGTCCAGCGGTCGCCGATGAGATCGAGGGTGCAGGACACCGGGCAAGGGGAGCGGCGGTCCTTGTTTTCTGGGGATGGGGTGTCGGTGTTTTTGGTTGTGGTCACTGGGAATGTTCGTCCCATATTGCTTGCAATCCACAAGTAATAATCCTTTTGTTTGCAAGTAAATGAGCGCTATTCAGAAATCGATTCAACTGGACGCCCCTGGGGCTGGACTTCCCAGGCCTGAGCTTTTCATCGCGCGTCTCCGCTTTGGCTGGTTTCGGAAGAAGGTGGGCCGGGCGGGGCGCACGGCGTTGTTCGAGGAGGAGCGGAAGCGGATGCTGGAGATCGTCGGCGGGTTGGGGGATGAGGAGGCTGCGGCTCAGGTGCTGATCCGTCGGATTCGTGGGATGGAGGATAGTAGTCGCGACTGGTCAGTGTTTATGGTGCTGGAGCATCTGCGCATCGTGAATGAGCTCATCGCGACTTCGATCCGGGCGCTGGGACGGGGCGAGGTGCCGGATTGGAAGGCCGACACGGCGGCGGTCAAGCCGACTCCCGGTGTGGGCCGGGAAGTTGTCGAGGGGTTTGAGAAAAGTTGTGCGGCCATCTTGGACGCGGTAGGTGGAGTGGCGGATCTGAGGACGGAAGTGACGTATACGCATCCGTGGTTCGGTGAGATGGATGCGGGGGATTGGCACGCGCTAGCGGCGGTGCACATGGGGATTCACCGGCGACAGATCGAGCGGATTTTGGAGACGCGCGTCCACGTTCCGCTGCCGAGGTAATGGATCAGGCAGATGCCGCTGAAACGTTACAGTTTGGCAGGTTTCCGACAGTTAGTGGCTAAGACGAGATATGGGAGAACAAACATCAAAGCGTCTTTTCCGGCACTTTCAGGGTCCCTTATTTAGCGGTGCCCGAGCCCCCGAGCCTAGCGGCGGAGTTCTTGCGCGGCTCGCAGGATCTCTGCTTCTATACGAGAGGCGCCGTCAAGCCTCTAGCCCATTGAGGGCGCGCAGTCTTCCTTAGTCTCTCTGAGGTGAGGGAAGGCTATATTTTTGCTTTCAAGAGCCCTAACTAGAAGTTATCGATAGGGTGCTGTGGGAGGTCGGAATTGGGTAACCGAGCACTTCGAAAACGCGACGATACGCCTCCCCTCGAAGAGCTGACTACATGCTCTGGTAGTTGACTGGCTCTTCGGTGATCGTGATGTCGTGGGGGTGACTTTCGCGAAGGCCTCCGGCGGTGATGCGGACGAATTTGGCGCGCTCGCGGAGCTTCTCTAGGTCGGTGGCACCGAGGTATCCCATGCCAGAGCGCAGGCCACCGAGGAGTTGGAAGATGACATCGGTGAGAGATCCTTTGTAGGGAACCCGGGCCTCGACACCTTCGGCAACCAGCTTGCCGGAAGCATTCTGGCCGTAGCGATCGGAACTACCTTTTCGCATTGCCTTGAGCGAGCCCATGCCGCGGTATTCCTTGTAAGTCCGGCCTTGGAAATTGACGGTGTTTCCGGGGCTTTCGCGGGTTCCGGCGAGGATCGATCCGAGCATGACGCAACCGGCTCCAGCGGCGAGCGCTTTGACCACGTCACCGGAGTAGCGAATGCCACCGTCGGCGATGGCGATGACGCCTTTCTCATTGCAAAATTTCGCGACTTCTTTGACGGCGGAGAACTGGGGGACTCCGACGCCGGAGATGACCCGAGTGGTGCAGATCGAACCGGGGCCGACGCCAACTTTCACTGCTGCGGCTCCGGCTCCGACTAAGACTTCCGCACCCTCCTTGGTGACGACGTTTCCGGCAACGACGATGGCCTTGTCTCCGCACATGGAGACGAGCTTCTCGACGACGCTTTCGACCCGGCTGGTGTGGCCGGTGGCGGCGTCGATGAATAGGGCATCGGCTCCGGCTTCGAGCACGGCATTTGCGCGGTCGGCGAAGTCTGGTCCGACTCCAACGGCAGCACCGACGCGGAGTTGGCCATTTGGGTCCTTGCAGGCGTTACCGAACTGTTGGCGCTTCTCGATATCCTGGCTGGTAATTAAGCCGATGAGCTTGCCTGCATCATCGATGAGCGGGAGCTTCTCGATGCGGTTCTTGTAGAGGATCTCTCTTGCCTCGGTGAGGCCGGTGACTCCAGAGGTGGTGACTAGTCGGTCCCGGGGAGTCATGACGTCGGCTACGGTCTTCGAAGGATTTTCGACATACCAGATGTCGCGTGTGGTCACCATTCCCATGAGGGTTCCTTCGTCATCGATGACTGGGAAGCCGGAAACGTCGCGCTGGCGCATGACCTCTTGGAGCTGTCCGAGAGTCATATCATGGGTGACGGTGAACGGATCTTGGATGACCGTATTTTCCGAGCGCTTCACTCTTGCCACCTGATCTGCCTGGTCAGCGATCGGCATGTTGCGGTGGATGACTCCGAGTCCGCCTTCCCGAGCGAGAGCGATGGCTAATCCGGCCTCGGTCACCGTGTCCATGGCGGACGAGATGATCGGAATGTGCAGTGGAAAGTCAGGCGCCAGCTTTGAGCCGACGGCTACTTCTTCCGGAATGACCTCACTGAACTGAGGAACGAGAAGGACGTCGTCGAAGCTCAGTCCCAGCGGTATTTCTCCCATAGGGCACTAAGTCGATGTTCGGTCCGCTGTCAGCCGAAAAATCACGTCGGGCGCACTTTTCTGCTAAGTTGTGATCCAGAGGATCTCCGGGTTCGTCTTCTGTCGATGAAGGGCTGGCTTTGGGTATCTGTGAGGCCGCTGTCGCCAGCATCGATGAGGTCGATACTGCAGGCGCCGGGGCGGAACTGCATTTCCTGGCCCTTGATATTGATGTACTAGTGGTAGAATCCCCAGCTCGCGCCGTCGCCCTCGCACCGGAACTAGCCTTGGCCACCTGGTCTTCTTCGGCACGGAGAAGCGGTTCGTGGGCAAGGATGAGGAGTAGAACAATGGAAGTTAGTTTCGCCATGGGCAGGCAACTGGACCGGGCGAGTTGGTGGTTTAACATCTCAGAAAGGATTTGAATATGTTAACCTAGGCGGGCTTAGCGGCATTTATTCCTGTAGTTCAAGCCGAACGATCCACCATTATGAAGCGCCACCAATTCTGCAACGGCGGTCATCCGACCGCATCGAGACGCGATTTTCTCTACGGGCTCGGGGCCTCGCTCGGCTCCGTGGCGATGACCGATCTGCTAGCGGCGGAGAATCCGCTGGCTCCGAAAGCGCCGATCAAGGTGCCCAAGGCGAAGAACGTCATCATGTTGTTCATGGAGGGCGCGCCGGGTCATATGGACACGTTCGATCCGAAGCCTGAGCTGACTCGTCGGCATTTGAAGGAGTCCCACCTGACCGCTGGGCTGGCTGGTGACAGTTACCGATTTTTCGTCGGTAGTCCGTTTGATTTCAAGAAGTGCGGGCAATCGGGGATCGAGATGTGCGACAAGTGGGAGCATCTTTCGCAAGCGGATGTGGCCGACGAGCTTTGTGTCTACCGAGGTTGCCAAGCAGAGTCTCTGAATCACCCGGAGGCGCTGTTCCACATGAACACGGGAAGTCGTCTCGGTGGGGACCCGGCGATTGGATCGTGGGTTAGTTATGGTCTTGGCAGTGAGAACCAGAATCTGCCTGGCTACGTGGTGATGACGGAACTGGCTCTGCCGCAGGGCGGTGCGGGAAATTGGTCGAATGGCTTTTTACCAGCTCACTATCAGGGGACAAGGCTGCGCTCTCAGGGCTCACCGATTCTCGATTTGGCGCCTCCGGGATTCAAGACTCGCGAACATCAGCGGAAGTCGCTGGATATGCTGGGCATGCTCAATGGCAAGCACGCCGCCGAGCACCCAGAGCACGCCGATCTCGCCGCGCGGATGGAGAGCTATGAGTTGGCCTACCGGATGCAGACTGAAGTCCCCGAATTGGTCGATCTCAAGCAAGAGAGCAAGGCGACACAAGAGATGTACGGCTTGAACGATAAGGTGACCGAGACCTTCGGTAAGCAGTGCCTACAGGCTCGTCGCTTAGTGGAGAAGGGTGTGCGTTTCGTGCAGGTATTTTCCAGTGGCTGGGATGCTCACGAATATGTCGATCGCAATCACAGCGCTCGTATTGCCAGCGTGGACAAGCCGATCGCCGCTCTGATTAAGGATCTCAAGGCACGGGGCATGCTCGACGATACGCTGGTCATGTGGACTGGAGAATTCGGCAGAACCTCGGACAACACCCGCCGCGGTGGCGTGCTTGCTGAGGGCCGGGGTCACAACGCTGATGCGATGGCCATGTGGTTCGCCGGAGGTGGAACCAAGGCTGGAGCTACCGTCGGTGCGACCGATGAATTGGGCACCAAAGCCGTCGATGTGGTCCACCCGATCCGCGATGTCCACGTCACGCTGCTCCACCTTCTTGGCCTCGATGACAACAAGCTGACTTATTTCCACGGGGGCCGCTACAAGCAGCTCAGTCAGTTTGGTGGAGAGGTGATCAAAGACCTGATCGGGTAGCAGATATGGGACGGGACGGGGAGAGGAATTCGTTGTCTCTCTTCAGGCGTATCGTAGGGTGGGGCATCTTAGCACCCATGCTACCTATGTCCTCCGTTTCTGAGACCACCCCAACTGACCCGGCCCCGTCCGGTCCTGCCCGTGATTTCCTTCGCTTCTGCGAGGAGGAGTTCGAGCGTCGCAACAATTCTGACGACGATTTCGACGAGGCGCTGTTCGCCGAGGCCCGAGATCTAGTCGTGCGCCGCCTAAAGGTGGGAAATAAGATCGCTGGTTAGAGCCATGATCATCAATCATCTGAGCGCCGAGCATGTTCTTAAATACCGCCGGCTTAAGCTTCTCGGGTTGCCTAATTCTGGGTTGATCACGATCAGTGGTCAGAACGAGTCTGGCAAAAGCACCATCGGCGAGACCGTCTGCTTCGCCCTGTTCGGCCGCACGTTTTCTGTAGGCGACGGCGACCTGGCTCGCGTTATCCATTGGGCTGAGCCACGGTGCAAAGTGACCTTGGGCTTTAGTAAGGGCGACGAGGATTTCGAGATCACCCGCTTCCTTGATCGCGACGGCAATCACGGGGCGCGCTTCTACAAGCCTGGTGAGGAGGATCGTCCGATAGCTAAGGGTGTGGCGGCGGTCGCCGAGGCGCTAGAAGAGTTGCTTGGCTACAGCTTTGACGAGTTCATTGAATCGTTTTATCTCGCCCAGCGCGAGATCACCACTCCGCAGCCGCACAGCCACACGATTAAGACGATGGCTGGGATCAGTGCCTTGGAGCGTGTGGCCCGTCGACTCACGGAGGAGCGCGATGAGGCCGAGGACGAGATTCCGGAAATCAAGACTAGAGCGCAGGAAGCGAGGGATGATCTCAAATCATTATCGATCGTTCCCGGCCACCTCGAGTCCTTGCAAGCCGAGGCCACCGAAATGACCAAGGCTGGTGAGGTTCTGACCAGGCAGAAGACCGACCTCGTTTCGGCTGCCGAGAGCTATCGCGAGTCGATCGCGGACTTGCGTGCTGCCCGGGTGGCTTCGCGTCGAGCCTATATAATTGCGTTCCCGCTTCTGCTGATCGCAGTAGCTGCTGCCTGCCTTTGCGTTGCGCTGAATGCGCTGGACTACAGTCACGGCTTTCTAACTAGCTTGCGGAGCATGGGTGCTGGCTTTTGGGATGGGAGCAAGACGTTGCCACTGTGGATTTCGATCGGGACCGGGGTCGTCGGCCTTATCGCGGGGATCTTCGGACTGTCTCGTGATCGGCGTGCCAAGACGCTGTCGCATGGTGGTTCGGCGTTGTCCGGAGTACTCGAAGCGATAGCTAAGCCGATTGCTGGTTTGGATGGTGCCGCTGAGGTCAATGCGGCGGAAAAGATCAAACCTCCCTTGCCCAGACTGCAGGATGACATTCGTAAGGCGGAGCTGGATCAGCCGTCGCTGGCAGCTCTCGTAGCGGACAGCACGGCCGCGCTCGATCAGCGATGCGATGCCCAACAACGAGCGGAGAAGCGCACGTTCGGAGCCGTTAAGGAAGAATCTCACCGACGCTCCCGGGGCGAAAGTCTGGAGAAACTCGCTACTGAGTTAGATGCTAAACTGGTGTCGATGCACCGTGCAATCTCGGTTCGCGAGGCCGCCAACGATTTGGTCAAGTCCTCGGCGCACCATATCTCGCGCCGCTTCAACCGCGACCTTCGTGACTTGGCAAGCCGCAGCCTTCCGCTGTTTACTGAGGGCCGCTATGAGCACCTTCAAATCGATGATGACCTAGAAGTTCGGGCCTTTTCCAGTGAGAAGCGGGACTTCGTGGATCTTGATGAGGTGTCCAGCGGAACGCAGAGGCAGATCATGCTGGCGGTGCGTCTGGCACTTTCCCAAGAGCTCGTCATGACCACCCGAGCCGCCCCGCAGTTCCTGTTCCTAGACGAGCCCTTCGCATTCTTCGACGCATGCCGTACCAAGAAAGCAATGGAGGCATTGCCCGCGGTGAGCGATGCCATCACGCAGATCTGGGTCATCGCTCAGGAGTTCCCCGAGGCCAGTGGCTCGGCGCTCGATATCCGGTGTACGCGCGACACGGAAGAGTTGGTGATTGGCTAGGCGGAGAAGGTCGAGTTCAGCTCGGTTTTCTAGTTCCTATCCGGACGGGCTACGGTCAACTCCGAGAAGAGCGCCCCCGGATCGCGACGGAGCGACGATCCCTACCGCGCTTGCAGGAGAGGGGACGTGGTAGGGATGGTCGCTCCGCGCCATCTTGGGGGCGCATCCTACTCCCCGCAGTGGTCAGTCGGAATCTTTCAAAATGAATCCGCGAATCTGTGCTTTTCTTTTGGGCGAAATTCCCTCAGGTTCGGAGTGCCTGCCCGATGAAGCATTATCGCCCTCTACTTGTCCCTTCCCTAGATCTTAGCCTTGGGGGACTCCGTATTCGCGGAGTTCGTCTCAATCGCCACACGCCCGAGTCTCAGATAGGAAGCCACTGTCATGAATTCGACCAGTTGATTGCTTGTCTTCAGGGGCGCTGCCAGCTGAGCATCGAGGGCAAGACTCGCTCGGGCCGTCCCGGTGCGGTCTTTGCGGTCCCGGCTGGAACCGAGCATGGCTTTCTTACACTACGGAAAGCGGCGCCGCTGTGCCTGGTCATCGATCTGGATTTCGCCGAGGGCCGTCCGCCGACTTCTCCACGGGCCGACTTGACCGCACCTGAGCTGTCGATGGTCAAAGGCCGGCTGTCGACGCTGTTCCGCAATGTTCAGATCGAGACTCCGGCGATGCGCCTTCCTGTAGCTGCGGTTATCTGCGATGTGCTCGATCCTCTGCTCAAGACTGTCGGCTGCGTCCAGCGCGAGGCTGGCAGTCGTCATGGCGCCGCGCCTCAGCCCGTTGCTCGTATGCTGGATCGGTTGCTCGAACGCCCTGGTGCCGACGACTTCGATATTGCACAAATCGCTGAGCGCCTTGGCTACCAACAAGACCACCTGAATCGCCGCCTCAAGACCGAGACAGGGCTCACCATTGGGCAGTATCGGTCGCGGTATCGACTGAAGAAGGCCCAGCAATTTCTGCGCGCCGGACGTTCGGTGCAGGAGACCGCTGAACTCTCAGGCTTCCCGGACAAGAACTACTTTTCCCGCTGGTTCCGTCTTCAAGCCGGAGTCACCGCGACCACTTGGCGGCGAGAAAATTCCGCCGAGACCGCAGCCATGGAGCATCCGGCTGAGCTCAGTTCTCCTCTCGCGTCGCACCGAGACACTGGAGTCGCTCTGTCAGCCAATCCGTTCGATTAGTCCTTCATTCGCCTGCCTATGAAATTGACCCCTTGTTCCATGTTCGCCAGTTCTGTCGTCGCGGCTACGCTGAGCGTTACCTGCTTCACGTTGTCGGTTGTTGCTCAGTCGGCTGATTGGCCTTCCTGGCGTGGTCCTGACCGGACGGACCACAGTCCCGATACTGGCCTGCTCAAGAGCTGGCCAAAAGATGGGCCGGAGCAACTTTGGGTCTACAGCGATGCAGGCATGGGTTACGCAGGCTATTCCATCGTCGATGGAAAGCTCTACACGCTTGGGTCACGCGATGGCATTGTTTGCCTGATCTCCGTAGATGCGGAAACCGGAAAAGAGCTTTGGGTTACTGAAGTTACCGGTGTTTTTACCAACAAGTGGGGTGATGGACCGCGTGCCACCCCGACCGTCGATGGCGACCGGGTCTACGCCGTTTTCGGCAAGGGTGAGCTCGTCTGTGCTAGGACGGCCGATGGTGACATCCTCTGGAAGTCCAATCTGCGAAGGGATCTCGGTGGCAAGGTTCCCGGCTGGGGCTACACTGAGTCGGCCTTGGTCGATGGAGATCTAGTCATCGTCACTCCCGGTGGCAAAAAGGGTGCGCTCGCCGCGCTCGACAAGATGTCCGGCGAGGTGAAGTGGCGATCTTCTGACGTCACTGACGGCGCCCAGTATTCCTCTCCCATCGTCATCGAGAACGGCGGCAAGCGCCAGTATGTGCAGCTTCTGATGAAGAAGATCGTCGGCGTCGATGCCGCGAATGGAGACCTCCTCTGGGAGTCCGAGTGGCCGGGCAGAACTGCGGTCATTCCCACTCCAATCTATCGGGATGGCAAGGTCTACATCAGTTCTGGCTACGGAGTCGGAAGTAAGCTCATCGACCTCAAGGACGGCGGTGAGCCCGAGGACGTCTGGGAGAACCAAAACATGATCAATCACCACGGAGGAGTCGTTCTTGTCGAAGACCATCTCTACGGATTCTCCGACAAGCACGGCCTTGTCTGCCAGTCATGGAAGGATGGCGACATGGTCTGGCAGGACAAGACTTCAAGGAAGGGAGCCGTCCACTACGCCGACGGAATGCTCTACTGCTTGGACGAAGGCAACGGCTCGGTTTCCTTAGTCGAGGCCTCCCCTCGTGGCTACAAGGAGAAGGGGCGCTTCACTCTCGATCCGCAGACCGAAGACCGGAGTCCTAAGGGTAAGATCTGGACGCACCCAGTCGTCATCGGCGGTCGTCTCTACCTGCGGGACCAGGAGTACCTGCACTGCTACAAGGTTTCGAAGTAGTGGCAGAGATCCAGCCGACCGCAGCCATGCTGGCGCGCTTCGAGGAGCGCACGGTGGAACACATTGCTCGGGTGGCGGCCAACCTCGAGCTGCTGGCTTCAGATCCCAGTTGTGTGGAGTTCCGGGACGAATTGCTGGAGCGGGGACGGGTGCACGATGCATCGAAGTTCGGTGCCGAGGAACGCTTGTCGTATATCTGGCTCACCGAGTCATTTTACCGCTCGGCGCGCCAAGAACCGTTCGACTATCCGCCGGCAATTCAGCGGATGGTCAAGCAGGGGGTTCGGGCTCATTACGCGGCGAACCGGCACCATCCGGAGTTCCATGACGATGTCGACGCGATGACCGATGTCGACCTTGCCGAAATGGTCTGCGACTGGACGGCCATGGCCCAGGAACTCGGCGAGGGCGGCGGAAGCGCCCGGAGCTGGGCAATGAGGAAGATCGGTAGAAGGTTCCGCTTCGGAACATCCAAGACCGAGGAGGTCTACCGTTGGATCGCCTTGCTCGACCGGCTCAACGGCGTGGCGTGAGCGCGCCGATGCAGGCCTCACGACCAACCGATTGCGATTCCGGAGCCAAGCCGAGCCGCCTTGGTCCTGCTGGCCGCTAGTGTCGCGGGGGCTCCGCCGATGCAGATAACGGAGGGCAAGTCGCCTAAAAGACCTGAATGTGGGGAAGCATTTCTCCGACAAATTCTTGAAGCATCGAGGCTGCGGCGATACCCGCGAGAGGATCGACGGTTCCAAGGGGCACCGGGGGCAGAGAGGCGAAGACGGAGGCCATTCCCCAGCGGTGGTTGATGTTACGGAAGACGCTGTCGCGGTGGCTGAGGATGACGTGGCTGGTGTAGCTCGGGGTCGCCACATCCTTGCCTACATACCAGTAGATGTCGAAGGACCGTGCCCGAACGCGTTGTCCTGAGTTAGGATCTTCGTAGTCACGGAACAGATGGAGCATGGTGACATCTTGGGTGCGACCATCAGGTGCTGTCACCGTAACGACTTCGCTCTTGTCCACTTTCCAGCCCTGGCCGGGCAGACAGACTTCAGGGCGGTGTAGGCTACGCTTGATCGGTCCACTCAAGACGAGAGTGCACATGAACTGACGTCCATCTGGGGCCATGTAGACGCTTCTGGCCATCTCGACTCCTTCATCAAAGGCCTGCTTTTCTTGGGAGGACATACCGATGTCCTTGCCGCGAAACTCACCCATCGACTCCGGCAGACTCATTGTCAGACCCGGATCACTGAGGCGGTTGCTGACCTTGGTCGCGTAGCAGGCTCCGACGGTGAGCAGGGAAATCACGATCAAGGCAGAGCTCTTAATCACAGACGAGTTGAACAGAGATTTCTCCGAGGCTCGTTCGACCTCGGGATACAGATCGTCGCCACCCGAACCAAATGGCATTTTTTCTAGAATCCTAGCGATGCCGAACATGCCCACCAGAGCGACGGCGAAGACACAGAAGCCGCTAAAGATGTGGAAGCCACTTGGGTGGTCATTGGTTCCGATCGCCCATTCGGTGCTGACGTACATGGAGCCGAACGTGAGCATCAAAATACGGACAAAATTCCCCAACATCGCAAGAGGAATGGCGCAGAAGAACAAAAGGAATCGGCGGGCCCCTCCCTTCAGCGAGATATAGCCGTAAAAGGCACTGATCATGATCAGCGAGAACAGCGAGCGGATGCCACTGCACGGAGCTTCGACATCTAGGCTGAACTTGTCCCCCTGTTCTAGCCCAGCGGCAGGATCGGCGGCCGAGATGATAGCGGTGCCGGTCTTGACATTATCGACTCCAATGAGGCCGAGGAACCGAGCCGAGGCATCGGTGGTCACTTGGCGAAGGGGAAAGGCCAGAAGCTCTTCGAGCGGAAGCATCGGCCAGGTAAAGACGAGAAAGATCCATGGGAATAACAGAAGTTTGAACAGCGGCCATCCCCCGAACCAGAGGAGCAATGCCGCGCAGAAGATCTGGGCTGAAGCGAAGCCGGCGTAACGCGTATCCGCCTTATAACCGATCCAGTAGAGCGCGATCGAGAGGAAGAGTGGGACTAGTGCCCAAGCAGTTCCCTTCCACGGTAGAGCCATGATTTGCTTCTTCTTTTTCGCTACGAGAAAGCCGCAGATGATCGGGACGAACGGGCAAAAAATCCACTCACTGTCGAGCTTCATCAGAAGCACCACGCCTTGCATGACGCTACTCCGATGGTCGAGATGTCCATGCTGGTAGGGCCAGAGCGCATACAGGACGATGATGGAGAGCGCGGATGCGATGAGGGTGACCACAACGCAACGCTTAGAAACCCCGTTGGAAGGGTTACCAGAAGCGGAGGAATCAATCGCTTTAGCTGATTCAGACATGAGGGTAGGGGCGGCTGGAGGAGCCACTAATCAGGATCAGGGTAGGGCCCTATTCGGGGAATGTAGAGGGAAAAAGAGCACACATTTTGCTTTGCAGTAATAGGCTCTTTGACTCCGAGCCTTCGCCAACTACTGTGGTGGAAGAACGAGCCTCCATCGGTTCGGATATTTATGGATACAGCCCCCTCGAATTCCGAAGAATACGTACACGACAAGCTCCTCCTTGATGTGCTTTCGCGGACCGGTAGTGGTGCTGGGGGCGAACTGGCTGAACTCGAATCCAGCCTCGGACCAGCAGTGAAGAGCCGGAGCGACGACTTGGAGGATAGCGATGAAGGGTCCGAGCGGATTCGCAGTCGCCGACGCAAAAGCCGATCCAATGGGGCGCCAGCACCGGATCGAGATCCTGATCGTCTTGAGGTTCTCAGTGAGTCGGGCGTTCAGGAAGCATCGGCTACCTCTGCGGACTCGGTTTCCGAACCACCTCATGAATCGTCCCTCGGCAGCGGCTTTGGCTTCGGTTGGTTAGCACTGGGCTTTCTTCTCCAGCTCGGCTTTTTGGCAGGGTTGGCAGCCCTGCTCTTTCCTCGCTTGGAGACCCTGGTGACCAAGGTTGTTACGGACGTTGCTCCGACTGTAGCTACGGTATCTTCCTCCGGGTCCGAATCGGTAGCTTCTGGGGCAGTGATGGTAGCTCGACGGCTTCATCCTGAGCGTCAGGATTCTAGCGAACTCGAGAAACAGCTGCGGATTCTGAAGGAGCGGACACGGCTGACTGGGCTTGCCGATTTGGCGATCGCCGAGGCGGATCGCTCCGCTTACGACGAATTACTCGACCGCCTTGAATCCGAGGCCAAGGGAGAGGGAGTAGGTTTGGTTCACGCCGCTCAAGTAGAGCTCCTACGCGTAAAGTTTTTCTACAACAATAGCAACCGACTTGGACCCTACCGGCTCCCAGTCGAAGAGCTGTTCAGCGATCCACTTATCCGCGAAGAGGCTGACTTGAGCACGTCGCAATTTATCGGGCTTCTCGATTCGGGAAACTCAAACTGGGCAGCCAGAGCACGCGCCGCTCAGCTTCTCGGAGGTCGGAGTAACCCTCTGGTGAACAAGGCTCTGGTCGAGGCCATGGACGAAGAAAATCACCTCGAGGTCCTACGTGAACTAGCCTACAGTTTTCAGCAGAATACCGGATACCGTGGAGATATCTTCGATGTTCGTGGGCTGAAGGACTGGTGGGACAAGTCGGGGAGCGAGTAGAGCTTCTACGATTTGGGAAGTTGTCGGCTATGGTTGCCGCGTTCGGGCTTGTCGTCGCCTTGGATCTACCTGATGGGCAAGGTAGGGACGGTCGCTTCGTCGCCGTCCGGGGCGCTGACCTCAAGCGCCCCCCGGACTGCCGAATGGAGCGAAGCGGACAATAGCCGAAGGCAGGACGGCTACGATGCTATGCCGTCTCTAGGTCTAGGCTAGGCTATGCGGATCAAGTATCAGCGGATCTTCTGATTTCTGAACGCTTCCCAAGCTTTTTCTTGCTCGCCGGTGTCCTTGTAGAGTTCGAATCGGAGGTAGCCTAAGTAGGATGGGGCTCCGGGGAGCGCGGCTACTTTGTCGAGGGTCGCGATCGCGGCATCGAGGTTTCGCGAGCGAGCTTGGGCGTAGAAGAGTCGGAGCCCCTTGGTCAGATCAGTGGGGTTGATGTAGAAGTCCTGAATCAGCTGGTCGATGGGAACGTTGGTTCGCATCTCCGTGTACTTCGGGGGAATGTAGTTGGTCTGGATTAGGCTCAGAGCGGAGGAAAACTCGCCTCGTTTGGCGTGGTGCTCCGCGAGGATTCGCCATCCTCCTTGGTTCCAGCTCGGACGATCCTTCAATTCGGTGATGAGGTCTTCGTAGTCACCCTTTTGTGACCAAAGGTCGAAGAGTTTGCCTTGATCGACATTATTGAGCTTCTCGAGATTTGGGTCAGCGAGGAGAAGGTTGTCTAGCTCTTCTTGGAATTCTGAACCAGTGAGGCCCTTGAGCAGAGTCAGCTTGAGAACAGGAGAGAGGTTCGAAAGTTGGCGGGCTGCTCGGACCAGACTCGGTTTCTCGTTTGCCTGTCCAAGAATCCGACCATAATTTTCATCGAGACGTGACGAATCGCGAATCAAGGTCTCACGCCATGGTGAAATGGCATACGGAGGATAATACTTCAGCCAGTGCTCGGCCTCAGCCATCGTGACGAATGTAGATTGTTGCTCGAGGAAACGGGCTCGGCGGAAGTTCTCACGGGCCTCTTGGGCGTAAATTCCAACCCGTGGTGCCAATCGACCACGCTGGAAGTGGTACTCCCAATGCAAGGGCTTGATCTCTGCGGCTCGACTGGTCGCATCGTAGGCCTCCTTCGATCCACCTTTGATACCGGAAAGTAGGATGCTTCTTGCATACAACTGCTTGGCTCCTTCGTTACTGGGGACTCCGAGATGCAGGAAGTGGGTGCAGATCATGGTGACTCCGAGAACGATCGCTGGGAGTGCGATGATCCGGAAGAAACGAGTGGGCCATGCGGTCGGAACTAGAGGCGCCCGGTTGGAGCAGGCGAGTGAGAGCAGGAGCATGGCAGGAACGACGATACCCATAACGTGGCCAGGAATATCGAAGGTTCCGTGTAGCGGTACGATGGCCGCCGCGATGGCTGCACCCATCCTCAGGCGGTGCTGGCGCTTCTTAGACCGTTTGCCCGGTCGAATACCGCCGACCCGCATGAAGGAAAGAAGTAGGAGCCAAACGGCAAGCGCTAGGCCGATGAGTCCGGTCTCGACGCCTAGCCAGACCCAGTCACTTTCCGGATGAATGACCCGATCTAGGTTTTGATAGTATTTTTGACTGAGCGCGAAGACGCCCTCAAAATTTCCGAGACCAATTCCGAGGAATGGATTCTGCGATGCCAGGACGATACAGTCACGATAGATCGGAATACGTCCTTCGTTGGAGAGGGTTTCTTGGATATCGCCACCGAACGAAAAACGCTCGAGTAGCCCTCCACCGAAGATCAGGAAGCACGCCGCGACGGTGAGGAGTAAACCTGCAGAGATGGCGAGTTTTCCCGATGACCTAGTGCCCAGCGATGCGATACCGATCCAAGCCCCTAAGCCTCCGAAGAGCAGGACGATTCCGGCGCGCGAGTTGTTGATCACGATGGCAACGAAGCATACAGCGAGGCAGGCGAGGAACAGCACGAGCCCGCGCCGATCCTTTTGGCGAGCGCGGTCGAAGGCACAGGTGGCGGCAAGGACGGCCCCGACAGAGAGCAAGGTGGCGAAGTGGTTGCGATTGGGAAACGGGCCGAGATTTTTGAATGAGCCCCAAAAGCTGATCCAGAAGCCGGTGGCGTTGCAAATCAGTGAGACTAGGGCCGTAGCACCGATCAGCACGGCCAACGACTGGACGAAGAACGCACGCTCCTCATCTTTCCATCGCTGTCCGAGGATATAGACGAACCAGAGTAGGGCGACGGCTAGCTGAAGCAGAGCATCTAAGGTGATCCATGGCTGGGGGCTCAGGGTGGCGGGCAATGGAAGTCCGAGATCTCCAGACAGCGATTCTCGCCAGCCAGGGATACCGATCCACGAAACCGGGAGAAAGGCCAGTGTCGCTACCAGAAACAGAGCGAGAACCAGGCCATTGAGAAGTCGACCAAGAGAGTACTTCGGCGGGGCGGTGATCCAAGCCAAGCCCATGAGGACGGTCACAATTCCCCGTGCCCAAGACTCTGTAGCCCCGCCAACCACCGCGGCAACAACCGTGATGAGAAGGATGAGGAATTTTCCTGTATTTCTATTTTCGACAGCGGGCATTCGAGAGGGAGTATCGGTTCAGACAGCCAAGCGTGAGGATTGTGTCAGCTATTGGCTCGGAGGGCTACCCCATTTCTCGATTCCGCCTAAATAGGCTGGGAGAAGGCACTCGCCGATAGCGATCCAGTCTTGTGGGGTGCGCTCACCGGCGGGGGTGTGAATGGTCCAAGCCGAGCGTCCATGATTATAAGTGACCGCCACTGGTTCCATGCCTTCGGTAGGCTCTAACGAGAGACCCTGGCGTTTTAGAGCATCATCGAACCAGCTCCAATACTCTTCGCTACAGGTTGCCCTATCGATTTCTGCTTCGAGAAGTTGGCCGTGGAGGAGCGAATACTGGACTTCCTTCCGTCGATTGAGGGCATTTCCGATCTGTTGTCGCAATTTTTTCCAGTCGCTGACGTAGCCGAGATAACGAGCCGCGAACAAAGCAAATAGGACGATGGCGGCCCCAGCGATCGGCAAGGTGAATCCTTTGGATAGGAAGACACTCAGAGCGATGACACTAAGAATCGCACAGACACCGTACATGACTAAGAGAGCGGAGTTCTTGGAATAACCCAGCCCTAGGAGCCGATGGTGAATATGTTCGGAATCACCGCGAAACAATGGAACGCCTCGAATCCCACGTCGGAGAATGGCGAAGAGGGTGTCGAGAATCGGGAGTCCGAGGGCAATCATGACAACCAGCAGAGCCGCGGCGACGGTGCCCTTATGGGAACTGTGCATCGACAGGCTGGCAATGAAGAAGCCCAGTAAATAGGCACCACCGTCTCCGAGGAAGATTTTTGCCGGCGGAAGGTTGAAGACCAGAAAGCCCAGAAGTCCGCCGGCCATGATGATGGCAAGGAGCGCCACTCCCATCTGTCCTCCGACGAAGCCGACGATTCCTAGGCAGATGCAGAGGAACATTCCTAGGCCGGATGCCAATCCATCCATGCCATCGATGAGGTTGACGATATTGGTAATCGCCACGCACCAGAACAGGGTGATCGGTAGGCTCAGGGCATCGAGGTGAACGTCGCCATCTCCAAACGGAATGCTGACGACTTCGATGGATAGCTCTAGGGAGAAGGCAAGCAGCGCTACACCGATTTGCCCAAGTAGCTTGATCTTTGCGCCTAGGGGCCGCAGGTCATCGACAAAGCCAATACCGAAAATGAGGGCGTTGCAGAGGAGTAGGGGCCACCACTTGGAAAAGTCTATGGTGCCGGTGGCAAGAAGGAATAGTACACCTGCGGCCAAGGTCAGGAACAGAGGCAGTCCACCGACTCGGGGGATGGCAACCCCATGGTCCTTACGGAGTTGGTCTGGAAGGTCGGATCCGAATGAGAGCTTCTTGCGTAGCAACCACCACGTCACCGACGTGCTGAGGGCACAGCATGCGGCAAACAGTAGAACGAGACTGGCAGGATGATTCATCTTAAGGGGGGTGCTACTGCGACTAGCGGGGCCCTAGGGGGAGAAGGCCTGCTAGAAGTTCACAGAGCGACGATTGGGATTTCTCCCGCTCATTAGTGATCGAATCTAGCTGGATTCCCGGTCCTGACAACGTCTGGTTCTGCTTCGACAGAGAAGAAATCCAATCTGGGGCAACCGCCCACTGTTCTGGCAGGATTCCCAAACTCGCAGGATTTCGGCTTTCCATTTCGTCTGCGAGGTCGCCACGCGGGCCAATCCAGAGGATCGGGCGGTCGAGCTTGCGCATCAGTGCCAGCTTGCTCGGCCAGAGCATTCCGCCGAGCTCTTTGCGCAACGTGGCTACAAGGAGGTCCGCCTCGAGTAGGGAACTGACGAACTGGTCTTCCGGCGCGTAGTCCCGGAATTCGCAATGCACGACTCCCAGCTCCTCGGCGAAGTCTTGGGCCATCGGAATTGCTGCTCCCCGGCCTTGGAAGACTAAGGTTGCTGGGACTCCTCGGCTTTCTAGTTCCGCTTGGATACGAAGGAGTGGCTCGAACTCGTGGGAGCGCCCCAGATTACCCGAGTAGAGCCAGCCAAGGCGGTCGGAGTTGTTGGCCGGACGTCGGATTTCGTAGCCCGCCTGTAACAGCGGATCGAGCGACTGCTGAACCCACGGCGGCACCACGACGGGGGGCATGCTGACATGGGGGCGCAGGCGGTCGGCCATCGCACCATCGAGCCCGACAATCGCATCACACGACCGGTAGGTGGACTTCATTGCCTGCCCTAAAATGGCTCCGAGCGAGCGGGGAAACTCGTCTAATTCCACGGCGAGATCCGGGTAGAGGTCCATGACCCAGTGGACAAATTTTGCCCGGTGAAACGTGGCTACGACGCGTGCGGTTAGCAAGAGGAACGGGGGATCGGTCAGGCAAAGGACGACATCGCAGGGCCCAGCTTTCAGACCCCGGAGCATCAGCAAAGCGTGCGCCCTGATCCAGCCGAGGAGTTTGCCCCGCTTGCCCTCGGTCGAACTGCGGTAGTTGGCAACGGACCCCGAGACCAGTTCGACCTCCCAGCCACGGCTTCGAAGCGCCGTTGCCAGTTCGCCCAACAACCGACCGGTGGGGGCGGGGTCAGGTGGCTGGTAGTGGTTGAGCAGAAGGATACGGGGCATGTCGGGAGGGGAATCTCAGCGCCTAGGAGCGATCGTCGCCGGGTTGCCTTTGACGAAGCTTGAGTTTGGGCAATTCTCCATCAGAACTGCTCCGGCTGAGACCAGGCTTTCTTTTCCTACCTCGACACCCATGCCGAGGAAGGCCGTAGCGCCGATCCAACTGTGAGCCCTGATGTGGATCGGTGCGGTCTGGAGCGAGAACGTCTCGTCCTCAAAGTCGTGGGACCCTGTGCAGACGAAGGCTTGCTGCGAAATGCACACATGGTCTTCGACGATGATCTTGTCGAGGCTCAGCAGAGTGACTCGCTCACCGATCCAGACGTGATCGCCGATCTCAAGCCGCCACGGAAAGTGGATCTGACACCCTCCACGAATGACCACACCTTCGCCGACTTCCGCTCCGAACATGCGCAACACCGCTACGCGGAGCGAACTGGGAACTGGCAACCCATCACCGAAGACGAGCGTACGCACCAAACGCCAGAGCGCCTCCTTTCCAGGGGGCGCTCCGCGGTCGAAATCTTGATTGTCGAACTGGTCGAGCCTAATGGGCATGGTCGTCAGCCGGAGTCGTTTGCGGCTAAAGATCGATACAGTGTATCGTAGCCGGATACCACCTTTTCCCAGAGGAAGTTGTCGGCGGCCCACGAGGCCAAGTCGCCCGTTGTTGGCGTCTCAGCCACCGTCGCCAAAGTGCGTTTTAAGGATTCGACTTCTGGTGATGCTATGTGGATTCCTACGACTCCTTCTCCCCATTCCGACCACGGCGTCTGATCGGTGGTCAAGACGGGGGTGCCAACGAGTAAGGCTTCGAGCACAGCGAATCCGAAATTTTCCGAGTGCGTCGGCAAGCAAAATACATCAGCAGCAGCAAGATAGCGCCACTTGTCCTCGCCCCAGATCGCGCCGAGCCAGTCGATTTTCGGAAGCCGTTTCTGGTTGGCCTTTTCGCAGTCCCGGAGTTCCTGCAGGAAGGTCTCGTCTCCGTCGCCGACGACGCAGAGCCGATCGTAGCTACCTTCACTGGAGGCCAAGACACGTAGAAGTAGATCGAGGCCTTTCTTCCGGTCGATGCGCGATAGATAGAGTAAGATCTGCTCCTCTTGATTCATCCCCAGCGCTTTACGGCACTCGGTCTTTGTTCCGATTCTGGGAGCCGGATCGATTCCTAGGGGCAGGCTTTCACATAGCGGGCCCAGCGCTGGAGCGTAGTCGGTAAGGTTACGGAGTTCCTGATCACTGGTTGTCAGAATACGCGCGGCCTTGGCCAGCAATCCCCGTTCACGTAGCGAGAAGTAGAGCGACTTCTTCAGCCGTTTACTGGACCTTGCCCAAGGCTCGAGCATTCCGTGCGGGGAGACGATGTAAGGAATCCCGCGACGAATTGCTTCGTCTGCCATGGTCCGCGACTTGGGTCTCCAAAGCCCATGGATGTGGAGCGCGTCCACTTGTTCCAAAGGATCGCCTTCTTCACTCCGAACGACCTGCCAGCCGATTTTCTCCAGGGCTCTCCCCAGTCCATCGATGGCGGTGTCGAGCCCACCGACGCGAAGTTCCGCTGGAGGGGATAGAAATTGGACGCACGGATTCTGCCTCTTATTTATGTTCACTCACAACCCTCCGGTAGAATTCCTGATGCCCTAATGCCATCGCCTTGAGAGAAAAATGACGGGAGTGGAGATTTAGGGACTTGTCTCGCTGCTGTTGCCGGAACGCTGGGGAACACACCTCCGCTAGCCAATCCTCCGGTCGGTCGCTGCAAGGAACGCCGGCCTGCTGAAATGGATGTGCCTCTTGGATGACCGAGTCCGGGAGTAGTGTAGGAAGCCCGTGCGACAAGGCCTCGACCACGGCGAACGGCAGTCCCTCGAAGGCTGCTGTGTGCAGAAAGACATCGGCCGCTGCGAACCACGGATCGACGGAGTCTTGCCAAGGCAGACGCTGCAGGTGGCCCATCCCGGCGGCCTGCCGATCCCAGTCGTCGGACAGATCGCCATCGCCGATCCAAGCGAACCTTGCCTCCGGGTGGGCTTGGTGAATGGCCTCTGCCAGCCGCACGAATTCCAGTGGACGCTTCTGCGCGACCATCCGACCTACACCTAGGAAGCCGACCGCGCCGTCTTCCCAACCAAGCGTTGCCCGAGTTTCGCTCCGCCAACTGGCGAGCTGATCATCAGGAGGGCAGGGGACACCATTGTAGAGCACCGTCGCGTCACGGCCGGCGAACTTGCCAAGCTCCTCGCCCCGCAAGTCAGACACGGCTGCCAGTGGAAGCTTCTGGGTTCGGAGATTTCTCCGCGCGGCAAGATCGCGGATGCCACCTCCGACCGCGCCCAACGAGCGTTGGCTCTGAGTAATGTGGACCGTGCAGACGGCAGGCGCCGAAAACTCATTCGCCGCCCGAACAAGGTCCGGTCCATCCTCGAGGTTCTGCTTATTCACGTGCAGAAGATCTGGCTTCCAAGCAGCCCATAGTTCGAGCATTTCCTGCTTCCACTGCCAAGGCATCTTGGTCGATAGGCTTCGCGCCGGGCGGTGGTAAGTATTCCGGTAACGAGAGCGCAAGACCTCGACCCCATCGGAAGCCAGTTGCGCTGCCAGTTCGTTCATCTGCTCATCAGCGGACATCCAGACTGCGACTTCATCGCCCTCGCTGACCAGTCCCTTGGCCAGATAGCGGAGGAAGATCTCGCCACCACCTCGGGAACCCGAGCTACTACTGATCAACAGGACTCTCATTCGCAGAGTTCGTGAAGGATTTTCGCCAGAACCTCCGCACCAGCCTCGGGGGTGATTCGGGAAGCCCGTTCCCGAGACGCGACTCCGTAGTCGTTGATGGTCTTTCGGCTATTCGCCAGTTTCGCCATGGCGGTAGCCAATGCCGCCACATCACCGACCGGTAATAGATGGCCGTTCTTGCCCTCTTCCACCAAGTCCAATGCCGCACCGACTCCGCGACTGGCGAGAATCGGAAGCCCAGCTCCGATCGCCTGATTGACCACCACCCCCCAGCCATCGTGGCGGCTGGGCAAGACAAAGACATCAGCGCGCGCGAATAGCTCAGGGAGATCCTCAGGCTGAACAAAGCCCACGACCTCTACTCGATTCCGGCTCTCCTCAGACATCGATTGAAGCCAAGCGTCTTCTTCCGCCGGGCGCCCTGCGAGAACCATGCGGGCATCCATACCATGTTCGTTAGTGGCCTGATCGAAGGCCTTGAGTAGAGCATCGATTCCCTTTCTCTCGATCATCTGGCCACAAAAGAGAAACGTCACCGGAGCTTTAGAGTAATACTCCCGTTCACTGCTCGACGAGAACGCAGAGAGATCGCAGTGGTAGGGAAGGTTCTCGATTCGGGTCTCGGGAAAATCCATCTCATACTGAGCTACCGCTCGCTCGCCTACGGCAAGAATCCCGTCGCATCGTCCGATCGGCTCACGCAGAAGCCGTTGCAACTTGGCCTTCACCCCACCCCCTGCCGGCAGAAGTTCCTCCCCCCAAAAAAGACGCCTGCCCGGAAACGAAGTCCGGAGCAGGCGTTGAGTGGTCAGAGCCGTCGTCGGCGTATTGATGATCGTGACGTCCGCAGTCTTCCCTAGCTCCAGCCCCCAATTGACATGGCAACGCACCCGCCCACTTCCCAGCGAGAACCCAGGCAACACAGACTCCCAAGTGGCTAATTTTTCGGTCGCCCAAGGAGAGTCTGGAGCCGCGGACTCAAGGTATGCGACCTCTAAATCGAGATCAGACCTCTGTGCCAGCGTTCTGAAGAGATCTCGTTGGTAAGGAGAAGGGACGACGGAGAAGATCTGCAGGCGTATAGGAATCTCCGGCGTCATTTTAGAGAGATCTACTAGGAGCCAGAAGCAGTGTTGCGTTTGTTCGGTATCAGGCTAGCTCGGTTGCGCAGGAGATAGTTGCCGAGAAAGATCAGGAACAGTGTGGGAAGAATGGCTGTGGTGAAAGTGAATAAACTTCGCACAGCAATCGCGAAGGAGAAAAAGCCCGAAGCAAATATCAGAATACCTAAATCAGAGTTCTTCGGAGAGCCCGCGCTATTCCAGAGTGAGGATAGCCAGCCCAATCCTGCGGATACCACGACAATCCCAAGAATTCCATAGGCCATGTATGCCTCCCCCATATAGGTGACAGCCCATGTGCCCCCAGTTCCCGGACGGAATAGAATTTCCTCAATAGTGGTACTCATACCCATAGGCTTGTCCTTCCACAAAGCTCGCGGAATCGGTCGGACGAGCGCCATATAGGGAACTTCCATGCCTAGATGGTCATATTCTGCGGGCATTTTATCGACCATCCAGCTGAAGGTCTGGAGGTTGAAGTCGACCTTTAGAGCTTCCTCATCTGTTTGAAAGACTTGCCCAGCTAGGCGCTGTTCAAAATACGTTTTGAAACCGATCTGGCGAAAGCTAATCATCATATTGCTAGTTCCGTAGATAATTCCGAGGAGCGCTAGGCCAGTTAGGATTATTAGCTTCGGGCTGAACTTCTGAAAGTACATGAATCCCATAGCAAACATGATCAAGTGGGAACAGAAAATGTGGCGAGTGCCTCCTAGGAATGCATGAATGACTACCAAGAGTACAGCAACGATAACAAGGGAGCATTGGAAATTACCGTAGATGTGCCTACGAACGAGGATGATTGCACCCAGAGGCGAGACAACATACAGTAGCAGGCTTAATTCATAGAGAAGCGCATTCCAGTCGCCGAGGTGGGTCCTTGACCACGGTTGGGAAAAACGTATCCCTGTCCAATGCCCCAGCCACTCTGAGAAGTTAAAATCTACAGCTATCCATTGGTGCAAGAATCCGATAATGAAGCAAAACCAGAAAAGCCTCAGGAGCAGAGATGGTGAGACTGGATCGACGAACAGACCAGCTTGAGGATATTTCTTTTTTATACCTAGATGACGGACGAGTGCGTAGATGGCATAGCCGATCATCGAAAAGGTAATCCCTCGAGAAATGGACTCTCTCGTATTTTCAAAGTCGAACTGTGGTTGGGGGAACAGGAACTCAGCATAGAGAAGGCCATAAATGGCAAGCATTCCGATCAAGTCCGCGCGGACCAGGTTCCGTAGTCCGTGCCGTAGATCTGCGAACAGGCTTGCCGCCAGACTGCAGCCGACTCCATAAGCGGCCCAGGTTCCTAGAGCCGACGGCGTGTCACCGTTGAGTGTCGTCCAAGTCAGCGCAAGGCCGATCAGAAAGAGTGACGTTCCCATCATGTCCGGATGAGCGGGAAAGTCGATGCCGGGACGCTGGCCAATTCCAGCCATGTGTAGCGCTGCGCTAGGATGTGGTCTGGGCCGCTTAGGTGTTGAATTCATCGGGTGTCAGAAGTAGTTAGGTCAGTTTGGGGGGGCTATGCCTGGTGGAACCATCGGCAGATGCTTAGATTTGGCAACCGTCAAGACAGTGCCTTGCTCTTCTCAGTGGATCGTCGAAACTCCATCAACATCGTCCTCCATAAAAAAGGCAGTCCCCCTATACCTGAGAAATGGGTCCGTTCGAACCCAGTTCTAGCGATCACTTTCTCGAGGGTCCTAGGTGAGAAAAACTTGATGTGGCCGTGATCGAACCATACGCAGTGGTGATGGTCCCACCTTCCAGTAAGGCCAATTAATGCGCACCGAACTCGACCGTAGTATGGAGTCGTGATGATGAGTCTTCCTTCCGGTTTAAGAATTTTTTCCGAAAATTTGCCGACATCGGCAGGGTAGTAAAGGTGCTCGATGACTTCCTGACAGACGACAATATCGAATGGCTCCTCATTTAACTGCTCCGGACCATCATGAACGCTAACGTGTCTAAATTTACAGAGCGAACTCTGTTCTTGCAGTAGGGCTTGATCAATTGCGCTGTGACTTCCGTCGCAACCGACGACCGTAGCTCCAAGGCGTGCCATTGCGATTGCCATTGTCCCATTTCCACATCCGAGATCTAGAATTCTCAGTCCTGCGATGTCTCCCAGTGCTCGCAGAATCACCGGGTCCTGCTCAGGATGACCCGGGTCCTCATCGATTGACCACCAGGGGTACTCTTGCTGGTCATTCTTTGGTGTTTTGTTCATTGAGGTGTTCGACATTTTTTAAACGGAGGGAAGCGCCTAAACTAGTGGTTTTTCCGTACTGCGTGTAACACCACCGAGTCGCTCCGGCTCACGAATTAGGTTCATCCAGCGCCAGTAGGGGCGCAGGCTGACGGGCGTACGGAGCGAAAGAATTTGCGGAAGACCTGCGAGGACATCGCGCCACCATGCGGGTTCCTTGGTGACCCAATCGGGGCCGCGTCCTAGGGCATAGGTGAACTGGCGCCAGATGCGGTAAATCAAGACGAACGGGAGGAGTGGAAGCGGGCAGCGGATCAGGGCGCTCCAGACCTCGTTGCGGGCGTGGAACTGGTGAGTGCGTAACTCGTTTCGAGCTTGGCGGCTGTAGTGGTGACGAATCCGTAGGGCTGGTTCGAACAGGACGATGTAACCGGCGGCGATGCATTGCAGGGCATAGTCGGGCTCTTCGTAGGCGTGCTCAAATGGGTGCGGGTAGCCGGGTAGGCGGTGGTAGATTTCGCGGCGGATGGCTGCGCCAGAATTGGTAAAGCTTCCGACGGTGGCGGCGGCACCTTCTTGGGGGCGGATCTGGGTCAGGGTCTCGGGAAATTCGTCGGTCACCTGAGGGAACGTGATAACGGCAACGCGCGGGTCCTTGGAGAAGATTTCTAGGAGGCGGGAGACGATGTCGAGCTCGATGGGGTAGGAATCGTCGTCGAGGGAAAGCACGATGTCCGACTTGGCGCGGCGGAGAATCTCGTCTCGCGAGGGGATCGAGCCGCGCAGTTCGTCGTTCTCGAGGACGACGATGTTCGGGTGATTTTCGCGAAGCATTTCGAGCGTGCCATCGGTGCATCGGTCGCAACAGACGACGAATTCGTCTGGTTGTGGGTCGAGTTTACCGAGAGCTATGAGTGTTGATTCGAGGTCGCTCTTGCGGTTGTGGGTGGTGATCGAAATGCCCACGGTTTTCGGCTCCGAGTCGGGCAACCAAGGCATGGGCCGTCGGGACCGGGAGGTGTATTGCTCCCATGCCTCCGGTTTGACCGGTTCGCGGCTCTCTGCGGTGTCGGCGATGTTTTGGACGAAGTCGCCGATACCAGCCAGCGAAGGGCGAAAGAATCCCCAGCGGCCGATTTGCTCGACCACCGAGCGGTCGAAGGGATCGCGGCTGTCGTCGTTGCGTAGCCCGAAGCGAAAGGCGAAGCCGAGGTGGTTGAGGAGTTTGGCCGGGAGGACGAGGGGAAGTTGGGCGGTCGGGCAACGGCGAAGAGCAAAGGCAAGGTCGTTGCCGACTCCGGACCGGTGCTGGGAAGCCACATCGCGAGACTCCATCGTCTTGTCATGCCAGACATGGACTCCAGAGAGGCGGGCGACGTCGAAGTCCTTACTGAGAAGCTGGATGCTGAGGTCCTTTTCCTCGACTCCGTAGGCACCCGGGGTCTCCGCGTAGTAACCGCACTGCTTGACCGCATCGAGCCGGAGCAGGTGGCCGCAGCCGATGAAGGTGTGGGCGGGCTCGGACGGTCCTCGGCCTCGGGGTTCGGGCGAGCCAGGGTCGATGATGTCAAAGCCGACCGCAGCGGTATTCGGGTGGTCTTTGAGGAAATCGACGCCGATCTGGACTTCGTCCTCTCCAAGGAACCAGGAGTCGTCGTCGAGCGAGCAGAACAGGTCCGCGCCGGGCGCCTTCATCATCTCGTTCCGCGCATGGCGATATCCGAGGGGAGAGTCGTAGCGCCGCCAGGTGACGTTCGGAAATCGGTCGGCGAGATCAGAGGTGGCATCGGTCGATGCGTCGTCGATGACCCAGACCTCCTTGTCGGCATACGACTGGCTCAAGGCCGACTCGATGGCCTGGGGGAGGATGTCCGCCCGGTTGTGGGTGACGATGCCGATTCTTACGCGCATGAGAAATTGGGGGCTATCGCTGGCGGTGGACCTTGGCTGGAGAGCCGAAGGCGATGGCCATCGGGGGGATGTCGGAGGTGACGACGCTACCGGCTCCGATGACCGCGCCTTGACCGATGCTGACGCCGGCGCGGACAGTGACGTGGGCGCCGATCCAGACGTTGTCTTCGATGAGGGTGGGGCGGTAGTCGAGGGGCTGTTCGCGAACTGGTTGTTCGGGCGCGACTCCGTGCTCGGCGTCGGTGAGGTAGCAATACGGACCGATGAGGCAGCCTTCGCCGATGGTGAGCGACCGGTGCGCTTCGAGGGTGGTGAAGCGGTTGACGTAGCAGGACTTACCGACTCTCAGGGCCAGTCCGTCTGCTCCTTGGCCGATGACTAATTGGACGCCATGGTCGAGGGCGGCTCCGTCGCCGAGGCAGATGTGCATCCATCCGCTAGGAGCCTCGATCTTACGCAACCAGGCACGTCCCTCGATATGCATGCCAAGCCCGCGGTAGCCGAGGTTGCGAAGCCTCGACGCCAGTCCACGGGCGATGCGAAAGACGGTATCCATTCAGTTTTTTCCAAGGGCGATTGTGCCGAGTCCGGACATCGATCCGAGAAGCCGGGGGAGCAGCTTGCGGGGGGATCGCATGCCGGAGGCGAAGGTCTGGTAAAAGTGGGAAACGGCAAGCCAGAAGTGATGCCCAGCGGACTTTCTGCCAAGCACCTCGCTCATGACGAAGTGGCGGTTGAGCAGTTCCTGGCGAGCATGAGCGCGGTGGTCGGCCTTGTGGCTACCGGGCTGGCTGTCGTGGAAAATCCGAGCTGTGCGCGCGTTGGCCAACGGGTGGGTCTTACCCACCTCGGCAGACAGGGCCAGATCCTCGAAGTGCGAGGCTCCGGTGAAGCGTTCGGGGAAGACGGGATCGGGCAGGGCGCTCCGGCGGTAGAGCGTGCAGGTCGTGTTCAGCCACTCGACTGGAACGACGTCGGGCAAGGCTTCACCGTCGGCGGGAAGTAGGTTGGTCGCGGGGCCGACGATCCGTCCGGCGAGCGGTAGCTCCGGGGTGTGGTCCATCCACTGGAGAAGCAAGCCGCTGATACGGCCGGGTGCGCTGAACTGCTGGTTCTTGATCAGGCAATTCACGCCACCGAGGGCCGGGTCGGACTGCAGGGCATCCCACAAGTTCCGAAGGCATTCGGGATCGAGCAAGATGTCGTCGTCGGCGAACAGAATGTAATCTTCCTTGGCGATGTTGATTCCGCCTATTCGCTGCGGCGCCGCACCAGGTGTGGAGCGGCTATCGAGGTAGTGTAGCTTGGATCTAGTCGTCTCAAAGGCTGGTGCCAGTTTCTTGGCCAAGCTCTCGGTGGCGTCGGTCAGTGAGCTGTCGGCTATGACGAACTCGGAAGGCAGACAGTCTTGTTCCAAGAACGACTCCAGCGTTGAACGCAGAACACATGACCGGTCGCGGGTGGCGATGACGGCGGAGATGGGCAGGATGTTGCTCACTTTTTAAGAGTCCAGATTCCGGCGAGGGTTTCGAGAGCGTGGGTCGGGCGGGCTTTGAGCACGGCGGCGGTAACGAACAGACGGTGGAGCAGAACGCGCAGGGTTAGTTCGGGCTCCGGCATGCCGAGAACCGATCTTGCCACGAGAGGTAGGTTTCGGAAGTGCATCGCCGTATTGCTCCGGTGTTGGTCGCCACTCATCGACTGGGCGTTGTCGCCATGCTGGCAGTCGGTCGAACCGTCGAAGTAAAGCTTCCAGTTCTTGGCGATCGAGGCCGACAGATGAACGTCTTCGAAGGCGCTGTAGCCGTCGAACTCTGGAAACCGGTGGGCTTCGAAGGCCTCGCGGCGATAGCTTACTAGCCCGCTGTTCAACCACTCTGCGGCGATCAGTCCGTCGCCCTGCAGTTGGTAGCAGGGATACGTAGTGATCGCCGGGCCGAGCAGACGAGCTCCGAAATGCGGGTCGTCATAGCCGGCTTGGATACGGTAGTAAGCACGGGTCAATCGCGACGGTGGGGGAAGCTCGCAGCCGTCGATCCGCGCTGCCACTCCACCTGTGTCTTGTTCATGGTAGGCGGCGAGAAGCTTGCCGGTTGTATCGGCGGCCAAGGTGATGTCGTCATCGCAAAACAAGACGATCGGCGAGGTTCCGAGAGCGGCACCTTGGTTGCGCTGGCGGGCCGCGCTCGGCGTGCCTACGGCGCGGTGATAGTTGACCTTAGCTTCCGTGCAGATTCGCTCCGAGTCATCGTAGTCAGAGGCATCGACGACGGTGACAGTCCTTGCGGAAACCTCCTGTGCCAGAATCGAGGCCAAGGTCATACGTAGAGATTCGGCCCGGTTTCGGGTCGGGATCACGACATCATAGGCGAGCATCGAATATCAGCGGCGTTTGCGCGCAAGTTGTTCGGCGGCGCGGAACCCAAGGGTGCGGTAGGCAAGCCGGTAGGCTTTAGGGGCTGCGGGACCGGCTAGGACGGGTTCGACACGATCCGAGTATTCGCGACGCAGGGCGTCGGCAGCATCGATGTCAGTGCGGGCGATCATGCGGATATTCTCCAGCAAGGCTTGCCCGACGGCCATGCGGTGGGTGTCAGTAGCGGTTCCGGATTTCTCTAGCCACTCGAGCATTTCCACCTGAAGCCGGGTCTTCGTCCGGCTGACGGCGTTCGGGTCTTTCCTAGAAACCGTATCTTCCCCATGGATCCGATAGACCGCGCCAGGATTCAGGTCGAAGGCGAACTCCAAGCCGCTTCGAAGCGCGCGTCCGCAGAGCTCGTTGTCCTGGCAATGCGGCATCGATTCGTCCCAGCCACCAATCTTGTCCAGTGCCTCACGCCGCCAAAGCAACCCGCCAGTCTGGCAGAGTTTCCAGCGAATCCAGCGCAACGGATCGTCCTCGTCCGCGAAGTATTCGGTGACGTGCCGTTCGCTTCCGGATTCCTCGATGACCGGCGAGTAGACAGCATCGGTGCCATCTTGGACAAGGCGGAGGTTCGAGGCGATTTTGTTGGGTTCGAGGTAGTCGTCGGCGTCGAGAAACTGCACCCAATTCCCCGTTGCTTCGGCCAGCCCGAGGTTACGCGCCATGTTGCCGTTACTGACCGATGCCGGAGCTTCGAGCACGTCCACCATGTGCAGGTGATCTCGCGCCACGGACGGGGAGTCGTCGGTGCAGTTGTTCAAGACGACGATGGTCTCTACATCGACACCTTCTTGCATGGAGGCCGAGTGGATCGCCTGTCTAAGCCACTGAGCATTGTTGTGGCACGGGATGATGACGGAGATCTTCAATGCGGTTCGGGAAAGGTAAACTCGTCGCGGAGTCGAGCCCCTAGAGGACGAGTTCGAAGTAGCCGCTTTAGGTGATACTTCCGAGACTCGACGTCGCGATAGGCGAAGTTTGTCCAGTTCTCGCCGGTTTCGACACGGTAGACGGCACCGGGAAACGGCAATGGTGCTAGCGGGGTTTCGGCCTCAGCGTGGCGCCTAGCGATCTCATGGTGGCCGGCAGCGAGGATCGGGATTTCTTCCTTCGGTTGGTTCATCGATTCTGGCAGATCTTCTGCCCGACAGCGGACGATGGCTGATGTGCCGCAGTAGAGATGAAAGTCGTCGTGGAGCACCACCCGCTGTTTACCGGCCTGATGGTAGTATCCTTGCTCAAAGATCCATCCCGGCTGGTCGCGCCGTTCGGCGACGAATCCTGCGAGCCGGCGACTGACCAAATCGTCTGCATCAACAACCATGACGTGGGTGGAGTCCTCAGAGTTAATTCTTGTCCGAACTTCGACCAAGCCGCGCTGGAGTTTCCGATACTTGTCAGCCAACTGTTCCTTGTGGCTCGGCGGATCGGGAAACTCATCACTGACAACGGTCAGTTGCGCTGGGAGATTTTGGCCCAAGTCCGGTTCTTCCTTACAGACGACGATGGCTTGGAAATCCGCACAGTCTTGAGCAAGAACCGAAGCTACAGTCTCGCGACAGAGTTGCTCGACGAGCGGCCACTGATCGGTAACCGTGGCGTTTCTCAGGGGAATGACAAAGGTCAGCGCCATGACTAATCCGTAGACCACTCTTCGAGCCAAAGGCGGCGAGCTTCGAAGTCGTCGATCTCATGGAGAATTGCCATCGACCCGACGGAGGGATCTAAGGCGGCGTGGGTAAGGAAGTCTTTTCCGCTTCCAGACAGCCGGACTCCGGGTTGAAGAGTTAGAATTTGTTGTGGGATTCGATCAAGCATCCCATAGGCCACACAGATGATCGTTCCCGTAGAAGAATTAAGTTCGAACTCCACCAGACCGTTGGGATAGTTCAACTTGGATAGCTGTTCTCCGCCGAGATTTGGAATGCTACGGAAATCGGTTAGTAATGAGCCCTCGATGATGTGCTCTTGTCGATCTAGTGTCTGGCTCTCTGGAATCGAATAATCGTTGATCTGGCCGGTCAACAGGTGCCGGTCGGCGATCGTCCAGACGACTTTGTCGACGCCGTCTAAATGCAGTTTCGGATGGGTCAGCATGCGATCGATTACCTTTCGGAAGTCATCGAACACCGCGAGTTGCCGAGGAGCAGGCTTTGTGCCGGTTTCCCCAAGACCAAAGGCTAGGTCGGTGGCGTAGCACTCACCGATAAACAATTTCTTGGACATCCCCTCATGACCGACTGCCTCACGGTAGGCATTGGCAAGGATCTCTCTTCCCGGCTTGGACACATGAAACTTGTCGCGGAAGTAAGCCGGGTTACGAGCGATGGAGTCGAAGGATGCATACAGGTCAGTTGTCGTCGCATCGCTGAAGCCGGCTACAATGCAGGCTCGGGCAAACTGGCGCTTCCAATCGTACAGGTGGCCCCTGGTTGGAAGAAATTCTCTCCGGTAGTAGGGAAGGACAACCACTTCAAGATCGACTTCATGAACTGCTAGGGCCTCGCGGAGCGGAGCTAGTCCTTCCCGCAATCCTCGGCCCTTCTGGAAAAAATAGAAGGCGCCACAAGCGACGATGGCGACCACGCCTACGCAGGAGGCTAGCAAGAGCCAGATCAGAATTCGATTCCTCATGCGCTTCTGGTGGAGTCATCGAGGAGCTTCTCGATCCATTCCTTGGCCAACTCAGGAGACAGCTCGTAAGACACTCCATCACACTGATCTTCGGGCACGCGGAAGACATGGTGCCGGAACCCAAGATGCCCCGCCATGATGTCAAAGATTGGTGCAATGTGTTCCTGCGGAAAGAACTCAGCGCTCGACATCGTGCCGACCTTACGATGCAAGAGATTGATCTCCGCCGAACCGTGTTCGGCGAGCAGGTAGCGGGTCTGCTGGAACAGTTCAATTTGCTCGATCAGACCTAGGCTGCTGGGCTCGATGGCCTCGAAGCCGTAACTTTCTGCGACGGCGACAATCTCGTCGCGGTTGCGCAGTCCTCGATCAAAGGTGGAACTACGGACTAGGAAAACTTTGCGGTCGCCTCCGCGATCTTCGTTACCGGGATCGCAGAGGTCCCGCAATCCGAGGACGCCCTCCTTTCTCAAGCCGAGCGGCTTCACGACATAGACATTGTCTGCCAGAAGATACTCGTCGTCCTCCTGGATGACGAAGTTCAGGCCTCGAAGCGCTGGGACGTCCTTGATCGCCTGAAACATCGGCGTCTCGTAGTAGGAACGGAATAGGATGACCGGCACATCCCTTGAGAATCCCTTCTCGTAGAAATAGACGAGCTTGGAAAGCACATCCATGTAGAAGTGAGTGAAGTTCACTCCGTAGTGGTGGTGTAAAACGAGGCCACCCTCGACCCGCCTCGCACGACGCTTCTTCATGTGATAGCTGGGCTTGAACGGCGGCGCGACATAGACGTCGCGATGAACTCCGAGCACTTCATTAGGCAGTAGTCGGTCACTGTCGGCATCGATCAGCATACCGTGGAGATCCTCGATGATGACCGGCCGCTTCACGTGGGCGACGAAGCCAAGGTGTCGCCAATGGTCGTAGCCGTTGTTCATTCCCTCCAGGACCCTCAGATGGGCGGGATCTTCGATATCGGGCGACACCGGATAGCTTAGAGCGGGGAAGTTCGACTCCATTGATTGAAGATGGTCCTCCAGATAGCGGAACGGTTCGTGACTCCAGCCAGCGCAGCGGAGGTTGCGCTTCAGGCGTTGGAGGGTTGTCTCCTCGGGGAAGATCATCTTGTCCTTGGAAAATCTAACCAGTGCTAGCGGATGAATAGTTGGCAGAGCGGGTGATCGTCTGCGAGACGGAATCCTTGAGCGAGAATTGCCTTCTTCAAGTCGTCGCCATCTAGGTTTTCTCGTCCGTGAATCTCGATGGCGATGGCGTCGATACGCTTCCAGTTCGACGGATTAATAGCTGGGATAACCTCAAACTCGGCTCCCTCAATATCGATCTTCAACAAGGCGATCCTGCCGTCGATTCCCGCCAGCGCCTCATTGACACCCTCGACCTGAACACTGGTCTCTTCGCCATAGCCGTAGTGGAAGGACGCACTGGAATGGCCGGAATTCGTGTAGAAGGTCTTCGATGGCCCGGGTGCAGCATCAACCGCTGCAACGTGGAGTGTTGCCCGATCAGACAGGCCGTTTAGCGCTAAATTGGTGCGCCAACATTCTGCGTTGTCCGGCATCGGTTCGTAAGCGATTACCTCAAGGCCTTCGTTTTCCAGCAACGAGCGCAAGGTGAAGAACCCGACATTCGCCCCGAGGTCGACGACCTTCGAACCCTCGGCCAAGTCGCGGACGAGTTCGATCGTCGAGGCATAACCGGGATCATCAAAGATCTCGCGGTAAGTGTCCTGATCGGAGGTGCGGTTGCGAACCAAGACGGTCGCCCCGCTTCGCCCGACACCGAGGATGGGCTCGCCGAGAGGGTGGGTCTTCGACAAGAGAAAGGTGCTTTTCCAATTCTTGAAAAGAGCACGCTGGCGTTGGATTTCAGAGATCACGTTGAATGGTTCAATCGAGTGGGGTCAGGCCGAATTCACTACGGAGCCCTTCGGTCAGCGGGCGTAGCCGCCAAGGGCGTGTAGCCAGGTCGCGGATGCTGGCGAAGGAGCTGAGCCGATGGTTGGTGCAGTTCTCACCGGTTCCAACCATGTAGATGGCAGCGGGGAAGGGGATGGGCTGGACGTTCAGGCCGGCCTGCCGAAGTTTCTCGCCGTAGAGGCCGTGGCCCCAGCGCAGAATCGGGAAGTTTTCTCTCTGGTCGGCGCGGCTCGTTGGGAGTGTGCCGTCGGCAATGCGAAACACGAACGAGCTTCCGCAGGCTTTGTCGAATTCCGGTTTGCGAAGCAACGTTTTTCCGCCCTCTTGATAGACATAGCCGTCGGAAAATTCCCAGCCATCGACGTCCGGGTGATTGGTGATGTGCTGGCCGATGCGGTTGGAGACCAGATCGTCCTCGTCGAGGAGCATGAGGTGGGTGGGGTCAAGCTCACGAGCCGCCACCAGCCCGAGGTGAATCTTCGTCCACTTGTCGCCATGGTCGCCGGTCTTGAGTTCCTCTCGTGTCGGCGCCGGGTAGTCGGCGTGGACGATGCTCACCCGGCCATCGAAGTCAGCGGGGTCGAGCGGGGCTTCGTGGCAGACAAGAATGCAGTGGATCTCGATGTCACCGGTTTGGGCCAGTGCCGACGTCACGGTACGTTTTACCAGACGACAGATGCGCTCCCAATCAGAGGCGACCTGCTCAGAGCGGACGGGTGTGACGAAGACGAGCCTCATGGATTACGTTGCGATCAGACGCCGCCAACGGCAGTAGCTCCACAGAGCGTAGAGCGGGGTCGGGTTGCTGAGCTTCCCATCTAGTTGCCGCTGCCACAATGACTCGACATGCGAGCGGTCGAGCACGGGAAAGAGCGGGCTGTCGGAGTCGAGTAAGTCGGCCTGCATCCGGTCGCGTAACCCACCGCGCATCCAACGGCCGAGTGGCAGTGGAAAGCCCTTCTTTGGTGGGGTTGTGCCGACTTGAGGGAAGCGCCGAGCATGGAGTTTACGGAGGACGGCCTTGCCTTGCTCACTACCGGGCGGGAGTTTGAGGTCGGTAGCGATCCTTGCCGCGACCGATGCCAAGGCCGGATCGAGGAATGGAGAGCGGAGTTCGAGAGAGGCCGCCATGCTCATCTTGTCGGACTTTTGCAGCAACCACTCGGGGAGCTCCCAGGACATGTCCTTGGCCATTAACGAGTGCTCGGCATCCCGCTGCGGCTTGTAAAGACGAGTAGCGATTTGTCCAAGACGTTCGCTACTCAGCCTAGCGCCTTGGCCTTCCAATCCCACGGTTCTTGCTACCAGCAGGATGGCCTCTTCGGCTTCGCTGCTGCGGGTGCGCTCGGCTAGTCGACGGAGCTTCGACACCGGCGCCAGAGCCGCGAGCCGAAGAGCCGGGCCAAACGGACGGAGTAGGGCCGTCTTGCGGAGTTCCGAAGCTCGGCCGCGATAGCGCTCCGAATAGCCTCCAAAGAGTTCGTCGGCTCCCTCACCCGAGAGGACGACCTTTACTCGCTCGGCAGCGAACCGAGAAAGGTGAAGCAGTGGAATGGCGGCGGCATCGCCGATCGGCTCGTCGAGGTGGTGCAAGGCGTCGTCGAGGGCGTCGGCGAAGCCCTGCTCATCGAGCTCGATCCCGTGATGACAGATGCCGAGTTCCTGCGCCGTGCGGGCGGCATCGTCGATTTCTGATCGGCCTTCCCCAAAGCCCACCGTGAAGGCTTGCAGATCCGAACCGTAGAATTCGGCCGCGTAGGAACTAACCAGTCGGGAGTCGAGTCCGCTACTCAGGAAGACGCCGACCGGAACGTCGGATCGAAGGTGGAGGTCGACGGATTGGTGCAGAGCCGAGTCCACCGCATCCACTGCTTCGGGCATCGTTGTAAAGCTCGGTTCGCCTCGGCTGTCGGGAGCCCAGAACGCTTTGGGCTCGGAAACCGAGAACGAATTCTTCGCTAGGGTCGCGACGATAAAGTGACCTGCAGGAAGCTTGAGAACATTTTGGAAGTGCGTCCTCGGCGGTGCGAGAATTAGAAACGAGGCGAACTCGAGGAGCGCGTCATCATCGATTTGCAAGTCCACGCCCGGGAGTTGATGAAGCGCTTTGAGCTCCGAAGCGAACGCCAGTTTTCCCTTTGCCGGATCGGCCGAGTAGTAGATCGATTTTTGCCCGAAGTGGTCGCGGGCAAGTAACAGTCGGTCTTTCTCCAAGTCGAACAATGCGATGCCAAACATGCCGCGCAACTCGGGCAGCATGCCTTCGCCTTTCTCCTCGTAGAGGTGGACCAGAACCTCGGTGTCGCAGTCGGTGGCGAAGACATGACCCTTAGCCTCGAGATCCTTGCGCAGTTCGCGGTAGTTGTAGATTTCGCCGTTGAACAGGACTGCGACGGTGCGGTCCTCGTTCCAGATCGGTTGGTCTCCACCCGCTAGGTCGATGATACTCAAGCGCCGCATTCCCGCAGATACTCGGAGATCAGGAAGTTGCAGAATACCTTGCCCGTCCGGCCCCCTGTGCCGGATCGAATCCAGGGCCCTGTCAAGACCGGCGGATGCTTCGTCCGTCGATAGGTCTGGGTGGGTAAAGCCGAGGATTCCGCACATGAGCTGCTAACGAGAGGCGAGAGCCTGTTGATAGGTCGTTGCGGTGAGACCAGCGACACGATGCCACGAGGTGGCCTTCCGCCACTCGGCGGCCTCGTCGTGGCACCAGCCTTGCTGAAAGGCCTGCTCGAGATCATCGGCGAGGGACTCGGCGTCGTTCGCGAATCGGATCACCGCTGGCGTGGGTTCGCCCAATTCGACCGTGTCTGCCCGGTCGGTGAGTAGGATGGGAAGCCCCGCACTTCTAGCGAGAGTAGCGGCTCCTGAGGCGAAGATCTTGCGGTAGTTGAAGACGGCGACGTCGGAGGCGGCAAGATGGGCGACGAGGTCTTCGTCGGAGAGAAAGCCCTCCTCGACTCGGATGTCGGAACGGCCCTCGGCAGCCACATTGATCTCGGCGAGTGCTTGCTCCTCGATGGCCTTACCGACGATCAGTAAGCGGGCATCGGGGGCGGCTTGTTTCCACAACGTGATCAGTTCGGGAATCGCCTTGTATCCCATAATAGCACCGAAAACCAAAGCCACGCGTTGGTCATCGGGAAGTCCGAGTTGTTGGCGCGCAACCTCTCGGGAAGGCAGGGGCGGTAGCGCCGAGAGTAGGTCGCCATGCGGAATGACGTCGATCTTGTCTGCGCTCACTCCGTAGTCTCGCTCCAGAGTGGCCGCTCCACTCTTCGTATGGGAAATGACTCCGGCTGCTCCACGGTAGAGATTGCGGTAAACAGTTCGAGCCTGGCGACTGTCCTGCCGATCATGAGGGACGAGATTGTGGGCCGTCATGACCAGTGGCGCGTTCGCCGTAGCAAGATGGACATCGAAGGGGAACCGAAGCAGTCTTGCTCGATCCCCGAACGAACCGACACGATTGAAAAACGCCTCGGGCCAATGCAAATGAAGCACGTCGGCTTCGGCATCGTGGAGCATACGCGCGATCGGCAACCCACGTCTACGCCCGCCGGGAAAGACTGCCTCCACACCGTGTTCCGACAGCCCATCTGCAAGCAACTGCTGGTAGGGATTGCCCTCGCGCCAGTCGGGCATCTGTAGAGCCCGGATCGATGAGGTGCTGGTAGTTGCCATTGCGCTTTTGTTAACCGACAACCCGAACGAGTTCGGCAAGACCTTCTCCGTAGAAGCGATCCCTCACAGCTCCAACGTAGTGTCGGGCGACCGACTTCGGATTGCGGCTACGTCCTAGACTGACTTCGTAGTTGGACGGTAGAAGACCGCCTTTTCCTGCCCGCGAGGCACCTAATGCTAGGAGCATCTGTTCCAGGCGCCATGGATCTGCGCCCTCGAGTTCCTTGGGTTCTAAGCACTGTTCGAAAAAGTCAAAATCAGAGATGGCGTCTCGTTGAAGGAAACACAGGCCGCTGTTGACCCGTGGCCAGAGCGGCGAACCGAAGACCGACTCGGCCTTCGCCGGAGAAACTGGCGAGGGCTCCTGAGGGTCCTCATTGAACCAACACGTGCCGTCGTTCGACTCCCCGCACCAGCGAAGCAGCTCCGTAGGTTCCGCGAAGAACAAGACGTCGCTGTCTAGAAGTAGAAAGCGGTCAGACTCAAGAAAGGTCGGAACGTCGAAACATTTCTTGGCCAGTGGATGCGAGTCGCGGTATGCGCGACATGCGGAGTGTGAGCGAAGCAGCGGTTCCATCGCCCGGTCGGCCTCGGCCTTGGACACCAACCGGCTTTCCGGAAGCGAGTCCGCCAGTAACTGTCGATGCTCCTCGGTCAGTGAACCATCATCGTGAACAACCACCCGCCACCGCATCCCAGTGAAATGCGACAAGCTGGCCAGCATCCACAGAAGAAGTGGAAACTGTTCAGCCCCGCTCAGGGTGTGTATTGGAATGTCACTCGCAGGCAACTCTGACCAAGTCCGGAGCTGCGCGGGGACCTTCGGCAGAGTTCTCCAAAAGTGGTAGCTGGCAACCGGTCCACGAGCCAGATCTCGCCGGAGGAGCCATAGGATTCGTCCCGGACTAACCATCGCTGTTTTGATGATTGCCAGTTAGAGTGTTCCGAATCTTGCGGACCCCAGAGAGAATCGCCTCCGCCTTGCGGAAGCCGAGCACCTTGTGCAGGTGGTCGTGATAGCCGACTCCGATTTCTGGCTTGGGTAAACCTGCGCGCTCCCAGACGGCTAAGCTGGTCAGCGCAGGCCCATGCAGGCCATCGCGGTAGGCATACGCAGCAAATTTGTAGAGCCGGTCGAAGACGACCTGTCTTTGGGCATCGGTGATGGACATTCCAGAATCAAGAATTCGTTCGGCCACCGCTTCTAGCGACAGAAGTCCCCACTTCTTCCCGCTGCTACCCTCGCCGCGGATCAGCTGCGCGCCAAGCGAGTCGTCCATGCATCGCTTCGTCATCACCCACGGCTGCTCATGCGAGACGATCTTTGCATCCGGTGCGACGATCGACATGGTCCCGAACACGTCGAGTTCCTCTCCCGTGCCAAGGTAGCGATTGAAGCCCACAGCAGTCATCAGTTCCGTTCGGACAAGGATCTCGTTGAAGGTCGGCGTTGTGGCCTGAAGCGCTTCGAGAGCGGATGGGTAAACAACCGCTCCGGCCTCGTCTTCCGGAGGCCCCTCTGCGAACCAATCGTTGGCTTGTTGCACGCCTTCGTCACCATCTTCGAAACGCCGGATCGAGCCGATGACTAAGTCGGCTTCAGCGGCCTTCAATTGTGCGACTTGGGTCTCCAATGCCCAAGGCGGCAATAGGTCGTCGTGGTCGAGAAACTTCACCATGGGAGCCCGCGCCATCGATAGCCCGATATTGCGCGATACGTTCTGACCCATGTTGACCCTCGACTCGAATAGTCGGACTCGTGAGTCGTTCTCTGCAACTCTCTGGACTCGGGCAGCCGTATCGTCCTTGGAGGCATCGTCGACGAAGATCACCTCCCACTCGGCCAAGCTTTGGGCGTCGAGACTACGCAGAGTCTCGTCAATGTAGCCTGCCGCATTGTGCGTCGGAACTATGATCGATACCGCCGGGCTGTTGCTACGTTTCTGTGTCATCTAGCAATCGACAAACTCAGTCCTCTTGGCCAATCTTTGAGACCGCCTTCTCTCCAGTGAAATCAGTCTTCGCCCACTCGTGCACCCAGAACCGAGGCGCGATAGGGTCGTCGGAGCTACGAAACACATACGCGCTCGAGTGCTCGGGGTTCTCGGCCCAATACGATTCGAGCGGCTGAATCGTAGCCACAATCTTGTCACCAGCCCGAATCCCTTCGAAGCCCGTCCGCTCGTGCTTGATGGCTCCATAACCACGCAGCACGACGCGGCCGTGTTCGGGCGAGTCGGCATCGATTTCCACCACTGCATCGGGATACTCAAGGCGAGGCACGATCTCGTGGAAATTATACTTGTTGTATCCGACATCAGTCACGACCGAAAGTTGCTCCTGTTGGCTGGATTCGCCCGAGACCAACGGCTTCAAATCGAGCGACGGAGGTTCGCGGTAGGTCATGAAGATCTCAGGGCGCAACCAGATCACCAAGTCGGTTCCTTCCAGATAGGTATCGCCGAATTTGAAGACCAACTCGATGGCCTGATTGGGATTTCCATAGGATCTAACCGCGACGTATTCGGTCTCCGGATCGTGGCTCACTAGGCCAGAGACCAAGTCTTCCGAGAAGCAGTCTCCGGCAATGACGATCTTGCTCGGGTAGCGAGTTCCGTTCGACGCGAAGTGGTAGCGGAGGTCTTCTAAAACCAAGGCACCCAGCCGGTCTGTGCCGACGCTGGAGAGGTGGATATCGTCCCGAAAGTTCGTGTCGTCCGCGTCGATCTCCCAGAACGCCTCGGAAAAATTCTCATGAGAGGCATGCCGCGGTGAGAAGCCTATCCCAAAGGCGACCGCGGTTACCCTCTGGCGCAACTTTTCGACCGACCCGGTAGTGTCCTTCCACGAACGTTGCCGGTAGGGCATCGTGATCGCCATCAGGTCGGCATCAGACTGTGCCTTGAGGGCGATCGACAGCTGGTCAAGCTGCTCCCCGTGGGCCCTACCGTTGCGTAGCTTGTCTCCGTAGAGCCAAAAGAACAGCAGAATAAACAGCAATGGCCCCAGCACCAAGCTTACCGTGATGGCGCGGGGGCTGATGAGTCGCCCCAGCAATGGGGAAACAGTCATGATCGGCGAGAGTCGACAAAAGTTTCCATCGTCCAAGTGTACTCGTCTTGGCAAGCCTCCCGGACCCGTTCGATGAACCGTTCGGAAACCTCCGGCACCGGCGGGGGACGATGCAGACGCGAGCGGACCGTGTCCCGCAGAGCCTGGGGAACGAGCTTGGTGGCAGTGGTCCAAAGCGGCAGACCCCGCAGTCTGCGGAGTGTATCCGTCGGCTGAAAGCGGTTGGACGAAGTGACATTGCTCGACACTTCGGCGTCCAGGCCAGCGCGGTTTAGGCCTGGCTGCAGGAACTCCAAGATGCCATCAATGTTAGAGTCAAACTCAGTGGTGATCTGATCAAAATCGACCACCTTGATCTGTTCCATGGGAAAGAACTTAAGGAAGTGTTCGATGTGGAGCCGGTAACGTCCCGTCGTGGCGAGCGCATCGAACGCCCATTGGTGATCGAGCATTTCCTCCGGGGACAATAGATCTGGAGCATCACTGAGCAGCATTCGCCAATGCGACACCGCTCGTTTGACTGGATCGCGGACAACGAAAAGAAGTCGGGCCTTGGGATTGGCTGCCGCGAGGTTCTCAGCGGCTTCTGGATGCAAATGCGTCATGCCATAGCGCACCGAGCCTTCTCCCATCAACGCGTCTGGCGGCGGGTTGCCAAAGGTGGTTCCCGGAGCGCACCAGGTCATGCCGGGCAAATTCGGCTTGATGTAAGAATTGGGTTCCTTGGGTTCGCTGAAGGCGATCCGTGGGTGCGTGGCAAGACGGGCTGCTAATGTGGTCGTGGCGGTCTTAGCGAAGCCCGCGATGACGAAGTCGGGATGCCGGATATCAGACTTCGTTTCGCTCATGAAGTTGCTTCTCCCGGGTAGATCACTCCCCAACGGGAGCGGAGTTCATCCATCGTCTCAGCCAGAGCCAATGACTCCGACCAGGGCATTTCCGCACACTCGGACTGCCCGTTCGCGAAGCAACGCGCGACGGCCTCGGCTTCGTAGTTGTAGCCGTTGCCCCGATACGGGCAGGCGATCTTTCTTGGAGCGAGTTCTCCCTTCGGGTAGCGCAATCGCGATCCCACACGCTTCTTCAACCGGCTGAGGCCACTGGTCGGCTCGGGCGATTGGAGATCATCGGCTTGGTCCGGATCGGCTCCCGGATAGTGGATCAGGTGATCGGCAGCGAAAAACGGCGACGGTAGTTCTAGTGCGCCGGACGTGCCATAAAGTGTGGCGGTGATCGGCATCTGGACGCGAGTCGAACACGACAGGCTCGATTGCGCACCGCCCTCATGAGCCAAGAGAATCTGCGCCTGCTCATCGACCCCAGTCGAAGCTAAACCGGCAACACTAGTAGCCTTCGTCGGTGTGCCGAAAAGCAATCGCGACAGAAATAGCGGATAGATTCCGACGTCCAGTAGAGCACCGCCGGCTTGGTTAAGATCGAACAGTCTCCCTTTTGAATCCATGGGAACTCGAAACGAAAAATCTGCTCGAAGCAGTCGCGGCTCGCCAATCAGGCCTTCGTCAACGAGATCTAGAAATCGGCTAATCGATGGAATGAATCGCATCCACATTCCTTCCATCAGGAAACTTCCGCTCCGCTCAGCAGCGGCGATCATCGCCCCGACCTCAGTAGCACTAATACCGAGTGGCTTCTCACAGAGAACCCCCTTGCCGGCATCGAGTGCCCTTTCGACGAACTCCCGGTGCGCATGGTGGGGAGTGGCGACATAGACGCAGTCGACATCGTCGTTGCCGAGCATTGCTTCATAGCTCTCCTCGACAGCCTTGACCCCGAATGTCTGGGCGAACTTGTTGGCGTTGTCCAGGCTACGAGAGCAAACAGCTGTGAGGCTGGCACCTGCGACGTCGCGCAGTCCTTCGGCGAACTGGTGGGCGATGCTCCCAGTTCCGAGGAAGCCCCATCGGAGAGGATGAGAGTTTGTGGAACTCATTGGTCGGAGTTTGCTACTAGGTGTTCGTAACCCATGTCGGCTGCCCAAGACTCGACTTCTTCGACATTCGCCACGTTCACCCCGATTGATCCCCGCCCTCCTGACTTCTTTAGCCGTGTCTCAGCCGGGACATGATCGAGCCCGAGATAGTCGTGCGCCTCCTGCATCGCCATACTGTGCTGTTTAGGATACTCGAGATGCTTCTCGTAGCTCAGGTGTAAGTGCGGAATACCGTTCAGTCCTATTTTTTCAATAGCCGTCTCATGAATCCGGCCTTCCAGAAACTCTCGAAATTTTGCCTCATCGAGACAGATCTCAGTCGGACGATCCTCGCCCTTTACGTACGCCCATTTTCGAGTCTGAGCCGCCACTAAGGTGGAGATCGTCTGGCGGACGATGTTCTGGCGTTGAAGGTAAATGACGTGCCAGCCGGAGTCGACCAGCTTGCCAAGAAATGCATTGAGGTCAGTAAATCCTTGAACCCGAGTAATCTGGAAGTGTTTTGCTTTGCACCCCCAGGCTGATCGTCGCATGCCTGCGTGCACCGCCCTGCCCTCGAGGAAGTTTAGCGGACTTCGGATCGGATGTCCGAGCAACTCTCCCTCGCACTCCATCCGGGGATGGTGGTTAAGGAGATCACAGAGCAGGGTACTTCCCGACCGTCCTTGGGCGAGAATTAAGGCCCTTGGGTAGGGGGAATCGACCAAGCCTCTAGCCCAACCGAGCGTCGAATAGGTCTCGTTTCTCGCGACATACCGGGCCTTCCATATCTTGTCAGCGATGCTCATGGAGATGTTTTTGATGCAACGAACTGGGAGATCCAATACGTCGGAATCCCAAAATCCTCCCCCTCAGGTTCAAAGACGAAAGCCCCAGCGAGTCGTGGGTCTGCGGCGCGGGCTTTTGCCAGATCGGTAACGACCAACCGAAGTCGTTGGCCAACGTTTAGATCTTTTGCTTGAGCGACGATCGTCCGGTCTCGAATGGCCATCGTGAAGCACAGAGACTCGGTGCCACTGGAGTCTTTACAGAGAATCCCGACCACAGCGTCTCGGTAGGTTCCCAGAGCGGCTACAGAGATCTTTGGCACTTCTACAACAGTGAGCTGCTTAGGCTTGTCGTCTCTCTCGGTTCCATTGGGGACCTCTCCCTGAACTGAGTCTGGAAGATCGATGCGTGGGAAGTAGGCGTCGTGATGGAGAAAGGCGATGGGGTTTAACTGCCAGATGATGGTTTTCTTCTCGTTGAGGTAGCCCGGATTAGCGGCAGCACGGCGGGCGAGTTCCCTGCGAGCCGCGATCCCGGATCCACTCCCTCCCGGAAAGGAGATGACTTCGTTTCCCTGGAGTGAGGCATGGGCAAGTAGTGCGGGAAACCCAATCAACTCGGGGTTCTTTGATCTTGTCGACTGGCCATGAGGGAACGAGAAAGAATCTCCCATCAAGACTACGGGGTAGGGCTTAAGATGCCCGTCGAAGGTTGGAAAACGACGCGCCGAACACTGGATCAAGAGATCGGTCGCGCCAGTAAACGATAGAGTCGTCGGCGTGCCTTCTAGGACTAGAGGATCGTCAGCCTCGGGTAGTCGTTCGGCCAAGAAGCGCGCCGCAATCTCGGCTCCGGCTGGTGTCCAGTGATGGTCGGCCTTGTGATAGAGAAGTCGTTCAGGAGTAGAAGTAGCAGCGGCTCTAAGAACAGGCCCTAGGTCAACCGCTTGGACCCCAGCATCCTTTAGCAATCGGATCAGATGGAGTCGCTGCAGACTAACTGCTGTGGCCGTAGCCCCTTCAAATCCCGGAATCGCTTCGGGATAGACTTCCCACTTGGCTGGCATCGGAACGACCAACATGTCGATCCCTCGGTTCTGAACTGCTTGGGCGAATCGACCAATTTCGACGGCTGCGGCAGAGTAGGCATCGTGAGAAAGTAGGGCGAGCTGCAGTTCCTCCGCACCTAGATACCAGCCATCGGCACCAAGGAGATTGGTCTCCAGATGTCCGGTAGTCACCAGTGAGTGGCGCCGGAGAAAGGCCGATACGATGCCACGGAATTCAGCAGCCTTTTCGATGCTCCCTCCTTCAGGGAGAAGTGCCTCTCCGGAGGGTATGACACTGGGGTTCCCCGGTGCGGAGACCTTGTAGTTCACCAACAGCCTATAAGGCGATGCGACGACGCCACCAACAGCAAGCAGGGTCCAAGCAATCGCCACGATCACTCCAGCGACAACCCCGAGCACAGCAACGCGGACAATCCAACCTCGACTACTCACGATGATGCCACCTGTCCGTCGAACCAAGCGGCCAAGTCGATTTCCTCGCCGGGGAGTTCGCATTCTTGATGCAGGGCTCCGGAGATCTCAGCTGCGATGCGTTGGTTCCTGAGGTTCTCGGTCCCTCCACCTAGACACAGGCAACGTGTTCCGGTTCGGGAGAATACGATGTTATGGAGTCCTGATCCCGCACGGCCAACGATGGTTTCTGCTTGAGCGAAAAGTCGGACCTGTTCGACGAACGGCAAATCTTGCGGCGTTACGATTTCGAATCCCTTGGCCGCCGCAACCTCCTCTAATTCCTGATCACGTGCCCAGTCTCGATTCGGACTGCCCATCCTGCTGATCAGTAGCTTGCGGGCCGTGTCGCGCCCGGGATCCAATCCGGAAACTGCAGAATCTCTTAGCCTCCGATAGAACGGACCGGCCTCGGGAGTCGCCTTCTCGTTGATCAACACAAGCGGTTTTGGGACAAGGAGAGTTTCACAGATCGCAGCACGGTGAAGTAAACGAATTCGCTCCGGTCTGAGGTTGAGGGCCTCGATCACCCACTTCATCGGCCCGTAGTCTGCCGGTCCCGCAGGGCTCGGGTGGAGGAAAGGATGAAATACCAGATGATCGGCCCGCGCGATCACGTCCGGATCCCAGAGCCGACCGAGGCTTTCTAGCAACCAGTGCCCGAAGTGTTCGGTGTAGTGTCCAAGGTATACCGTTGTGCCACGTAGCCGAAGCGGAACCGGATTCCGGCCAAAGGTGGCAAACTTGCGGCGCCACCAAAGTGCACGACGCAAGCCCTTAGGGTCGATCGGATCGACCACTGTTTGATGGCTCCCTCGAAGCGATTGGTCGATTCTCTGGAAATTAGCGTCGTAGCCACAGCCGACGAAACTCTTCTGCTCAAGGTCGAACCCAGGAGCAGTGAGGAATCCCGGGGATGACTCGGCGATGGCTTTCTGATCGCTCAAGTGTCCTTCCGAAACGGGGATAAGATCCGGCGCTGAAGCGCACCAAGACGAATTCTCAGCTGCGCCTTTCGATAGGCTACGGAGGGGGTCGTGTCCTTCGAATCGAACGTATGGATCCGCTCCGGCTTGGATACTGCCTGGAACACAGCGTCGAAATCCGCTTCCGCAATCTCCGGAAACACCGGCAGGAGCTGACGCCGTAGGTAGTCGGCATCATTGGCGAACCGGGGAAATTCGAGGAAGGTGAATGGGATCTCGTACTCGACCAACGTGTGAATGAGACCGTAGAAGGCTGTGGCGAGAAAATCGTGCTGCTTCCGAGGATCTTCAGTTCCCCAGAGCCCTCCAGCAACATGCTGGTGGGTGCCGCTGTCGCTTCGCCGGATCCGGCTCTGTGCGGCCGCATTGAGCTCTCTGATCGGGATTAAGGCATGGCCGATTGGGATCTTGCCTTCCTCAAGGATGCTGCGAAGCCGAATCGTCAGATTAGGGTGCTTTACAATCCGTGGCGCTGTTGGCTCCAGAATGTCGTGCTCGAATCCAGCAGCGGCCTCGGAGTCGTAGTCCTTTTTCCGCTCGCCGACTATACCAGTGTTAAGACCGAGTTCGGTTAACAATTCCACCAACATGGTGGTCCCTGCCCGTCCCGTGCCGGTGATGATAATTTTGGGCTCGATGGCCATGGCTACAGTGTTGAAGTTGGCAGAGGATCAGGCTTTGATCATCAGCCCCTGTCCGGTTGGCAACGCGCAGATGTGCACTCCTTTGGACGTAGCGAAGTCGTCGGCGCCAATTCTGATGCTGTCGTAGCCCCAGTAAGTGTAGTCATCCATCAGCACTAGGCCACCGACCGGAATTCGATCCCACAGAGCCTCGAGAGTTTGCACTTCGGGCTGTGAGCAGTTCATGTCGAGGTGGAGATAGGCAATCCTATCAGACTCGATCTGAGAAAGTGTTGCGGGTACCATTCCGCGGATCAGTTGGACGCGATCCCATTCAGAAAAATTCTCCGTCACCGAGTCAAAATCGACGGTGTAACGTCCGGCTTCGATCTTCCTTTTACTCTCCGCGCTGAACCCGGCGTCCCGTTCTTCGTCTGTCAGCATTTCATCCGCAATCCCAGCGAAGGTATCCAATAAGAAGAATCGAGAGTCGAGGCTGTTCCAATCGAGGTAGTCCATGACGGCTGAGCTGACGAAGCCGTAATTGACCCCACACTCCACAAAGTCGCCTCCTAGTCGGGAGGCATGCGACGCCGCCCAGAGTGCGATGTGGAGGCGCCAGTGGATCGGATAGCTCAGGCCTTTTGGGAGCGCCTGCTGACCACGAGCGAAGGCCCGCTGAAAATCAGGTCCATCCATGAACGCATTGCTGTGTGCCGTTCGCAGGCCGTCCTGATCGTAGACGAAGCTCGAGGGCTTCTCGGGTATCTTATGAAGATTGTAGCCAAGACGTTGAAACAGAGATTTAATAGCCGCTTTCATAGATGGTTGGAGCAGAGTGGTTGTAGGGGTTACCTCGCGAATTCTCCTTTGGTTCCTCGAGTCGCACGCAGCATACCGTTGAACCCGGTGTGGCACTCGGCCAAATGGTCGAGGTGAAATCCTAACTCAGAGAGTCTAGAAACGAGGCCGTGCATCGTGTGATCGCCATGCCAAAGATGGTATTCCATCGTCAGAGCGCTGATATGTTGCCAAGGCTCATCGAGATCGAGCAGTGCCCACTCGGCTCCTTCGCAATCGAGTTTGAGGAGATCGCATTCGCTGCCAAGCCGTTCCAAGGCGGTGTCAATCGCAACGATGTCCACCTCGCCATCGTCGGCTTCCTTAGTCCGTCCGGTTCCAGATGGTCCCGGAACGAACATTGAGGCCTTGCCCGCCTTGGGCCCGACCGCGTCATGAAACAGTTCGATGTTCAAGTCCCGGAGGTTGTTGGCAATAATCGGCGCTAGTTCAGGATTTGGTTCGTAGCAATGAATGACAGCATCGGGAAACCGCGCCCTCGCGACGATGCTAAACAACCCGGCATTGCCACCAATATCGAGGATCGTCTTAGGGTGCTCTGCCAGTCTGCGGAGGCCGTAGCAATCGCTAAAAAGCATCTCTCCCAGTTCCTCTTGGTGCCCCATTTCTTCGCCTTCCAAATACTGGAGGTGGACCCGCTGATCGCCGACCAGAATCGATTCAGCAGCGAACGACGACGACTTGCCATAGGTGACTCCGAGGTCCAACCATGTGGCTCTGAAACCCAGGCTATCGGAAATTCTTCGAAGAAGGCTTGCTAGTTGATGTCGGTTCAAAATCTAGTCAGAGTTTGTGGGCTGAGGACTCGCCATGACCTCGGCGCTCGGCGGCGATGATTTCTGGATCTGCGCTGAGGTAGGATGGATCGTCGAACGAGAGGGCAGGGGAAGCGGGGAAGGCCGCGGGTTGAGGGGTTACTCCGAACAGTGCTTGGGCGATCCCCCGAAGCATTTCGACATGGCTGTCTTCGGCATCGACTGCGATGAGCTTGTCGCTGATCTGCTTCTGCTCGAGAAGCTCTCGGGTCTTCGGCGAGTCATCGACCAAGTAGTCGTAGGGGACGCAATCGATCGCTTGGCAGTCCTCGGGTAACTTCTCGTAGGGACTGCGTTCGGCCTTGTCGGCGAGAAGTTGCTCAAGACAGAGTTGGCGGCTTCCGAAGAAACACTTCAGCTCTGGGAGGAGGCGGTTCAAATAGTCGAGCCGGTAGCGGTCGGTGGCAGTGATCAGAACCAAGGACGCACATTGCTCAGAAAGAACCTTCAGAAGCTCCAACATCCCTGTCCGAATCTGAGTCGGTTCGGTTGGTGTCTTGAGGAAGGGGTATCGCTTGGGACTGTAGAGCTCCCGACGGTCTCGAGGCCCGGCGATCCAACGACCGAGATTCCGTGGGCTCGGAATCATTTTGTCGAACCGGAACTCAGGAGTGACGATGTCTTGCTCGACCCAGGCTTCGGGGCTTCGGTTTCGCCGGCACAGGATGGTGTCGTCGAGGTCGAAGGCGATGGTCCTTTCCGCCAGATCTGGAGTGGACAAGGCGAGTTCAGTTAGCTCGTCGATCAATGGTTGGTGAAGTTCGACACGTGATTGCCGAGTCGGTAGGAGATGCACCGGAGCGCGCTCGCGGCACAAGTTTTGGATGCCTGTCTCCATCACTGGGAATTGCCAAAAATCCGCTTTCTGATTCGGCTGGCCGCGATCTTCCAAGCCGGGGTGACCTTTTCCTCAGCCAGCGGTGTCTCCCAAACACTGCGATGCCAGGCAAAGACACTGCCATCGACACCTTCAGGAAGACTATCGGCAAACACCTTGTCCCAGTCGTCGCCGTAGTTGTCAATCATGTAACTGGCCGCGAATTCGTTGGCACGCCTCTGGTATTCGTGGCGCGAGATCGCGGTGACCTTGCCATAGGTGCTACCGCTGGTGTCGTGAGTCAGGGAACACCGGTCGCTGTAAGCGAGAAACCAGCCGGCGCGGTAGAGTTTGTAGGCATACTCGGCACCCGCGCCCTGCGAGTAGTGGAAGGCCGGGTTCATGTAGCCGATATCATGAATAACCTCTCCCCGGATCAACTGAGCGAGCCCGTGCACGGTCGCCGCCTTGTGCCACCGCAACGCCTCTTGGCTGGCCGCTCCCGGATACCATTCTTGATTGCTTTCGGACGGACCGATCAGCGCCATCTGCGGATTCTCAGCCATGCAGTCGAGGAGTTCTGTCAAGGTGTCCTCGCCTTCGGGGAACGTGATGTCATTGCAGACAAACCAGTAGAAGTCGTGATCGCCGTGTTCTTCTCTGGCGATCTGAAGCCCTCGGTCAAAGGCGTGATAGCGTCCGCGATACGGCTCGTCCTCGAACCAGTGAGTCATGTTCTTGGCGCAGCCCTCGGGGCGCTTGCTACCGGCCTCAATCAGCACGATCGATTTCTGCACTTCCGGAGCCATTGCCGACACCTGCTCGAACACCGCATCCGCGAGATCCGCGCGGTCGCGGTTCATGATGATGATGGCGATTTTCATGCGATCTCGCTCGTCTTCTGTCGATCCAGAATCCCTTCGAACAAATCGATGTGGTTCTGCACGAATGCTTCGCGTGAAAAATTATCTAGCACCCGCTCCCGGGCAGCTTCGCCCATCTCCTGCCGACCGCTGTCGTCCGCCAGAAGATCTCGCGTGGCTTCTCCGAGTTGCCCGGCATCGTCCGGATCGATCAAGACCCCGTCGACTCCGGTTTCGATCATTTCGGGAACGCCGCCGACGCGCGATGCCACCACCGGAAGTCCTGCCGCCATCATCTCAAGAATCGACAGCGGCGCGTTATCCGCCAAACTTGGGTGCCAGCCGACATCCGCCGCGTTGAATGCCACATTCAGGGCCTCGTCGGTATCCAGATGCTGGGGTGCAAGGTGGGGAATGCCTTCGAGTTCGCCGCTCATAGTATCAGCACCAGGGCCAATTCCTAAGGGGATCAGGAACCAGTTGGAGCCACTGTCTCGCTCGGCTTGGAGGCACTTGAGGATGGCGTCCATGCCCTTGCGTCGATCCATCGGGTCTGAGGCTAAGCTGGCGATGACCACCTTGGCATCGAGCGGCACGCCCATCTTTTCGCGGGCTCGTCTCTGGTTGATCGGGTGGAAGGCTTCGGTGTCGGCGCTGTTGTGCACGAGGTGATGCCGTTGACCGCCGAGAATACTGTCAGGAAGCTGCTGGTAGAGCCAATCCGATACCGCAACGACATCGATTTGAGCCTTGGCAAAGACTTGTCGTTTTAGTCGGATGGCCAAGCCGGAGCCGTCACGCACGATCCAGTTGAGAGGAAATTTGCCGAACTCTGGGCATTCTCCACAGTTCTGTTTCCAGCGCTCGCAGTCGTAGGAGAAGATGCAGTTTCCGGTGAATGCTGCCTGATTGTGAAGCGTCCAGACCACCGGTCGGATGGCACTCAGCCAGGCCAGTGACGCAAGGTTGAAACCCGGAGGGTCGTGCAGATGAATCAGGTCGAAGCGCTCGAAGAACGCCTTCCCCGCCGACTTGGGAAAGGTCTCGTGAAAGTGAGTCGACGGAATCCCCAAGCGGTTGACCAACTCGCTAGCGATTCGTTGGGTTCCGAGCCAACCGTCGGGTAAGGCGTGAATCCACGACTCGTCGATATGCCGGTCTCCGCAATGCAGTTCCGCCTTGTGCCCTGAGGCCCGAAGGCCACGGCCGAGGTCGAGCGCCACCTTGGCCGCCCCGCCTTTGGAGTCGGATCCACTGAGAATCAGGACCTTCATGGCGTCGGTTTTCTCGTCCCTGTTAGACGACATTTTGCTAGGGACGCATAGGTGCGCACGCGTTCGCCCCAGCCCGGACTGCCCGCGACCGGATAGTCGTGGTCCTGAGTGAACTGAGCGTAGACGTCGAAGGGTTCCGGAAATCGATCCGGCAGCCGCCGCTGTGCCTCCCATAGACTCATGACTCCAGAGCGGGTCCGCTCGGCATCGGCCTGAGCGACGCGGTGTACGTTGGATTCAGGATTTGAGGTGTCGTAGCTGGCATAGGCACCAGCTTGCCGAAAGCACTTGAGATGGTGGAACACCGCGCCTTGCCAGCGATCGAAGGACAGGCCCGCAGTCTGAACGGGCATGACCTCGTAACCATTCTCCCGGTCGTAGTAGTGCCAGGTCTTCTCATTCGGAAAGAAGAAACCGTGATCGCCAAATGTCAGGGCGTCCTCCCGCTTGATGAAAATCGAATTCCTGATCGGATACCAATTAATTCCGCTGAATCCCAAAAATTGGTCTTTCTGAAGCTCGGCCCTGACGTGGTTCACCAGCTCGAGAAATGCTGAGCCGATCGGAATGTGATCAGCGTCGATCTTGGCGGCTATCTGGTACGATGTCTGACAAAGAGAGAAGTTGTAGTAGTTCGCTAAACTGTGGGGGGATTCGTCGTCGAGGTCTGCGTAGTTTCGGCTCGAATAGAGTTCCACCTCAGGGAGATACGCAGCCACCTTCACCTTTTCGGGATGCTCTCGCTCCAGCTCTAAGGCAATGTCGGGGGTCGCATCAGTGCAATCGTTGTGGACGATGATCAGCTCGTCGAGATACGGCAGATGACTTTCGACTGCCGATCTCAGAAATTGGGCTTCGTTTTTCGCTCGGAGAAAACCAGAGATCCCAGGCTTTCGATCATCGAGACGTAAGTCCTCCCTTGAGACGATGAATGGATCTCTTGTGGTCATCAGAAAGATTTTTACCCGAAGCCGAAGTCGTAGCTTTGAAGCTACTTCCCAAATCGGCCAGCGACCGCCTTAAAAAGCAAGTTGAGGGCGTGACTCACACCACGAGTCCGAAAGGGCACTTTCTCGATTTCTTTGTGAAGTCGCTCAAGATGATAATCGAAGGTGATTGGATGAACCATTCGGGAACCTCCCCAGTCGACCAAATTCTTCTCTGCGACCAGAGACTTAGCCCGCTCTTCGGGAAGGAAGAGCATCATGTTCTGCCGATACCATGCGACCACGTGCTCATCCTCCCAGATGAGTGGACGCAGAACATCACAAGGCACGAGACCATTAGCGGCGAACTTTTTCACCCAATACGACTGCCATTGCTCGTTGATGTGTTGATTGCCGCCCTGCCCAGGAATGGCTGCGGAGAACAAGACACAATCGGAGATGCCGACGAGCTCTGCGACAAGGCTGTCGGCCCGGGCTTCAGGGAGGTGCTCCGCAACTTCTAAACAGATGGCCAAATCCGCCTCCAGATCCAAGCCGAGAGGTTTGTCGAGTTCGCGGAAATCGAAAGCAGATCGTTCGAAGTCCAGCTCCTGATCTTTTAGCCAATCCCCATCGAATCCCTGCACATCACTACTACCACGATCCGAAAATTCTTTGAGCCAGATTCCAGTACCACATCCGATATCCACTACCCGGCGAGGAAGCCCCAGGAAGTCGACGACGAAGCCGCTGATTTTTTTGGCGGATGCCTGCGTCCAGCGACGATTGTCTTCGTAGAAAGTCTGGTTGTAGCTCATGAGTTGATAGAAAAATAGGAAACGGAACTGTCTACGGGTGGAGAATCGTCCAACATGGTAATGTTACCTCTGAAACGGTGCCTCCCACGGCGGGCCAGCTTCCCGGGTAGAAAGCCGCTTTCAGTTCCACTCAGCTCAGCCAGATGATTGAGTCTGGTTTGCCAAAAAAGATGGTGCCAGACTGCGCGGAGAAGGTAGGGCAATTGACCGGGAATGACAGTGCCCCCCTTCAACAGCGACCAGAGTGCGCCTAACCGGTTTCCGCCAGTAGCTTGGTCATTGGCAAATAGACCAAAATTGGCTGCAAACCAATAGCTGTGTGCTGAACTCATTTGGCCAGAAGCACGAGCAAGTTTCGCAAGGCGTACGATCTCTCGCTGATGTGCTCTCAGATGAAACTCGGAATCTGCCTCATAGAGATCTGCAGTCGTTCGATGTTCGTCCCCACGCATCCGAATGCCGTAGTCACGCTCGGACACCATTTGAAAGCGCGGTTTGTTGAATAGGATCTCTACATGCCAACCAAAATCCTGCCATGAAGGAAGGTTCTCCTGCCAGCGAACCCCGGTAGTTCGTAAATAGTCCAACCGCCAGATTGGCCCGCTCGATTGCCATGGTGGGTCGTGGGATAGAAACCTGACAACAGGATCTCCGCCCAAGCCATAGTTCCAAAGCTTCCCAAGATCGCCCGGCTCCTGATTAAAGATCTCCGCCTGCCAAACGAGAAAATCGATATCTGGCACACTCTCCATCGCTACGATGCGCCCCTGAAGACAGCCAGGCAGTAAGATATCGTCTGAATCTAGGAAGATCAGGAATTCTCCGGACGCCGCGTCCATCCCTTGATTACGACATCGATTAGCACCCTTCGGATTGCCCTCACGCCGAGTAGGGCGGATGCGCGAGTCTGAGGATGCCGCCGTTTCTAACCACTCCGAACCTCCATCGGTTGAGCCATCATCAACGGCGATCCACTCCCAGTCGATTTCACTCTTTTGGCTCTGAAGCGATGCCAAAAGATCAGGAAGCGTATGTAACCGATTAAACACCGGTGTTACGATGGAAATACGAGGATTACCCATGATCATGTCCCCCGATTACATCGGACGCGTGATTCCAAGTGACCAGACAGCATCTTTCCAAAACGACAGCTCTCTAATCGAGCTGGGACGGATGCTGAGGATTTTACCTAACCGTTGGAATTGCAGTCCGACCTCTGCGCGACCGGCGCTGACCTCGAGGTCGATGTGTTGCTGCCAGCTGGCGGCGAACTGCTCTCTCGCCTGGATGATGTGTTTCTGGTTCGCGCCCGTCCGTTGAGCCCAGCGTAGAAAGGCTTCCGCCATGCGGATTCTCCAATACTTAGCCCTACGATCATCGAAGGCGGATCGGCTGGTCGCGTTGATCCAGTAGACCGCGATTGGGTTGCCCGGGACTCGGCCAAGGCGACCGGCCGAGGCGATCCGTAGCCACAATTCGAAATCCTGTGATTGCTCAAGCGTCTCATCGAAGCCTCCTACCTCCTCCAGCAGGGCCTTCTTCACCGTCATTCCTCCGGTCTGCACGCTACCCCGATCTCCTATGACTAGAGCTTCAAGCAGTTCCTCGGGGACTACATCAGCATCCATCCCCAACACCGCGAGGCCGTCGACGACAGTCATTGCGTCGACTGCCGCGCGTTGGTGTTCCGGAGACTCGAACTCGACTCGCACCGCGCCGTAGCATCCGTCCAAGCTTGGGTTCTTCGCAAGGACGGCAGCTGAGCGTTCGCTGTGGCCGTCGAGGAATCGGTCGTCGGAATCGAGAAAGTTGATCCACTCCGTGTTGGCAGTTCGCCAGCCGAGATTCCGACTTGCTCCCGCACCCCGATTGATGCCGCCGCCGTGTTGTAGTAGCCGAACTCGCTCGTTGCTCGCGGCCAACTCCCGGCACAACGCCAGCGAATTATCCGTAGATCCATCTTCAATCAGAAGCACCTCCGCAACCAACGTCTGCTTCAACGCCGAGGCACAAGCCACCGCCACTGTCTCTTCCGCGTCGAACACCGGAATGACCGTCGTGATCTCAGGGTGATTCATTTCCAAGAAGAGAATGCAAACCACGGAACCAACAGATACTCACCGAAAGAGGTAGTGATCAGAGAAAGCCGAGCCCTAATCTTCGATTGCCTTGCTCGGAATTCGCCTCATTCGAATCATTCGCGGTTCCGAAATAGTGCCTCCCCGTGCGTGCTTAGATTCATGTCATCCTCAGCCGAGCCTTCAGCGAGCTATGTTCAGGATCTCGGTCCAACTCGAAGCGCCAGCCTTCCTAAACAACGCCCACCGATCAGATTGTCATTCGTGGTCAAGAATCAGTGCCCCTCCGTCCGTGCTCAGCATTCGCCTCATTCGAATGATTCGTGGTTTCAAAGAACTGCCTCTCCGTCCGTGCACAGCTTTCGTGAAATTTCGCGCCTTTCGCGGTCAAGAATCAGTGCCCCTCCGTCCGTGCTCAGCATTCGCCTCATTCGAATGATTCGTGGTTTCAAAGAACTGCCTCTCCGTCCGTGCACAGCTTTCGTGAAATTTCGCGCCTTTCGCGGTCAAGAATCAGTGCCCCTCCGTCCGTGCTCAGCATTCGCCTCATTCGAATGATTCGTGGTTTCAAAGAACTGCCTCTCCGTCCGTGCACAGCTTTCGTGAAATTTCGCGCCTTTCGTGGTCAAGAATCAGTGCCCCTCCGTCCGTGCTCAGCATTCGCCTCATTCGAATGATTCGTGGTTTCAAAGAACTGCCTCTCCGTCCGTGCACAGCTTTCGTGAAATTTCGCGCCTTTCGTGGTCAAAAACCAGTGCTCTTCCGTCCGTGTTCAGCTTTCGTGTCATTTCGCGGTCAAGAGTCGGTGCCTCTGAGTTTCCGCGTTCTTCCGTCGTTTCCGTGGTCAAAATCAGTGCCTCTCCGTCCGTGCTCAGCATTCGCCTCATTCGAATGATTCGTGGTTCCAAAGAACTGCCTCTCCGTCCGTGCTCAGTTTCCGTGTTTCTCCCGTTGTTTCCGCGGTCAAAAACTAACGGTCCCCGTCTTCACCGCCCAACCTTCGAACTCAAAGAACGCCCAATCCTCTGCCGGACCCAGGGATTCAGTGCCCATAACGGATTCTTCCCCAGCATGGCGAAGAACGGCTCCCCCGCCTCTTCACCTTCCCCGCGCGCATAGCGATCATAGTCGATCCGTGCCCGCATCAGGCGTCGCCGTATCGGCGGCAACTGATCCCAACAGTCTTCCAAGTGGCGCAAGGCCGTGTCCCGAACCTCGCGGCTGGCAGCCTCCGCATCGGCCGACTTCTGGGCATCGTGCAGGCGGAATCCGGCGAGCAACTGGGGAACCCGGACGACCTTGGCTCCGTGCCGAAAACACCGCACCCAGAAGTCGTAGTCGAATGCCAAATACATGTCTTCGTGAAAGCCTCCTACCTTCTCGAACAGAGAGCGGCGGAAGAATACTTCTGGCTGCACCCAGTGCTTCTCCGCGAACCAAAAGTGGTAGATGTCCAGACTGTCTGCCAAGCTGGACAAGTTGCCGAAATGCTCGTCTCCCGTCGGCTTGCCCGAAGCATCAATTAACTGAACCCCGCCGACCACGATGTCGGCATCTGGGTTTTCAGCGAAGGCTTCGAGCACTGTCTCTGCCGCCCCTTCCAGTAGCAGGTCATCGCTGTTCAGATACCCGATGATTTCCCCACCACAATCAGCCAAGGCCGCGTTGATCGCCGCCGGCTGGCCACTGTCTTGTTCCGACCGGACCTCATCTCCCGGTCGAGCAAGTCGGCGCGCAATTTCGACCGAATCATCTTTCGAAGCCCCATCCTGAAACCACCAGCGCACCGCCTCGCCCTGAGCGTTGAGCGATTCCAACGTCGCCGCCACATAGTCCGCCCCATTCAGGTTTGGGACAACGAGATGGAGCTGTTGCGGGTGTGCCATGCGTAGCGGAATCAGTCGCTGAGTTCCAGGAACTCCCTGAGGGCGGTCATCTCCTGCTCAGACGAAAACCGTTCTTTGACGGCCTCGCGTCCAGCTATTCCCATCCGCTGACGTAGCTCACTGTCCTCGGAAAGTCTCACTATTGCTTCGGCCATCGCTCTCGTATCTCCCTCGTCGACAAGGATTCCAGTTTCGCCATCGACAACGACTTCAGGAATTCCCGAGTGCCTTGTCGAGACCACCGGAATCCCGCGTGCCATGGCTTCGAGGATGATTACCGGAACGCCTTCGCAGTCGCCTGTGTCTGAATCTTCCTGACTGTGCTGAAGGAAGATATCCGCACCATCAAGAACCGCCTGAGCCTGCTTGTGGGGCAAGACTCCATGGAAGGTCACTGCGCCTACATCGAGAGCGCTGACGAAGTCCCGGGCCGATCCAAGCAGGGGACCAGAGCCGACGTAATCGAGCCGAAGGGCCGGATCGACTTCTTGGGCACGGCGAAAACTGTCCAACATGTTGATTGGAGACTTCTTAGGGACCGCTCTGCCGATAGCGACGACCTGCTTGCCATCTTGTTCCGAAATTGGCCGAGTTCGTTCAGCGATCTCCACTCCACAAGGCTTGATCAAAGTACTCGGTGAGTGTAGCCCCGCTTCTTCCACCCGTGCCGCCATGTGTTCGGACATGAGGATGACTCCGTCGATCTTGGGGTAGGCGTCCTGGCAGAGTTGAAGAATGTCGGGCTCTCGTAGACGGCGGTAGACATCCCAACCAAAGGCATGGGCATAAATCCGAATTCCCAGAGACTTCAGGAGGGGGACATACTGAAGTCCTTCGCCGAAATACTCGAGCAACGCGACTTCCGGTTGCTGCTCCTTCAGGAAAGCCTCCACCCGACCAAGCGGAGTTGCTCGCTTGCTTCCAAGTCGACGTCCGATGCCTCCGGCGATTCGCTCAACCGTGTTCGGAGCTTGGGAGTCTTGCAGGACGAGCATTGGCCCGTCGAACTCCCAAGTCCGTTTCGACTCCGGGAGAACACGATCCGCCACCACACAGGTTTGCCCAGGAGCCAGTTCTTCCATGTGTTGCCGAATGAACGTCTCGGAGGGAACACCGATATGAGGGGAGAAAACAGCGAGCTTCATCAGTTCAAGATAGAGATCGACCAGCTAGCCTACGCCTCTGCGCGATTCATCCACTGCCAAGTCCGCTCGAACCCTTCCGACAGCGGAATTGTTGGCTTCCATTCGAGTAACTTATTCGCCAGTGAGTTGTCGAGCACATTAGCTGCTACATCGTTGTCGGAAGATGGAACTTTTTCGATGAGTAGTTCGCGGCCAGTGGTCTTCTCTACTAGCTCAAGAATCTCATTCGTGCTCACGCCGATGCCGGACGAAATATTCAGCGTCAGGTCGCCATCGCTCCAGTCCATTGCCGAGGCAATCCCGCGCACGGCATCATCGATGTACTGGTAGTCCCGGGTCGTCGTTCCGTCGCCCCGTAACGTGAATGGCGTTCCATCAAGTGCACGTCCCAGCGCCACCGCGACGATCCCCTGCAAGCCAACACTTCGCTGGCCGACACCGTACGGGTTCGAAAGCCGCAGAATAGTTGTGTTGATGTCGTGCTTCCGAGAGACGTGTTGGAGAACATCCTCGATCATCTTCTTGCCCAGACCATATTCCGAAACTGGGCGTCGCGGGTGGTCCTCGCCGATCGGCAAGTTCCTTGGTTCGCCATACACGGTTCCGCCGGAGGAAAGGAAGGTGATCCGCTCGACTCCCAGTTCGACGCAAGACTCGGCGAGAGCCAGGGTAGGAACGAGATTGGAGTTTAGGTCGAACCTCAGCGAGTTCACGTGGTTCGCTGCAACGGTCGACGAGATCATATGCACTACCTGATCACAACCTTGGACGGCTTGGCGGACAGCTAGCTCATTGGCGAAGTCGCCAAGATGGAGCTCGATGTCATCCACATACTCTTTGAGCCTGCTTAGGTCAGAGTCTTCCCGGGTGAAGACCCGTACGTCGTGCCCGTTCGCAAGCAGATCCGGAAGCAACTGGCTCCCAAGAAATCCAGCACCACCGAGGAGGGCGATTTTGCGGCTAGTGCTCATAGTACAGAAAGAACGGAGAACGAGATGTCAAAAAGCAGCGAGGTAGACACCGAGGGCGGACTACAGGTTTCTAGGGAACTCGGAAGCCGCTGCCTGGATCATCGCCTTCAAGTCAATTGAACGCTGGATCGGGTGTGAGCGTGGAGCACAGAAGACTCCTTGCCACTAGACTGATGATTGCTTGTCGCTGGCGCACGACTAGGTCATGAGAAGGTGTAAAGTGCTGTCCAAGGAACCGGTGCGATCTCTTCCAAATGCCGCCGGATAAAGGTCTCCGAAGGCGCTCCGAAGTGAGGAGTGATGACGAGTAGATCCACTAGCGAAGTTTTTTGCAGACAGGAACTTCTTCGTCTGGATCAATCCGACATTGGAGAACTCTCGTATCGCTCATCAAATCGGCGCCGCGTAAACGTTCGATTTGGAAGCCCGCCTCCTCGAGTCGGTCAAAGTAGTCGGGACCATAGCGCCGAACATGATCGTCTTGGCCGAATAGCCTGATCCGTTCTGCAGGGTCGGTGATTGATGGGTCCTCGACCGTCTCATCGACATTGATCGGCACCGCCAAAACCGCCCAGCCACCCGGCTTAAGGACACGGAAAAATTCGCGCATCGCCTTGCGGTCGTCGGGCACATGCTCCAACACATGGCTGCACAAGATGGCATCGAAGGAGTTGTCCTCATACTGGATGTTGGTGATATCCATTTCCACGTCGGCCCGGCCGGGTTCCAAATCGGCCGAAATGTAGTCTACATCCGGAAGAACCCGCAGTCGCTGGTGGAGGAATTTCTCCGGCGCGACATGAAGCAGTTTCAATCCGTTCGCTTCGAACAGATTTGTTTTTTCACGCAGAACCGGCAGGAGCAGGCGATGGCGTTCCAGACTTCCGCACTGCGGACAACACGCTTCAGCACGTTTCTCGATCACGCCGCCGTCGAAGAACTTCAGGCTGTCCTTGCCGCAGACCGTGCAGTGGCGGAGGCTTTGTGGGGAGAGAAGCCGTGTAATAGAGAGCCTTAGTTGATAGAGCATGATCCGTTAATTGTTTTCCCCGAGCCAATCCGCCAGAAGCTTGGCGACCCGAGCGCGTTCCTCGTCGTCCCGGGCACTACCCAGTGTTGTCGCCCGAACGTTGCCAGGATGACTGCGATAGCGGTTCAAGACTTCGGGAGTATAGGCCAAGCCGCCCAGTTTGAGAATGCGAAGATACAGGTGCCAATCGCCACACAAGCGAAAGCTGGTGTCGGCCGCACCGGCAGCGAAAAACAACTTCCGATCAATCACTGCTGCACTGACGTTGAGAATAGCATTGAATTTTCCCATGAATTCCCGCGAGGCAGTCTCTCCGTCGGTCACAAACGGATTTCCCCAATCCCAGTCCGGCGCCTCCCGCTCCGAACGGTGCCTGAACGTCCCAGGTCCTAGCAGGTTGCCCTCGGGGTCGATCCAGGCAGATTCGCAGTAGGCGATGGCCAAGGCGTGGTCATCAGCGAAGTAGCGAAGCAGAGCATCAAGGAAGGTGGGCTCAGCCACATCATCACTCTCCGCGATCCACAGATAGTCACCCTTGGCCAGTTCCGCACCCTTGTTCCACTGGGCAAACGTACTCCCCGAGTTTGTCGCGTTGAAGTGGCAGGTGATCAGATCCGGGTGGCGCGCGGCGTAGGCTTCGAGAATTTCCCGGCTACTGTCCGTCGAACAGTCATCGAGCAACAAAATCTCGTCCGGCATCCGTGTCTGCGCCAGAATGCTGTCCAACCGCTCCCTTAGGTAGGCGGCATGGTTGTAGTTTGGGACGATGCAGGAGACGGCCATATCAAAGTATGTTTTCATTCCGAGCCACTTGGCTTCAAGAGGACGAAGGACGTGCATTTAGGGATTTTCCAGCATACGCCCAAGTCACTAGAAATGTCGCTGCTTGAGCCGCTTTCACCTGTTGACGGGGTGCGTGGTTTCCCGCACAAAGGTCTTGCAGGAATTTTTGTGATTGGTCGCGATCAATGAATGAGGGCCACGCCCGAGAGTAGTCACCAAGAGCGGACTTCACTGCCTCGAGAACTTCGGGACTCTGGATGAGGCGTTCGTAGTGCAGAACTCCTGAGGCCTTTTCTTTGGTCAAAGGTCGCGATCTTGGTGTAACCCTATCCTGTGTCTTTTTTCCGAAGTTAGGGAGACGGCGTTGAAGCCCGCCTTTGATTCTCATGGCGAAGCGGCGCGACGGTCCTGGTGGCGAAGGAAGCGAAGTGAAATTGCTTGGCAGAGGCTCTCCTAAGGGAGTCGTGGGAATGTCGGCGACGTGAGGATATTCTAGTCCTACGGCATGGGCGTAGAATTTTTTCCCAGGGATCCAAGTCAGCGGAACTTCACTCAGAATCTCGCCGAAGGAATAGCCGAGATGAGGGGAGCATTCCCTGCAATCTGTAGAGGTATGGACAGGGGTGGTGAGGTTGAACCTAGGTATCCTACTCTGGATCGTCCAGGCGAGAATCCCTTGGGCAGCTGTTTCACCAGGAAGTTGTTCCCACATCCGCCGATACCTCGATACCAGCTCGGCACGTAGTTGGGCTTCGTCTTTAGGAGAGGCTAGGAAGGCGAGGACGTCAGCACCCAACTGAGCGTTGCACCCAAAGAAGCCTTCCATAGCACATTCCCAGTACTGTGGATCGACGAAAATAGCCCGAGGCGTAATGAGACCGCCGACGATTCCAGCGGGTGCGCCACCTAAGTGAAGGCCTTCTGACTTCATCAAGTCCATGAAAGATTCGATCCTCCCTGTGACATCCAGCATTCCTGCCCCGCCCAAGAGTCTGGCGTGGCGCTTGAGAACGGGATCCATGTCTAGGGTCGAAGCGACTTCCACCCGGTGGTCGAGGTCCAGCGCTTTGGCCACTCCTCGTGCTCCTTCTAGTTCAAGCTGTTCCATACTCCCACCACTGGTCTCCCCGACGACCGTCAGGGCCCGAACGCCTTTGCCATACATACGGGCAGCGGCTGCTGCATTGAAGCGGCTGTCGATTCCTCCGCTTAGTGTAAGAAAGAAATTGTTGGGACTGCGGGAGACCCGTTTCTCAATTGCTGCTTGTAGCGATTCCCCCATGAGTCGCGCGATTTCAGCTGGCTTGCGTCTGGTTTTCGGATGTTCGCAGTTGAGCGGGAAGGTCCAGTAGGTTCTTAACTGCTCTTTCTCTCCGAAGGGGAGCGTGAGGCAGCTTGCGGGAGGCAGGCTTTGGATGCCAGCCCACATGGTCTTGTTACTGACGTTCTGAAAGAAGGCAGCTAGGTTCATAGCTTCGTCTTCGTCAATGCGCAGGATCTTGCCGTGAAGAATTTCCCGCAGGGCGAAGATGTCAGTACTCCCAGCGATGAGTGATCCTTCAGAACCCCAGTAGAAGGGGCGCGCACCGTAGCGATCATTGGTAATTCGGACCGTTCCTTCTTGCATGTTGCACTGAATGCCGACGAACTCTCCCTCAGCTCGCCGAAGATCGGCTACACAAAGATCGTTGCCTGCACCATCGAGAAATCCCTCTATGACGGCGCATCCGTTAGGGCTCTCCGCTACCAAATCAAAATCGCGCGGTCGTTGAGTAGAGTGATAAGAAAGCATGCCACCTTTCCCTTCCAAATAGAGGGAAATTTGATGCTCAGGATCCGTAGCCGCCATCACTCCAGTCTGCAGAGAGAGGAAGCGACAAAGCACATCTTCTGCCTGTCCTGCGGGGTCATGGGCAAAGGCTATCATTTTGAAGGCAATAGTTGATTCTACGCGTGGGATCGTAGCTTATTTCACGTCATGGAACTGAGGGTACAACTTGAGCTGCTGTAAAAAAAAATTCGGTTCACCTCGGCCAAATGAGACGGTTGGTTCATGAATTATTCAGAAAGAGTCTGCGTTGTTGAGTTTGGGATACCTAGTACCAAGTAGCCTATTGGAAGCTAATAAGGGTATGCAGGAATCCTCAGGAGATGGTGGACTCAAGCAGCTCCTTACACATCGCTAGAGTATTTTTCGGAAATGCGTAATTCGTTCGCCGGAGCGGACCAGGGGCTTCCAGTTCTGCAGAAAAAGGCGTCGATAGGCGGCCTTTGCGACAGCGTCGGAATATGACTTGCGCAGGATGTGTGCGATATCGTGGCACTGCTCGCCAACTCGTGAAAAATCGGCGTTCTCAAGGAAGGCGCATAGCATTTTCTCTTGAGTTCGCACTCGCTTGTCAAAATCCTGCTGTGACCAAGTTCCGCCTTCGTGAATCCGATACATGGACATGTGGTCTGGTAAGAAGCCGATATCGCCAAATTGGGAGAGGTGCAGGAAGATGCCCCAGTCGCCGGGGGAGTGCGGGAGCATCCAGTCGGGAAACGGGCGAATGTGGGAAGCTCGGGCGACGACGCTGCAGAGTTGAATCAGATTCTGGACGAGGAGATCGGACATGCCGATGGGGCGCAGGTTCTCTCCTCGAGGCCACGGCTCTTCGGTCTGGCCAGTGAGGCTGTTCACCCGGTCCGAGGGATGGAAGCAAGCGGGAGCTTCGGGATGGGATTCGAGGTAGGTGACCTGTTTCTGAATCTTGTGGAGGTCTGTCCAATAGTCGTCGCCCTCCAGCCAGGCGATGTACTTGCCGCGACAATTTTCCCGAATGTCGATTCCATTGAGACGAGCGCCGAGGTTCTTGGGACGTTCGAGCACTCGGATTCTGTCCGGGAACTCAGCAGCGACACGGCGAACGATTTTCGCTGTCTCGTCGGTCGAGCAGTCGTCGCCAACGACCACTTCATAGCCGAAATCGACCTCCTGCTCAGCAGCCGAACGGAGAGCTTGCTCGACGTAGCCCTCATGGTTGTAAGTCAGGAAGCAGACGCTGCAGAGAATGGAATCTTCAGGCATAAATCTCAGAAAAGCCGATCGTCTTCATGAAACCCGAATCAGGCCGGACCTGAAGTAGTGCCGGATCGGGGGCGCCATCGAGAGCGAGCCCGACGAGGAACTTTGGGACATTTGCGCCGGCAAGGTGGGAAAACGGGTAGTGACCGCCGAATCGGGGATTGAGCTCGATCAGGCTCGGGCCCTGTTCAGTGACTAGGACGTCGGTGTCGCACTGTCCCGGGTGGGCGAGCGCCGTAGCGACCCTGAGACCGAAGTCGCCAAGGTCGGCAGAAGGTTGCCGGGTGACGGCTGCGTCGGTTTCCCCGGCGCGCATGCCCAGCTTTTCTTTGAAGATCTGTCCGTGCGGCTTGCCGTCAAAGTCGTTGACGAGATCGACTCCAAACTCCTTGCCTGAGACAAATTCGCTGACAATGACTTCGCAGAGATCGTCAACGCCTGGGAGGGGGGGAGGGGACATGCGTTCTAAATGTTCTCGAACGAGTGCTTGGGCAGGCTCCAGTAATTCCGGGTTGGTTACCGTAAGAAGTCCCAGAGAGCCTTGTCCAAAGCGCGACTTCATGACCCATCCGTGGGGCGCGTCCCAGTTCCGAGCTTCGTCGAGATTCTGTGTCGTTCGCGGAGTTCGGATCCCATTACGGTTGGCCCAAGTCGCGGTTTCGAGTTTGTCGAGGCAGATCCGGCTGGTCTGCTCGTCGGGGACGCAGGCGATGGTTCCCGCCTCTAGTAGTTGGCTTCGCAACGGCGCGATCCATGGTGCCTCCCAATCGTGAAGCGAGACCAGAAGGCGGACCTCCTCTTCTCGACAGAGCCGAAGCAGAGCGTCTCCAAAGCTGGGGTCCGCTGCGGTTGGGAGGAGAAACGATGCGTCCGCGTCCGAAAGCCCAGGTGCGTGTGCACTCGAATTGGCAGCAAGAACACGGCCCCTGCCGGCAAGTGCTTCCCGGAAGTAGCCGACGAGATAGCCGCGACGGCCAGTGCTGGTGAGAAGGACGTTAGTCATCCAAGCTTGAAAAATATTTTACCATCTCTGGATGAGGATAAGCGTCTCTGACTACCGCTTCTGGATAGACAAATACCGTCAACTCAAACAGCGCGTAGTTGTGCTTGATCTCAAAAAATCGAGATGTCCGATCTCTGACGGCATGAAGTAGCTTCATCAGATCGCAGTAATAGACGTCAGGCTGGTAGAAATCGACGAAGGGTGAGATGAAGTTGAACGCAAGGCCCTTATTACACATCGAAAAGCTGTTTTCGATAATTGCGTAGGCGAACTCCTCCCAGTCACGACGCTTGGAACTTCTCATCTGGTGGAACACACCGCTTAGGAGAACGTAGTCATACTTCTCTTTGCCTGGGCTCTCTGCTAGATCACGCTGGTAGAACGTGAGATCAGGGTACGTTCGCTGACAGAATTCGACATACTCAGGAACCACATCTGTTCCGGAGTAGCTACATTCCAAGTCGGGGTGATGGGCTTGCAGATACTCCCAGTAGTGGGCCATCCCCATTCCGACGTCGTGCACTGAGAATGGTCCCTGTTCAGCTTCGTAGATCTTTGCGAGTTGGTCGAAGCGCACCTGTTTGTGCACGGCTGATTCTGAAGAGACAGCCATAGGCTCATCTGGATGCTCTCGAAAAAGCTTTGAGAAATGCTGAATCTGGTCATCGCGTGACGTATTTTTGTCCATCGATTGGGCAATTATATTTTGAGTCGGGCCTAGCTTTTAATTTTTAGGCCGGGACCAAGGCACTTAAACTAGTATGGAACCGTGGCTACGTTGGGGAGGTTTGATACTCGTCTCGCAATAGACCGAAGAGGATCTTGTCTACGAATCTTCCTTCCTGAAACTGGTGTTCACGCATGCATCCTTCTTTGACGAAGCCAACTTTTTGATAGAGAGCAATCGCAGCGGAAGAAGTATGTGAAGCTTGTAGGTAGACCTTATGCAGATTGAGGCGGTCGAAGGCGAAATCAAGAATAAGCCTCGTGGCTTCTTCCCCAAATCCTTTTCCCCGCTGGGATGACTCAGCGAGAAATAGAGAAAGCATTCCGTTCCGCGAAACGTGATCGACATTGCCGATAGCTATGTTCCCGATGTGTTCGTCACTCTTGGCGTCACATATTGCGAATATGTACTTGGTACGACTGTTAATGGTGGTTTTGAACCATTCTTCTTGGGCGTCAATTGGAAAGGGTAGGTAGCCCATAATAGATCCAAGTTCCGGCTTACTAAGCCAGTGATGAGATCTCGCGATGTCGCTTTTCGAGAATGGACGCAGGAAAATATGTTTACCAAGAATCATGCCGGTTAATTTTTCTAAAATTTTCGCTAAGCTGGTGAGTGATTAGTGGGCCGATTTCCAGCTTTTTAGAAAAAATAGTCGAGAAAGCCCTATAAATTGAAGGAGGCTAGCTTACTCGCTAGCTAGATCAGAGGGGGCGTGCGTAAAAAGGGACCGAGATTGGCTTGGCGACTGATGTAGAAAATTTTTCGCATCACGCATCGGTCGTGAGATTGGGGCGGAAGGCCGTTCCTGCTACCGCGATAGCGAGGACCAGAAAGTGTTCCAGAAACCCGAATACCCCAAAAAATGTGAGAAACACGTGCATGCCGAATAATCCCCCTAGAACGACTACGTGGGTTGCACGAGTCAGGAGAAGTAGAATCACACTCAGCTCAGTGGCCAAGGCGACTACAGCTAATATCGTGAATGGCCATGTCGTATATACGTAATTGAACAGTGGCCTTCCTAACAACCAAGAGGAGGGGGAATCGAGGAATCGGGTGTAGAGGATGTACCTGATGATTCCACCATCCCCCCATTGCAGTCCCTCCCGGATTGGAATGAACTTTGCGACGGCGGCCCAGAGATAGATGATTACGAACCAACAGGTGGTGGCTTCGAGCGGCCAACGGTAGATTCTGGGATCAGGAGAGCCACTAGCTCTCCGTTTTCGAGATCGATAGAGAGCATCAACAGACCAGACATCGGCGGTTCTGGCCCAATAGAGAAAGATGAGCGGGGCTAACTCATAGAGCCAGGGAACAGGGGCATCGAACCGCAAGTAGATCGGGGTATAAGTAAGGATGTAGAGACCGAGAAGGAGTGGCGTAACCAATCGAGTGGCGAGCCCTAAGGCAAAGAAGATAGCGACAATCGAGGTCGCTCCCCGAAGAACGGGTAACAGAGACCACAAGAGTTCTTCAAGAGCCTCAGGGAAGTAAGATTTCGTCGATAGGGTTCGATCGGTCTCTAGCAGAAACGGGACTAGGCGGCGCTGGAGTGCCCAGAAAATTTCAATTCCGAGTGCGATCCGCAACGCCGCAAGCCATCGAGGAGAGGCCGGCCATTGCAGGCGAGCTATGGTGTGGCTCGGGCTCATCTACTGGGATACAAGGGGTCAAAGATCGTTTTTCGTGCGACTCGCCCGTAAGCATCGGGTTGAAGAGGTCGGGTTGGAGCGATTTCGAAGCTATGCTCATGGGTTTTGAAATCGTAACTTTCTAGCCCCAATCTCAGTGGGGATAAGTAGCCGCGGCTACGTAGTTCCTCCTTGAGGAATCGATATGTCTGTGGGAGATCCCGGTTGTGGAAGCAGGCCGAAAAACTGATTTCGTTGCTCCATGGAAGCAGATCCGAGAATAGAAAGTGCCCTTGTCTACGGATATCGACAACCCGGGGACCCGTCGGTTCATCGAGATAGTATTTGTAGCGGGTGACCTTAGATGGATAGTCGGGAAGTCCGGGGCTGTGCTCGAACATCCCGATGTGTAAGATTGGGTAGCGGGAATGCTGGAATAGGAGAGCGCCTACCTGACAGAGGAAGATTGCTAGCAGAGCGATGCGGGCGCCTTTCGGGATCGGAAGAGAGCGGAGCGCTGGAAGATGAGGGCGGACCCACCTCCACAGCAGGAAAGGAATACCGATGATCGCCGCCCATTGAAGCAGAAACGGGACTCCGAAGACGACGGCCTTGAACAGAACCGAAATTGGCTTGTTCAGTAGCCGTTCCAGAAAATAGCCAGTGCCCCCAGTGGAGGTGATGTCGCCGGCCATGACGAGCCAGAGGATGATGAGAAGTGCTACTTTCACGAGATGACTAATTCCACAATCCGTCGTGCTATGCCCTCGTCAAGGTCATAGGCGAGGGGGAGGCAGAGGACTCGCCGGGCAGTATCGTCTGCCACTGGCGGGGGCTTTCCGTGGACATAGGGGAGCTCAGCGAGGCTGGGGTAGAAGTAGCGTCGCGCAAAGATACCCGCGTCCGTGAGGTTGGTCCGAGTGTCGAAGAGTGCTTCTTCGCTATCAAAGAGAAACGGGTAGTAGGCGCCGTTGGCTGTGCCTCCGTTTCTCCAGCGGAAGGGGCTGTGCGTGTCGAGCAAAGAGCGGTAGGTTTGGAAGGCTTGCTGGCGCTTCTCCACCATGGTCTGTAGGTGCGGAAGGTTCGCGAGCCCCATCGCGGCATGAAGCTCGCTCATCTTGCCATTTACTCCGATTCCAAAGAAGGCTTCCTGACCGTCGTGACCGAAGTTACGCATGTAGCGCATTCGGTCCGCAAGGTCGTCGTCGTCGGTAGCGATAGCGCCTCCCTCGCAGGAGTGGAACAGCTTGGTTGCGTGGAAGCTGATGATCGACGCATTGCCGTAGGTCATGATTGGCTTCCTTAGGTAGTCGACACCGAAGGCGTGGGCGGCGTCGTAAAGCAAAGGGATGCTGTGGCGATCGGCTACTTCGGCGAGGGCTCCGCAGTCGCAGGGGTTGCCATACACATGGGTGGGGAGGATGGCGCTTGTCTGCGGAGTGATCGCATTTTCCACTTCGATTGGGTCAAGCGTGAGGGTGTCGGGCTCGATGTCGGCGAAGACTGGAGTGCAGCCTTCCCAGACGAGGGCCGAAGTGGTGGCGACGTAAGAGAACGGCGTGGTGATTACCTCGCCTTTGAGCCCCATCGCCTTGATTGCGATCTGTAGGGCGAGAGTGCCATTGGCCGTGAGAACCAGATGTTTGACGCCTAGGTGCTGGCGAAGACGTTCCTCGAGTTCTTTGACTAGTGGTCCATTGTTGGTGAGTTGGCCACGCTCCCAGATGCCCTCAAGGAGAGCTGTGTATTCCTCCAGCGGGGGAAGGAAGGTTTTGGTGACGTGGATGGGCTCAGGGTCCATTCTTTGGAAGGCTCTATGCCTTGGGCGCTGGGCCCGTGCAAACTTGGGCGATCCGCTGGCCAAGTGGGCTGGCTTCGCGCACGAGTGCGATCTCCACGAGCCAGAGAAGGCCGTGGGGGAAGGGCCGGTTGAGGTCGGTCAGGTCGAGCGGGCGGTAGCCGAGTTCGGAAGCGGTCGTGAGGACTGTTCCGAGGTCATTGGGGAAGCGAGGGTTGGCAACTGCCGCCTCGACTAGCAGGATTTCAGCGGAAGCGAGGGTTTTTGGCGCGCCCTTCAACACCTCGAGATCTAGGCCTTCGGCGTCGATCTTGATCAGGGTCGGAGCAGGGAGCGCCGAGTCCTGGAGAATCGAATCAAGAGTGCGGATCGGCACGTCGATCCGCTGGTGCCCACGCTCCTTAGCAAGGTCTTCGGTCGGTAAAAAGGAGCAGCTGTCGTCGCGGTCGGAGAGGGTGAAGGGAAGAGAGCCGTCAGCCGAGCCTGCGCCGACAGGATGAAAGTGAATGTTCGAGTTCTGATCGACCATCGGTTGGAGGAACTCGGCCATGGCAGGTTGGGGTTCGACCATGGAGAAGTGGGCATCGGGGAAGTGCTCCAGAGCGCTTCTCGTCCATCGGCCCTTGTTTGCGCCGATGTCGATGGCGTGTTCCGGATTGAAATCGAACCCCTTGAGACGAGTGAAGAGATCGTCGAGGAGCCTCTCAGCAGACGGGAGCGGCGCTTTTTGGACCGGCACGCTACCGCTTGCCTGAGGGGCAGTGGTGGTGGGTCCGAGGCGGTTGAGGATTTTTTGGAGCATGGGCTTGATCTGAGCAGTGGCTACGCTTCGTGGTTGGCTATTTCGGCAGGTTGCCTAGATCCCCAAGTTAGTCCTAGAGAGTCCATGTGCACCAGATCGCCATTGGCTGCGTGGCTGTTGTCTGCTGGGCTTCCCGATGCGTGGACTTGGAATTTTGCGGGAGGATCGTCGTAGCCGATGGTGACGATGGGGTTCCCTTGGCCCTTGGCCCAAAGCCCACCCGCGAGCAAGTAGGTGCCAGGGCAAAGCGGTAGATGTTCGATGTGGGCGTGGAAGCGGCTGGTGCCCTCGTGCAAGGTGGTTTCGTCGGTCCGGGTTCCAGCCGCGCAAGAGGTGATGTAGGAGCCGTCGGTCTGCTGGATGATGAAGACAAAATAGACGTTGTCCCGAACCTCGCGGGACTCAACTTCGAGGGTGAGATTGATGGCCTGGTTGGGGAAGATTTTGTCTCCTTCGCAAGGGGCCGCTGTAAACGAGGTGATGTTGTAGTCCCCCGCAGTGCCGAGCGTTCCTTCCTCGGACGCCTTCTCCGGGGACGCGAGCTGAAGGTTGTTGTAGACCGCAATGGACTCCGAAGTTTCACCACAGGCGACGATTTTTCCCTGATCAAGAAGCACCGTCTGCTCACAGTTCGACTGGATCGAGTGCATGGAATGGCTGACTAGAATGAGTGAGCCCCCGGAGTTACGGAAGGCCTGCATCCGCTGGCTACACTTGTTCTTGAACGAAAGGTCGCCGACTGCCAAGACCTCATCGACGAGCAGAATGTCGGGGTCCATGAACGAGGCCACCGCGAACCCCAAGCGCACCTGCATCCCCGAACTGTAAGTCCTGACTGGAGCATCGATGGCTTCTTCGATCTCGGCGAAGTCGATGATTTCGTCGAGCTTGGCGTCGATCTCTTTTTTGGAGAGCCCAAGGATGGAGCCGTTGACGTAGATGTTTTCGCGGCCGGTGAGGATGGGATTGAAGCCGGCGCCGAGGGCGATGAGGGCGCCGATGCGGCCTTTCATGGTGATGGTGCCGGTGTCGGGCTTGATCAGGCCGTTGAGCATCTTCAGCAGCGTGGTCTTGCCGGCGCCGTTGTGGCCGATCAGGCCGAGGCACTCTCCCCTTCGCACAGAGAAGGAGATGT